>Ga0209966_1000189_pt1 | contig 25452 bp, 29 predicted proteins | sample RhisoiCoNPM_FD_187575 | JGI IMG/M metagenome (GOLD analysis project Ga0209966, IMG submission 187575) | Arabidopsis thaliana rhizosphere microbial communities from the Joint Genome Institute, USA, that affect carbon cycling - Rhizosphere... | ecosystem: Host-associated > Plants > Roots >... | reverse complement strand
TCCATCGAGAACCTGATCCAGGAGTTCAAGAAGCTCCCGGGCATCGGCGAGAAGACCGCCGAGCGTTTCGTGTTCCATCTGCTCGGCCGCGGCCGCGAAGCGCCCGTGCGCCTGGCCGACGCGCTCTTCGCGCTCGAACGCTCGATCCTGGCCTGCGGCGGCTGCCGCTCCATCTCGGAGACCGACCCGTGCCGCATCTGCCGCGACCCGTCGCGCCGCGACGACGAGCTCTGCATCGTCGCCGACCAGCAGGGCCTCTCCGCCATCGAGCGCACCGGCGCCTACCGCGGCAAGTACTACGTGCTCGGCGGCCTGCTCTCCCCCATCGAGGGCGTCACGCCGGAGACGCTCGGCATCGAGCGGCTCGACGAGCGCGTGAAGGGCGGCGTGGTCCGCGAACTGCTGATGGCCGTGAACCCGACGATCGAAGGCGAGGCGACCATGAGCTGGCTCTCCCGCCGCTACGCGCCGATCATCCCGCGCATCACGCGCCTGGCCCGCGGGCTCCCGCGCGGCGCCGACCTCGAATACGCCGACGACGTCACCCTGAGCGACGCGCTGACCGGAAGACGCGACGTCCTGACGAAATAAAAGACCGCCCTCATTCCGTGGGGGCGGTTTTCGGTTCGAGGGCGGCCGGATCGTAGGAGGCCCAGCAGACGTGCATCGCGCCGGAGTCGACGTGCGGCTCGAGCGCCTTGAGCCAGGCGCCGACGGTCGCGTAGAACGGATTCTCCGGACCTTCGCTGACGATGGTAGCGAAGTCCTTGAACGCCTCCTTGTAGCGCCCGAGGCGGAAGTACGCCTCGCCGCGCTGTTCGATGGCGTACTGCTTGCCGCACTCGTCCTCCTTGTGGAGCGCCTGCGTCAGCGTGTAGACGGCGGCCTCGTACTGGCGGTTCTCCAGCGCCTTGCGCCCTTGGAGCAGCAGGTTGCTGGGCGGGACCGCGGTCTTCCAGGTCCCGTCGTCGGTCTTCTCGCAGTAGCGGGGCGCGAAGCCGTCCTCGGACAGGCACGCCTCGCTCAGCTCGGGATCGAACTCCTTGGCCGGTTCGGGGCGGGTCTGGGCGCCGCCGCAGGCGGCCAGCAGGAGCGTCAGGCTGACGAATGATCGCATGGGTTCCCTCCTCGTGGGATGCCGGGACGCTATACCAAAACGCCTCCCCTGTAAAGGGAGGCGCTCCGCCCGGCTTACGCCGAGATCTTCTCGATGGAAATCTTGGTGAAGGGCTGGCGATGGCCGTTGACGCGCGTGTAGCGGCTCTTCGGCTTGTACTTCACGATGCGGACCTTCTTGGCGCGGCCCTGTTCGAGGACCTTGGCCGTGACCTTGGCGCCCGAGACGTTCGGGGTGCCGACCTTCACGTCCTTGCCTTCGGCGTCGGCGACCATGAGGACCTCGAGGTCGAGCGAGGAACCGGCTTCCTTCTCGAGCTTCTCGACGTTCAGGGTCTGGCCTTCCTTGACCACGTATTGTTTCCCACCGGTGGCGATGACTGCGTACATAAGGGGTTTTATCTGAAAGTAGGCTCATCCTAGCAGAGCCTTCCGGACGCGTCAACCCTCGTTTTCGGGGAGGCGCAGGATGAGCTCGTCCCCCGGGGTCACCCCGAGTTCCCGGGCGACTCCGGCGTTGAGCTCCAGGACGGCGTCGGCGGGCTCGATCGGGGCGTAGGTCTCGAGCGGCAGGGCGGCGGGCGGCTGGACGTCATGGTGGATGTCGACGACCTTGCCCTCGCGCAGCCAGATGATGTCGATCGGGAAGCGCATGCCTTTCATCCAGAAGACCCAGCGCTGGGTGCCTTCGAACGGGAAGAACATGCCGTGATCGGCCGGGAGGCTGTCCCGTTCGCCGAGGCCGAGCTCCCGCTTCGCGACGCTGTCGGCCACCTCGATCCGGAAGGTCCGTCCGCGCAAGGTCGCCTCGGCGACGAGCGGCGTGCGGAGGTCGAAGGCGTCCTTGATGCGGATGCCGGCGGCGAACACCAAGACCAGCGCGCAGACGGCCAGGGCCGCCGGCGACGCTTTCCGTTTCTCTTCGGCAGGTTCAAGCGTCGTTTCTTCCATGAGGGCGGTGACGGATCCAAAGGGTGATCACGATGAACAGTATCGCAAGAATACCGAGCGCGAGCAATTTTTCCTTGCCGCGGATGAAGAGTCCGGCGCCACCGAACCCCGCGGCGAAAAGCCAGAACAGGAGCACCGCCGCGCCTGGCGAGACGCCCCAGCGTACGAGCCGGAAGTGCAGGTGGTCGACGCCGCCCTGCGAAATGGAGCGCCGGAGCTGGACGCGGCGCGCGATGGTCCAGGCCACGTCCATGATCGGCACGGCAAGCACGAGCAGGGTCACGCCGATCTTTCCGCCGGAGAGGATGGCCATGACGCCCAGCAGGAAGCCGATGAAGGTCGATCCGCCCTCGCCCAGGAAGACGGAGGCCGGACGCGCGTTGAAGAAAAGGAAGCCGCCCGCGGCGCCGGCGGCGGCCATGGCGAGGCGCGCGAGCTCCGGCTGGGCGACTTCGGGCGTCAGGCTCAGCATGGCGACGACGAAGAAGCCGATGACGCCGAGGCCGGTGACGAGGCCGTCGAGGCCGTCGAGCAGCTTGGTGGTGTACATCATCCCCATCAGCCAGACGAAGGTGAAGAGGTCGGCGGGCAGGGTGAGGTGGTACGGGTTCCCGGCGTAGGTGAAGAGCGGGAGCTCCCAGAGGTCGAGCCGGAAGGTGCCGCCGAGCGGGTTGGTGATGAGATCGGCGCCGATGCCGGAGGCGATGACGACGAGCGCCGCCATGGCCGGGAAGGCCAGCTGGTAGAGGGGGCGCAAGCGGTAGCGGTCATCGAGCGCGCCGCCGATCATCAGCAGAAGGCCGCCGACGGCGATGCCGGCGAGGTGCTTCGGCAAGAGGAAGCCTCCGAGGAGGCCGCCGCGGATGAGCAGGGCCGCCGCGACGAAAGCGACGAAGATCGCAAGGCCGCCCATGAGCGGCGTCGGCCGCGCGTGGGTCTTGCGTCCGCCGTCCGGAAGATCGACCGCCCCGACCTTCCGGGCGAAGCGGGCGGCGAGCGGGGTGGCGATGAGCGCCAGCGCGAAGCCGGCGATGAAGGCGTAGAGGACCATGCGGGGCTTGACAAAATGGCGTTTTCAGCCTATCCTGTGCGGTCGGCCGAAGCAAGTCTGCAACCGCGAAGGAGCCCGAAATGCCGCAGAACCATCGCAAGCCGTTGGACCTTCTCGAGACGTCCGATCTCGTCCCCGTCCGCCCGGAATCCGGCTCGTATTCCTTCGTGAGCCCGAGACGCGCCAGGAAGCTCGCCGCGATTCCCGCGGCGGCGACGGCGCACCTCGAGTTCGAGGATGACGTCCCGACGCGGGACATCCTTCCGCTCGAGGCGCGCGGCACGCCGCCGTCCGCCTCGCTGCAGGAAGCCTTCGAGCGCCTGCTCGATGAGCACGCCGGTCTCGTGCCTGACGAGGAGGTCCGGACGACCCGGGAGTTCGCGGCGCCCGTCCGGGCCTACCGCGACCCGGACCTGTGCTCCTGCGATCGGATGCACGCGGCGCTGGCGTCCAAGATGGTCACGGTGATCGTGGCCGGACCGGTCACGCTCTCCCCGACCTCCTATCGCGACACGCCGCTCCGCCCCGGCGAAGAGGACGACTACGACGGGAAGCCCTGGGCCTTCCGCCACTGCCCGTTCGAGGGCTGCCTCATCGACGCGCACGTCGCCGTCGTCGGACAGCGCGACAACATGACCTGCTGCGGCACGATGGCGCTCGCCGTCGAACGCGGCCGCGTCCAGCTCTCGAATCCCGAGCGCTTCGACCAGACGATGGCGAAGTTCACGGATCCGGGCCGCGCCAGCGTCCTGTTCTCCTACTGCCCCTGGTGCGCGACCGAGATGCTCGACCTCTCGATCGCCCGCCACAAGCGGCACCGGGGACTCTAGGCGACGATCGTCCTCCCCTCTCTTCCGGAGAGGGGTTCTTTTTTTAAAAAAATCCTCCCGGGAACGGGAGGACGGAGTCTGGGCGCTCAGCGCTTCTTCGTGCGAAGCGTCAGGACGCACTGGATGAAGTCGGCTTCGACGTAGAACACGTTGACGCCGCGCGGATGCTGTTCCGGGTCGACGGCGACGCGGAGGCTGACCACGAGGTCGGTCGTGCGGTCCTCGTCGTCGCGGCGGAAGCGCGCGTCGTCGATGACGCCCTTGTCGCCCGCGCCCGGCGGGAAGTCGATGCCGATGCCGCTGCTGCGCGGGAAATCGACTTCGCGATGCCAGAGATCGGACCGGATGCGGTCGATCGAGAGCGGCTCGAGGACGACGTCGCCGGTGCCGACGATCAGGGAATCGAATTCGCCCGGGGCGGTCTCGATCTCGATCTCGACGCCGATGGGCCAGTCGACGACCAGCTCCGAGGTGGACGGCAGGGGGACGACCTTCAGGATGAGGCCTTCGGAGACGCCTTCCGGCACCTTGTCCCTGCGCGCGGCCGCGGCTTCGTCTTTGAGACGGACCCGGCGGCCGGGCGTATACGTGCGCAAGAGCGCGCGAAGCTTGTCCAGGGACATGGGTACCTCCTATGGCGTGTTTCCGCGATATCGTGCCTCCCCGTGGAAAAAGAAAGACCAGGTGAAAAGCGTACGCAGGCTTTCCGATCTTGTCAATGAAAAAGCCCCGTTCGGCGCGCGGCGCCACGGGGCGGCGGATCGTCCGCTCAGGGAGCGGACGGCGGATCGATTCCGAGCGCTTCGGCGCGCTTGCGGACCATCCAGGCGAGCTTCTCGACCATGCAGACGACGTTGGCCTTGTAGGGCTCCGGCGCGATGGCCGTCAGGTACTCGAACAGGGGCAGGTAGACGTCGCGCGTCTCGATCGTCTGCTTCCGCTGGAAGGCGTCGTCGGCCGTCTCGAGGTCGTCGTAGTTGTCGTAGCGGTCGCAGAGCTTGGCGGTCAGCGTCTGCCAGTCCGCGTACTTGCGCAGGCGCTCGACGTAGTCCTCCTTCGGCACCTTGGAGACCAGCCGGAGCTTCCTCGCCGCGCCTTCGCCGCCGATGATCTTCACCTTGAGCGGCGTCACGTACTTCGGGCAGTCCTCGTAGCCGTCGTGCAGCAGGCCGACCACGACGGTCTCGAAGTCGTAAAGGCCGATGCCGTCGATGAGATGCAGGGCGACCCTGCGCGGATGCTCGAAGTAGCGCGTGCCGTCCTTGCGCTTCTGCCAGCGGTGCGCGTGCTTGGCCAGGTCGTAGGCCATCTCGATGCGGGCGGCCTCTTCTTCCGAAAAGAGCACGCTCCCGGGCGGCGTATGCAGCCGCTGCAGGAACTTCTCGCGGTTCTCGGTTTCCTGATGTTCGGTCAAAGGACCCTCCTGCTCCCAATGGAACACGGAAGCGCACCCTTGTCAATCGGCCTCCGCCGTGCTACAACGGGGCGTCGCCCTTTCAATCGCCCGGGAGGCACCATGGGACGGAAACTGAGAAGCTGGCTCGAAGACGATTCGCGCGTGGGCTGGCTGCGCCGGCTGTCCGACTGGGCCGCTTCCGGCCTCGATGCCGTGCCAGGCACGACCCCGAACCGCGTGACCGCCATGGGGCTCTCCCTGGCGCTCCTCGCCACCTTCATGTTCGCGGCCGGCGGCATCGCGCTCGGCGTCCTGTTCTGCACGGCGAGCTACGTGACCGACTTCCTCGACGGCGCGCTCGCCCGCTACCAGGACGAGCGCATGACGCCCGAAGAACGGGCCGCCGAAGGGAGCAAGCACTGGATGCGGCGGCGCGGCAAGACGGAAGACGGAGGTTTCCTCTCCGGCGCAGCCTTCGACCCGTTCGTCGACAAGGTGCGCTACTTCGGCGCCTTGCTCGCCCTCGGCCTCGGACGGCTCTGGTGGCCGCTCATCGCGGTCGGCGGGTTCTTCGCCCTGGCGCTCACGGTCGGCCGTCCGATCGTCGCCCGGCTGAAGCTCTCCAAAGGCAAATCGAACTGGCTCGGCAAGCACAAGGTGCATGTCGAGGCGGTGCTGATCGCCTGGCTCGTCTTCGTGCCGGCGGCCGTCCTGCCGTACGGCGACGACGTCCTGCTCGGCATCGCCTCCCTCGGCGGCGGAGCCTCGTTCGCCGGCCAGGCCTACTCGGTCTGGAAGAACCGCAAGAACGCGAAAGCCTCGACGTAGTCGAGGCTCTTTTTTTCGAATCAATTGCGGGCGACCTGCGGGACCGTCGCCATGACGTATTCGATCTTCGGCGTCGGCACCATGCCCATCTCCTTCACCTTCGTCTCGACCGCCTGCACGGACTGCTCCTTGGCGACCTTGAGTTCGATGCGTTCTCCCTGCTCCTTGAGTTCGGAAATCTCGCCCTCGAGCTCGCGGATCTCGAGGCTCTTCGTGGACGCGGCGTTGATCTGCATCAGGTAGCCCGCGCCGAAGCCGGCGAGCAGCACGGCGAAGACGGCCGCGGACGCCTTGCCCGCCAAGGAAAAGCCCGCCTTGCGAGGCGCGCGGACGGGGCGGCGGGTTTGGAACTTCCTGGGCATAGTCAGCGTTTGGCGGCGACGCGGAGTTTCGCGGAGCGCGCGCGTGGATTGGCTTCGAGCTCTTCCTCCCCCGCCATGACCGGCTTGGGCGTGAGGATCTCGAGTTCCTCGTTTTCTTCGAAATAGCGTTTGACGATGCGGTCCTCGAGCGAATGGAAACTGATGACCCCGATCCTGCCGCCGGGCGAAAGGAGGCGGACGGCCTGCGGGAGCGCCTCGCGCACGTTGCCCAGCTCGTCGTTCACGGCGATGCGGATGGCCTGGAAGGCCTGCGTCGCCGGATGGATCTTGGGCTTGCCGCGCCGCGAGCGTTCGGGCACGGCCGACGAGACGATGGCCGCCAGCTGGGCGGTCGAGGAGATCATGAAATGCTTCCGGTCGCGGACGATGGCGTCGGCGATGCGTCCGGCGGCGCGTTCCTCGCCGTAGTCGCGGAAGATGCGCGCGAGGTCCTCCTGCGACCAGCCGTTGACGATGTCGGAAGCCGTGAGGTCTCCGGATCCGTCGTAGCGCATGTCGAGGGGGCCGTCGTGGCGGAACGAGAATCCGCGTCCGGCGTCGTCGATCTGAAAGGACGAGTAGCCGAGGTCGAACAGGATGGAAGAGGCGACTGGGACCGCGCACGCCCGCGCAAAACGTTCGAGTTCGCGATAGCTCCCATGGACAAGCATGGCACGTGAGCCGTAGCGTTCGAGCGTCTTCCGCGTCACCTCCAACGTGCGCGCGTCCCATTCGATCCCCAGGAGGCGCCCGTTCGGGGCGATCGCCTCCAGGAATGCCGAGGCGTGTCCGCCTCCGCCGAGCGTCGCGTCGACGACGTCGTCTCCGGGTTTCGGGTCGAGATACGAAAGGACTTCCTTCAGGAGCACCGGGATGTGGCGGCCGGCCATACCTACACGCCGAGTTCACCGAGCTGCTCGGCGATGTCGCCCGAGTCCTTCTCGGTCTTCAGCTTGTAGGCGTTCCAGGCCTTCTCGTCCCAAAGCTCGAGGTGGTTGTAGAGGCCGGCGACGACCACGTTCTTCTTCACGCCGGCGTACGTCCGGAGGTACTCGGGAAGGACGATCCTCCCCTGCGCGTCGATGCTCACGTCCATGGCGCCGGCCAGCATCAGGCGGGCGAAGGCGCGGGAGTTCGACTGGCTCATCGGCATGGCCGCGAGCTTGTCGGCGAGCTTCTGCCACTCGGCGGCGGTATAGACGTACAGGCAGCCGTCGAGGCCGCGCGTGACGATGGCTCCAGACTCAAGATCGCCTCGGAATTTCACGGGAATCGCGAGGCGTCCTTTGTCATCGAGCGAATGGTGATACTCACCAATAAACATCGTCGTTTTTTCGTTTTTCCCCACTTCTTACCACGATACAACCATTATACTCCACTTTCTCCCACCTGTCCACCCCCGTCCCCCATCCGAAGCCTGGGGATAAGGCTGACTCGCGGAAAGAAAAACGCCTCATGGATCGATCATGAGGCGCGAGTCGGACATGAGGCGGAGGTTGACGCGGAAGCCGTCGGCGCGAGCGGCTTCGATGGCGGCGAGGAGGTCGCCGGGCCGGGCGTCGCGCGGCAGACCCCAAAGTTCGCGGCGCTTCCGCTCCGCTTCGGCGTTGGCGTACCACTTCCGGTAACCGGAGAGCAGGCACTCCTCGACCATCGACGGAATGCCGAGCGCCGTACGCATGCCGGCGATCTCATCGCGCGCCCTGAGGCAGAACGACGGGTCGGCGCATTCGGCGTGGACGAAGCTTTCCCATCGATGGCGGTAGCGGATCGGCGGGAGCGTCCCCATGGCGGCCAAGGCCGCGACGTTATGGAACCCTTCGGCGGCGAACGGCGTCCTCGGCAGGAAAGCGTGGCACAGGTCGTGCACGACGATGCGGGCGAAGAAATCCGTGGCGACCGCCGGCCCGACGCCGAGGATCGACGGCAGGTCCGTCATCCGGTAGCCGATGATGTATCCGTTCACGGCGTTCGGCACGAACGTCCCGTCATACGCGTACGGCTTACGATACGAGGAGTACGTGCCCGACATGGGCCGTATCTTCAGGTAGCCGCTCCCCCACGCGCCGTCCAAGCTGTCGAAGACGTTGGTGAAGACGTGCAGGTAGTGGACGGCGGGCGGCAGATGGCCGAAGCGCTCCCCATAGAAGCTCCCGGCGTCGCCGCAGCGCCGCATGTGCTCGCGGGCGTCTTCCTCGGCCGAACCGGCCTGGAAGAACATGAGCGGCAGACCGTTCCAGCCTTGTACGCCTTCGGCGGAAGCCACGCCCTCGAACCAGGCGCACACCGACGCGACACGCGACGTGAAACGCGCGGCGGCGAGCCAGGGCGCTTGCAGGAGCGCGAGCCGTTCCGGACGCCGGACATCCGCCAGCAGGTCCTCGAGCAGGACCGTACGGGACGGATCGAGACGTCCGACGAAATCGGCGTCCTCCTCGGCGCGGCGTCGTTGCAGATCAAAGAGCGTCTTCAGCGGACCGATCATGTTTCCTCCTTTCCGCCGATGCGCGACCGTAACGAAAAAGACCCGTCATGTCAATCCCACTACGCTCGCCAAAGCGAGCTTCGTGGGACAGGCGGGTCTCAAGGCTTGAAGAGGGAGAGGACGCGGGCGCGGATGGTCTCGGGCTTGGTGCCGAGAGGGAAGCAGAACTGCGGGACGTCGGGGTGCAGGACCTTCGAGTGGTTCCAGCGCTTCAGCGAGATGGTCACGCCGAAGCTTTTGGACGCCTCCTTGCCGCCGAGCGACGCCGTGACCGTGAAGTCCCGGCCGTCCCGGTCTTCCGGCGAGTCCGGCGGGTGGGCGACGAAGCCCGTGATCAGCTTCTCGTCCTGCATCTTCTGCAGATGCCCGGCCATCTCGGCCTCGAACGCGCGGCCGATCTCGCCGTACCGTTCCGCGCGGCGATCGCGCGACGCGAACCGCTTCCGTGCCAGCTTGCCCATGGTGCCTCCTTGGAAAGGTGCCTCGCGCAGGCTACCTGAAACGGACGCTTGCGTCAAGCGTCCTTGTTTCCCAGGAACTTCCTGCCCCGGCGTTTGCGGTGGTACGAGATGGCGAAGCGATGCGCCTCGTCGCGTGCGTGCTGGAGGATCTTCTTGTAGCGCGTGGCGACGCGGATCAGTTCCGGCGTCTTTTCGCCGTAGACCAGCACGTCCTGCTTGCGGTCGAAGCCTTTGGCCAGGCCGATCGTCGGGATCTTCAGGTTCAGCTCTTTCAGCGCGTCCATCGCCGCGTTGACCTGTCCCCTGCCCCCGTCGATGACGAGCAGGTCCGGGATCTTCCAGGCTTCGCTCTGGTCGTGCGGCGAGGCGTGCGCGAAGCGCCGGCGGATGACTTCCTTCATCATCGCCGTGTCGTTGGCGCCCTGCACCGTCTTGATCCGGAACTTCTTGTAGAGCGACGCGCGCGGCAAGCCCTCGACGAAGACCACGCCGGAGGCGACGGCCTGCTCGCCGAGCGTGTTGGAGATGTCGTAGGCCTCGACGCGGCCGAAGACGTTGATGCCTTCTTCGCGGTTCTCGCGGGGGTCGTCCTCGCGCTTGATGACCGAGACGTCCTGGATGTGCGTCAGCGCGAACATCAGGTTGCGGAGCTTGGCCGCTTCCTCGAAATGCTCCGCCTTGGCGGCGGCCTTCATCTGCTTCTCCGTCTCCTTCAGGACCTGCGCCTTCTTGCCTTCGAAGAAGAGCACGAGGCGGCGGATGACCTTGGCGTAGTCGCGCTTCGAAATGGCCTCGACGCAGACGCCGGGGCAGAGCTTGATGTGGTAGTAGAAACACGGCCGTTTCTGGCCGGGATCGCAGTCCGACCAGTGGAACATCTTGCGCGTCAGTTCGAGCGCGGCGCGCAGCGAGGACGAGGACGTGTACGGTCCGAAGACCCATTTGAACTTCTTCTTGGGCGTGGCCTCCAGCTCGTAGCCGCGGATCAAGATCGGCTTGGGGTACGGCTCGTTGGTGATGGCGAGGTGCAGGAAGCTCGAATCGTCCTTGCCGATGACGTTATACGGCGGCTTGAGCTTGCGGATCTCGTTGGCTTCGAGGATGAGCGCCTCGATGGCCGTCGGCACGAGCTTCCAATCCACTTCCGCGATGAACGGCACCATCTTCTCGATGTGCTCGCCGTGCGGCCTCTGCCAGTACTGCGGCACGCGCCGCGCCAGCGAGACGGCCTTGCCGACGTACAGCAACTTCCCCTCGGCGTCCTTCATGTAATAGACGCCGGGGCTTTCGGGGATCTCTGGTTCCTTGAGTTTCAGTTTCGCTGGCAGTTTCATGACACTATTCTGTCATCCCGAGCCCTCGCGTCAAAGCGAGGGCGGTAGGGATCCAAGACGACGTTCTGGATTCCTACCGGTCGCGCTTGGACGCGCTCCCTCGGAATGACAAAGGAATCACTTCAAATACTTCTTGAGGTACTTCCCCGTGATCGACTTGGCGTTGCGGACGATCTCCTCCGGGGTGCCGGTCGCGACGACGGTGCCGCCGCGGTCGCCGCCTTCAGGGCCGAGGTCGATGATGTGGTCCGCCGTCTTGATGACGTCGAGGTTGTGCTCGATGACCAGGACGGTGTTGCCGTAGTTCACCAGGCGGTGCAGGACCTCGAGCAGCTTGTCGATGTCGGCGAAATGCAGGCCGGTGGTCGGCTCGTCGAGCAGGTAGATGGTGCGTCCGGTCTGGCGCTTGGATAGTTCGGAAGCGAGCTTCACGCGCTGGGCTTCGCCGCCGGAGAGCGACGTCGCGCTCTGTCCGAGCTCCAGGTAATCCAAACCGACTTCGCGCAGCAGCTTGATCTTGTCGTGGATCCAGGGGACGTCGCGGAAGAACGTCGAGGCTTCCTCGACCGTCATCTTCAGGATGTCGTGGATGGACTTGTCGTTGTACTTCACCTCGAGCGTCTCGCGGTCGAAGCGGCGGCCCTTGCAGACGTCGCACTGGACGTAGACGGTCGGCAGGAAGTGCATCTCGATGGCGATCTGCCCGTTGCCTTCGCAGTTCTCGCAGCGCCCGCCGGGGCGGTTGAAGGAGAAGCGGCCGATCTGGTAGCCGCGCATGCGCGCTTCCGGCGTGGAGGCGAAGAGCTCGCGGATGAACGTCCAGCTTCCGGTGTAGGTGGCGGGGTTCGAGCGCGGGGTGCGGCCGATCGGCGACTGGTCGATGACGATGACCTTGTCGAGGTGCTCGAGGCCGACCATCTGCTTGTGCTTGCCGACGCGGTGCGCGGTGCCGTAGATCTTGTTGGACAGCGATTTCCAAAGCACGTCCTCCATCAGGGTGGACTTGCCGGAGCCGGAGACGCCCGTGAGCGCGATGAACTTGCCGAGCGGGAACTCGACGTCGATGTTCTTCAGGTTGTTCTCGCTGGCGCCCTTGATGCGGATGGCGCCCTTGTCCTTGGTGCGGCGGGTGCGCGGGACGGCGATCTTCAGGTCGCCGTTCAGGTACTTCACCGTCAGGGAGCGCTCGTTGGCCTTCCCCTTCTGCAGGACGTCGGGCATCGATCCCTGGGCGACGACGCTGCCGCCGTGCTTGCCGGCGCCGGGGCCGAAGTCGACGAGGTGGTCGGCCGTGAAGATGGTGTCCTCGTCATGCTCGACGACGATGATGGTGTTGCCGAGGTCGCGGAGATGCGTCAGCGTCTCGAGCAGCTTGTCGTTGTCGCGCTGGTGCAGGCCGATGGTCGGTTCGTCGAGCACGTAGAGGGCGCCGACGAGCTTCGAGCCGATCTGCGAGGCGAGGCGGATGCGCTGGGCTTCGCCGCCAGAGAGCGTGCCGGCCTTGCGCGAGAGCGTCAGGTAGTTCAATCCGACGTCCAGCATGAACTGCAGGCGCGAGGTGATTTCCTTCAGCACCGACAGCGAGATCTCGGCCTCGGTGTCGCTGAGCTTCAGGTTCCGGAAGAATTCGGCCGCCTCGTCGATCGAGAAGGTCGTGATGTCGAGGATGCTCTTCTTGCCGCCGAGCCAGACATGCAGGGCTTCCTTGCGGAGGCGGGCGCCTTGGCACTCGGCGCAGGGCTTCTCGCTCCAGACGGATTCCGTGCCGAGGCCGTGGCACTCCGGGCAGGCGCCGTACGGGCTGTTGAACGAGAAGAGGCGCGGCTCGACCTCCGGGAACGAGAAGCCGTCGTTCGGGCAGGCGTATTCGGACGACATCACGTGTTCGCTGCCGTCGGAGTAGATGAAGGTCACCACCCCGTTGGCGCGGTCGAGCGCCGTCTCGACGGCTTCGGCCAGCTGGGAGCGGAAGCCTTTGTTGTTCTCGAGCGGCCAGCCGAGCGGCACGCGGTCGACCAGGAGCTCGATGGTGTGCGTGCCGTACTTGGCGAGGTTGATGCGGTTCCGGAGGTTCTTCCACTTGCCGTCGATGCGCACGTCCGAGAAGCCCGAGGTGTAGAGGTCGTTGAGCATCTGCATGTACTCGCCCTTGCGTCCGCGGACGATGGGAGCCAGCACCTGGATGTGGTCGTAATGGACTTTCTTCTTCTTCAACAGCGATTCCTTGCCGGCGACCGCCTTGTTCTCGGCGACCTGCTCGGAATGGATGGCCTTGGTGCGCTCGATGGCGGCGTCGACGATCTCCTCCTGCGTCAGCTTGCGGATCTCGTTCTTGCAGACGACGCAATGGGGGCGCCCGACGCGGGCGTAGAGCACGCGCAGGTAGTCGTAGATCTCGGTGATGGTGGCGACGGTCGAGCGCGGGTTGGACGAGTGCGCCTTCTGGTCGATGGCGATGGCCGGCGAAAGGCCTTCGATCTCGTCGACGTCCGGCTTCTGCATCTGGCCCAGGAACTGCCGGGCGTAGGCCGAGAGCGACTCGACGTAGCGGCGCTGGCCTTCGGCGAAGATGGTATCGAAAGCCAGGCTCGACTTGCCCGAGCCCGACACGCCCGTCAGGACGATCATCTTGTTGCGCGGCAGCACGAGATCGATGTCCTTGAGGTTGTGTTCGCGCGCGCCCTTGATGACGATGTTCTCTTGCATAAAGACGGTTGAGTGTACCTGTTGACGGGATTCTTGACAAGACTCGGATACCTCCGTATCATCTCCCTTTGTCCGGGCGGGCCAGCTTGCAAACCCCGCCGGAGAAGGAGATCGCATGCGCAGACGGAAGAGACGGGAACGGCGGCACACGTGGCTTCAGCGCGAGCTGGAGGCCTCGGGTCTCGTCCTGAACGATCGGCCTGCACGCAGGCTCGTCCTCCCGCCGTCCACGACGACGTTCGACCTCATCGCCGTCCGCCCGACGGCTCCCGCCAACCGGCACCGGCCGCCCGCCCGCGAGGTTCCCGCCTACAGCAACTGATCATTCCCCCTTCGTCCCCCTCTTTCCGCCCGCCTTCTTCGGAACGGCGGGCGTTTTCTGTTTCTTCTTCAGCGCGGCGATCTCGTCGCGCAGCAGCGCCGCGAGCTCGAACTCGAGGGAGCGGGCCGCCTCGCGCATCTGCTCTTCCTTCTCCTTCAGGACCTCCTCGACGGGCCGTTTCTCGGCGACCGCCTCGAGCTGGAGGTTCTTCTTGGCCGCCTTCTCGCGCGCCTTCTCGATCTCGCCGAACATCGAGGTGAGCGTCTTCTTGATGGTCTTCGGCGTGATGCCGTGCTCCTTGTTGTACGCCAGCTGGCGCTCGCGGCGGCGGTTCGTCTCCTTGATGGCGCGCGAGAGCGAGCCCGTGTCGCCGTCGGCGTAGAGCACGACCTGGCCGCCGACGTTGCGGGCGGCGCGGCCGATCGTCTGGATGAGCGAGGTCTCCGAGCGGAGGAAGCCCTCCTTGTCCGCGTCGAGGATGGCGACGAGCGAGACTTCCGGCAGGTCGAGACCCTCGCGCAGGAGGTTCACGCCGACGAGCACGTCGAAGACGCCCTTGCGGAACTCGTGCAGGATCTGGATGCGGTCGAGCGTCTGGACGTCGGAGTGGATGTACTTGACCTTCACCTTGAGCGTCTCGAGGTACTGCGTGAGATCCTCGGCCATCTTCTTCGTGAGGGTCGTGGCCATCACGCGCTCGTCCTTCTTGACGCGGTCCTTGATGCGGGCGATCAGGTCCTCGACCTGGCCCGGATAATCGGCGTCGGGCGTCAGGTCGTAGGCGTTCGGGTTCTTGCGCGAAGCGTCGTCGGCCTTGCGCTCCGTCACCGGCATGACGATGACTTCGGGATCGACGAGTCCGGTCGGGCGGATGATCTGCTCGACGGTCTGCGCGGCGTGTTCGGCCTCGTACTTGCCCGGCGTTGCCGAGACGAAGAGCGCCTGCGGCATCCGCTCCTCGAATTCCTTCCAGGTGAGCGGGCGGTTGTCGGCCGCGCTCGGCAGGCGGAAGCCGTAATCGATGAGCGTCTTCTTGCGGGCCGCGTCGCCGGCCGACATGCCGCCGACCTGGGGAATGGTCACGTGCGACTCGTCGATGACGAGCATGAAGTCCTTGGGGAAATACGACAGCAGGGTGTCGGGCGGCGCGCCGGGCTTCCGGCCCGAGAGGATGCGCGAATAGTTCTCGATGCCGTGGCAGAAGCCGACCTCCTTCATCATCGCCATGTCGAAACGCGTGCGGCGTTCGATGCGTTCGGCCTCCAGGAGCTTGCCTTCCTTCTTGAACTTCTCGAGCTGCTGCTTGAGTTCCGCCTCGATCTCGACGAGCGCGCGCTTGCGGTCATCGACGTCGGTGATGAAGTGCTTGGCCGGGAAGATCCAGACGTCCTCGACGCGCTCCGCGCGCTTCCGGGTGACGGGGTCGATGCGGTAGATGCCTTTGATGGAGCCGATGTCCGTCTCGATGCGGTAGATCATCTCCTCGTTGGCCGGCATGACTTCGACGGTCTCGCCGCGCACGCGGAACTGGCCGCGCTTCAGTTCGGTGGCGTTGCGCGTGAACTGCATGTCGATGAAGCGCTTGAGGATGCCGTCGCGGGTGATCTTCTCCCCCACCTTGAAATGCAGGACGGTCTTCTCGTAGGCCTCCGGCGCGCCCAGGCCGTAGATGCAGGAGACGGACGCGACGATGATGACGTCCTTGCGCGTCAGGAGCGCTTGCGTGGTGGCGTGCCGGAGGCGGTCGATCTCCTGGTTGATCATCGCCTCCTTCTCGATGTAGGTGTCGCTCGAAGGGACGTACGCCTCCGGCTGGTAGTAGTCGTAGTAGGAAACGAAATATTCCACGGCGTTGTCCGGGAAGAACTCGCGGAACTCGTTGCAGAGCTGGGCGGCGAGCGTCTTGTTGTGCGCCAGGATGAGGGTCGGCTTCTGGACCTGCTGGATGACGTTGGCGACGGTGTAGGTCTTACCCGAACCGGTGACGCCGAGCAGCGTCTGCATCTTGTGGCCCGATTTCAAGCCGGCCACGAGCTTTTCGATGGCTTGCGGCTGGTCTCCGGCGGGGCTGTACGGGGCCTGAAGCTTGAACTCCATGAAAACGCAAAATACCGCTAAACGACGGTCGTGTCAATGATATCAGGCTAGTTCGCCATGTGGCGAACACGTCAAATGTCCCGCGCGACGGCGCGGGACACCTTGAACTGCCATCAAGGCTGGGCCTGCCCAGCCGCGAAGGAGGAGCGACGGCCAGGCGAGAGGGAGGACCGCGGAGCGAGTCCGACCGGCAGCCTGGCCGGTAGCGACGTCGTGGCGAACGTGTCAAACGAAAAGAAAACGACCCCTAGTTGGGGGTCGAGGTGGCGGCTGTCATGGCCGCGGCGTTCGAGGAATCGTCCTCGTAGATGATGACCTTCTCCTGGAACACGGGTTCGGACCGTGGTTCCCGAGGCGGGTCGGAAGCGTGGGCGACGCCGCTCACTGCGAGCTGGTCGTCGGAACACGAGATGATCTTGCCGGTTCCGGCAGCGAGACGCGTGGCGTCATCGGACTCGGGCTGAACGTGCGGTGAGGACGGATCGGGCGCGACGAGGATGTCGGGCGCGGCGATCGGTACTGGCGGTGGTTGGGGGTCGGTGCGTTCGAAGACGTCTTCGATGGCGTCCTCTTCGGTATCGGTGAGGTCGAACCTCTTGTTCGGAGGCGTTCCCGCTTGGGGATCGTCCTCGTCATCCATGGCGGCGCCGGCGGCGTGCCACGTCTCTTCGATCGCATCCATCTTCGCCTCCTGCTCGGACGTCTCGGGTTCGGACCGGGACGGGAGCGGGTCGGGCGGGAACATCTGCCTGGTGACGAGCTCGCCGCCGACGACTTCCTGGATCAGGAACGTGCCGTCGGGGAGATGGTCGTAAGCTCCCTTGGAGCAGGCGCGGAACCGTCGGTACCGGCGCCACGCGGAGTAGCATCCGAAGAGGATGCCGATGCCGATGGCGCAGAACACCGCGATGAGAAGCCGCGACCAGTAGGCCAGGCTCTCTTGGACCGCGGACGGATCCGGGACGAAGATGCTGGGCACCGGCCGATCCGTCGCCGGTCCGGCCGTGAGGTCGGGCGGCGCCCCGGGCGGGGCGGGAAGGATGGACGGTCCGGCCGAAGCCGGAAGCGCCTGCGAGACCGCAGACGGTGCGGACGCGAGAGAACCGACGACGGCCTCGCGGCCGCCGTCATCGACCGCCGGAGCGGTCGTGCGGCGATGTCGCGGGACGACGGCCGCCACGGAGGCGGCGCGATCGCCGGCGTCCGAGGCAAGCATGGCTTCGAGCTCGCGCCACATCTGGTCGAACCGAAGGTCGGCGTGACGGCGCAGGGCGCCGAGACGCGACCGGTCGATCCGATACGCGTCGTCGACCGCATCGCCGTAGGGCGACGGGTGCGGGACGCGCGTCCGAGGCTCCGTCATGCGCCGCACTTCGACGGCGATGGCGGCGTTCGACTTCGCGTTGTCGCGCTCGAGCGTGCCGAGGACATCGAAGTCCGTCGACGCGAGCTCCTGCGCGATCTCCGAGGCCTGCTTGGGGCCGTCGATGGTGTCCGTCGTGCCGACCCCCTCGACGGGGGCAGGCTCGACGACGGGCGTCGGGGCCGGAACAGGCTCAGGAGCGACGGTCAGCGCTGCGTCCGCCTGAGGCGGAGCGGCGACGGACCGGGCGCGGACCTGGCGGCCGGCACAGGCGCCGGTGACCAGGATGGACACGAGGAACAGCGTCGAAATGGCGTAGGTGCGCATCGGAACCCTCCTAAAAGGTCGCTTTTGAGGCGGATGGATGGATTGTCGAAAGACGGCCCGAAGGTATCAGAATTGTGGATAACTGTCAATAGGAGACCCCTCATAAGCAAAAAGACCCCGGAGGGTCTTGAGTGGGTCGTTCCCGCCTACTTGAGACGGGACAGCTCGTAGAAGAGCCATCCGACCAGGATGAGGGCGGAGAAGACCGCGATGATCGGCACGAAGATCATGTAGAAGTCCATGAACCTCGGCCACAGGTACCCGGTCAGGTACTCCCCCATCGGACCGGTGCGGACGTCGCGGAAGATCGCGGTCATGAAGACCGACATCGCCGCGGTCCCGAGGAAGAGCGACAGGATGACGACGAGGGAGAGCTTGAACCGTTCCATCATGACGGCTTCCTTTCGTGCGACCGATAGCGTTCGATCGCGGTCGAGGGGTTGAGGAGACGGACTTCCGGCAGCCGGACGGGTTCGATCTCCTTCTTCGCTTCCGCGAGACGGATCTCGGCTTGGATCAGGTAGACCTGCGCCTGGACGTAGACCGGACGTTCGATGACCGTCACGTGGTGGTGATGGCGCTCGACGACGGTCGTCGTCTTCGTCTTGGGAGACGGAACGGCGAAGAGATACGCGACGATGCCGAGGACGATCAGGAGCGCGAGCATGGGGACTCCTCAGTTCCGAAGGAACGGTTTGGGTTGGTGGGTCGGGTCCGGGACGTCGCCGGGCTCCTTGAGGATGCCAGCGTTGCGCGGATCGTCCTGCTTGCCGAGATAGATCGGCACGGCGCCGCGGATGTCGTAGAGCCAGATCTCGAGATCACGGAACGGGATGTCCTGGCCGTGTTCGGGACAGGCGCAGCGGTCGATGATGACCGAGAGGATCTCGCCGCCGTTCCAGGCGGAACCGCCGTAGACCATGCAGGCCGCCGGCGCGTTCGGCGCGCAGGCCGACTTGAACTTGGCGCGGGCGTCATCGAGCGCGTACTCCATCATCCGGATGGTGCGCGGGTGCATGAACTCTCCTTTGAGGTCCATGAGAGCCTCCTGCGTGCGTGGACCGCGTTCCGCGGCCGGGATCGAGGAAAGCGCTTCCCCGTCGCAAGTCCCGAACCGTTCGGGCGTTGCGACGGAGACGCAGCGGCGCGGCGCTGCGGGTCGAAGAGGGTTTATCGGGTGAGGCGGTGGGCGGCGTTCGAGGGCGACGTCGGTTCGAGGAGCTCGATCATGATCACGATCTCCTTCGGGTTCTTCTCGTTGCGCAGGACGACGCGCGGCGCGAGGTTGGACCTGCGGATCTCCAGGAGGGCTTCCTGCGGCATCAGGAACGCGTCGAGCATCCGGTCGTCGGATTCCTCCCTCAGCCACCCCTTGTCCGCGCAAGCGCGGATGAAGGCATGGCACCAGTCGCCGACTTCCTTGGCGTTCGAGAAATGCGTCTTCTTGTTCGGCAGGATCAGAGGATCGCTGCCGAGAAGCTGCTGCTGCAAGGTGACGAGGTACATGGGGTCTCCTTTTCGAGGCGGGAAGGTGCGGGGTGAACCGAGGGAATCCCGGTCCGAGGCCCCGACGGATGTCGGAAACTCGGGTACGGACCCATCATTTTTACGACCAGATGGGGATGGTCGGGGCCGATCAGTTCGGCGAGAGCGCGAGCAGCAGCTTGATGCACCAGTCCGGCGCCTTGACGTGCTCCTTGAGCACGGCGGCGTCGACGGGCTGGCCCGTCGCGACGATGACCTTGTCTTCGATGCGGACGGCGAGTCCGATCCTGCCGGGAAGCGTCCCGGAGGGGCGGACCACGTCGCAGCCCTCCTCGATGACGCGCTGCTCGACGTCCGCGAGCCAGCGCACGGCGCCGGACGTGTCGTCGAACAGCTTGCTGGTCTTGGAGGAACCGCACGAGATCTTGATGAGGTACATTGGAAGGTCCTTTCGCTGGGTGTTGGGGTAGGGTGATGCGGGCCGATGTCCGCCGTAGGGCACGAGCGAGGCTCATGCGCTTCGGTGGACGGCGGGACTCTTCGAGGAGTCCCGCCCTGAGGTCGAGAGAGGTTCAACGCCGGACGGGCGTGCAGAGCACGAGATCCTGGGCGAGAGGCCCGAGCTTCTCGACGTCGCACGCATCGTCCGCGAGACACGCATCGTAAGCGGCTTCGATGTCCTTGCAGGTGGTCACCGTGCCTTCGATCACCGTGACGGTGAACTCGGGCATGGGATTGAACGCCTCCGCGACGGACTGCGCGATCTGGACCGCGCAAGCGAGCGGATCGCTGATGCCGCAGGCGTCGGTCTCGGCGATGACGGGCTCGTGGCCCATCAACATCTCGTGCTGGGCCTGGTCGTGGCCGATACGGATGCCGATCGTCATGCTGACGGCCCAGATGGCACTGATCATCAGGCCGATGAGGCAGAAGCGATCGAAGAAGCGGATGCTCTCACGAAGGTGGTCGGTGCGGACAGGAACTTCACGCTTGAGAAGGTTCATCGGATCTCTCCTTGTGTCTGGTTGGGGTTGGGGTTTCAGGCGGACTGTCGTCGGAGTTCCCGAGCGGCTCGGAAGCTTTGACGACAGCGGGACCCTTCGAGGAGTCCCGCGCTGAGCGAGTGCGTGTCACCGGCTGGCGACTTGGGGGTGCTGGAAGGTGTAGATGGGCTGGACGTAGCCGCGGTCGGTGCGGAAGGCCGTCATCTCCTCTTCCTTGCCGTTGCGAAGGACGCGGTAGACGCAGGCGTAGTTGCGCGGGTGGTCCACGCAGGGCTTGATGACCGTGGTGGTCGGCCGGTCGAATCGGACCGTCTTGGTCCAACCGCCGCGGGGCGTCGAGCCCTGGATGACGACCTTGACCACGTTGGTCGAGGTCTCGATCTCCACGTCGGCCGAAGCCGAGGACGAGGTGCCGATGACGAGCGCGAGGACGATGGAAATGAGCAGGTTCTTCATCAGATTCTCCTTGGTTTTGTTGGGTTCCTGAACGATCCAGGTATGTGAAGAGTATAGCACGTTTCGATGATTTTGTCAAGACTTTATGACACTATTACTTGGCTAACTCTAGCGAATAAAAACCGCCCAAAATGCTTGAATTTTGGGCGGAATTGAGGCTACGGCTCCTGCGGACGCAGGCGCCAAAGCAGGAGAGTTCCGAGGACCAGGAGCGAGCCGGACGCCGTCCAAATGAACGTGATCGTCTCCCGCGAACTGTCCTTCCCTTCCGAAAGGAACCACACCAGGACGAGCGAAAGGGCGAGACCGGTCTTGCCGAGGAGCGATTGCAGGGAGCCGAAGGTCGCCCGGAAGCGGCTCTCGACCCGTTTCTGCGTGTAGGCGCTCATGAGCGGACGGAACAGCCCGCGGCCGAACTCATGGACCGAAAGGCACAGGAGCATCGGCGGCAGTCCGGAGAACATCCCGACCATGAGGAGTCCGGCGCCGGAAAGGAATACGGCGAGGAGGATGGCGTCCGCTCCCCTGCTCTCCGGCACGCCGTAGCGGCGCACCAGCCAGCCCGCGAGGACCAAGGACGCCTGGATGACGGCCCAGATGAAGCCGAGGCGCGTCTGGCCGACGTCGACGGAGAAGAACGGCTGCCAGAGATGGTTGAAGGCGACGACGAGTCCGAAGACGATGGTGGCCGCGACCGACCACATGAGCCCTGGCTGGGCGCGGAGCGCCTGGCAGCTCAGCCGCAGCGCCTCGAGTTCCGTCACGCGTTCGTCGATCTCGCCGGCGTCGTCCATGACGCGCCAGGCCACCCAGGTGGCGCCGCACAGGCACACGCCGGCGGCGATCCAGGCGAACCGCAGGTTCGCGGAGCCGATGGCGGCGCCGAGGAAGCCTCCGAGCAGGACGCCGGCGGCCGCGGCCATGGCCTGGCTGCCGAACGCCTTGCCGATGAGCGCCTCCTCTCCGCGCTTCTTCAGCGCGTCGGTGATCCAGGCGGATTCGGCGCCGGAGACGAAGGCGAAGCCGACGCCCAGGGTGATTTCCCCGATGAGCGCGGTGCCCACGCCGCGGACGTTCGCGTAGGCGAAACAGCCGACGGCGAAGAGAGCGATGCCGATGCGGACCGACCAGATGCGGCTCTTGCCGTCGGCCAGCATGCCGGTCGGCAGTTCCATCAGGATGATGGTCGTCCAGAAGACGATGTTGACGAGGGCGATGTCGGCGATCGTCATCCCGACCTGGAGCTGGAGCAGCGAGGCCGTGGTGGCGGACATCCCCATGCCGACGCTGGCGAGGAACTCATAAAGCGACAATGAACGTATCGGATGCATGTGGCCCCTTTCCAAAAGAACGAAAAAGGCCCGGGACGATTCCCGAGCCTATCCGAGTCCGAATTCACCGCATGAAAGCGCTATTCGGCATCGCAAGGCTCGGGAACGTCAAACCACGGCGTCGTGGAGACGTCCTGCGCGAGCTTTCCGATGTGATAGCGATTCTGCATATCCATCCCTTGGTACCAAAAAACCGCCTCGGCGTCAAGGCGGCCTCCTGCCTATCCGTGCAGGTCGAAGACCTGGCCCGGCGACGGCACGTACGCGTCGATGTGCATGTCGCGCCGGAGCTTCCGGGAGAGCGCCTCGGCGGCATGCTCCTCGCCGTGCGTGATGAGCACGACCTTGGGCTTCTTCTCCGCCGCGCCGATCCACCTCAGGATCTTGGCCTGGTCGGCGTGCGCGCTCCAGGCGCCCACGGATTTCACCGTGGCGTTCACGCGCACGTCCTGCCCGTGGATGCGCACGAGCCGCGCGCCTTCATAGAGCTTGCGGCCGATGGTGCCGGCGGCCTGGAAGCCGACGATCATGAGCGTCGAATGCGGGTCGGGCAGGTAGCGCACGAGATGATGCAGGATGCGCCCGCCCGTCATCATGCCCGCGCCGGCCAGGATGACTTTCGGCGCCACGACCTCGTTGATCTTCTTCGACATGTCGACCGTCTTGGTCGCCAGGAACCCCGGCAGATGGAAGAGGTCGTGGCCGGAGAGGATCTCCTTCTCGGCGTCGTCGTTGAAGTAGCGCGAATACTCCTCGTAGACGTGCGTGGCGGCGATGGCCAGCGGGCTGTCCAGGAAGACCGGCACGCGCGGGATCTCTCCCCGCTCGGCCAGGTGGTGGAGCGTCAGGATGATCTCCTGCGTGCGTTCGATGGCGAAGGTCGGGATCATCAGCACGCCCTTCTTGGCGATGACGTCCTTGACCGCCTCGCGCAGGGATTCGACGCGCGTCTCGGGCGCCTCGTGGAGGCGGTCGCCGTACGTCGATTCGACGACGAGCGCGTCGAGGGCCGGCAGCCGCTCGGTCGGGCGCATGAGCGGCACGTCGTCGTTGCCGACGTCGCCGGAGAAGACGATGGTCTTGCCGTCGACGCGGAACTCGATGAACGACGAACCGAGCACGTGGCCGGCGTCGTGGAAGACGGCGGTGATCGCGCCGGCGCAGATCGTGACGGACTTCCCGTACTCGACCTCCTCGAGCTTCTCGGCGGCGCGCTCGACGTCGTGCAGGTCGTACATCGGCTCGATCTTGTCCCGTTTCTTGGCGTCCTTCATCACGTTCAGCATGTCGTGCCAGAGGAGCTGGGCCAGTTCGACGGTCGGCGGCGTGGCGAAGATCGGCCCGCGGTAGCCGCGCTTCACGAGCTGGGGCACGCGGCCGACGTGGTCCATGTGGGGATGCGTCACGAAGACGGCGTCGATCTCCTGGGGCTTGAACGGGAACGGCAGGAGGTTGCGCTGGCTGTCGCCGTTGCCGCCCTGGTAGATGCCGCAATCGATCAGCACCTTGTGGCTGCCCGATTCCAGCAGGTAGCAGGTCCCGGTGACCTCTTTGGCGGCGCCGTAGAAGTGGACTTTCATGTCAGCAATACGCTCGCCAGGCCGAGGAAGGTGAAGAAGCCGACCACGTCGGTGAGCGTGGTGGCGAAGACGGTCGAAGCGAGCGCCGGGTCGATCTTCATCTTCTTCATGGTGACGGGGATGAGCACGCCGCCCAGGCCGGCGATGAAGAGGTTGACCGTCATGGCGGCCACGAGCACGAGCGCGAGCCTGAGATCGCGCGTCCAGGCGTAGGCCACGCCGGCGATGATGAGGCCCGTGACCATGCCGTTGGCGGCGCCGGTCAGCATCTGCCGGCCGACGACCTTGGCGAGGTCGAGCGGGTGCAGCTGGTTCAGGGCGAGCGCGCGGATGGAGACGCCGAGCGTCTGCGTGACGGCGTTGCCGCCCATGCCGGCGACGATGGGCATGAGCGCCGCGAGGATGACGAGCTCCGCGATGACGTCCTGGAAATTGTTGACGACGGCGGCGGCCAGGATGGCCGTCGCGAGGTTGACGATGAGCCAGGGCAGGCGGCGCCTGATGGAGAGCCAGGCCGGGTCGGTGATGTGCTCGTCCTCGGAGGTGCCGGAGAAGCGCGAGAGGTCTTCCGTCAGCGACTCGCGGATGACGTCGAACATGTCGTCGGCGGTGATGACGCCCATGAGCTTGCCCCGCGGGTCGACGACGGGAAGCTCGAAGGCGTCCAGGTCGCTGAACTTATGGATGACCTCGTCCTGCGGCATCGAGGCCGGGAGCGCTTCCGACGTGCGCTGCATCAGCTCTTCCACGGACGTCCCGGCCGGGGCCGTCGCGAGGCGGACGAGCGACACGGCGCCGATCAGGGTGCCGGACGCGTCCGTCACGTAGACGGTCGCGGACTTCTGGAAGTTCGCGGACGCCGAAAGCGTCTTGCGCACCTCTTCGACGGGCTTGCCCGCTTCGGCGCGCAGGCACTCGGTCTTCATGAGACCGCCGGCCGTCTCCTCCTCGAATCCGAGGAGCGGCAGGATGCGCTTCGGGTCCGCCTTGCGGAGCGCCTCGATGACGCGGTCCCGTCGGCGTCGGTCGAGGAGCTGGACCAGGTCGACCGCCTCGTCGGACTCGAGTCCGCCGATCAAGGCCATGAAACGGTCGCGGCTGAGCTTGCCGAGCAGCTTGTGCCGCGCGTGCGGACTGACCTCCCAAATCACGCGTCCGAGCTTGGCGTCGTCGAGCAGCGTGAGGACCTGAAGCTGCTCCCCTTCGGAGAGATTGTTGACGATGATCGCCAGTTCCTCGGGACGGATGGCCTTGAGGGCTTCCCGGAGGATGGCGTCGTCGCGCCCGAAGAACGTCTTGAACGTCCGGGCGAGCGGGCTGAGGGAGCGGAGCGGCATGGCTGTGTCGTTCGCGTCCAGTGTATACTGAAGCCACATGCGCCACAACGTGAAAACCAGCCTGTGGACGGCCGGCATCCTCGTCGCCATGGCGGGGACGGCCCTCGCGGCCGTCCCGAACCCGCTCGAGGTCACGGCGGCGGACCTCGCGGCGGCCGGCGTCGAAGGGGTCGTCGACGTCGCTCCCGCCGGCGACCGCTTCGCGCCGCCCGTGCGCTATTTCCGCTCGCCCGAGACGCTCTCCGAGGCGGACGCCAAGAAGGATTGCGCCGGATGCGCCGACCTCATCGCCGTCTACGCGGCCGACGTCCAATCCGCGCCCGGCTGGCATTCCGAGAAATCCCAGCAGTTCGTGAAGGTCGGCTCGCGCCTCCAGCTCCGCGTCTACATCCCCCAGAAGAAGCGCGTCGTGACGGTCACGGCCGTCAGTGAAGACACGATGCGGAAGATCTCCAAGCACCTGGTCGAGAAGTTCTCGAAATGAAACGCACGCCCTAGGCGTGCGGTTCTTTTTTCGCGTGGACGCCGGTGGGCAGCGGCTCGTACGGCTGGTCCACCGCGTGGCCGATGTAGCGGAGCATCTCGTGCGGGACGCCGTTGTCCTCGCAGATGGCCTTGAAGACGCTGTAG
>Ga0209966_1000185_pt1 | contig 25638 bp, 35 predicted proteins | sample RhisoiCoNPM_FD_187575 | JGI IMG/M metagenome (GOLD analysis project Ga0209966, IMG submission 187575) | Arabidopsis thaliana rhizosphere microbial communities from the Joint Genome Institute, USA, that affect carbon cycling - Rhizosphere... | ecosystem: Host-associated > Plants > Roots >... | reverse complement strand
GATGCCACGGCGCGTAACAGATCTTGTTCTGAATAGCTGGCTTCCTTGTGGTCTCCTTCCGCTGGTGCACTGGTCTTACCCTCGCCGAATGGCGGCAGCTGTGGGCTGAAATGGCTTTCTTGTAATGGCCTGCGTTTGGATGCCCGTGGAGTTTTCGCTGAAGGCTTTTTCGGGGAATCATCCGGGTTCGTTGGCTGGAATTCTCTACAGCGGGGACCATTACGATCGGTATAGACTTCGTTGCCCTGTGGGTCTGAACACACCCATGTCCCGGCTACGGAAGCCCCTCCGATGAACACCATAAGAATCGCGGCTGCCCAAGCCGTTCTCGAGTAGAGGTATTTCATACAGATGCGAATAGCGTGTGATTCTCTTGCACCCGGTCAGCTTCGCATGAAGCCAATCTCCTGAATAGAAAAATATGAAGTGAAGAAGGATGAGAGGCTACTCGCAAGAGAGAAAGAATGGCGCTATGGCCCTATAGCGACGGCGATTTGAGTCGTTGGATGCAGTGGTTGTTGCGCCCGTCCACTTCTTCTTGCCCTGAAGGTATTTCCTCCTCTTGAGAATGCGTGTAGAATGCCGCCATGGGACGAGATGTCAAACCGAACATTGCACGCACTCGACGGCCTAGTGCGTTGAGCGCACGGACATCGCAGGTTAAATTGGAGGAAATCCGGCGACTGTCTCCCACGCAACGACTTCTTCTTGCCCTGGAACTGTCGGACACCTGCCACGAATTGCAGCGCGCGTGTTCGACCAAGCGCTAACCGAGATTGTGCGTCGCACTTGTTACACCCACCCGACCCACCGATTGCTTCGCAATCGATTACCCGAGACGCCCGTGGCCAGCATCTCCTGGATCAGTATGCGCTGATTGGAGGTCTTGCAATGGCAGCGTGGGGCGTGCCCCGTGCCACGCCCGATCTGGACTTTGCGGGGGCTCTCGGCTCTGCCGATCCTGCGGCACTCTCTCGCGCTCTTAACGCCCGCTTCCAGGCGGGGGAGGATGACGTTGCTCTGATTCAACCCGGTCGTAGTGCCAGCTTCCCCAGATGGTGCTTCTCGAGGGCCCGGTGCGCGTCGGCCGCTTGCTCGAGCGGGAACGTGCGGGCGATATGAACCTCGAAGGGACCAGCCTCGATGAGTCGATTGAGCTTGTCGATGATCTCGCGGTCCGGTTCGCCGTCGTAGGCCATGACCTTCACACCGGGCCGCGCCTTCGGTTGGGGCTCTACGCCGTTGGGATGGGCGACGCGTCCGCCATCGCGGACCGCCGTGAGCGCCTGATCGGCGGCCTCACCGCCGGCCGTGACCAGCGCGGCATCCACGCCGCGGGGAGCGAACGTTCGAGCGGCGGCGGCGACGTCTTCCCGGTGCCCGTCCACCACGGCGTCGGCGCCCAAATGCTTTGCCAGAGACACGCCGTCGTCGCCGGAGGCGACTGCAAACACCCGGGCATCCATCCGCTTGGCCAGTTGGATGGCCATATGTCCGATGCCTCCGCTGGCGCCGAAAATCATCACCGACTCTCCGCGCTTCACCCTGAGGATGTCGTCCAACGCTCGCAGGCCGGTGACGGCGTCGGAGAGCATCACGCCCGCCTGGTCGATCGACAGCTGGTCGGGAATGCGCGACACCATCTCACCCTTCACGGAGGCGTACTCGGCATAAAACCCGCCCTTCGGATTTGCGAGAGAGGCGCTGTAGACCTTGTCTCCTTCCTTGAATCCTGCGACCTCCTTGCCGACGGCGGCGACGGTACCGGCCCCGTCGGTGCCGAGCACGTACGGAAATGTCGGTGTCTTGCCCAGCATCTTGACGAACCCGCCTTCGCGCTCGAACGGGTCCCACTCGGCCACGCCGGCCGATTCGATTCGGATCAGCACCTCGTCGGGCTCGACCTCTGGCAGCGGCAGCTTATGCAACACGATCATCTCAGGACCGCCGAACCGGTCGATGGCGGCAGCCCGCATGGTGGATGGCATGGTCTGTGTCATGTTGTTTACTCCTTGAGAGGGGAGGCCTTTGCGCACTCAATGATATGCGGATTGTCCGTTCATGGAGACGAGGAGATCACCTAGGTCGGGAATAAAAAAGGGGTCGGGAGCAGGCCGAGGAGACGAATGTGTGACTGCAAGACGGGGTGAGATTAGGTACTCGGAGTGTTTTTGGCGTGCCGATACCAATCATCCTCTGAACGACAGAGACGCGCAAGAGAGCCTAATCGCACTAGCCGCAATGAGATCTGTTTTCCCAGGAGCATGAAGGGGGTTTCAACCCACAGGAACAAGTACCGCGCCAGCACTATCGCCGCCGAGATGGATAGGCCAGCCAACAATACATTCAATACCAGCGGAGGAATACCGGCCACCCACGTACCAGGAATTTGAATGATCGCTCGTGCCAAACAATACAAAACGACCAAATGAATGAGATAAAAGCTGTAAGACACTCGCCCGACCAGCCGCAACCATCTCAGATCGATCCAGTGACACCATTGCAACTCTTTGCCGTAGACGAAACAGGCGATCACCACACTGGCACTCGCTGCCTCATACACGATACCTGTCGTATCCCTCAAATTGATCCCCCAAAATGGAGTTGCCGTGAGAAAGGTGGCTATCGCTACAAGAATGCTGGCACTTCCTCCCATCGGAGATGTCCTTGCGAGACATTCAATCCAGCCGCCCCAACGAGGCAAGATTATTCCAAAATAAAAGGCAACGATCCATTTTAGGCTGTCGGCACGCGTGTACTCACTGGAAATCCAGACAAGTCCGACAAGCATCACCACGTCGTACCATGGTCCTGTTTTTCTCGTAAATACGTGAAGCAGCGGCAAAAACAATGCAGCCACTAGTTCAATTCTGAGTGTCCAACTGATTGGATTCATGTCCGTGCTCACCAGCAAGACATTATTCCAAAGATCCGCGATCTCGAACGGGGTTCGATAGAGTGAGTTGAACCATTCAGACCCCAGGACGGATTCGTCTAGACTCACGATCCATGGCATCAATGCTCCGACAAGAAGGAGTGACACGATGAGCGCTGGATAAATCCTGAATACGCGGCGAAGCACAAACCCCATATAGTTTGAGATGAACCCGCCTTTCCCACGATCGAGGGAAAGGCCGAGCACAAATCCGCTGATCACGAAAAAGAGTGTGACGGCCGAGTTCCCATTGAAGAGCACAAGCAATGCCTTGGTGACCAGGGATTCAACCCCAGGGACTTCGGCAAAAGGAACAGTCCGTAGCGTGGGGAGGTTGTCAACGGAAAACACCAGGAGGCTATGTCCGACCGCGACCATCAACGCCGCTATTCCTCTCAGCGTTGTCACGCGATCGAGGCCGCCTGACATTGCTCCCGTTGAGTCCTTTGATCCGCCGGTCCATCCAAGAAACTGCATGCTTCTCTCCATCTCTCCAGAAGTCGCCACGCCGATCGTCTCACCCTTAGGCGACACACTTCCTCATCGAATGTGGTCTTTTCTAGTATTAATGAAACGGGCTTAATATCCAGCGAAAATGGTCTTCAGGCAGGTAAAACCAAAGTGGTTGGCTAGTCTTTTCTCGATCCACTCGGCGTGAGGGCAGATCAGCGCGGCTTCGTCGATTTCAAAAACTCTGAGTGCTCCCTCAAGAAAATTCGGATCGGATCGGATGCACAGCGGATCGGATCCGATTCAAAATAACCCACGTATTTGACCTCCCTTCGCGCGATTCTCTCCATTTGCAGGCGATTCTCAACTTCGCTTCCTAGGTATGTGCAATGCAGGTATCTGTCTATGAAGCAGGCGCAGCACGTCCGTTCATTCCAACATTGGCTTCCTACAACCAAGGAGGTGGGAGATTCGATACGTTCAGCGGTGGAACGCGTCAGTGAGCGACAACAGTGTATCCTCTAGCACGAAGGGAGAAACCATGAAGTACATAGGCGGTATAAGCGCATCGGTGATCGCGCTCCTTGCTTTTGCAGCCCCAGCTGCGGCGGAGTCATCGACGAACGAGGCAACCGAGACCGGTCGTCCTCAAGTGATGCGGTCACAGAATATGGAACCGAATGCCGAAGTGGTGATGACGGGGAAGACGTTTCAGATCGCCAGAGGAGAGACGGCAAAAGGATTTATGCTGTTGGCGGGTACGCGAGCCGATATCGTGCTCAGGAACGAAGATACCGTAGCCCATGAGTTCGTGTCCCCCATGCTGTTCAATGTCCCCTTTGCGCTCGATGGCAACGGCGTGTTTGTGAAGTTGCCGAACGCGGCCGGGGTGCGGGTGGATCCGGGACGAGTGGTCCGGTTAACGTTCGATGTGCCTCAGGACACCAAAGAGTTCCAAAATCTCTATGAAGTGTTCTGGTGCAACGTTCATGGAAAGCAGTACGGCGACAAGATGCGCGGTGAGGTGCTGGTCGTCGATCACCGAGGGGAGATTGGCGGAGGTTGAGGTGCACTCTTCTCTTGTGCCGCTCATGGTCCTGGCTATGGTCTTGACGGGTGGGTCACGCGGCGCTTTTGCTCAAGCCGATGCGCGTGAGTATGAGCCCGACGTGATTCTCGTCATCAAGGAGAAGGCCTTCCATATGGTCAAGGGAAATACCTCCGGGCAACACTCGGAGCACCCGGCCTTCTCCTTGTCGTCGGGGGAAGAGATCACGCTGGAGTTACGCAATGAGGATACGCTGCCGCACGAGTTCGTGTCCCCCTTGTTCGCCAAGGTGGAATTCCAGTTTTGGGGCAGAGCGACAATGGTCTATACCTATACGGCCAACGGTCTCCGCATCGATCCGGGGGAGACGGTCGGTCTTCGCTTTGACCTGCCGAAGGACTTCAGTGGGGAGCTGTTCAAGTTCTGGTGTAACGTCCATGGGAAGCTCCATGGGGATGTCCTGCAAGGGGAAATATTTGTCGTGAAGCCCAAGCATGGATAACGAGGACGGGAAGCCTTCATGAAACCGACCGACACCTTTTTATCGATTCTGTTGTTCGCTCGAGTGATGGCCGTCATCGCTGGGGCTATCGTCCTGGTTCCCCAGGACAGGACCTTGGCACATGATGGAGCGTCCGATAACCACCAAGGCGCTCATTCCTCAGCCAAGCCAGCGACCGCCGATACCGAGATCGTCGTTCAAGAAGGCGGCCATCCCATCCTGAAGGGACCACAAACCCACGGACAAGTGTTGACGTTAGTCGCGGGCGAGCCGATCGTCCTTGCGCTCCGGAACGAAGATCACGGTCCTCGTGAGTTTATCTCTCCTCTCTTCACCAAGACGGAGATCCATTTTTTGGGGCGCGCGACGGGGATTTTTCGGAAAGATGCCGCCGGGTTTCGCTTGAATCCGGGCGACACCCTCACGCTGCAGTTTACGGCACCCTTCAGTGGATTTCGCAGAATGTACGATCTGATCTGGTGCGGCCATGATGGTAAGCCCGGGTCAGAGCTTCAAGAGCTCCTGATTATTATGACTGAAGAGAAGCAGCCGCACGCGGCGAGCGAGACACACGGTCGGTAAGGGAGTTGCCATGCGTACAGCCACTCGAAGAGGCCTTATCGTGCTCAGCCTCAGCCTGCTGTGTTCTGCAGGATTCATGGGGGAAATGGCGCGCCCTGAAGGGCAAGCAGGAATTCCACCAGAGGTGGTGGCCGAGTACGTCTATGCGATCGTTCAAGCGGATCGCACGCTGTATACCACCCACGTGGTGGAACGCATGCAGGAGCTCGGAGTGACCGCAGCGACAGAGCAGTGGAAGAAGCAAGGGACGTTGCCCCTGCCAGCACAAATGCTGCTGATGACGGGGGAAGCCGTTCAAGGGCAAGGGACGAGCTTGCGTATCCGGTTAACGAGCCTCTGGCCGATCAACAAGGCGAATGGCCCGGCTGATGATTTTGAACGGGCTGGCTTAGAGAAGGTGGTCAAGGAACCACAAAAACCGTATGCCGGCATCGTCAGCCAAGGGGACCGGCGCATGTTTAAGGCCATCTATGCCGATCGGGCGATCACGAAAGCCTGTGTCGAGTGTCACAATGGCCATTCGTTGAGCAACAAGCGAGACCTGAAGCTCAACGACGTGATGGGAGCGATCGTCATTTCATTTCCGTCCCAGTGAACAGACGGTGTCTTCAAGGCGGATCTCCAATCGGCCCGCCCGGTTGCTTTCGCCATGAGATGACCGCCATCATCGCGTCGACGCCTACCGCACGTGACAGGGAACACACCGTGTTTTCCCCTCATAAGTGATAAAAAAGAGATGCTGCAGTTAGAGCGTCTGCCGAGGGGCTTCCTGAGTTTCGATCACCACGCCGATCAAGCGAGCATCGCCGGGCATGTCGTCAAGCACGACGCTGCTATTGGCGTCGCGACTGACTCTGATGTGCCAGACGTCATTGTCCGCGGCAGGCGCTGTGGCGGGTACGTTGATGACGAGCGCAGTCGTGAGGTGCTGAGGCGATTTCTTTGCCGGATCTGAGGCGCAGCTCCGGGCGGCTTGCGTGAGCGGTGCGCCACCGCCGCGCTTCAGATTCGACCCAGTCACGAGTGTGACACACCATCCTACTGAACCGATCGTGGACGCCGGTTGCCACGTCAGTTTGACATTGAGCTTCCCCGTAAAGTGTCCAGGCAAGGTGAACGGAACAAGAGCGCCTTGGGCCTCGTCGGCATCGAAGGCAAGGACGCCCTTCGTGAGATCTTTCCCTTCCACACAGGCGGGGGTCGGGGAGTTGCCATCAGCCAGTGTCCATTCGGTCTTGGCGATGGAGCCGTGGCAATGCGCGGCAGAGAATGAGTTTTGAGGCCTCTTCTCCTCCGCTCTCGAATCGACGAGGCTACACACTGTCGTTGAAAGAAGAACGCCAACCCCAACGAACGCGAGACTCTTCATGACGAGCTTCCTTTTCGTTAAGCCAACGAACGCGAGTCTACCCTCAAAGCCATCCGAGGACAACCATCGTGAGATGCGCCTTCCAAGCTGCTTGTACGATCGTTGATCGTGACCTTCACTGTGCGATTGACCTGCAGATAGTCATTGATGAACTGATCCGAATTGCGGAGGAGTGAGCTGCTCCTGCGCACCTCGACGAGGGCATCCTCACCCCGGCCGCTTCGGCCCGTCCTAACGGTCTCTTCGATGAAAAAGTGAGAAACTAGGTGCTTTTCCAGGGCGAACTGGGGTGTCCATGATGCTAAAACTAGGGGAAGTACTGGCCAGGGGGGTCCGCCTGCCAGGTACGCTTTCAATAGGAGAATGAGCAATCATCTAACCTCGAGGAGCACGTATGGCTACATTCCGACAAGGCGTCAACGGTGGGGGAGTACCTGGAACCTCTCTCATCGCCATGTGTTGTGTGTGCGGACTGGTGCGAGCACGAAAGGCATTTGCTGGGGACCCCGACCGGTGGGTCACGAAGCGAGCCTATGAACAGATGTATGGAATGAGGCTCGTGGGGAACCCCGTGACCCACACCTATTGTTCAGGATGTCATACGGATTTCATGCAACGGGTCAGGCCCACGCGTCAGACCCTGGCCCCCTAGCACACGGTTTCTCATGTCGGCAGAAATGGAGGAGATACATGGAACGCGAAGGAAGTGAGGTCATTCGAATCCTCCTCGTCGATGACGTCGAGAAGATTCGGGAGTCGCTCCGAGCGATCCTCGCCACCTCTCCCCATTTCGAAATTGTCGGCGAGGCGTGCGATGGCGAAGAGGCCGTGCTGGCGGTAGCACAACTGAAGCCCGCCGTCGTGGTGATGGACATCAACATGCCTCGGCTCAATGGGATTGAAGCGACCGCCTGGATCCGAAGAACGTATCCTCATGTGGTAGTCGTGGGCGTGTCGGCCATTGCGACCGAAGACACTTGCCAGCTCATGAAGGCGGCCGGGGCCACGACCGTTATCTCAAAGGACGCGGTCGAACAACTTCAACGGGTCATTCGCGAATCGGTCGGACAAGGATCCAAGTCGACAGGAAAACAATTCAAGGGGATAGGCTCCGGTATTGGAGTCATGTGTAATCCCCATCTCCGCTGAACCGCTCGCGCAAGCGACGGTGCGAGTGAACACCGGCCTTCCTGACTCGCGACAAAAGTCTGCAACGATCATCCGTCGCGGAACATTCTTGGACCCTCGCATGAGGACAATTTCATACAGTGCTACTGGACATTCCCGCAGGTGCCGGACAATCGGTGTACCGCTGATGTGAACTTTTACATATTGCTTACGCATCGTTCATTCGCTCTTTTCGAGACATAGCGTTTCACCGCTTCCCACAGGTGCCGGCTCATCATCTGAGCAATGGCACAGCGATTGCTTCGTTTCGCGTCGACATCCACCACCAACCTGCAATGCACCTGGCCGTAGAGCGGTAACTGCGTCAACCATCCACAACGAACAGAGAGACGCTTGATGGTCTTCATCAGGCTATGGGTGTGTTCCACTATGAGCAGAATATTAAGGAGTATCCATATGAACTGGCTACACGCCGGCGCTGCGATTCTCGCTTTGTGGTCGACGACTGTATGGGGAGCCTCGCTGACATGGGATGACAATAGCGCGTCCGATCTCGCGGGGTACCGCGTCTACCAGTGCAGTCAACTGCCCTGTTCGAAAGCATTTGGGACGGCGACACCGCTTGCGACGTTGGGGAAAGTGACGAGTTTCAATATCGGAACACCCGCGGTCGTTCAGCACTATCTGGTGACGGCCTACGATTTTGCACAGAACGAATCCGGGCCGAGCAATGTCCTCACCTATTACCCCCCGAGTGCTTCGCCAACACCCGCTGCAGCGGTGAGCCTGGGAGTCGCTGGTGCGCCGAATCTCCCATTCAATGGGACGACCGCCCGGGTGACGGTGGGGATGGCCGGCACGAGGCCCACCAAAGTGGAGCTCTCACGGGATGGCAACCCTCCGTTCGCCGCGTGGCCGTCGGGCACATTTTTTACGTTGTCGTCAGACGGCCAGTCGTTGACGGGGAACTGGTGCATTTCAAGTTCGTGCTGGGGCAATGTCCCAGGCGAACACGTGCTGAAGGTCGTCGCGACGTATGCCACCGGGGCAACCTCCTCCGCTGCCGTGACGCTCAACGTGGATGACCTGTCTCTCACGGTCCCGAATGCTCCGAGTCTTCCGTTTCACGGGACCACCACCGCGGTGAGGGTGGGAATGGCCGGCACAAAGCCGACGAAAGTGGAACTCTCACGGGACGGCAACCCTCCGTTCGCCGTCTGGCCGTCGGGTACCTTTTTTACGTTGTCGCCGGATGGCCAGTCCTTGACAGGGAACTGGTGCATCTCAAGTTCGTGCTGGGGGAATGTCGCAGGCACGCACGTGCTGAACGTCGCCGCGACCTATGCGACAGGAACGACGGCCTCCGATGCCGTGATGCTCCACGTGTCTGATTTGTCTTTGGCGGTCGCTGGAGCTCCGAATCTTCCGTTGCACGGCACGACCGCCCGCGTGACGGTGGGCATGGCCGGCACAAGGCCGACGAAAGTAGAGCTCTCACGGGATGGCAACCCTCCGTTCGCCGTGTGGCCGTCGGGAACATTCTTTACGTTGTCGCCGGACGGCCAGTCGTTGACAGGGGATTGGTGCATCTCAAATTCATGCTGGGGCAACGTCGCAGGCACGCATGTGCTGAACGTGATCGCGACCTATGCCTCTGGAGCGACAGCCAGCGCAGCCGTTAAGCTCAACGTGGCTGATTAAGGGCGGTCCCGCGCATGCAGATGACCAGCTCACCACTGTTGGGCCCAGGCGGGAGCAGGAACGGGATTCGGATCGAGAAGAGCCAAATCCATTTCGAAGACAGTGTGTTCAGTCCCCGCTCCCACCTGCCGCACCTGGAGCTTGCCGGTTCGTGTCGCGACGAGCAATCGGCCGTTTTCATCCCAATCCGCCCACTGAAGATCGTCTAGGACTGTTAGTTGGCCGTCTGCTTCCAGTGAATATTGGACTCGCAGGCCATCGACCGCCTGATCAGGCCCGAATTCACCCCCTGCATGTCCTGTACTCTCGACACAAAGGAGTCGGTGACCGCCTGGTTGGCGCTTCTGCATTCGAGCGTTTCGATATTGATCCCACGCATCTCGCGGATCGCGCGGAGGACAGTCCGGCGCTTCTTCCCAGCCACGCCGTCGCTCGGTCGCGAACTGCACCGCGGGGATGGACTGCAGCCTGTAAGGAATCGGCAGATCCAAGACTTCTCGGGCAGGCGTCGCACTCTTGTCCTGTGTGAAGAAATAGCCGCGTGTCCAGGTGCCGCATGTTGCAAACGCATGCAGGGCCGTCAGCCAGGGGAGCTTGGAGACCGCCACGTAGGCCTCGCCCAATTCCCACGTCGCACTCGGTTTATGCGCGAAATAGGAAAGAAAGCGCCCGTCGGGTGAGAGGTCGCAACGGCGGGGAAAGATCCGGCCGCCGAGCCATGCGCCGGATTCGTACGTCAAGCCCGCAAGATCCCATCGCCCGACATGCGACCAGTGCGTCGGCCCGCGGCGAAAGACGGCGACGACAGGGACCTCCAAAGCCGGAATGCAGTAGATCCGTGGCGGCACAGGAACGGTCACCGAATCCTCTGCTGATCAGGAGCCAGTTCGATGGCGAGATCGTTCCAGCACAGTGCTGTGGCCAAGTCAGCCGCTGTCTTTCCGGCGAAGCCGGGCGCGCCTGTCCCCTGGAGCGTCAGATCTGCCCCGGCGTGCGCCAATGCCCGTGCAATCTCCTTGTGACCGGCAATCACGGCCAGCATCACGGCACTGAGCCCAAATTTGGCTGTGACGTTGAGATGGCATCCATGGTCGATCAACAGTTGCACTAGGCCCAGATGGCCCGCTTGGGCAGCGAGCATCAAGGCCGTTTGCCCATGCCGATCTCGTGTATTTGGATCGATGCCGCGAGAGAGGAGATCTCGCACGATGTCGGCGTCGCCCCGCCGAACGGCATCTTCCCAACAGACATCCATCCAACCGACTCCTTGCGAGCCCATGTTTTCTTTTTGGACCCTCCGTGTAGGATACGTCAATCTCCTTGAGATATCGACCAGCGTGTCGTTGGTTCTCGACGAAGACCGTTCAACTCTCGAGCCGACGATCCCTTCATTTAGGAATAGGAAGCGCAGAACGAACGCTTTTCCGACGTGCAGCTAGAGCCATCGTTGACTCGGACGTTCCCCAAAGCCTAGCCTAATGCAGCAACTCAAGTTGGGAGGGTGCAGCCATGGCGTGGGGAGAAAATGTCAATTCAGGAGACGAAGCGGAGAGAATCGCAGCGGTGCGTGAATATTTCTACGAACAGATTCCCAATGCGGAAATTCGGGATTCATACGATGCCGGGAGACTGGCGCAGGTGTTTCGAGTCGAAGCGAGCGACCTCGGAGGATTCCGCGACGCAGTGATCTCGACTGAGTTTCTGATGGAACATCCGTCGAACAAGCTGGCGAAGGTGTTGAAGGGCTGGCGGGTTGCGGAACATCTGCGGTCGATGAAAGTCACGGAGGTGCTGGTCACAACCTGGGGAATCGAAGAAAAAAAAGGCTGAACAGGGGGTTCACCGAATCGAACCGGTGGGAGGATTGCCATCATGAAGAACGTTGAGATGACGGTCGAGGGAACGACGCTGACAATCAGGGTGGATCTCTCGAAGGAGTTTGGACCCTCTGCATCGGGAAAGACCATCATCATTGCGTCAACGGAAGGAAATGTCACGATTCCGAATCGGTTGGAAAAGGTTGGGCTCAACGTCTACCGAAAGAAGCCGTGACAGCAGTCGACTGATGCTATCGACGTGGCGGATCTTGACTCCGGGCTATTGTGTTTTATATGTTGAACATGGAAAGGGAGCCTGGCAGATGAAGCGCCCTGCTGCGATCATCTCGGTGATGGGGTTGGTGGGCCTATTGTCATTCTCCGATCTGGGAAAGGCCGGTGAGGGGCCTGTCTCCAACATCGATTCGGCCGGTTTGACGAACCAGGTGATCGGCCAGGAAGCTGCCCTATCTCTCGAATCAATGAGGGCCTCGAACGTTTTCCGAGACATTCCCTCCATCAGCGGAGACTACTCGGTGAAAGGGACCAGGATCATGCCCTATATTGGTGCAGGTTTTGGTCACGGCTACTCCTCAGATGTAGACCGGTCGTTGAATAGCAGCCCTTCCGGTCCAACTGATCCTGGTCTTCGAAGCCTGTTTGGGCAGGGGGTCACCCCGAGTGAATTCCAGATGGGTCTTCGCATCCCGTTCTGACCAGTCTCCAGACACCTGACGACATTCTGCTGCCCAATCCTGCTGCTCAGTCTGCGCATGGGACAGGGGGTCGGGAGTGGCGAACAACAGGAAAGAAGGAAAGAGTGCGACGTCAAAGGCATCGCTGCTGGTTCATCTTCGTACTGATCGGGTCGCTGGCAATCAGCGGATGCCACACAAGCAGGCCATCCTCAACCCCATCGCTCACTGACAATGGCCGCTTTATGGATACGTGGGGGATCTACACCCACTGCTCCCGAAGCGAAGACCTTGATGCGATGCGTGTCGACGCCCAACGATTGAGCCTCGCCGGGAACATGACGAATTCCGCCGGGGATCCCATCTTCCCCGAGAGTGAGGAGCCGGCGTCCATGGGACCGAACGTTCGCCTCTCGGCGGATCCCTCGGCGATGGCTGCGGCCTGTGCCCTTCGTGCCGGTCAGCTCGCGCAGGAAAGGGGACGTCGGTCCTTTGCACGAGAGATGTTTCAGATGATCGTGACAAACTTTCCGCAACCCCGCTACCGTTATTATGTGGGGCAAGCCCGAGAGGGTCTGGAGCGACTGGACGCTGAGCCATCCGGCTAGGTCCACAGCCGTCCATCATTCTCGCTTTGCCAGCGTACTCCAATCATCCTTCCAAGCTGTTTGCGTGAAGAGGGAAGAGGCAGCGACGCATGAACGCCTCGCCGCTGCCCCAGACTGTTTGTCATTTCCCCTCGATGAACCTCCCTGATCAACGAGTCGGCACGACATCGGGCGTTGAGACCTCCATGACATAGCCGGCGTCGTCCATCAGAAGCACCACTTCCTGCCCGGGGTGCAGGCGGTCCAGTTTGTTGAGAGGTGCTCGAAACGGGACTTCGCGCGGCTTGCCATCTTCGGTAATCTTCAGGCGGTCTTTGCCGGCCTTGCCCTGATACACCGCCCGCACCTGCGCATGGGCGCCCTTGATGTGCGCTTTGTTGTTCAGCGCGGATTGGTGGACCGCGTCCGCGCTGGCCAGCTGCGCGTCGACTAGGCGGCCGGATTCATCCGCCATGAACAGGACTTCCGCGCCGACCGGTATCGCCGTCAATTTCCCTTTTGCACGTTCCGCCACCAGAAAGGTCTTGGTCCCCTGATCCGTTTCAATTACCGCTTTATCCAATCCGACGGTGAGGGGCGTGGTCAATTTGCCCCGGATGACCTGGTGGTGCGAGGCTTCATTGGGGTGGTGGTAGTCGACGATCGCATTGTGATCGTTCAACGTGACGACAATCGGATCGCCCGGCTTGAAGGTTTCTCCTCTGTCCGTGGCCATCTTCAACGGCACTGACATCGTCTGGAGATTGCCGATGGCAATCTCCATTTGATCGCCGCGAATGTCTTTGACGCGGCCGGTGACACGCCGGTCTCCGGGTAGGCGGTTCTCGGTCGCCTCGCTCGTGGCCTCTTCTCGAATTGAAGGACCGCGTTGCTCTTTCTGGCGGTCAGACCGTTCTTGTGCGGCGCCAAATCCGTTATCGGCTCGGACTGGAGACACAATGACGGTCATCAACAATGCGCCCAATGACAGTGTTGTTGCTGTTGCGTAGCGGATGTGTTTCATTTGAATGCCCTCCTTCGTACAATGTGTCAATGTTACAAACGACCCGTCTCAACGACGAGGCTCAAGCCGACTGGTCAGTGAATAGGAATGAGGCGGGAACGGATGGTCTTTTTAGTCTGCACGTTCACTCGCACGCGCGCGACTAGCTAATGCCCCAGTTTATTCTTTTTGCAACAAGGCGAATGTAGAGGACTATTCAGACAAGAGAAATTCAATGAGAGCTTTCCTAGCCTGAACGGAGTGTTGAATTCGATTCGACGTCGTACAGCCGACTTCGCCGACTGCCTTCGCGACAGCCGGGTTGAGGGCTTTACAGCAACTGCTGCTGGTATTCTTCGGCATGCCGATCGGCCTCCAGGGCCTGCACCGAAGCTTGTTGGGCAAAGTCTCGATAGCGTTGCGTCCGATCCGAGTCCTGGCCCGTCTCCCAGGCAGACCGTTGAGCTTTCCCTTCATAGTATTGAGCGGCTGCCCGAAGGTCCACGGCCTCCTGACGGTAGAGTACCGCCTGGTCACTGAGGTGTTGGTACGTTTCCGCAGTGGGCGTACTCGCTGGCTTCATGAAGCCACTCGCGCAACCGACTGCCATGCATGTGTTCAGGATCAGACTACTCATCAATAGGACGTGGGGCTTGACCATGATTGGCCTCCTTTGCTTCCCGTCAAGGAACTGCACTAGGTGTCTCATCAGCGGCTCCTTGTTGAGTCGCTCGGACAGACTCCCGGCACAAATTCTTAAACTCATGCGATGCCTCGTGAAGCGAGCTTCAGAGGGATGCTGGCGTTGGAGCGGCGGAGACTGGAGAATCGGTCGCGCTTGGAAGGACCACGAAACGCGAGGGATGGGGCAGCCAACGGGGCTGAAACGTCGTGGGTCCACACTGCGCGTGAATGGGCAGCTTAGTCAACCGGTATTATTTTGACTTTTTCTTCGCAACTCCACCAAGGGAATTGTCATCTTCTCGCGACCGGGGTATCGTCCGGGTCACCGACAAGGAGGTCGCTGATGTGGCTGAAGAACCTGGCACTGCTATCCCTGTGCTGCTTGTGGCCGATCGTTGGACTTGCGCAGCTTCCCAAGGACCCGCTTGCCCAGGAGACGTTACGAGGATTGCCTGGTGTACGGCTGATCGTCGAGAAGATCGATGCTGAGGTGGAGCGGGACGGGCTGACGACGGACCTCGTCCGGACGACTGCCGAAACCCGTCTGCGGGCGGCAGGCATTCATCTGTTGAGCCAAGACGAGGTCACCATGACGCAAGGCCGTCCGACAATTCAGATCCTCGTCCAAACGGCACGCTCGGACTCCCTTTACGCCTACTGCATCGAAGTCTCGGTCTGGCAGGAGATGGTGCAGATACACAGACAGACCAGCCTACCGGTCTGGGTTCGCTCATGGGTGACTGAGAGCGTGGTTGGCATCAGGTCTCGCAAGAACATCCATGTCCTCAAGACCACTGTCGAAGACCTGGTCGACTCGTTCATCCACGCCTATGTGGCCGTGAATCCAAAGTAGGCTGTGGGAGGTTCGTATGGATCAATCCAAATCCACATTATACTGCTTGACTGCCATACTCATTGCGCCCAGTGTGAACGTCCAGGTGTGAAGCTCCGCTGACTGTCTTATCCCTCGCGCTTCCTCTCTCTTTCGTGGGCGTGACCGATTCTCCAGTCTCCGCCGCTCCAACGCCAGACGTTCTCCTCAGCACTCATTGGTATTGTCTCGGAGGATGAGCCCTGGAGCCAACTCATGCACTGCCTTCGTTGTCATGGTCTGATGGTGTCCATCCGGTTGGAGGATGCGGGAGGCTCGTCGCTCCGGTTCTCCGGCTGGCAATGCCTGATGTGTGGTGAGGTGATCGACTCGGTGATCACCGCGAATCGAAAAGACCTCCACGGACAGCCGCGGAGCCGGAGTCGCCCTCGATACGGCGTGTACCAGGGGAAGGGATTTATATCATGACGGTACAGCGCACTGCGAAGAGGCCTGTTTGGTCCATCGTGTTGGCCGGCGGGGAGGGAGAGCGAGTCAAGCCCTTCGTCCTCCGGTGGCTCGGCCGTCACCAGCCAAAACAATACTGCACGTTCGTCGGAAAGCGGTCGATGTTTCAACACACGGTGGAACGTGCGACCACGCTCACGTCGCCCGAGCGGACCATCGTCGTGGCGGCTTGCCACCATCACAGCGAGGTCGTTTCCCAGTTGCGCGAACGTCCGATCGGTAAACTGTTCCTGCAACCGGCCAATTGCGATACGGCGGCGGGCATCTTCCTGCCGCTCGCCTATCTGCGCGCTCGCGATCCCCAGGCCATCGTCGTGATCCTTCCCTCGGATCATTTTATACATCCGGAGTACCCCTTTCTTGAGACAGTCCGGCAGGCCATGGTCTCGGCCGAAGCGATGCCGGCGAGGATGCTGCTGTTGGGGGTCCGGCCTGATGGGGTAGAGACGGACTACGGATGGATTCAGCGAGGCCTGCCCCTCGACGGCTCGCCGGACTATCCAGTCCATGCTGTGTCGTCATTCCTCGAAAAACCTGCAGCGGCGCAAGCCGATGCTGCGCTTCGAACGGGAGGTCTGTGGAACACGCTCGTCCTCACGGCGACGGTGGAATCGCTGTGGCAAGCCGGATGCACCTGTTTTCCCGACATGATGGCCCTGTTTGAGCGACTAATGCCGGCCTGGGACACCCCGGTCGAAGGCTCGTTGTTGGCGGCAGCCTATCGCAAGATGCCGGTCTACAATTTTTCTTCGCACCTTCTCCAGCGTCTGCCGGAGCAGGTGGCGGTAATCGAGTTGACCGGTGTGCTGTGGAGCGACTGGGGCAAACCGGAACGGATTGCCGACACGATCCGCCGGATCGGCAAGACCCCGGCATTTCCCCTGCACTGCATCGGCCAATCCTATGGACCCCACCTGGTTGCGCAGACGGCCGAGTAGGTGTCTGCTTTTAACGCCAACTCTTCAAGCTACCATTCAGGAGATCGACGTAACTGTTTGAGAATCCAAGCCTCCGAATCATTTGTCATACGGTAACGACCTGGGGTAGCGTATGTGGTTGTGGAACATTCCTTCGTCTGTCCCTTTTGCGGCGCGGAGATCTCGATGGTCCTGGACCCTTCGGTCCACCGTCACAGCTACGTCGAAGACTGTGAGGTGTGCTGCAATCCTCTCGAGATCCGTTATACCGTCGAAGACGATGCCCTCGTCGACTTCGAGGCCAAGAGCGCAGAATAGGGCCAATTCTCACGGACATCGCCATCCGCAGGTGCGTTCAGTATCGGCAGTAGGAACCCACACTGGTGACAGAAAACGAGGACATCAAGACCTCCTCGGTCAGCCATGTATGGAGAATATCGGCAGGCACTAGCTCAATGAGTAGCGAGGCGAGTAGCTAGACGCCGTTGAGTGAGCACGTCCATGCAGCAGTTTACAATTTCGGCTTCGTGGCAGCTGAGCGGTATCCCGTTGGAAAAGAACTTATACAGGGCTTCTGACGCAACAATGAATTCTCGTACCTCTTTCTTGATTCGCAAGGGCACCTTTCTCCCGTTGAACGGGCTGTGTGGTCATGGACGCGACGTTGCATCGAGGCGGACCTCATGTTGTCACCGCGGGTCGTCCAGTTCTCGCCTGACCGCTGTCATCGATTGAACTGGCCCTGAAAACTCCGCTTCGCGAGCCATCTTGCCTGCCGAACGGAGCTCGATTTCAGCCGAGAGATCCGGCTGCTCCTGTAAGGCACTGGTGACCTGTTCCGTCGTCCTGTCGCTGCATGCCCGGGCCCCGAAGAACATGGCGACGAGAAAGGTCAGGGCGACGGCCAGACCTTTCTTATCCAAGGCCCGGCTCTTGCGCGTTGACACCCAACTCTGCTGTAGCGATCGGTACATGTTTGCGTTCATGTTGGTCCTCGCAGAATCTTCTCGCTCGTAAGTCTTGGTTCCGCGCGCTGCCCCCTACCATTGCGCTGTCGAGAGACCGCTCCGAGCCGTCAAGCACACCATACAGGCGTCTTGAAGGAAACGCTGACGTAGAAACGGCGGAGAGAGCGGAGGAGGGAAAGACGAAGCGCGACGGACCCGAAGTCAAGATTCAATGCATCGTGTGTTCACGCTAAGCTCAAAGCGTGTCCGAGTCAAGCAGTAACAATTTATGAGAGAAGCTTCCTCATAGGAGGGCTTCGCGAAAGTGATAAGTGAAGCGATTTCGAGCCAGGCCGTTCCTACGGACATCGCCAGCCGCAGGCGCAAATCCAGGAAGCCAACGGCGAGGTTTTTTGCAGCCACTTTCTGCACGCCGGGCAGTGCCGGGTCCAGATGTGGTCCACTGTGTTCGTCGCTACACGCGATTGCACGACTGGAGAGTGAGGAGGAGGTGCCATCAGATGCCTCGCAGGGACGTACATTAAAGTGAAGGTTCAGTCCATTCTCCATTGGCGGTAAGAGGATGTCTGGTCAATATTGCTCTAGGGTCCAAGCAGATCCGCATCGGCGTCTATGGCCAGGACCTCCGGGCAGCATAGATCTCACGATCGATGACATACATTGATGACATACATTACAGACGGGAACTCTCTTCGATCACATGGGCATTGGTGACCACGAGGCCGCCGGCATCCACGAAGGCCCGCTTCCCAGAGAGAGGCTGTGAGATGCGGTGCCAACGATGAGCACGGTCGGCGCCTTGGCATGGCGGAAAGTTGTCTTGCAGCTGCACGCTGCAAGCAATGCCTGATACATGGTGTGGAATAAGGCTTGAGACTCGGTTGGTCGTCGACTGCAGAATGCATTAGATTATGCGACAAACGCCTGCGGCGGGTGGTATGGTTTCGTGAGCAGTCTGCCTGGCCGCGAGGCATGGGCTGTGAGATGAGAGGTCGTTGAGCGCTACCGCCTGTGAACGTCATAGGCGTCTGTACGGGAGAAACGTATGTCATCACATTATTCCCATAGCCGCGGCCGGAGGCGGGCTCCCGACACTTCAATTAGGTCGTGGGCGCGCATCGAATCGATGCCATGCTTGGCGGACAAGCTCAGAAAGAGCCGCCTGATGTTGTCTCAGGAAACGATGGATTTCATTAGCGCGTGCGAAGCCCTGCATCAGCGGTTGGCGCTCAACGGCACGCTGACGGCGGAGGAGAAAGATCTGATCGAGTTCAGCGCGCTTGATCTGCTCAACAACGTGAAACCCCTGGATTGAAGCGCCCCAATATGGTTGGCTCGAAAATCTATATCCCTCAGGATACGCCGCTGTCGTTAGCGCTTGAGCAGCGATTGAGATCGTTCGTGGAAGAGCATCGCCCCGCCACCATTGCCTTTGTGCGATCCGGTGACGGCGAGCTGGCCGTGATCGAGACAGCGACTCCTGAACAGGCCCAGAAGGTTGCAGCCGCTCTGGCCTCGAGCCATCTCAGCCAAGAACCGCTCGCCGCTGTGCTGGATAGTACTCCGCAAGGCCGGGACCTCGAGCGTCTGTATGGTCAACTCAAGCAACGAGAGCTGGAAAAGAATTGGACCAATCGGCAATGGTGACGATCGCCCAGCACTTCCTTCCCACTCGCCTCATGCGCCTTCCATAGACCAACACCTCATGCACCTTCTGGCCCTGATCCTCGCATTCCTTGTGACGATCTCCTGCTCAGGCAAGCAGCCGCCGCCGGCCGCTCAGGCCCCGGTGTCCCAAGTCGAAGCGGAGGAGGAGCACCAGCATGGCCACCATGAGGCCGAGACCGTGAGTTCCATGACGGGTGCTCATGCGCATTTGGGGCCCCATTTCCGCTGGACGACGCTTCGAACGGCGAATCAAGCGGATGCCGCGACGGCGTGGGACATCCTTCGGCAGCTACGACAGCAGTTGGCTCGGTATCGCGAGTATCGCGTCGCCATCGATGACGGTTATGAGCCGTTCCTGCCGAACGTGCAGCAGCCGCATTATCACTTTACTCGCAAGTGGAATGGCTTCAAGGCGGCCTTCAGCTTCGATCCGAAACAGCCGACGTCGCTGCTCTACCGGAAGACTCCTGACGGCTATGAACTGGAAGGCGCGATGTTTACGGCGCCCAAGTGGGCGAGCGAGGCGGATTTGGATAAACGGATCCCACTGAGCATTGCGCAATGGCACGCGCACGTGAATATTTGCCTGCCGCAGAAGAAGGACATGCAGAGTGCGGATTGGAAGAAGTTCGGCCCGAAAGGCTCGATCCTGACGGAAGCGGAATGCAAGCAAGCCGGCGGGCGATTCGTGCCGCAGCTCTTCGGCTGGATGGTGCATGTCTATCCCTTCGCCGACACGCCCGAAAAGATCTGGACGCACTGAATGCGGGTATTCCCTCTGTTAGATGCGCTTCTTTGGAGAAGTTTGCTATACTCCCCGCGAAGGAGATCATCTCGATGAAGGAACAATTGACCGCGGTTTTTCAGCAAGTCCCAGAAGGCTATATCGCGTTTGTCGAAGAGTTGCCAGGCGCTAATAGCCAAGGAGATACACTTGAGGAAGCCAGAACCAATCTTCAGGAAGCTGTCCAATTAGTCTTGGAGTCCAACCGTGCACTTGTTGAAGAAACACTTCGCAACAAGACCGTAATCCGCGAGACTCTCGCCTCGATTTCATGAAGCGGATCGATTTGATCCGTCACCTCGAACGTCACGGTGTCCAGTTTCTGCGTGAAGGCCGCAGTCACAGTGTCTACGTCAACCGATCCGCCGGTAAAACATCCACGGTTCCTCGCCATCGGGAGATCAACGAATTCCTTGCTCAGAAGATCTGCAAAGATTTAGAGGTTCCAAAACCTGTCTGAGCGAATCTGACAAATCCTGCCTCCACACGATGCCGGTATGGTGATATTAGCGACCGCCAGCGTGTCATCGAAACTTGCTCGGTAAAGCCCTGGCTCACTTGTCGCCACCGCGCTGGTCATTTTCCCAGTCCCGACCGCTTCTCAATATTCGGTACCCTACTTGAGACGCGATAAGAAGAACTTCTTGGGAGGTCACGATGACAACACAATTCGCCGTAGAGAGCGTGGAGAGAGCCTACGCACGCAGCATGTTGTTGGCGGCTCCTTCCCGCTCACCGGAAATTCCGGAATCAGCAGACGCCTATGGCTGGCTCGTCGGAAGCTGGGAGCTGGAGGTCTTGGTGTATTGGGCGATGGATGTTCGTGCGCGAGATCTCAAAGGAGAGGCGCATTTCGGATGGGCCCTGGAAGGCCGTGCGATCCAGGATGTCTGGATCATGCCCCGCGTCGCGCAGCGAAACGCGAACCTCGACAAACAATTCAATATGTATGGCACGACTCTCCGCGTGTGGGACTCTTCGATTCAGGCGTGGCGTATCACCTGGATCAATCCAGCAGGAGATCATCGGGAGGAGCAGATCGGTCGCTGGAGCGGGAAGAATGTTGTGCAGGTCGGGGTTCGGCCGGATGGGACCCCCACGCGATGGATGTTCTCAGAGATTACGCCCGATGCCTTCCACTGGACCGGCGAAGCGCTGAATCCAGATGGGCACACCTGGAAGCTCGAAGGTGAGTTCCGGGCGACGCGGATGCGCTAGCGCCGTGAGTTCGTCCGTCGCGAGCTGCTTTCTTCGTTCACGCTCATCTGGTCATGACCGGGTCCTGCCAGCCTCCGGCAGGCGACACCATGTGGTTGACCTCTGACGGGCCCCAGGTGTTCGGTTCATATTCATACACAGGAGTCTGCGCTTTCAGGATAGGATCCACGATGCGCCAGGCTTCTTCCACATAGTCTTCCCGGGCAAACAACGTGGCGTCGCCAGCCAACGCGTCTCCGAGAACCCGGGCATACGCGTCCATGTCGTCGGTGCCGGGCCAATGGCTCGCCACCATTTCTACGGTTTGCCCGATCATCTTTTCCTCGGCATCCATGACCGTCGTGCCGAACGCGATGGTCACCTCGGGACTGATCCTGAACCGGAAATAGTTCGGCGGGGGGCAGCAGTTGGCAAACACCGCCGGAGGCCGTCGGAGGTGGACAATGATCTCCGTGCAGGTCACCGGCAGGCACTTGCCGACGCGGATGTAGAAGGGCACGCCATGCCAGCGCCACGAATTGATGTGCAGCCGCAGTGCGGCAAAGGTTTCCATTTGCGAGTCCGACGCCACGCCTTTCTCTTGCCGATACCCGCGAAATTGCCCGCGGACGACGTCTGAGGGTTGAAGGGGAGGAATGGCCTTGAGAATCTTGACCTTTTCGTCCCTGACCGACTCGCTGTCCGTCCTGACCGGAGCCTCCATGGTCAAATAGGCCAAGACTTGGAACATATGATTTTGCACGACGTCGCGAATGGCGCCGGTGCCGTCATAGAAGGCTCCCCGGCCTTGTACGCCGAAGTCCTCGGCCATCGTGATCTGCACGCTCTCCACGAGATGGCGGTTCCAGAATGCCTCCAAGAACGAGTTCGAGAAACGGAAGAAGATCATGTTGTGCACGGGCCGCTTCCCGAGATAGTGATCGATACGAAAGATCGCCGGTTCATCGAAGTGCTTCAGGAGGATCCCGTTGAGGCTCTGCGCGGAGCTCAAATCGGTGCCGAACGGCTTCTCGACGACGACGCGAGCGCCGTGCGCCGAGCCCGAGTGTGCCAATTGTTCGATGACCGTTCCGAAGAGGACCGGCGGGATGGCCAGATAATGCGTCGGGCGCGAGGCCCCGTCGAGCGCTTTGCGGATCGCCTGAAAGGTGGCGGGATCTTTGTAGTCGCCGTCTACGTACCGCAGGAGCCCAGTCAGCCGCTCGAACGCCGCGGCATCGACACCGCCGTGTTCCGTGAGACTCTTGAGGGCCCGGGCCCGGAGCTGTTCAAGCGTCCAGCCCGCCTTGGCGACGCCGACGACCGGCACGTCGAGGCGGCCGCGTTTCACCAAAGTTTGCAGCGACGGGAAGATTTTCTTGTAGGCCAAGTCGCCGGTGGCGCCGAAGAAGACCAGCGCGTCCGAATGAGACTCGCTCATTGTCACTCTCCTTTTCCCCGGCCCCCTACTTTTTCCCGGCCACTTCCACGTGCCCGCCGAACCCGAAACGCATCGCCGACAGGATCCGGTCCGCATAGTCCGCCTCACCGCGGGAGGCGAAGCGTTGGTACAGGGCGGCGGAGAGCACAGGGATCGGCACGGCCTCGTCGATCGCGGCCTTGACCGTCCATCGCCCCTCGCCTGAGTCGGACACACGGCCGCTGAATTGGGACAGATCGGGGTCCTTCACCAAGCTGGCTGCCGTGAGATCCAGCAACCACGAGGCAATGACGCTACCGCGTCGCCACACTTCCGCAATATCCCGGAGATTGAAATCAAATTGGTAATGTTCTGGGTTGCGCAGGGGCGTCGTCTCGGCATCGATCTCATGCTGCTTCTTGCCGACGTTGGCGGCGCGCAAGATGCCCAACCCTTCGGCATAGGCTGCCATCAGACCGTACTCGATCCCATTGTGGACCATTTTCACAAAATGACCGGCGCCGGCCGGCCCGCAATGCAGGTAGCCCTGTTCGGCGGTGCCGCCCACGTTCTCTCGTTCCGGCGTGCGGGGGATGTTCCCTGCACCGGGTGCGAGCGTCGAAAAGATCGGATCGAGATGTTGCACCACCGGCTTGGGACCGCCAATCATCATGCAGTAGCCACGGTCCAGCCCCCAGACCCCTCCGCTCGTCCCTACGTCGACATAGGCAATGCGCTTCGTGGCGAGTTCCTTCGCGCGCCGGATATCGTCCACGTAATAAGAGTTTCCCCCGTCGATGAGCACGTCGTCCGCTTCAAGATGCGGCAGAAGGTCGGCGATCATCGTATCAACCACAGCCGCGGGGACCATCAACCAGACGGCCCGAGGTTTCTCCAGCCGCTTCACCAAGTCCGCAAGAGACGATGCCGCAATGGCCTTCTCTTTGACGACCTCCTCCATGGCTTTCGGCGACCTGTCAAACACCACGCACTGTTGGCCTCCCCGCAGCAGCCGCCGCACCATGTTCGCGCCCATTCTCCCAAGACCAATCATGCCGATTTGCATAAGGACTCCTTTGTTGTCATGCGACGTGTTGCGATGGCGCTCCTGGCCCTAGCTCGCCTTCGCAAGGACTGCGCTCTTGGACGAGATTACTGCCAGGAGTTCATTCCACGACTTCACAAACGACTTCGCTCCGTCCTCTTGTAGCTGGGCGGCCAACGCCTCGATATCGATGCCGGCCAGTGAGAATTGCGCCAAGACATTTTCGCAGTCGCCGCCGTCCGCCGGCAGGATCGTGTCTAACTGGCCGTGATCCGCGAGGGCTTTCAAGGTATTCTCCGGCATGGTGTTCACCGTAAAGGGCGCGGCCAAGGCCTTGACGTACAGGACATCGGACGCCTTGGGATCTTTGGTTCCCGTGCTCGCCCACAGGAGCCGTTGGGGACGTGCGCCGCTGTTGAATGCGCGCTGCCATCGACTTGAGGCCAGCAGTCCGCGGTAGGCCTTGTAGGTCCGCTTGGCGATCGCGATCCCAAGATGGTTCTGCAGCGAAGCCGTGACTTTCCCCGCTACCGCGGCGTCCCAGCGGCTGACGAAGAGCGAGGCCACAGACGCTACCACAGGCTTGAGTCCCGCTTCTATGCGTCGTTCGATGCCGCGCAGAAAGGCGTCGGCCGCCGCCACATACTGCTCGCGTGAGAAGAGCAGCGTGACGTTGATCGGGATACCGGAGAAGATCGCCTCCTCGATGGCAGGCAATCCCTCTTTCGTGCCGGGAATCTTGATGAACAGGTTTGGCCGTCTCGCGCGTGCGTGGAGCTCCTTGGCTGCGGCGAGTGTGCTTGCGGTGTCGTGGGCCAGTAACGGCGATACTTCAAGCGAAACCCACCCATCCACCCCATCCGTTTGGTCGTACACCGGTCGAAACAGATCAGCGGCCTTGACGATGTCCTCCAAGGCTACCTCATAAAACAGCGCCTCTCCCGAATTGCCCTTCCTCACTTTGTCACCAATCGCAGCGTCGTAGGCGGAGCTGTTCTTGATGGCTTGATCGAAGATCGTGGGATTGGAGGTGAGCCCGGTCACTGACAGTTCGTCGATGTAGGATTTAAGCGTACCGCTGATCAAGAGATCACGGGTAATGTTGTCGAGCCACAGGCTCTGGCCCAGATTATGTAACAATTGTGTGGCTTTCATCTTGTCACCTCTGTTTTTGTCACCTCTGTTTTAGGAATGCGCAACGGATATGACAATGGGCATGATCCCCAGGGGCAGTCCAATGTCGCGCCCCTGTCGGTTAGGGTGTGTCCACGATGACGTTAAGGCAGGCGAACCATGGTGATCCGCATAGGGTGTCCGGCCATCAAAGTATAATCAGAAGGATGAGGGGAGAAGAACTGTCAGAATTGACAGGAGGGGGGTTGGAGGTGGACGGGCGCCTTTCTGCTCAAGCGATGGATAAACTGCAGAGCCCTATCGCGGCTTGGCTCCGCAAACTTAGTCCGTCCGAGACGTTGTCTGAACGGACCTTCGAACAGTGCGTCTCGCCATCGCCAAGGCGACCGCCGCGATAAGCCCCTGCATCCATCGCAAATCGCAGGAGGCGGCCCGTTCACCTTCCTTAAGGAAGAAAAACAGCGAGCTTGGCAGGACCATTTAAGTTGGGAGGAAAACGAATTGGCTACTTATCGGACGCAGTCACAGTCGCGGGATGTCGCCAGGCGGCCCAATAGAACAGCAGCGCCAAGAGGAGATACCCCGCGGCCCAGGTGCCGCCGGTGCCCCAGCCCGGGTGAAGCACCGTGTCCGATGGCATCCACCGATAGCTGTGCATGAGGCCC
>Ga0209966_1000184_pt1 | contig 25656 bp, 29 predicted proteins | sample RhisoiCoNPM_FD_187575 | JGI IMG/M metagenome (GOLD analysis project Ga0209966, IMG submission 187575) | Arabidopsis thaliana rhizosphere microbial communities from the Joint Genome Institute, USA, that affect carbon cycling - Rhizosphere... | ecosystem: Host-associated > Plants > Roots >... | reverse complement strand
AACCGATCGTGAACCATACGTGCATGATATACAACGTCGAGAATGTCTGATACTGCGCCAGCATGCCGATGAGGGCGGCGATGCACGCGGTGCGGATCGCGTCGGCGTCGTCCGTGGCGGGTTTCCGCGCGCTTTGGAAGAGGACGATAAGGAAAACGACGAAGGCGGCGAGTCCGATCACGCCCGTCTCGGCGAGGAGTTCGAGCGTCTCGTTGTTGGCGATGGGCCAGCCGGCGTCCGGCGCTTCGAAGACGAAGGCCGCGACGTGCGGGCCGTAGCCGCCGAAGCCGACGCCGATCCAGGGGTGGCGCTTCCAGGCGTCGAAGGCGTCCGCGATCGTCTTCGCGCGGTCGTCGAAGGCGGCGCCGTCGGTGACGGTCGTGACGTGGCGGAAGAACGTCTCCGGCACGCTCGTGAGCGTCGGCGAGAAGAAGCGGCTCAGCAGGAGGACGCCGAGCGCCACGGCCGCGATGCCGACGGTGAGCGCCGAAGCGAGCGGCTTCCACTCCTTGAGATGCCGACGCTCCAGCCACAGCAGCGCGAGCGCCGTCACGCCGAGGCCGAGCCAGCCGCCGCGCGACGAGGTCAGGAAGACGCAGAGCGTCAGGACGCCGAGCAGGGCGATCAGCAGGCGTGAAATCCGCCGTCCGGGGTTCCGGAGCAGCCAGGCGCCGGCGAGCGCGATCGGCAGGAGGAGGTAGTTGGCGAAGTAGAGAGGCTCGGCGGCCGTCGATTGCACGCGGGTGAAGCCGAGGATGGCGCGCGTGTAGGTGCTCCGCAGTCCGGTCATCCACGTCGGCGCGCCGAGCATGTCGCCCGTGAACTGCCAGAGTCCGAAGACGCCGACGATGGCGGCCGAAATCAAAACGGCCTTGCGGACGCGCGGAAGGTCTCCGATGCCGAGGGCGTTCGGCATCAGGAACGCGAGCGAGGCGGTGAAGAGGGTGAAGCCGAGCACGACGAGGGAGCGGTCGAAATTCTCGGCGTTCACGAGCGAGAGTCCCGCGGCGGCGAAGAATCCCGCGAGCGCTAGGAAGGCGGGCCGGCGCCACTCGGCCTTCGCGCCGCGCGCGAGCGCGCGGAAAAAAAGCAGCCAGGCGGCCGCGAGCGCGAGCTGGCTGGGACGGACGTTGAACCCCGCGACGTCGAAGCCTCCGAGCCTCTCGAACGGGAGAAGCGCGGCGACGGCGATCAGCGCGGTGACGACAATTCGATCCATGCGGCGTGCATCTTCTTTTCGCTGAAACGGCTGGCGGCGCGGGCGCGTCCCGCTTCGCCCAGACGGGCGGCGAGGCCGCGGTCGCGCAGGACGGCGATGAGGGCGTCGGCCATGGCGCGCTCGTCTTCCGGCGGGACGAGCATGCCCGTTTCGCCGTCGATTATCAACTCCGGCAGGCCGCCGACCTTGGTGGCCACGACCGGGAGTCCGCAGGCCATCGCCTCGAGCGCGGCCAGGCCGAACGACTCGCGCGACGACGGCACGGCCAGCACGTCGAACTCGCCGCAGCGCCGGCCGGCGTCCGGGACGTGCCCATGGAAGGCCGTCTTGGCTCCGATGCCGAGCGACTCCGCCAGATCCGCGAGTGCGCCGCGCTCAGGTCCGTCGCCGTAGACGCTGAGCGACGCCTCGGGAATTTCCTTCGAGACCAGCGCGAACGCCTTGAGGAGCAAGGCGACGTTCTTCTCGCGGCTGAGGCGCGAGATGGCGCCGATGACCGGAGCGCCGGAGGGTTTCGCGGGTGCCGCGGCGGGCGCGACGCCGGGCGGGACGATGCGGATGCGTCCGCGCGGGATGCCGAGCGCCGCGAGCGACGCCGCCGCCGCCTCGGAGACCGTCACGACCAGCGCCAGGCGCGCAAGCGCCGCGTACAGGCGGCGGAACGGATTCTGCGTGAGCGAGCGTCCGGCCACCAGATGCTCCATCCAGACGACGCGCATGCCGAGCAGGCGCGCGGGCGCGGTGGCGAGCAGCTTGTCGGTCAGCGAGAGGCAGACGAGCACGCGCGTCCCGCGGGAGCGGTACCAGGCGAGCGTCAGCGCGAGGAGCGGCAGGAAGACCGGCGCGGTCAGCGGGAAGACGGCGGCCGCGGCCTTCGAGACCGGTTCGACGCCGCCCCAGAGCGGGAAGGCGCTCCAGCCGCGCGCGAAGAACAGTCCGAGCAGGGCGCGCGAAGACGAGACGAGCGTCACGCGATGTCCGGCGGCGATCAGGCCGTCGGCGGTCTGTTCGGTGTAGCGCTCGCCGCCGCCCGGCGCGGATTCGAACGGGAAGGAGAAGAAGAGGACGCGGTTCATGCAGGAAGCATACCGCCCGGGACCCCGCGCCTCAAGGTTGACGCGGCGGCCGAACCGCACTATATTCGGCTATCCGCTCCTTCCACCTCCTTCGAAAGGGACGACATGCAGACGGACACCATCAGGTTCGGGAACGCCTCGGTCTTCCGCACGCGGCATCTGCGCGACAAGATCATCCATCACGTCGAGTGGCTGCCGAACGGCCGGGATCTCCTGCTGGCGTTTCTCGCGCGCGGCGACGATGACGGCGGCCTCTTCACGCCCCTCCCCGCCGAACGCTTCGCGGTGCGACAGGCCTGCGAGTCCAGCCGCGCGTCCGACGGCCGCGATCACGATCTCGCCAAGAGGATCATCGCGCGCGGGCAGAGGGTCTACGCCTTCAGCCCCGACGGCCGGCAGGCCGCGGCGCCGCGGCTCATCCACCCGCGCGGCTCCTCGACTGAGTGCGTGATCGACTTGATCGGTCCCGACGGCCGCGCGAAGTCCTTCAAGACGAGCGACGTCTACGCGTACCCCGACGACCTCGAATACGCTTCGAGCGGGCGTTACCTGTTCCACGACAGCATCTACACGACGCAGGTGCGGGACACCGGCGGCCGCCTCGTGGCCGCCATGGAGCATCTCGGAGAGAACTTCGGCTTCGCCTTCGACGAGAAGGGCGGCGCGATCTACAGCCCGCTCGTGACCTGCTCCAACACCGAGGAGCGTCTGCTCCGCCAAGGACGTCGGCCGGGCACGATCGAACGCTTCCGGATCGAGAAGGGCAAGACGTACCCGACGCCGGTCGTCTGGGCCGAACAGCCGAAGGCGATGTCCGCGCGCCTGCATCCGGGCGGCGCCTGGCTCGCGGCGTACGGCGCCGGCGAGATCCGGTGCTGGTCGGTCCCGGACGGCGAAGCGCTCGGTTCGGTCCGCCTGCGCAAAGGCAGCCTGCGCCCCGAATCCTACGGCGCGGAATACGTCTCGATGGATTTCAACGCCTCCGGCGACCTGCTCGCGGTCAGCGACGGCTACAAGGCCGTCGTCCTCCGCGCGTTCGGCGGCGGCGGGCTCGAGACGCTCGGCGTCATCGACCTCGGCATCAGCGGGGGAGGCACGCGCATCCGCACGCGCTTCTCGCGGACGGCCGACGCCTTCTTCGTCCTCAACAGCTGCGGCATCCACGGCGCGTCGGTCACGGCCGTCGACCTGTCGCCGGTCACGAAGTCCTTCCGCCGCTGACCCGGAACCCCCGGGTCTTTTTATTTGCGCGCGGGCATCAGTTCGCGGAGCGTCTGCGGCGTGACGGCGCGCGTCAGGATCGCGAGTCCGGCGAATCCGGCGGCGCCGAAGGCGACTTTCAGGAGCACGTGCATGTCGGGAAGGACGGCCACGAACGCGGCCATGAAGGACGCGGCCACGGCGGCGCGGAAGGCCGTGCGGAAGGAGGGGACGAAGCCGGTCGTCTTCCAGATCATGAAGTAGGTGGCGCAGGCGATGAAGACTTCCGCGAAGACGGTCACCCAGGCGGCGCCGGTCGGTCCGTAGATCGGGATGAGCGTGACGTAAAGGATGGTCGCCAGCACGGCGTCGAAGGCGTAGCCCCAGACCATCTGTTTCTGCTTCTTCACGGCGATGACGGCGTGGCCGAACATCGAGCCGAAGAAGACGGCGGCGCAGGCGACGATAAGGATGACGAGGAGCGGCCCCGCCTCGGCGAAGCTTTCGCCGGCGAAGAGCACCATGAGGTCGCGTCCGACGACGAGCGCGCCCGCCACGAGCGGCATCGCCAGGACCGCCATGAAATCGAAGGCTTTCTGGAGGATGCGGTTCCAGTCCTGGGGCCGGTTCTCGGTCCGCGCCTTCACGAGCAGCGGCAGGACGAGCCCCATGAACATGATCGGGATGACCGTCAGCACGTCGAGGATCTTGTAGGCGGCGCCGTAGATGCCGACCTCCGCCTGCGAGCGCGTGAGCGACAGGATGATGACGTCGCCCTTCAGGTAGATGAGGTTGAAGGTGATGGAAAGCGCGATCGGCCAGGAGCGTTCCGCGATGTCCTTCCAGACCTCCCGGTCGAAGCGCCACGAGAGGTCGACGAGCTTGCGGACGAGCAGCCAGTTCCAGAACGCGGTCAGCAGGTTGCCGAGCACGAGCGCGGCCAGCATCCAGCCGAGTCCGAGATCCGCGCGCGCGACGTACCAGGCGCCGAGGAACAGGCCGAGGCGGCCGAGCACTTCCGCGGCGGCCGAGCGCCCCATGCGCAGCTCCTTCTGGAGCACGCTGGTGAGCACCTGGTTGACCGCCAGGAAGAAGAACGACGCCGCGGCGATGCCGACGCCGGCCTTGATCTCGCCGGAATAGGGGAAGAGCAGGACGACGAGCGGCGCGAGCCCGAAGAAGGCCGCGGCCGAGACGACGCGCAGGGTGAAGATGTTCGAGGAGACCTTGTCGCGGTCGACGCCCGCCTCGGACAGCATCGCGACCGTGGTGAGCGACAGGCCGAAATCCACCAGGATGCCGAAGAACTGCAGGAAACTGGTGACCGTCGTGAAGGCCCCGTACCCGGCCGCGCCGAGATACCGCGTCATCACCCCGAGCGTCAGGAGGCCCAGGACCGTGCCGATGGTGCGGCCGACGGTCTGGACGATGGTGTTCCGGGCGATGGCGGAGGTGCGGGACATAACCCCTATAGGGTAGCAGAAGTTTGACCGAAGACCGAAAAAATGCTATACTTTATAGGTACTTGAGCCAAAAACAAAGACCAAATGCTTGCCGCAGGAGGAGTCCATCCTTATGCTCTGCGGCGTCGGAGGATCGCCCTTTCGCGCTCGAAACCCAAGGAACATAGGCTCAGCACGTCGCTTGTCCTCGTCATGCTGTTCCTGGCGGGTTTCGCCTACGGGCTGCGCTGGATCGACCAGCGCCTGACGCCGTCGCCCGACCGCTCCGCACCCTCGCCGGTGCGCGAGCTGGATTCGTCCTTCTCCGGAGAGCTCTCCGAGGGCCTGCGCTACCTCTTCGGCATCCGCACCGCGCACGCCGCCGACTATACGACCTACGCGGGCGTCATGGTCGGCAAGGCTCCGGTCATCTCCGCGGCTCCGGGCGAGATCAAGACCGTCGATCTCGTCTTCAAGAACACCGGCCGCGCCGTCTGGAGCAACGAGGGCCGCGCCTATATTTCCGCCTATACCATCAAGCCTCGCTACCACGCGAGCGTTTTTCGTTCCGTCGGCTGGGCTTCCTCCAGCCAGACGCCGCGCCTCCTGACGCCCTCGGTGCGCCCCGGCGAGACCGGCACGCTCCGGCTGACCCTGACCGCGCCGATGAAGGCCGGCACCTACACCGACACCATCCAGCTCGCGGCCGAGGACACCTCGTGGATGTGGGGCGCCTGGACGCCGATCACCATGAAAGTGTCGGGTTCCCCGGCCGCCGCGGCCCCGGCGCCGGCCGTCGCGCCCGCGCCCACGAACGTCGTGACGACGTCGGCCGGCCTCCAGCCGCCGCCGACCGCGACCTTGGTCTACCGCAGCGCCGAGCGCGTCGAAGCGCCCGGCGGGCTGCCGATGACGATGCGCGTCACCTATCACAACGGCGGCGACGTCCCTTGGAAGCGCGTCGGACTGCATCTCGTCTCCTTCAAGTCGCCCTCCGGCGACGCGACCATCGAGGATCCGACCTGGGCGTCTCCCGACATCCCGGTCAGCCAGGAGCGTTACGTCGTGCGCGGCCAATCGACCGAGCTGGCGTTCACGTTCACCACGCCGCGCGCGCACGGCGATTACCTGCTGACGCTCGCCTTCGCGGCCGACGGCGTCGAACTCTCGGACGCGCCGATCGTCCTGCCGATCAAGGTCTTCGCCGACGCGACCTACGCTTCGCCGCCGGCGCCGGAGCCCGCGATGCCCGCTCCGCTGCCCATCCTTCCCACGCCGGCCGGTCCGGTCGGCGATCCGCTGATCCGCGTGGGCCTTTACACCACCGAAAAATCCGAGGAAATCACCTTTGACGGCCCGTTCGAGGCGCGCGACGCGAACGGCGCCAGGCTCGGAAGCTTCGCCGCCGGCAACCGCGTGCAGTTCCGGTACGACGCCGCGGCGCGCCAGTACCTCGCCACCGACGGCATCACGACGATCTCCTCCGCGCTGCCGATCCGTTTCGCGCCGGTCAACGAAGGCGGCATCTTCACGCTCCTGACGGTCGACGACAAACCCTCATGGAACGGCTCGGTCAACTATAACCGCTTCCGCGGCGGCCTCGAGATCCGTAAGAATGACCGCAACGAATACGTCTGGATCATCAACGAGCTGCGGCTGGAGCAGTATCTCAAGGGCATGAAGGAGACCTCGGCGATCTCGCCCCTCGAATACCAGAAGACGATGGCCGTCGCCGCCCGTTCGTACGCCAACTGGCACCTCACGCACCCCGGCAAGCACTGGCATTTCACCGTCGACGCGACCTACGACCAGGTCTACAAGGGCTATGTCGCGGAGGTCCAGAATCCGGTGATGGCCGGCGCCGTCGACGCGACGCGCGGCATGATCGTGACCTACGGCGGCGTCCCCGTCGTCACGCCGTACTTCAGCTCGAGCGACGGACGCACGCGCGACTGGACGGAAGTCTGGGGCGGCGCCGCGAAACCCTGGCTCGTCTCGGTGCCCGCGCCCTTCGACGCGGCCGCCAACCGCCCGCTCTTCGGCCACGGCGTCGGCCTCTCGGCCTGGGACGCGATCGGCCGCGCCAACGCCGGAGCGGCCTATGATACGATCGTGAAGTACTACTACACCGGCACAGAACTCAAGAAGCTGTATTAAGGAGGAGATGAAACGCCTGCTCGCCATCGCGCTGATCGCCGCTTTCGCCGCTCCGCTTTCCGCGGACGCGGCCACGCGCGCGTACGCGTCCGGCGCGGCGCAGGGCGAGACGGTCGTGCGCATCGAAGCCGGCACGACGAAGGACGTCACGCTGAAGTTCCGGAACGCCGGCAGCTACAACTGGCGCGGCACCGGGAAATCCTACGTCTCCCTCTACGCCACCGGACCCTACAAGCGGAAGAGCGCTTTCTGGCATTCGAACTGGCCGACGCGCTACCAGGCGGGACGCATGAAGGAAGCGCTGGTGAAGCCGGGCGCGACCGGCAGCGTCACCTTCACGGTGCACGCCCCGCCGCAGGCCGGCACCTACGTAGAGCAGTTCCAGCTGGCCGCGGAGAACGTCGCCTGGATCTTCGGATCCGTGGCGCGCGTGCGTTTCGAGGTCGTGCCGGAACGGGTGACGGACGAGACGGCCGTGAACGCCGAGGCCTGGGCCGTGATGGACGCCGCGAGCGGCGAGATCGTCGCCTCGCAGCGCCCCGACGAGGTCCGCAGCATCGCCTCCATCACCAAGCTGATGACCGTGATGGTCGCGCATGACGCTGGCCTCGACCCCGAGAAGTCCGTTAAGCTCGCCTGGGCCGACGAGGTCGGCGGCGGGCGCCTGCGGGTTCCGGTCGGCACGCCGCTCACGGTTCCCGCCCTGCTGGGCAGCACCATCGTCGGCTCGGCCAACAACACGGCCAACGCGCTGGCCCGCGCCACCGGACTTACACGCGCGGAGTTCATCCGGAGGATGGACGCCAAAGCCGCCGCGCTCGGCCTCGCGCGCACGCGCTTCGCGGACCCGACCGGCATCGAAGTCGAGAACCTCTCGACCGCCCGCGAAGTGGCGCTCATGGCCCGCGCGGCCTTCGCCGACGGATGGATCGCCCCGTACGCCGGACTGCCGACCTACGACGTCGCGCTTCCCGACGGCGCCATCCGTACCATCAAGAACACCAACACGCTCGTCCACGACGGCACGCTCGACGTCCTGGCCGGCAAGACGGGCTTCATCAACGAAGCGGGCTACACGCTCGTGACGCGCGTGAAGCGGCCGGGGGAGAAAGAGCTGATCGTCGTCGTCCTCGGCGCGGACTCCAAGAGCCACTCTTTCCGCGACGCGAAAGTCCTGGCCGAGAAGGCCTGGTCGGGATCGAAGACGGCCTCCGCGCGATGAAAAAAGGACCCTTCAGGGGTCCTTTGCCGTTCCGGCGAAATCGAGCCGAAGCCCGTGGGCGAACGCGAATCGGGCCATGATGGCGCGCACGCGCCCGTCGAGGCCGGCTCCGTGCACGACGCACCATAGGCCCTTGTCCTTTGCCCACCACGGGGCGTCGAACATCTCCTCCATGCCGAACCGCACGAGCGTGCTCCAGTACCGGACGGGCAGCCAGCGGCGCCCGAACAGGAGATGGGTGCGCCGCACGCGGATGCGGAAGTGGTAGATCTGGCCGATCGGGTAGAACGGCGCCACGTAGGGATCTTCCTCCTCGGCGAGCATCGTGCCCGTGCGGTCTTCCGCGCGGACCTCGTCAGGAGCGCACGCCGCCGCGCAGGCGGCGCGGAGTTCCGCGGCCAGCGCCTCGCAGCGCGGCTGCCATTCCGGTTTCGACATGCGAAAAGACCTCCTGGCCCGAGCCTAGGAGGTCTTTCGGTTCCCGTCAATCATCCGAGTCCCTGATGCTTCATCTCGTTATGGCCGGCCGCCGCCGCGTCTTCGGGCTTCGCCTCGCCCATGATCTCGCGCGCCTCGCGCTTGCGGTCGAGCGCGGCGAGCTCGAGGATGCGCTGGCGGACCTTGTGCGGATGCGGGATCTGCTCGAAGTTGAAGTTCTCCTCGTTGGCGGCGGTCTGGACCTCGACCGTGCCGTAGTTCAGGAGCGTCGGGATGATGCCTTTGATCTCGGAGTGGACGTCCTGCACGCGGGTCAGGTCGAGTTCGGCGACCGAGCGGCCGAACAGCCCTTTCTGGTTGATGTCGATGATCCGGTCGTTGGTGACGATGTTGATGTCGAGGTAGTAATCCGTGAACTGGCTGAAGAAGAAGATCCAGATGGCCAGGTAGTAGATGGAGACGAACAGCTTCAGCCCGATGTCGAGGAACGGATGCGTCAGGACGAGCGGACCGTCGGTGAAGATGACGGCCCGGGCGGCGTAGGGGATGACGGCGAGCAGGAGGAAGATGAAGATCGGCCCCAGGAAGACGATCGGGTGGCGGCGGAGCGAGAACTCGAGCTTCTCTCCGGTATGAGGCGTGTACAGCTGGTGCATCGACATATCAGAAGGAAGGCGCGGGGATGGCGGCGAGCGGGACGGGCGTCATCCAGTCGACGGCGCCGAGCGATTGCCAGGTCATGAAGACGATGACGGCCGAACCGGCGATGAAGATGAAGCTGGCGAGCAGGCCGACCGCGTTGCGGGCGCCGTACTTGCCGAGGCTGATGACGTTGGCGAACGAGAAGAAGAGGTAGCCCAGCATGAACAGGGCGTACGGGATGAGCAGGACGATGGGCGGGAGCGACAGCATGCTAGATGAGGGTTTCCAGCCTCTGCGGGACGGCCAGGCCGAGGTGCTTGTAGGCGGCTTCGGTGGCCATGCGTCCGCGCGGGGTGCGGTGCAGGAGGCCGAGCTGGATGAGGTACGGCTCGTAGATCGTCTCGATCGTCTCCATCTCCTCGGAGGTGGCGGCGGCGAGCGCGTTCAGGCCGACGGGGCCGCCGCCGAACTTGGAGACGATCGTCTCGAGGATGCGGCGGTCGACCGAGTCGAGTCCGACGGCGTCGATCTCGAGCATGGTCAGGGCGCGGTCCACGATGTCGACGGTTATCGTACCATCTCCGTGGAAGTCGGCGAAGTCCCGCACCCGCTTCAGCAGGCGGTTGGCGACGCGGGGCGTGCGGCGGGCGCGTTCGGCGATGCGCGCGGCGGCGTCCGGACGGATGGCGCAGCCGAGCGTGACGGCGTTGCGTTCGACGATCATCCTCAGATCCGACGGCTCGTAGAAATCGAGGTGGTAGGTGACGCCGAAGCGGTCGCGCAGCGGCGCGGTCAGGAGCGAGAGGCGCGTGGTGGCGCCGATGAGCGTGAAGCGGGGGAGATCCATGCGGAGCGTGCGCGCCGAAGGGCCCTTGCCGATGACGAGGTCGAGCGCGAAGTCCTCCATCGCGGGATACATGACTTCCTCGATGAGCTTGTTGAGGCGGTGGATCTCGTCGATGAAGAGCACGTCGCCTTCCTCCAGGTTGGTGAGGATGGCGGCCAGGTCGCCGACGCGTTCGAGCGCGGGGCCGGACGTCGTCTTGATGTTGGCGCCCATCTCGCGCGTGATGATGTGCGCGAGCGTCGTCTTGCCGAGGCCGGGGTTGCCGTAGAGGAGCGTGTGCTCGATGGGTTCGCCGCGCTTCTGGGCGGCGCCGAGGAAGACGGCCAGATGGTCCTTGAGCTTCTGCTGACCGACGAACTCCGAAAGCCGCTTCGGCCGGAGGCGCGCGTCGAAGGTCGTCTCTTCCGGCTGGGCCGTCGGCGCGACGTCGCGGGCGGGGGCTTTTTCCAGGGCTTCTTCCATATCGCTTCCATCGTAGGGGAGAAACGGCGAACGGGGCAAGCAAAGAAAAAAGGACAGGAGTTACCTGTCCTTGTAGGCCTGGACCATCGCGGCGAAGCCGTGGATGACGCGGTCCCAGACCTGGCCCTCGGCGACGAGGGCGTGGATCTGGCGGAGCATCTCGGGATGGACCGCGTGGCGGATCGCGTCGGCGGTGTTGAGCGTGCCGCCGCCGTTGACGCGCAGTCCGTCGAACCAGTCGTGGTGGTTCAGGAACCGCTCGTCGTCGAAGTCGAGCTCGAGCGCGGTCTTGAGGCGGCCGGCGGGGATGCCGCGGTCGATCTCGGGGAGCGCGATCTCGTGGCTGACGAGCGCGATGGGCTGCAGATCCGCGACCAAGTCGCGCATCTCGCCGTCGAACGGCGCGAGCAGGTCCCGGCGGAGCTCGAGCGCCCAAGCGAACAGGCTCGCGGCTTCGGCGGCCGGCGGCACCGCGGGCGGCTGCCGCGCCCACCACATCTGCTGCTGGTAGGTCGCGTACGCGTCGGCCTTGCGGTCGGCGTCGCGGACGATCTCGCGCGTCGCGCGCGTGAGCGCGTCGCGGACGATGGACGGAAGCCCTTTCGGAAGATCTCTCATCGCGGTCTCCTTTTCATCATGCGGTTCCGGAACGGGCGAGCCGGAGATCCAGCTCGTCCAGGATCGAGAGCCAGGCTTCGGGGCCTGACAGGTGCGTCTGCAGCCTTTCGATCATCGAGGGATGCAGCTGGTCGACCATCTCGAGCGGCGACTTCAGCCGACAGACCTCGCGGTGCGGCTCCGGTTCGTCGCGGGTCCCGTTTCGCCACTCCTCGACGAGGAAGTGATGATGCGGACCGTCGAAGAACACGCGGGTGTGCGCTCCAGGCTGATTGCTCGTCCGGATCGGCAAGCCGTCCCAGAACCACCCTCGGAAGAGGAAGACGCGGGCGCCGGCGCCGATGAGGCTCCAGAGCCGCTCGCCGTCGCGCGATTTCACGAGGGCGTCGCGCCAGTCGAAGACGTCTTTCGCGAGCTCCATGAGGAGCGGACGCCGGGCGTTCCGGTCGGCGATGGCGGCCTGTCGTCGCGCCTGCTCGCCGACGTCGGCGCGCTTGCGGTCGTCCACGCGCTTGCGCGCGTTTTCGAGCTTATTGAGGCGTTCGATCACGCTTGAAGGTACGGCCATTCCACTCCTCCGGGGTATTGGGATGGGACGCGCGACCTTAACAAAAAGGCCCGGAACCGTCAAGGTTCCAGGCCGAGCGCGACCGGATCGTCCATGATGCGCCGGATCTCGTCCTCGGACGGGAGTTCGGCCAGCCGGTCGATCTCCTCGTCGGCGAACCGCACGGGAATGGCCGGCAGGAGCCGCAGGAAGCGGCGTTTCGGCTTGTCCGGCCGGATCGAGACGACCTTGCAGTTGCCGCCGGCGAGATACTCCACCATGTAGACGGTGCCTTCGCGTCCGTCAGGCAGGCGCACGCGGTCGCCTTCGCGCACGCGGTAGCGGTACGGTTCCATCACGACTCCTTGAAAGGGCTTGGACGCATCCCAAACGAAAAACGCCTCTCGGTCAAGAGGCGTCTTTTGGTACCGGGGGAGGGATTCGAACCCTCGAGCCCTTGCGGGCAGGGGTTTTTAAGACCCCCGTGTATACCGCTCCACCACCCCGGCTCGCGGGATCACGCTAACAAAAAACGCCGCGTTTGTCAGCGGCGGTCAGTCGCGATGCAGGAGCGACTGGAGGCGCAGGCGGATGAAGTCCCAGACGTTGTGGCTGGCGATGTGCGCGTCGCACTGCGCCACGAAGTCGGGATGCGTCTTCTTCCAGAGGTCGTGCAAGGTGAGGATCGGGAGCTCATGGCTCACCGCTCCCTTGTGGAGCTCCTCATAGACGAAGCGCTTCACCGGCTTGCCTTCGGGCGGACCGATCCGGAGCTGGGCGCTGCAGACCTGGTCGCCGGGCGGAACCGGTTCGCCGCGCCAGAACTTGGCGCTGAAGATCGCGATGCCCGCGCCGCCGTCGAGGCGCCAGATGTCCGGGCCGACGGTCTTGCTGAAGCGGTCGACCCAGGCGTCGATGCGCGCGCAGGCGGCGACGAGCTCGGGACGGCGCGCCTGCCTCAAGGCCTCGATGCGCGCCAGCCGCTCGGCCTCCGCGTCCTCGGCGCGCTTGGCCGCGTGGTAGGCGGAGTCCTTCTTGGCTTCGATCTTCCGGATGAGCTGCGTGATCTCTTCGGGCACGAAATCCTTCATGGCGTCCCTTTCGAAAGTGCTGGCGCCACGCTACCAAAAAGCGCCGCGGTTGTCAGCGGCGCTTGCTCTTCGGCGTCTTCAGCCACCGCATGAGCTCCTCGATCGGCCTGGTGTTCACGACGTCCTTTTTCTCCGCCCAGCCGCGGCGGGCGATGCCGACGCCGAGGTCGAGGTACGCGAGGTGCGAAGGGTGATGCGCGTCGGTGTCGATGATGAGCTTCACGCCGAGCTGGACCGCCATGCGCACGTGCTCGTCGCGCAGGTCGCTGCGGTCGGGATACGCGTCGATCTCCATCGCGGTGCCGGTCGCCTTGGCCGCCTTCAGGAGTTCCGGCATGTCGAGGCCGTACGGCGGCCGCGCGCCGATCTTGCGGCCGGTCGGATGGAAGACGCAGTCCACGTGCGGATTCCGCATCGCCTTGATCATGCGCGCGGTCTGTTCCGCGGCGGACAGGTTGAAGTGCGAGTGCACCGAAGCGCCGACGAAGTCGAGCGCGGCGAGCGCGGCGTCGTCGAGGTCGAGGCCCCCGTCCTTCAGGATGTCGCACTCGGTGCCTTTCAGGACCGTGAAGCCGGACAGCTTCCGGTTCAGCGCCTCGATCTCGCGGCCCTGCTTCGCCAGCTTCGCGGCGTCGAGGCCGCCGGTCATCGCCAGCGACTTGGTGTGGTCGGTGACGGCGATGTACTCGCGGCCGAGCCGCTTCGCTTCCGCGGCCATCGCCTCGATCGACGCCTCGCCGTCGGTCCAGGAGGTCTGCACCTGCAGATCGCCGCGGACGGAGCCGTACGGGATGAGCTTCGGCAGTTTCCCGGCCTTGGCCGCCTCGATCTCGCCTTCGGCCGTGCGGAGTTCCGGCTCGATGAACGGCAGTCCGAGCTTGGCGTAGATCTCTTCCTCCGTATGCGCGGCCAGGCGCTTCTTTCCTTTCCAGAGCCCGTGCTCGTTGAGCATCAGGCCTTTCTTCTTGGCGAGCGTGCGCAGCTGGATGTTGTGGTCCTTCGAGCCGGTGAAGTGGTGCAGGACGGCGCCGAACTCCTCGTCGGGCACGACGAACGCGTCGGCGTGCATGCCGTTCTTGAGGCGGACCGTCGTGAGCTCATGGCCGCGTTCGATGACTTCCTTCACTTCGGGGAGCCGGGCGAAGGCTTTCATCGCCGCCGCGGCGTCGGAGGCCGTGACGATGAAATCCAGGTCGCCGATCGTCTCCTGGCGGCGGCGGATGGAGCCGGTCGTCTCGACGCGCCGCACGCCGGGGATCGCGCGGATCTCCTCCTTCATGCGGTCGGCCAGCGGCTGGATGAATCCGAGGATCTTGCGGTCGCCGGAGGTCTTCAGGAAATCGAGGCCCTTCACGATCTTCTCCTCGAGCTTGGCGCCGAAGGCCTTGCGGAGCGTGCCGCTCGTCGCCGCGCGGCGGAGATCGTCCACGTCCCGCACGCCCAGCTTCTTGTAGAGGCGGAGCGCCGTCTTCGGCCCGACGCGTTCGACGCGCGTGAGTTCCGTGATGTCGATCGGCAGCTTCTTGCGGAGCTTCTCATGCTCGCGGAATTCCCCCTTGGTCAGGAGCGACGCGATGTGTTCCGCGATGCCGGGGCCGACGCCGGGAATCTCGCGCAAGCCCTTCTCGCCCTTCTCCGTGAAGAGGTCGGCGATGCTCTGGCCGAACGATGCCGCCTCCGCCGCGGCGCGTTCGTAGGCGCGCGGCTTGAACTTCTCGCCCTGCGCCTTGTAGAGCTGCCCGGTCTCCTCGAGCTGTTTGGCGATTTCCTCGTTGGTCAGGCGTTTCATGCGGAAAGTGTAGCATATGGCCGCGTCCGCGGACGTAAAAAACGGCCCGCGGGGGCCGTCGTATCGTTTCAGGATTTTCCGTTTTCCGGCGCGGCGGCGAACTCCTTGTACGCCATGTGCCCCGAGACCGATGCGCCGACGATGCTCGAGAGCGACGCCAGGCAGATCAGGCACCAGGCGTAGATGACGAAGGCCTCGAGGTAGGTGAGATACGCCGAGAACGCCAGCCCGCCGGCCAGCATGGCGAGCAGGGCCTTGCCGATGACCGGATCCTTCGTGCGCGAGAAGTGCACGGCCAGGATGCCCATCACCAGGTAGCCGATCAGCCCGATGGCGGCGACCGGGAATCCGAAAATCTCCCCGTACGGGCCGCGGTTCACGAGATCGCAGTTGAAGGTGTCGCTCACGTTGCAGGCGCCGCCGCCGAGCGGGGCGGCGTGCTGGCGGTACGCGTACAGGGAGACCGCCATACCCGCCGCGATGAAGAACAGCAGGAAGGCGTAGGCGTATTTGCGGATCATATGGAGGGATTGAAGCGCATCCTGGCGGAAAAATCAAGACCGGCGGTTCGCGCCGGTCGGATCGCGTCACGGGCTGCAGCCCGCCTTCTCGCCGAGCGTGACGGGAAGCTGTTCGCCCGTCAGGCGCGAGCCGTCGGGGAAGACCCAGGTCGGGAAGCTTTCGATGTTCGCGTCCTTGCAGACCTGCGTCATCGCGCTGTTGTTGCCCGGGACGGCGCACTCGACATAGTCGATGTGCTTCATCGACTTGCCGAACATGCGCTTCTGCTCCGCGCAGTGCGGGCACCAGGAGGCGCCGTAGAACTTCACGCCTTTTTCGGTGAGGCACTGGGCGAGGGCGTCGTACTGTCCCGGTTCGCCGTTATCGCGGTTCGCGAGATAGACGAGGCCGCCGAGGACCAGGACGACCGACGCGACGGTGAGGAGCAGGCCGGAATATTTCTTGGCTTTCATAGGTGGAAATGTGAAATCCGTTCCACTCTAGCAGGGTTGCCGGAAAGAAAAAAGCCCCGCGCTCTCGACGAGAGAGGCGGGGAGGGAGGTCACGGGCAGGCGCCGAGCGCGTCGCCGTGGGCCAGGTGGGCCTGGGCGGCGGGCGATCCGACGCAGATGCCGTGGCTCGCGCCCGGGTTGCCCTGCGGCACGTGGCAGAGCTGGACCTCGTCCGGGGCGCAGCCGCCGTCGGTGGGGTCGCCCTCGTGGTCGCAGACGCACGCGCCGTCGACGCAGACTTGGCCCTCCGGACACGTGCCGCACGTGCCGGTGCCGCCGTCGGTGCCGGTGCCCGTACCGCCGTCGGTACCGGTCTGCGTACCGGCGTCGGTGCCCGTGCCGGTGCCGGCATCGGTACCGCCGCCGGTCCCGGCGTCGGGCGTCGGCGTGCCGGCGTCCGGCTCGTCGATGGTCGCCGGGCAGTCCTCGTCGACGCACCCTTCGTCGTCCCCGAACGTGTCGGAGCCGGGCCGGATGTTGTCGCCGCAGGCGATGAGCATGAACGCAAGGAAGGAAAGGGACAGGAACGCTCGCTTCTTCATCGGAACCCCCATGTATTCGGCCGGGAAGCACCCCAGCAGAGTGGGCGGAGGATACCATCAAAACCCTTATTTGTCAAGGGCTTCACCCGCACGTCCTTCGAAGAAAGAAAAAACCGGCGTTTCAGGGGAAACGCCGGCGAACGGTCATGGGCAGAGGCCGGTGCTGTCGCCGTGGGCCAGGTGGGCCGTCACGGCGGGGGCGCCGACGCAGATCTCGTGTCGGTTCGCGGGATGGCCGGGCGGGTAGTGGCAGAGCAGGACCTTGCCGTCCTTGCATGCCTCGTCCTCGCCGTCGTCATCGTCGCCGCCGCAGACGCACGTGCCGTTCTCGCAGACCTTCCCGTCGGGGCAGTCCGCGTCCGTCGTGCAGCCGTCGGGCGGAGGCGGGACGCAGGTCCCGCTCGCGCAGACGTCTTCGCCGCAGCAGTCGCCGCTGTCGTCGCAGCCCGGGGTACAGGCTCCGCCGTCGCAGCGCGATCCGCAGGTGCAGTCGCCGTCGGCGGAACACGCGTCGGGAGGTCCGCACTCGCCGGTGGCCGGCTCGCAGACGTCGCCGTTCGGGCAGTCGCCGTTGTCGCAGCAGGCGGTCTGGGTGCACGTGCCGCCGGTGCAGGTCTCCCCGCAGCCGCAGTCCTCGTCGCCGTCGCAGGCGGGAGGGTTCCCGCCGTCGCCGGGAGGCATGCCTCCGTCGGGAGGAGTCCCTCCGTCGGGCGGGCAGTCGTCGGTGCAGGTACCGGCGTCGTCGCCGTCATCGTCGCCGCCCGGGTAGTGGGCGCAGGCGATGACGGACACGCACATGGTGAGACAGAAGATCCGGATCGTTCTCGTCAGCATCGCTCTCCTCCTAGTTCCAGTTCCACTCGACGAAGGTCGCGCCCACGGCGCCGCCCGCGAGATCGCGATCGCCGCCGCTCGAGTCGTACGACGACTGGCCGATGAAGGCGTTCGCTTCGACGCGGAGCGTGACCGCGTCCCATCGCTTGCGCAGGACCACGCCGGGCGTGAGCCCGAGGTAGCCGCCGTCTTCCTTGTCGGGAAGGACGCCGTTGATGCTCTGCGAACTGAGGCCGAGCGTCAGGCCCAGCCAGGGCTTCAGGTAGTGCGTGATCCCGATGCGGAGCATCACGCCGTTCTCGCGTCCCGGCGACCAGTCGTAGCCGTCGGCGCCCATGGCGATTCCGGCGGAGATGGCCAGCTCGTTCTTCGCGTTGAGCTTCGAGGTCAGCTGGAGCGCGGGGCCCCAGGCCCAGGCGTGTCCCTTCTCGGGACCGTAGATGCCGCCCATGACGCCGAGGCCGATGCCCAGCGGGCCGGATTCACCGGCGGGACCGGGAGGACCGGCCTTGCCGGGAGGGCCTTCGGGGCCGCGCTCGCCCGGAGGGCCGGACGGGCCTTCAGGTCCCTGGGGACCTTCCGGACCGCGGGGGCCTTCGGGGCCGCGCGCGCCTTCCTGTCCCGGAGGACAGGCGCAAGGGGAAGCCGACGGAACCTTCTTCCGCTTCTTCCGCTTGACCTTGGTCTTGGCCTTCTTGGGGGCCGGGGCGGGGCACTGGCAGCTCTGCTGCGCGGGCAGCGGAGCTTCCTGGGCGAGCGCGGGGCTCGAGAACAGGAACAGACTGCAGACGATCGACAAGATGACGTACTTCATTGGCATCCCTCCTTGGGACAGTTGCGGGACTACGGTAAGGAATCGAGAGTCAATGCGTCTTCTTATGGAATGAGCTCCCCCTCACGTGAGAAATGGGTTGGCCGGATTTTGGGTCATTTCGGCGCGGACGTCAAGGGCTTCCCGACTTTTGCCCTGAATACGGCCCGTTGACAGCCCACCACGCCTCCTTTAGAGTGTCTTTGTTCGCGGTAATAGCTCAGTTGGTAGAGCGCCCCGCTTAGCGGGGAGGTCGCCATCTCGACGTCACGGACATTACGGCTCGCGGTAATAGCTCAGTTGGTAGAGCGTCTCCTTGCCAAGGAGAAGGTCGCCAGTTCGAATCTGGTTTACCGCTCCATGCGAAACCCCCGGCTTCAAACCGGGGGTTTTGCTGTTTCATGATCACTCCCACGCGCCTTCATCGACGGGAGCTTGCGTGAGCGCCAGGCGCTTCAGCCGCTGCATCCGCAGATACGCGGCCAATCCCGCGCAAGCCGCGGCGGCCGTCAGTCCGATGGCCGCGGCGGCCGGAAGACGGGCGCTTCGCGCCGCGACGGGCTCGTCCGGAAGGCGCGTCTTGAAGAGACGGAGCGCGCGCGGGTCCGGAAGGACGACCTTCGGCCGCGGACCCGGGGCGATGAAGCCTTCGACGCGCACCGTGTCGCCGGGCTTGAGCGCCTCCGCGGTCCCGGACGGCACGAGCACGTCGCCTTCGACGCCGCCGAGCGTGACTTCGAGCGCGCTCCCTCGGATCGAAGCGATCTCGGCGACGAACCGGTAGCCGCCGGCTTCCTCCGGCCAGGCCTCCGTCGCGGCGTACGACGAACTGGCGGAACCGATCACGCGCACGGAGTTCGGATTCGCCAGCAGGAACGCGGCCGCGCCCTCGGATTTCTCCTGCGCGACGAACGAGACGCGGTCGCCGGAGCCCCACGCCGCCGCGGGAGCTTTCGAGAAGCGCAACTCCTCGATTGCCCCCTCCCGCAAGACATACGCGCGCGTCTTCGAATACGCGCCGGGCGGCACGACGATCGTCGCGACGTACGCGCCGCCTTTGTATCTCGAAGCCGCGGCCTTCGGTTTCGCGGCGGTCTTCTTCGGCGCGGACTTCGTGGGAGCCGTCTCGATTTTTGTCATCCCGAGCGAAGCCGAGGGATCTATGGCGGGCAGAACGGATCTCTCCACGGCGCTTCGCTCCAGCCGGGACGGCAAGGATGGGGGAGCCGGCGCCGCGACCGGCGCGGGCGGCGGTCCGATCGGCTCCGTCGCATCGCGCGTCTCTTCCGTGAAGACGTTCGGCGCGCCGGGCGTCGGCGTCAGCGTCACGACGAACGTCTCCTGGAGTTCGACGCGCATGACGGCCTGGCCTTTGGAGATCTTCCCGTACGCCGCGCGATCGAGTTCGCGTCCGAGGCGGTCGCGCAAGACGACGATGTCGCCGTCGTTGTTGAGCGAACCCTTCGGAGACTCGATGACGAGCCGGCCCCACGGCAGGAGCAGCCCCTCGAGCCGCGTCTTGGTGCCGGCGGCGTCTTCGACCGTCCAGCCGTCCAGGAATTCTCCGACGTTCGACGGGTTCACGAGTTCGATCCATTCGCGCTCGCCGGAGTTCGGGGACGGATAGATTTCCGCGACGCGCACCGGGCTTTCCGGTTCGACGGGCGGCGCGGCCGGACCGGCGTCTTCGGGCGCGGTCTCATCCGTCGAAGACGCGGAATCGCCGTCCGGCGCGTCCTCGGGCGGAGCGTCGTCAGGAGCCGGCGCGGCGCACGACCCGGGCGTCCCGGACTCCGTCGCGCCCGCGTCGAAACCGGACGACGCCGCCGCCGTCGTCCACGGGGCCGCGGCGTCCGCGCGTTCCATCGAGGATTTCGCGTCTCCGCTCGTCCCCGCCGCGGGAGCGCCGCCGTCGCCGGCGGAATCGACCGCGTTCCCCGCGGCGTCGCGCAGGACGACGGCGAGCGCGGAGTTCGACAGCGATACGGCGGTCGTGACGAGATCGGGCGCGGCGTCGAGCGTCGAGCGCGCGTCATCGCGGGCGTAGTTCGCGATCAGGAACGCGCCGGAAGCGGGAATCGCGCTGCCGTCCGGGAACGCGAGCGGTTCCGCGGACGCGCCCTCGACCGACCAGCCGGAAAGGTCCGTTCCCGCCGGTCCGCACAGTTCGAGCCACTCGTCGGCGAGCGAAGCGGAGGAACCCGCCCAGGCGACTTCCGAAATGAACGCGGGACCCGAAGCGCGGACGGAAAACGGGAGCATGAACAGGAGCGCGCACGCGGCCAGAAGACGATGCATAGGACGCCGTTATGAATCAGCGTCCGCGTCCTAGCAAAAGCGGTATTTTTCACGCAAGGGGGCGGACGCGGCGGGACGAGGCCGTTCCTTGACACCGGCGGCGCCAGGGTCTAAGGTCACGCCCATCACGTTCCTTTTCATGGGGGTACACTTTGAAGTTCGATACCGTCGTCGGCATGTTTCGTCGGTTCCTCCACGGGTGGGGGAAGGCCAGGATGGCGAAACTGTCGGGGCTGGAATCCGTCATCATGGAGGTCAGCCAGATCCAGCGGTGGTTCATCCACCACCGAGGGGTCCCCATGGTCCGCAGCGATTGCGGGACATGCGGAAGCGAAAGGATGTACACGATCTGGACGGACGGGATGTATCACTGCCTGCAGTGCCTCTACCGGAAGTCATGGCCGGACGCTCCCGAACATCTCTCCGTGCGCACGTGCACCGAGAAGATGAAGGAGTTCTCGTCCTCGTGGCTGGCCTATCGCCAGCGCGTCGAGACGTTCGAGGAGCCCTGGCAGCCGAGCCGGTCGGCCGTCATCGCGCTCGCGCGCATCTCGCGCGTCCGTCCGCCGCCGATCTGCGCGGTCGGCGACTGCCCGGTCTGCGGCGGCTTGCGCCCGTTCATGCGCCGCGAGGACGGGGATGCCGGCTGCATCGTCTGCCTCATGCGTGGACGCATCGTCGAGTTCGAGATCGTCCACGACGAGACCGCCGCCGCCTGAACGCCTCTCACGCCCTCACGGGCTTTTTTTCTTTTCCGGAAAAGCGAAGACCCGCCGTTGAAGCGGGTCGTCGCATGGTGCTCCCGGCTGGACTTGAACCAGCAAGGCTTGCGCCACATGGTCCTAAGCCATGCGTGTCTGCCAATTCCACCACGGGAGCTCGTGGCCGACTTTAGCACCGTTTCGCGCCCCGGTCGAGGTCTGCTATGGTGGTTTCAGGTCCTTGAAAGGAGGCCCGCATGTCTGACCCCGCGAACGTTTCGCGAGTGAAGCGGCGGGCGCACCGGCTCGCCTGGCGCCTCATCGATTACATGGACGCGAACTTCCAATGGAGGATCCGTTTCATGCCGCTGCAGCGCGACGCGCGCGCCCGCGCGAGCATCGGTTTCGGTGAGCACGAGATCATCGTCGGCGCCACGCTCGCCGACCGCCACCTGCTCGTCCTGGATCCGAACTTCGACGACCTCTTCGCGGTCCTCATCCACGAGTGCCTGCACGCCATGCTGCCCGACGCCTCGGAGGCGAAGGTGCTGCGCCTCGAGAAATTCGTGCGGAAGCACCTGACCGTCCGCCAAGCCCGCGCCTTCATCTTCATCCTGAACTCCCGCCTCATGTAGGCGGTTTTTCTATGGCTATCTTGACAAAAACGTTTTTTTCGGCTAGTATCGGCGCATTCTGAAACTGGACAGATCGTACCTGAAGGAGGCTCAAGTGGATCTTTTGAAGCGTTGGAAGTCCGCGATGTTCGTCGACGGCGGCTTGTTCTTCAGCGTCGCGCTGCTGACGGTCCTCACGTTCTGCCTGTCGCGGTTCGTCGACTGGGGCACCCCCGTCGACGACCTCAGCGCCCAGGAGCGCTCGCGGATGGAGGACTGCGTCATGGCGGAACGCGAGCTCGGCGAGCGCGCCTTCGAGGCCCGGCCCGAATGCCGCGACCTCTTCAGCCCGCCGATGGCCGCCCACGTGCTCGACCGCCCCTGACCTCGTACGGAACGGATGCCGCGCCCGATCGGAATCACCGACGGGCGTTTTGATTTCGCGGGATGCCCGGCTTTCTACGACGTTTCTCGTCGTTCTCGCGCGCCTGGATTCCGCTGATCCGCGCGGAAAATCGGGCGCGAAGGACTTGACGCGCGCGTCTGCCGATGCTTGAATGCCCGGTCGCGAGCTATCCTGCGATCGCGGGGAAAGAAGTCCCGCGCCGCTCCTTCCAACCGAAAGAAGAACGTCCATGCCGGATACCCGGATCCTGCTTTCCTGCCCGCAGATGGAGGACCTCGCCGCCGAGATCGCCGTCCGCAACGCGGACATCCAGCACGGCAAGATCGACTGGAAGCGGTTTCCCGACGGCTTCCCGGACCTGATGGTCCATAGCGTCGACCGCCTTCTGCGCCACGACGTCAGCTTCCTGGCCTGCCTCGACGATCCCCGCGTGATCTTCGAGCAGTGGAGCGCGATACGGCACATCGCCAACCTGCGGCCCAAGAGCTTCCGCATCCTCCTGCCCTACTTCCCGACGGGCACGATGGAGCGCAGCGATCACGAGGGCCAGGTGGCCACCGCCGAATCGCTCGCGTCCCTGCTGTCGGCCCTGCCGCCGGCGGGACCCGGTCCCGTCCCGGTCTACATCTGGGACATCCACGCGCTGCCGATCAAGGGATTCTTCGGCGACAACGTCGCGCCGCGCTTCAAGACCGGCTTGAAGCAGCTCTTCCGCGCCCTCGAGGGCCGGAAGGTGACGATCGTCTTTCCCGACGACGGCGCGAACAAGCGCTTCGGCAAGATGAAGGCCGTGACCGAGGCGCAGAAGCGCCTCGGATTCTCGGTCGCCGTCTGCCGCAAGGAACGCGTCGGCGACGACCGCAAGGTCGTCCTCTCCGAGGGCGACGTGAAAGGCGCCGACTGCGTCGTGGTGGACGATCTCGTCCATTCCGGCGGCACGCTGATCGAGTGCGGCAAGGCCGTGCTTGAAGCCGGCGCCGCGTCCGTCGAGGCCTACATCACGCACGGCGTGCTGGAGGAAGGGAACTGGAAGAAGTTCGACGGCAAGGTGTTCCGCAAGGTCTACCTGACCGACTCCTGCCCCGGCACCGCCAAGGTGGTGCGGGGGAACCCGCGCTTCGAGGTCCTGAGCCTCATCGATTCCGTCGTCAACGCCATCCGCCAATGAGGAGGACGCGCATGATCCGCATCGTCGTCGGTTCCAGGAGCCCGCTCAAGATCGCGGCCGTGAAAGCGGCCGTCGATTCGCTCGGGCTCGCCGCCGAGATCCTCGGCATCGAGACGGATTCCCGCGTCCCGCCGCAGCCCTTCGGGCTCGTCGAGACGAAGAACGGCGCCCTCGCCCGCGCCATCGCGGCGCACGACATGGACGGCGGCGCCTACGCCGTCGGCATCGAGAACGGCCTGCTGAAGGAGGACGGCGCGACGCGCGACGCCGCGTGCGTCGCCGTCCTGACGCCTTCGGTCGACCTGTTCCACGCCCTGTCGGACGGCGTCCTCGTCCCCGAGGAGCTCGTCCGCGCCGCCTGGGCCTCCGGACAGGCCGTGACGGCCGGCGCGCTCGAAGCCGCCCGCAGCGGCTGCGATCCCGCCGACCCTCATCGCGTCTGGTCGGGTGGCAAGACCGACCGCGCGACGCTTCTCGCGGACGCGGTCCGCGAAGCCCTGCTTGCCGCAACACGCACCGAAGGAGTCCTGCCATGAGCATCCCGAAGTCCTACCGTCTCGAGATCAAGGGCCTCGTCCGCGACCTGCGCGTCGTCGAGGTCGTCCCGGGCGTCCACATCGGCATCCTGAAGCTGGCGACCGACGCCGAGCTGACCGAAGCGGTCGGCAAGGCGCTCGCCGCCAAGCTCCCTCGCGACGTCGAGGTCCTCGTCATGCCTGACGGCAAGGCGCAGTCCCTGCTCCACGTCATCGAGCGCGAGACCCGCCTCCCGAGCGTGCTCGCCCGCAAGTCGCGCAAGTCGTACATGCGCGAGCCCGTGCTCGACACGCTCGCCACCAGCATCACGACGCAGGAACGCCACGCGTTCTACCTCGACGCCGACGACGTCGACCGGATCCGCGGCCGCAAGGTCGCGATCATCGACGACGTCGTCTCGTCCGGCGGCACCATCAAGGCCATGCAGGGCCTGCTGGAGCTGGCCGGCGCCGCGTCGACCGTCGTGCTGGCCGTCGGCACCGAAGGCGACCGGCGCGACGACGTCATCGCCCTCCACCACTTCCCGGTCTATACCGGGTAAAACGAAAGCCCCGACTCCTCGGGGCTTTTTTCGTTCCTAGGTCTTCATGATCTTCTTGCCGCTCTTCCGCTTCTTGACGGGACCCTTCCCGCCGGCCTTCTTCGCGGCGCGCTTCTTCGCGGCCGTCATCCGGCCGCCCCTGGTCTTCTTCGCCATAAATATCCCTCCTTCCTTGGTCGCCACGTGAACGCGTGGCATATGGCTCCAGTATACGACGGAACGCAGTCGATTCCTACGCCGTCTCCATCGTCCGGCTCACGCTCCAGAGGAGGTCGAAGAGCTGGCGGACGGTCTCGGCGATCGAACGGCTCTCGACGGTCCAGGCCAGGCCTTCGTCCTTGGCGGAGAAGAAGGCGACGGTGTCGTCCCAGCACATCAGCGAGGCTTTGAACGACAGCTCGCGGGGGAGGAACTTGGCCTCGCGCAGTTCGCGCGCGTGCGTCTCCTTCGAATACTTCTTGATCTCGTGCTTCTCGACGCGAAGGCTCCGGAGCCGCACGCCCGCTTTCAGGCGCCGCCGCGTGAAATGGAACTTCTCGCCCAGCACGTCCTGGAGATCCTTCGCGGAAACGATCTCGAGCAGCGCTTTCGACTTCGCGGAGAGCGCCTGGTGGAAGACGTCCGTCATCCGCTCGCGATAGTAGACGCGGATGCGCGCGGAACCGCCTTCCTCGGCGCGGAGCTTCTGAAGATGGGGGATGACGCCGGCGGCTTCCTCGATCTGGCGTTCCAGGAGACGCCGCAGGATGACCGGGTCGTGCGCTTCGTAGAGATGGCGGCTCTTCCGTTTCGACACGGCCACGAGCCCGTCCTCCACGAGCCGCGCCATGATCGACTGCGCCGTGGTGACCGGAAGCCGCGCCGCGCGCGCGATGGGCGTGAGCGACGTCTCCCCGAGCGGGAGCAAGGCGAGATAGGCCGCCTGCTCCTTCGCGTTCAGCCCGAAGCGCGAAAGCACCTCGCCGACTTCCTTGTATACGATTTTTTTCGTAGAAATTCTTACGGATGACGTCCCTAGGATAAGCCAATATCCGTTTTCCGGTCAAGAAACGTACGATTTCCGACGGCGCATATCTTGGCCGCGTGGCACGCTGGCATCGTCAGAGCATCGCTGACGCCCGGATCTTTCCAAGGAGACGCCATGAAGGTCATCAAGGACGGGAAGTGGAACCTGCCGTGGTCGACGGAAGTCGACTGTCCCACCTGCGAGGCGCGCCTGCTCGTCGAGGAGGGCGACCTGAAGCCCTACGACAACAGCCAGGACTTCTACGTCCATTGCCCGATCTGCGCGAAGATCGTCCCGGTCCGCGCGCATCTCGTCTCGCAGCGCGTGCGCGAGACCGCCGGCAAGGGCCGCCGCTACTGGTCGAGCGACGGCGACGGCTGCGGCAAGTGACGCCGGAACCCCTCGCGGTTCCGGTTTTTCCTTATGACGAAAAAA
>Ga0209966_1000177_pt1 | contig 26013 bp, 24 predicted proteins | sample RhisoiCoNPM_FD_187575 | JGI IMG/M metagenome (GOLD analysis project Ga0209966, IMG submission 187575) | Arabidopsis thaliana rhizosphere microbial communities from the Joint Genome Institute, USA, that affect carbon cycling - Rhizosphere... | ecosystem: Host-associated > Plants > Roots >... | reverse complement strand
TTCGACGACGGCACGCTGTTCGACTACAGCGGCGACGCCGCCGCGATGCGCGCCGAGGTCGGCCGCCTTGCGCCGCGCGACGTCGCGGGCTACGAGCGCTTCCTGCAGGCCAGCGAGGCGATCTACCGTGTCGGCTTCGAGCAGCTCGGCGACGTGCCCTTCGACCGCTGGACCGACATGGCGCGCGTGCTGCCGGCGCTGATGAAGCTCGAGGGCTGGCGCACCGTCTACGCGCTCGCCTGCAAGCATGTCGCCGACCCGAAGCTGCGCGTCGTGCTGACCTTCCAGTCGCTGCTGGTCGGCGGCAACCCGTTCGCGACGACCTCGGTGTACTGCCTGATCGCCTTCCTCGAGCGGCGCTTCGGCGTGCACTTCGCGATGGGCGGCACCGGCAGCCTGGTGCGCGGGCTGGTCGGGCTGATCGAGCGGCAGGGCGGGGCGGTGCTGTGCGGCCGGGGGGTCGACGAGATCACCGTCGCGCAGGGCCGTGCGAGCGGCGTGCGGCTCGCCTCGGGCGAGACGCTCGCCGCCGATGTCGTCGTCTCGAACGCCGACTCGGCGACGACCTACCGCCGGCTGCTCGCGCCCGAGCACCGCCGGCGCTGGACCGACGCGCGCATCGAGCGCGCGCGCTACTCGATGAGCCTGTTCGTCTGGTACTTCGGCGTGCGGGGGCAGTACCCCGACGTGGCGCACCACACCATCGCGCTCGGGCCGCGCTACCGCGAGCTGCTCACCGACATCTTCGACCGCAAGCTGCTGGCGAGCGACTTCAGCCTCTACCTGCACCGCCCGACCGCGACCGACCCTTCTCTTGCGCCGCCGGGCTGCGACACCTTCTACGTGCTGTCGCCGGTGCCGCACCTGCAAAGCGGCACCGACTGGGAACGCGAGGCCGAGCCCTACCGCCGTGCGATCGAGCGCCGGCTCGAGGCGACGCTGCTGCCCGGCCTGTCGCGCCGCATCGTCACCTCGCGCCTGCTGACGCCGCAGGACTTCCAGGACCGGCTGTCCTCGTTCCGCGGCGCCGCCTTCGGGCTGGAGCCGGTGCTGACGCAGAGCGCCTGGTTCCGGCCGCACAACCGCAGCGAGGAGGTCGACCGCCTCTACCTCGTCGGTGCCGGCACCCACCCGGGCGCCGGGCTGCCGGGCGTGCTGTCGTCGGCGCGCGTGCTCGACAAGGTCGTCCCCGATGCCGATGCCGTGCTCGCGGCGCGTGCCCATGCACCGGCCTGAACGCACCGACGAGCTCGCCGCCTGCCGGGCTTCGCTGCGGCACGGATCGCGCAGCTTCTTCGTGGCCTCGCTGCTGCTGCCACGAGCGGTGCGCGAGCCGGCCTCGGCGCTCTATGCCTTCTGCCGCATGGCCGACGACGCGGTCGATCTCGGCGGCGAACAGGCCGGCGCCGTCGCGCGCCTGCGCGAACGGCTGGCCCTCGTCTACGCTGGCACGCCGAACGACCACGTCGCCGACCGCGCGCTCGCCACCGTGGTGGCGCGCCACGCCATCCCTCGCGCGCTGCCCGAGGCGCTGCTCGACGGCTTCGAGTGGGACGCCGACGGCCGCCGCTACGAGACGCTCGACGAGCTGCAGGACTACGCCGCCCGCGTTGCCGGCGCGGTGGGCGCGATGATGGCGTTGCTGATGGGCGTTCGCAGTGCCACGGGCCTGGCGCGCGCCTGCGACCTGGGCGTGGCGATGCAGCTGTCGAACATCGCGCGCGACGTCGGCGAGGACGCGCGCATGGGCCGCCTCTACCTGCCACGGCAGTGGCTGCGCGAGGTCGGGCTCGACCCGGACGCCTGGCTCGCGGCCCCGGTCTTCAGCCCGGCGCTCGGCACTGTCGTGCAGCGGCTGCTCGACGCTGCCGATGCGCTCTACCGGCGCGCCGGCGCGGGCGTCGCCGAGCTGCCGCTCGCCTGCCGGCCGGGCATCAACGCGGCGCGCTTCCTCTATGCCAGCATCGGCCACGAGGTCGCGCGCGGCGGGCTCGATTCGGTCAGCCGGCGCGCACGCGTGCCGCGGCGGCGCAAGGCGATGTTGCTGCTGCGCGCGCTCGTCGCGCTGCAGCCCGCCATGCCGGAGACGCTGCCGCCCTGCCTGCACGCGAACCGCTTCCTCGTCGACGCGGCCGCGCAGCCGGGCGCGCGCGCGCTGCCGCCGCCGTGGCAGCTCGGCCGCCGGCTGGTGCGCATGCTCGAGCTCATCGAGCAGCTCGAGCAACGCGAGCGCGCGCTGCAGACGGGGGCGGCGCTGCGATGAGCCTGGCGCAGATCGCCTCCTTCGAGGCCTTCATCGTGCTCGGCGTCGTGCTCGGCCTCGCGATCTGGCAGCTCGTCTCGGTGCGGCGCGAGATCGCGCGGGAACGCGAACGCGAGCGGCGCGAGGCGCAACCGCCCGCCGAATGATTCAACCGCGCCGCGGCATGCGAAACGGCAGGAGCGCCTGCACCCAGCGGCGCGAGAAGCGCTCGAGCGACAGGCTCTCGTGCACCGCCACCGCGCGCTGTCCGGCCCAAGCGGCGTCAACCAGCGAGCGGGCGTAGAAGGGCGTGTCCTCCAGCGTGCGCAGCACATGCGCGGCGCCCTCGCTGCGCGTCCCGCGCTCGACGCCCCAGCGCGTGGGCGGCAGCGCCTGCGGCGGCGGCGGCGCGAACGCCCGCACGCCGCCGCGCGCGTCGAAGTCGAGCGCCAGCGTCGTGCGACCGCCGTCGCAGCGCTCGGCGTCGTAGATCACCGCGGTGCCGCCGCCAGGCAGCGCGGCGCGCGACCAGTCCCAGCGGCGGAACGCCGACTCGAGCGGCGTGTCGCCCTGGTTCGCGTCGAGGTAGCCCGGCCCGGCCCAGCGCAGTGCCGGCTGGCGCAGCTCGACCTCGACGCGCGCGCAGGGTGCGATCGGGTGCCAGCGGTGGTGGCCGTCGCGGTCGAGCGCGTGGTTGTGGCCGTTCAGCGCCTGCGGATGGATGCGCACGACGCCGCGCAGCCGGCTCGGCCAGGGCACCGTCCACTCGTCGATCTCGGCCGTGAGCACCTCGCCGTCCCAGTGCAGCGCGCTCGGGCCGATGCTCAGGCAGGTGGCGTCGCGGCGCAGCGCTCCGGCGCCGCGCTCGGTCATCGCCCAGCGCTGCGCGCGCGGGCCGTACAGCGCGACGTTCAGGGCGCAGTGGCGCCGTGGGTCGGCCGCGCCGCGGCGCCGCGCCGCGGCGTAGTAGGGGGAGAACACGCTGCCGATGAAGGCGATCAGCGTCAGACCATGCTGGCCATCGTCGCTCAGGGCATCGACGTACCACCAGGCGTAGCCGCCCGCGGCCACGTCGCGATCGAAGCGCGGCGCCGCGCCAGGTCCTGCAGCAGGCTCGCCGCCGCCAGATGGCCCGACAGCGCCGCCATCGGCACTCCCGGCCCCGGGTGCGTGCTGCCCCCCGCGAGGTAGAGCCCCGGAATGCGGCTGCGCGCGCCGCAGCGCGTGAACGCCGAGCGCCAGCCCTGCGAGGCCGGGCCGTACAACGCCCCGCCCGTCGCCGGAAAGCGGTGGGCAAAGTCGCTCGGCGTCGTGCGCAGCGTCGGCTGCGGGCCGGGGCTCAGGCGCAGCCCGCAGCGCGCCAGCGCCTGGAAGGTCTGGGTTTCGCATCGTGCGATCTCCTCGTCGGCAAGCGCGCGGCCAGCGCCGCGCGCGGGGGCATTCACCAGGCACATCAGCCGTTCGAGGCCGTCGGGGGGTGGGCCGTCGTCGGCGCCGCGATCCTGGGCGCAGACATAGACCGTCGGCGCGGCCGGCAGCCGGCCGGCGCGCAGGTCGGCGAATTCGGCGGCGTAGTTAGCCGAGAAGAACACCGTGTGGCGCAGCAGCGGCAGGCCGCGCGCGGTCGCCACCAGGTGCCAGGTGATCGCCGACAGCGAACGCTGCGCCGCGGGCGCCGCCGCCACCGCCGCGCGCGCCGCCTCGCCCAGCCGGCCGGCGGCGAGGGCGGCGACGTCGCCGTTGAACAGCACCGCGTCGGCCTCGATGCGCTCGCCGCCGGCGAGCCGCAGGCCCGTTGCTCGGCCCTGCGCGAACTCAATCGCCTCGACCTCGGCGCCGCAGCGCAGCCGCACCCCCAGGCGCCGGGCCAGCGCCGTGAGTGCGTCGGCGAGGCGCTGCATGCCGCCGTCGACCAGCCACACGCCCTGCTGCTCGACATGCGCGACGAGCATCAGCGTCGCCGGCGCGTCGAAGGGCGAACTGCCGCAGTAGGTGGCGTAGCGGCCGAACAGCTGGCGCAGGCGCGGGTCGCGGAAATGCTGGCCGAGCGCGCGCCACAGCGTCGTGAACGGCGAGATGCTCGCCAGCGCCGGCCAGTCGCGGCAAGGCGTGCGCGCGAACAGGCCCCAGGGCGTCGTGCGGCCGGCGCGCAGGAAGGGCTGCTCGAGCGCGCGGTAGACGCGCTGCGAACGCGCGCAGAAGTCGAGGTAGCCGCGCGCCTCGGCGGCGCCGGCGAAGCGGCCGATCGCGTCGGCCGAGCGCGCGATGTCGGCATGCAGGTCGAGCCGCTCGCCGGGGCTCCAGGCATGGCGCGCGAGCAGGCCGGCCGCTTGCAGGGGCAGCGCGTCGTCGAGGCGGGCGCCGGCGCGCTCGAACAGCGCGTCGAACACCCAGCGCATCGTCAGCACGGTCGGGCCGGCGTCCAGCCGCGCCGCGCCGAGCGGCACCTCGCGCAGCTTGCCCCCGGGCGCCGCGGCGCGCTCGAAGACGCTCACATCGAGGCCGCTGGCGGCCAGCTCGATGGCCGCCGCCAGCCCGCCGATGCCGGCGCCGACGATCGCGATCCGCTCGGTATGCATGGTCTCCTTGTTCCGACGATGTGTTGACGCTGTCGCCGTGAATGTCTACATTGGTTGACAGTACAAGATGACATCGCATTTGTACACCCCGCCTGACACCTCGGGCCTACCGGAGACGCCGATGAAACCCATTACCCGCATCGAACAGTCCCTGGCCATGGCCCTGGCCGCCGCCGAGGGGGCGGACTGTCCCCCCAGGCTGGCCGGCGCGGTCCGGCACGCTGTCTTCCCCGGCGGCGCGCGCGTACGGCCGCAGCTCTGTCTCGCGGTAGCCGCCGCCTGCGGCGACGACGAGCCGGCGTTGTCCGTTGCCGCCGCCTCGGCCATCGAACTGCTGCACTGCGCCTCGCTGGTCCACGACGATCTGCCGTGCTTCGACGACGCCGCGACGCGCCGCGGCCGCGCCTCGGTGCACTTCGCCTACGGCGAGCCGCTGGCGGTGCTGGCCGGCGATGCGTTGATCGTGCTGGCTTTCCAGACGCTGTCGGCCGCCGCCGCAAGCGCGCCGCAGCGGCTGCCGGCGCTGATCGCGACGATCGCGCAGGGCGTGGGCATGCCGCAGGGCATCGTCGCCGGCCAGGCCTGGGAGGGTGAGCCGCGCGTGTCGCTCACCACCTACCAGCGCGCGAAGACCGGTGCGCTGTTCGCCGCCGCCACGATGGCCGGTGCCCAGGCCGCGGGCGCGGACGGTGCTCCCTGGCGCGCGCTCGGCGAATGGCTGGGCGAGTCCTACCAGGTCGCCGACGACCTGCGCGACGTGTTCTGCGACCCGCAGGTGCTCGGCAAGCCGATCGGCCAGGACGCGGCGCTGCAGCGGCCGAGCGCGGCTGCCGAATACGGCGTCGAGGGCGCGCTGCAACTCTTCGAGCGCCTCATTGGTGCGGCGATCGACGCGGTGCCGGCCTGCCCGGGTGCGGCCTCGCTGCGCGCGCTGGTGCGCATGGAGGCCGAGCGGCTCGTGCCCAAGGCCATCAGCGACGAGCTGTTGCGCGTCGCCGCCTAGGGACGCAGCCCGCCGGTGAGGCGGGCGCCTGCCATGCACGCGATGCCCGGCCCGATCGACCGCCCGCCGCCGGGCTGGCGCAGTCGGTGGTCGCATTGGCGCGACCGGTTGCTGACGCGACCGGACTTCCGCCGCTGGGCCAGCGGTTTCGCGCCGACGCGGCCGGTCGCGCGCCGCCATGCGCGCGCGCTGTTCGACCTGGTGGCCGGTTTCGTCTACTCGCAGGTGCTGCTGGCCTGCGTGCGGCTGCGCTTGTTCGACGTGCTGGCCGAGGGGGCACAGGAGCTCGGGTCGCTGGCGCGCCGGATCGGCCTGCCCGAAGCCGGGGCCGCGCGCCTGCTCGACGCTGCGGCGGCCTTGGGCCTGGCCGAGCGCCGCGGCCCGTCGTGCTACGGGCTCGGGCCGCTGGGCGCGGCGATGGTCGGCAACGAGGCGATCGCCGCGATGGTCGAGCACCACGCCGCGCTGTACGACGACCTGCGCGACCCGGTCGCGCTGCTGCGCGGCGAACTGCGCGAGCCGGCGCTGGCGGGCTACTGGCCCTATGCCGGGGCGGACGCGCCCAGGGCGCTCGAGGCCGACCGCGTCGCGGCCTATTCGGCGCTGATGTCGGCGTCGCAGCCGCTGGTGGCCGACGAGATCCTCGACGCCTATCCCTTCGAGCGCCACCGCTGCCTGCTCGATGTCGGCGGTGGCGAAGGGCGCTTCCTGGTCGCCGCGGCGCGCCGTGCACCGGCCCTGCGTCTGCAGCTCTTCGATCTGCCGGCGGTGGCCGAGCGCGCCCATGCGCGCTTTGCCGCCGAAGGGCTCGCGCCGAGGGCCGAGGCCCATGGCGGCGACTTCTTCACCGACGCGCTGCCGTCTGGCGCCGACGTCGCGACGCTGGTGCGCGTCGTCCACGACCATGACGACGCCGCCGTGCTGCGCCTGCTGCAAGGCGTGCGCCGCGCGTTGGCGCCCGGCGGTCGGCTGGTGCTGGCCGAACCGATGGCAGGCACGCCCGGCGCCGAGGCCATGGGCGACGCCTACTTCGGCTTCTACCTGCTGGCGATGGGCCGCGGGCGGCCTCGGTCGGCCTCCGAACTCACCGCCTTGCTCGAGGCCGCCGGCTTCGGCGCCGTGCAGTCGCTGCGCACGCGGCTGCCGCTGCAGACCGGCGCCTTGCTGGCCTCGGTGCCCGGTGACAAGCGGCGTTGACATCGTGATGTATTAATTGCTTGACACAACGATGAGTCAACGTAAGATGACACTCAGATTGATCAGAACAACGAGCATGGAGACATCCCAACATCCCGCAGCGGCCCCGGCGCCATGCCGAAGGCTTGGGGGGCATGCATGAACACGACCGCCGTCGTGCTTGAGCGGCCCGGGCAACTCGCCCTGAGCCGGATCGCACTGACGGAACCGGGGGACGACGATCTCGTCGTCGAGATCGCTTGGAGCGGCATCAGCACCGGCACCGAGCGCCTGTTGTGGTCGGGCCGCATGCCGGAGTTTCCCGGCATGGGCTATCCGCTGGTGCCGGGCTACGAATCGGTGGGCCGCGTCGTCGCGGCGCGCGGTCGCAACGAGCGTCGCGTCGGCGAGACGGTCTTCGTGCCGGGGGCGCGCTGCTACGGCGAGGTGCGCGGGCTGTTCGGCGGCGCCGCCTCGCGGATCGTTCTGCCGGCCGAACGGGCGGTACGACTCGATCCGGCTGTCGGTGAGCGCGGCGTCCTGCTCGCCCTGGCGGCCACCGCGCGACATGCGATCGCCGGCGGCGTGCCGGAACTGGTGGTCGGCCACGGCGTGCTCGGGCGGCTGATCGCTCGACTCTCGGCCTCGGTCGGCGCGCCGCCGACGGTGTGGGAGAGCGACGCGACACGGCGCGAGGGCGGGGCCGGCTACGCGGTGATCGACCCGCAGGCCGACACCAAGCGCGACTACCACCGCATCTGCGATGTCAGCGGCGACGCCTCGCTGATCGACACGCTGATCAGCCGCCTCGCGCCGGGCGGCGAGATCGTGCTGGCCGGCTTCTACGACCAGCCGCTGTCCTTCGCCTTCCCGCCGGCCTTCCTGCGCGAGGCGCGGCTGCGCGTCGCGGCGCAGTGGCAGGCGTCCGACCTCGCCGACGTGGCCGAGCGCGTCGCCTCGGGTCGGCTTTCGCTCGACGGGCTGATCACGCACCACGCTGCGGCGGAGCAGGCCGACACGGCCTACCGCACCGCGTTCGGCGACGCGGCCTGCCTGAAGATGGTTCTCGACTGGAGGCCGATGCAATGAGTGCCACAACGTCCCCGGTCATCTTCATGCGCGACGAGCGCCTGAAGGCCGAGGCCGCGATCGAACCCGATCCGGTCGCCACCTCGCCCGCCAGCAAGACCACGCAGATCATCGCGATCTACGGCAAGGGCGGCATCGGCAAGAGCTTCACGCTCGCCAACCTCAGCTACATGATGGCCCAGCAGGGCAAGAAGGTGCTGCTGATCGGCTGCGACCCGAAGAGCGACACCACCTCGCTGCTGTTCGGCGGCAAGGCCTGCCCGACGATCATCGAGACCAGTTCGAAGAAGAAGCTCGCCGGCGAGGCGGTGCAGATCGGCGACGTCTGCTTCAAGCGCGACGGCGTCTACGCGATGGAGCTCGGCGGCCCCGAGGTCGGCCGCGGCTGCGGCGGGCGCGGGATCATCCACGGCTTCGAGACACTCGAGAAGCTCGGCTTCCACGACTGGGGCTTCGACTACGTGCTGCTCGACTTCCTCGGCGACGTGGTCTGCGGCGGCTTCGGCCTGCCGATCGCCCGCGACATGTGCCAGAAGGTCATCGTCGTCGGCAGCAACGACCTGCAGTCGCTGTACGTCGCCAACAACGTCTGCAGCGCGGTCGAGTACTTCCGCAAGCTCGGCGGCAACGTCGGCGTCGCCGGCATGGTGATCAACAAGGACGACGGCACCGGCGAAGCCGCGGCCTTCGCGGCCAACGCCGGCATCCCGGTGCTCGCGGCGATCCCGGCGCACGAGGACATCCGCCGCAAGAGCGCCAGCTACGAAATCATCGGCCGGCCCGGGACGCCCTGGGCGCCGCTGTTCGAGGAACTCGCGCGCAACGTGGCCGAAGCGCCGCCGATGCGCCCGAAGCCGCAGACCCAGGACGAGTTGCTCGGCCTGTTCTCGGCCGAGGTCACCGGCCGCGACTTCCAGATGCAGCCGGCCACGCTGTTCGACATGTGCGGCAAGACCGAGATCGTCAAAGAGACGCTCGAAGTGGTCTACGACGCCGCCTAGGACGCATGCCCATGAGCGCCGTCACCATCCCCATCGTTGCGAGCCGACAAGCGCCGGCCGACGGCGCGGGATGTCATGGCGGCCAGACCCAGATGCTCGAAGCCGCCAAGGCTGCGGGCAAGACCGAGACGCTGGACGGCTACGCCCGCGACTACCCGAAGGGCCCGCACGACCAGCCGCAGAGCATGTGCCCGGCCTTCGGCTCGCTGCGCGTCGGCCTGCGCATGCGCCGCACCGCGACGATCCTGTCGGGCTCGGCCTGCTGCGTCTACGGCCTGACCTTCACCTCGCACTTCTACGGCGCCAAGCGCTCGGTGGGCTACGTGCCCTTCAACAGCGAGACCCTGGTCACCGGCAAGCTGTTCGAGGACATCCGCGACGCAGTGCACCAGCAGGCCGACCCGGCGCTGTACGACGCCGTCGTCATCATCAACCTGTGCGTGCCGACCGCCAGCGGCGTGCCGCTGCAGATCCTGCCCAGGCAGATCAACGGCGTGCGCATCATCGGCATCGACGTGCCGGGCTTCGGCGTACCGACCCATGCCGAGGCCAAGGACGTGCTGGCCGGCGCGATGCTGAAGTACGCACGCGCCGAGGTCCAGGCGGGTCCCGTCCAGGCGCCCAAGGGCGGGCGCGGCGCGAAGCCGACCGTCACGCTGATCGGCGAGATGTTCCCGGCCGATCCGGTGGTGATCGGCTCGCTGCTCGAGCCGATGGGCCTGGCCGCCGGGCCGGTGGTGCCGACGCGCGAATGGCGCGAGCTGTATGCGGCGCTCGACGGCGCGGCCGTCGCGGCCATCCATCCCTTCTACACCGCGAGCCTGCGCGAGTTCGAGGCCGCCGGTCGACCGATCGTCGGCTCCGCGCCGGTCGGCCATGACGGCACCGAGGCCTGGCTGCAGGCGATCGGCGACACGCTGAACATCGGCCAGGCGCAGATCGATGCGGCCAAGAACCGCTTCCTGCCGGTCATCAAGGCGGTGCTGGCCAAGACGCCGATCCAGGGCCGCATCACGCTGAGCGGCTACGAGGGCTCCGAGCTGCTCGTCGGCCGGCTGCTGGTCGAGAGCGGCGCGGACCTGCGCTACGTCGGCACGGCCTGTCCGCGCACGTCCTGGAGCGACGCCGACCGCCAGTGGCTGGAGGCCAAGGGCGTGCACGTCCAGTACCGCGCGTCGCTGGAACAGGACCTCGCAGCGATCGAAGAGTTCAAGCCCGACCTCGCGATCGGCACCACCCCGGTGGTGCAGGCCGCGAAGCAGCAGGCGATTCCTTCGCTCTACTTCACCAACCTGATCTCGGCCCGCCCGCTGATGGGCCCGGCCGGGGCCGGCTCGCTGGCCCAGGTGATCAACGCGGCGATCGGCAACAAGGCCCGCTTCGATCAGATGAAGGCCTTCTTCGGCGACGCTGGCTCGGGCCACGCGGCGGGGGTCTGGGAAGCGCAGAACGGCGTGCCGCAGGACAACGCCGCCTTCAAGGCCGATCACCGTCGCCAGATGGTGAAGATGGCCAAGAAGCGCAAGGCCGAGGAGATGGTCTGATGGCGCTCATCCTCGACCATGATCGCGCCGGCGGCTACTGGGGTGCCGTCTACGTGTTCACGGCCATCAAGGGCCTGCAGGTGGTCATCGACGGCCCGGTCGGCTGCGAGAACCTGCCGGTCACGAGCGTGCTGCACTACACCGACGCGCTGCCGCCGCACGAGCTGCCGATCGTCGTCACCGGGCTTGCCGAAGAGCAGCTCGGCCGCGAAGGCACCGAGGGCGCGATGAAACGCGCGCACAAGGTGCTCGACCCCGACCTGCCCGCGGTGGTGGTCACCGGCTCGATCGCCGAGATGATCGGCGGCGGCGTCACGCCCGAGGGCACCGGCATCCTGCGCTTCCTGCCGCGCACGATCGACGAGGACCAGTGGCAGTGCGCCAACCGCGCGATGTTCTGGCTCTGGACCGAATATGGCCTCAAGAAGGTGCCTCAGCGCACGCCCTTCGCCGAACGCCCGGCGGGCGAGAAGCCGCGCGTCAACCTGATCGGGCCGAGCTACGGGACCTTCAATTCCCCGAGCGACCTGGCCGAGATCCGCCGCCTGGTGCAGGGCATCGGTGCCGAGGTGAACATGGTGTTCCCGCTCGGCAGCCACCTGGCCGACGTGTCGCGGCTCGTGGAGGCCGACGTCAACATCTGCCTGTACCGCGAATTCGGCCGCATGCTCTGCGAGGCGCTGGAGCGGCCCTACCTGCAGGCGCCGATCGGGCTGCACAGCACGACCGCCTTCCTGCGCAAGCTCGGGGAATTGCTGCACCTCGATCCCGAGCCCTTCATCGAGCGCGAGAAGCACACCACCATCAAGCCGGTGTGGGACCTGTGGCGCTCGGTCACGCAGGACTTCTTCGGCACCGCGAGCTTCGCGGTGGTCGCCAACGAGACCTACACGCGCGGCCTGCGCCACTTCCTCGAGGACGAGCTGGGCCTGCCCTGCAGCTTCGCGGTGGCGCGCAAGCCGGGGCACAAGACCGACAACGCCGCGGTGCGCAAGCTCGTGCGCGAGAAGGCGCCGCTGGTGATGTTCGGCTCCTACAACGAGAAGATGTACCTGGCCGAGGCCGGCGGCTCGGGACCGATGAAGCCCTGCTTCATCCCTGCGTCCTTCCCGCTGCCGATCATCCGCCGCGCCACCGGCACGCCCTTCATGGGCTATGCCGGCGCCACCTACGTGCTGCAGGAGTTCTGCAACGCGCTGTTCGACGCGCTGTTCCACGTGCTGCCGCTCGGCAGCGACCTGGACCGCATCGACGCCACGCCGGCGCGCGCCGCCGAGGCCACCGACTGGGACGACGAGGCGCAGGCGTTGCTCGGCGAGCTCGTCGCGCACGAGCCGGTGCTGGTGCAGATCTCGGCCGCCAAGCGGCTGCGCGACCGCGCCGAGCGCGACGCGCGGCGTGCCGGCGAAGACCGCGTCAGTGCCGAGCGCGTCGCGCGCTCCCGCGAGGCGCTGCGACTTGGAGAGCCGGCATGAACGCCGCGCCGCGCCTGCATGAATTCGTCCGGCCTGGCCGGACACCCTCTTCGCCGCGGTTCGCGCCGCGGCAAGCCCCGCCGCCGGGGACTCGCGCGGTGATTGTCGACGGGACCACTAGGCCCGTATGGAGGACTGACCATGGCCGATAGAGGAGGCTCCCTGTCCGGGCTGACGGACTCGGAAGCACGAGAGTTTCACAGCATTTTCATGACGAGCTTCATCGTCTTCACGGTGATCGCGGTCGTCGCCCACTTCCTGGTGTGGCAATGGCGTCCGTGGCTGCCGGGGGCGAGTGGCTACGCCGCGATCTTCAACGATGCGAAGGACGTGGCCCTGGCCTACGTCGCCGTCGCGTTCAGCGCCTGAGGAGGAACCGACATGTGGCGAATTTGGCAGCTTTTCGACCCGCGCAGAACGCTGGTCGCTCTGTTCACCTTCCTGTTCGTGCTGGCGCTGGTGATTCATTTCATCCTGCTCAGCACCAGCCGCTTCAACTGGCTCGAGGGCCCGAAGAAGACGGCAACGGCGGCCGAACTGGTCGTCCCGATGCCGCCGTCGACCTGACGCCGGCAGCACTGCAGTACGGCGGACGGGCGCCGGGCCGAGAGGCCCGTCGTCCGCCCGCCCCGGACGACCAAGAAGCGCGCCGCCAAGACGGGGCGCCCAGAACCGGGGTGAGACCATGTCCATGCTGAGCTTCGAGAGAAAGTACCGCGTCCGCGGCGGCACGCTGATCGGCGGCGACCTGTTCGACTTCTGGGTGGGGCCGTTCTACGTCGGCTTCTTCGGCGTCACGACGATCTTCTTCGCCCTGGTGGGCACGCTGATGATCGTCTGGGGCGCCTCGCAGGGCCCGACCTGGAACCTGTGGCAGATCAACATCGCGCCGCCGGACCTCAAATACGGCCTCGGCATGGCGCCGCTGATGGAGGGTGGGCTGTGGCAGCTCATCACCGTGTGCGCGATCGGCGCCTTCGGCTCGTGGGCACTGCGCGAGGTGGAGATCTGTCGAAAACTCGGCATCGGCTACCACGTGCCCTTCGCGTTCTCGTTCGCCATCCTGGCCTACGTGACGCTGGTGGTGATCCGCCCGGTGCTGATGGGCGCCTGGGGGCATGGCTTCCCCTACGGGATCATGAGCCACCTGGACTGGGTGTCGAACACCGGCTACCAGTACCTGCACTTCCACTACAACCCGGCGCACATGCTCGGGGTGAGCTTCTTCTTCGCGACCTGCTTCGCGCTGTCGCTGCACGGCTCGCTGATCCTGTCGTCGACCAACCCCGCCGCAGGCGAGCCGGTGAAGACCGCCGAGCACGAGAACACCTTCTTCCGCGACGCGATCGGCTACTCGATCGGCACGCTCGGCATCCACCGCCTCGGCCTGTTCCTGGCGCTCGCGGCCGTGTTCTTCAGCGCGGTGTGCATCGTCATCAGCGGCCCGTTCTGGACCCGAGGCTGGCCGGAATGGTGGAACTGGTGGCTCAGCCTGCCGATCTGGGCCTGAAGGGAGAACGACGTGGCCGAATACCAGAACCTCTTCACCCGCGTGCAGGTCGCCGCGCCCTCGTATCCGGGCATCCCCGTGACGGGCGGCGGCAGCGGCAAACGTGACGGCACGCCCGCGCACATCCACCTGCTCGGTCGCCTGGGCGACGCGCAGCTCGGGCCGATCCACCTCGGATGGGTCGGCATCGCATCGATCCTGTGCTTCCTCACCGCCTTCGAGATCATCGGCCTGAACATGCTGGCCTCGGTGAACTGGGACCCGATCCAGTTCGTCCGCCAGCTGCCCTGGCTGGCGCTCGAGCCGCCCAAGCCCGAGTACGGCCTGGCGATCCCGCCGCTCAACGAGGGCGGCTGGTGGCTGATGGCGGGCTTCTTCCTGACGGCGTCGATCCTGCTGTGGTGGCTGCGCATGTACCGGCGCGCACGCGCCCTCGGCATGGGCACGCACGTGGCCTGGGCCTTCGCCGCGGCGATCTGGCTCTACCTCGTGCTGGGCTTCATCCGCCCGCTGCTGATGGGCAGCTGGAGCGAGGCGGTGCCGTTTGGCATCTTCCCGCACCTGGACTGGACAGCGGCCTTCTCGATCCGCTACGGCAACTTGTTCTACAACCCCTTCCACATGCTCAGCATCGCCTTCCTGTACGGCTCGGCGCTGCTGTTCGCGATGCACGGGGCGACCATCCTCGCAGTCAGCCGCTTCGGTGGCGAGCGCGAGATCGAGCAGATCGTCGACCGCGGCACCGCCAGCGAACGCGCGGCGCTGTTCTGGCGCTGGACCATGGGCTTCAACGCGACGATGGAGTCCATCCACCGCTGGGCCTGGTGGTTCGCGGTGCTGTGCCCGCTGTGTGGCGGCATCGGCATCCTGCTGACCGGCACGGTGGTCGACAACTGGTTCCTGTGGGCCGTCAAGCACGGCGTTGCGCCGGCCTACCCGGCAGTGTTCCCCTCGGGCGCCGATCCGGCGCTGTAGCAGGAGGTCCGGCATGAGCAAGCTCTTCGACAAGTCAGGTCCGCTCGCCCGGACCTCGCCATGGCTGTTCCTTGCGGCCGCCGCGCTGCTGCTGGTCGGCTGCGAGCGGCCACCGGTCGACGCGGTGCAGATCGGCTACCGGGGCGTCGCGATGGGCCAGGTGGTCAACCCGCGCATCGCGCAGGCCGAGGCTGCCAGGCACGTGTCGCCAGCGCCGCTGCCGGCGGTGCCGGCCGACGGCCCGCGGGCGAGCGAAGTCTTCAAGAACGTGCAGGTGCTCGGCAACCTCGGCGCGGGCGAGTTCACGCGCACGATGGCCGCGATCACCGCCTGGGTCGCGCCGCAGCAGGGCTGCGCCTACTGCCACGCGGCGGGCGAGGACCTGTCATCGGACACGCTGTACACGAAGGTCGTCGCACGCAAGATGCTGCAGATGACGCAGCAGATCAACGCCGGCTGGAAGGCGCACGTCGCCGACACCGGCGTGACCTGCTACACCTGCCACCGAGGCCAGCCGGTGCCCGCGGCGATCTGGTTTGCGCCCGAGCCTTCAGTCCAGGCGGCGCGGATGACCGGCGACAAGCGAGGCCAGAACACGCCGTCCGCCACGGTCGCGATGGCCTCCCTCCCCAGCGACCCGTTCAGCCCCTACCTCGAGCAGGACACGGCGATCCGCGTCACCGGCCTCCAGGCCCTGCCGGGCGAGCCGGGCGCGACGATCGCCGCGACCGAGTCGACCTGGGGCCTGATGATGCACATGTCGCAGTCGCTCGGCGTCAACTGCACCTACTGCCACAACTCGCGGGCCTTCAACGACTGGTCGCAGAGCACGCCGCAGCGCATGAAGGCCTGGCACGGCATCCGCATGGCGCGGCAGCTCAACGTCGAGCACATGAAGCCGCTGACCGACACCTTCCCGGCGGCGCGCAAGGGGCCGACCGGCGATGTCGCGAAGATCAGCTGCGGCACCTGCCACCAGGGCGCGAACAAGCCGCTCATGGGGGCCAGCCTTCTGAAGGCGCATCCGGAGCTGGGCGGCACCATGGTGGCGGCGGCAGCGCCCGAGGCCGCGGCGCCCGAGGCGGCGGCGGCCGCGTCGGCGCCGGCCCAGTAGGGGGAGTCGGCGCCGCGCCAGGACCGCGGCGTGCCTATGATGGGGCCCCACGACGACGAGGAGCCCCGAGTGCACGTCAGCCTGGCCGCGCGCCTTCGTGAAGAGACGCACGAGCTGCACCGAGACGTCGAGCGCCATGTGTTCATGCGCGCGCTGCTGCGCGGCGCGCTCGACCGTCAGGGCTATGTACTGCTGCTGCGCAGCCTGCACGGGGTCTACGCCGCGCTGGAGGCCGGGCTCGACCGACACGCCGCCGATCCGCGGCTCGTTCCCTTCGCCGAGCCGGCCCTGCGGCGCCGCACGCCGATCGAAAGCGACCTGCAGGCCTTGGCGGGGCCGGCATGGCCGCGGCTGCAGGCCGCCGAGGCCGCGGCACGCTACGCGGCGCGGCTGAACGACCTTGCGGCGCGCCAGCCGCTGCTGCTTGCCGCCCACGCCTACGTGCGCTACCTCGGCGACCTGAGCGGCGGCCAGCTGCTGGCCGGCATCGTCGAGCGCAGCGTCGGCGGCGCGACCGCCTTCTACGCCTTCGGCGATGCCACGACCTCGGCGTCACGCGCCGGCGCGCTGCGCCACGGGCTCGATGCGCTGGGGTCCGACGCGGCGGTGGCCGATGCGGTGGTGGCCGAGGCGCGCGCCGCCTTCGCGCGGCATGGCGACCTCTTCGACGAACTCGCGCTGCGGGGCGGCTTGGTCGCGGCGCCGCTCGGCGCCGCCTGAGCGCCGTTCAGCGCGGCCCGCCGAGCGCGCGCAGGCGGCCGTAGAGCGCTGTGGCGCGCCGCGTCGAGGCCTCGAGGTCTTCGAGCAGTTCCGCCACCGACTCGCAGGCGTTGCCGTCGGCGATGTCCATCGCCGCCAGGCTGGCGTTGGCGAGGATGCCGGTGACCAGGCCGTCGCCGGCGCTGCCGTCGCGCGCATCCGGTGCCAGGCCGATCGCCGACAACGACTGCTCCAGGTGGGTGCGCGCGGCCTCGGCGCGGCGGCTGCCGCTCAGGTCGGTGAGGATCAGGAAGAAGCCGAGCAGCACGCCGTCGCGCCCCGGCACCAGCTCCGCGCGCAGCCCGACCGGCAGCGCGCCGCCGTCGACCTGGAGCGTCAGTTCGCCGCGCCAGGGCTGGCGGTCCTGCGCGATCTGCGTCAGCGCCTCGCGCAGCGCGGCCGGCGCCGCGCAGCGATCGGCCAGCGCCGCGAGCGGCATGCCGGCGGCCAGCGGGCCACCGGTCAGGCGCTCGAAGGCGGCATTGGCGAGCAGCAGTCGCTGCTGGGCGTCGGCGATCGCGATCGGCTCGACCGAGCTCGCCACGGTGGCGCGGATGCCGGCGAGCTGGTGCTCGGCGATCAGCAACCGCACGGCGTTGACCTGCACGATGATGTCGATCAGCGCCTTGCCGAAGGCGCCGGCCAGCGCCAGCTCGCCGGTCGACCAGGGCAGGGCGGTGCCGCGCACGATCTCGGACCAGGCCGCGAACGAGCGCCGCGGCGACAGCTCCAGCGGGTCATCGCCGACCACCGGCTTGGACGGGTCGCCGGCCCAGGTGACGGTGAGCAGCTGCTCCTTGCGGAACCACGCGAGGTAATCGGGCCGCGTCGTCGACAGCCGCACCGCGAGCACGCCGCTGGCGGTCGGCGTCAGCGAGTCGAGGGCCGGGTTGGCGCGCCCGACCGACGAGCAGCTGAACAAGCCTCCGGAGGGCTGGTCGGCGATCCACTGCAGCAGTGCGCGCAGCTCGGGCGTCGACGGCACTTCGCCGGCGGTCAGCAGCTCGCCGTCGTGGAACAGCGCGGCGCCGGTCGCGTCCAGCGGCTGCAGCAGCGTGCGCGGGTTGCGGAACAGCGCGAGCCGCCAGTCGCCCTCGGTCGAGGTCGCCTCGACGAGGCGCTGCTCGAGCCGCCGCACCTGGATCGCCACCTGCGCGTGCGCGTAGTGCTCGATCGCGGCAATGCGCGTGGACACCACCTCGGCCAGCAGGTCGGCCGCGGCGCGGACGGCGCTGCGCAGCTTGCGAGGGCTGTAGTGGTGGCAGGCGATCAGGCCCCACAGCTGCCCCTCGCGCACCAGCGAGACGACCAGCGTGGCGGTCACGCCCATGTTCTTCAGGTACTGCAGGTGCAGCGGCGACATGCTGCGCAGCTGGCACAGCGACATGTCGAGCTCGCTGCCGTCGGGCAGCCGCGCCGGGTGCAGCGGCGCGGGCGCGTAGTGCACGTCGACCAGCACGCGCACGCGGTTGCGCAGGTAGAGCTCGCGTGCGCGCTGCGGAATGTCGCTGGCCGGATAGTGGTGGCCGAGCAGGGACTCGAGCCGCGGGTCGCGCGCCTCGGCGATGATCTTGCCGTGGCCCTCGGGGTCGAACTTGTAGACCATCACGCGGTCGTAGCCGACCAGGTCGCGCACGCTGCGCACCACCGCGTCGGCGAGCGTGCCGATCGTCGATGCGCTGCTCAGGCGCGCGACGGCGGCGTCGAGCTGCTCGATCAGTTGCTCGTCGTTCAGCGACACCGTCGGCACCGCCGACGCGACCGGCTCCAGCTCGAGCAGCAGCAGCGGGCGCTGGGCGGCGTCGGGCGCGCGGTGCAGGCTGCCCTCGAAGGCGAGCTCCGCGCCCTGCGCGAGCGCGGTGCAGCGCAGCGGCACCGGCTCGGCGAGGTCGGCGCCGGCGAGCAGCGCGCGCACGCGGGCGTCGACGTCGCCGCCGAGCGCGGCGAGCGGCCGCTCCAGCAGCGCGTCGGCCGTGCGGCCCAGCAGGGCCGCGACATTGGCGCTGAGCTGCACGATACGCAGGTCGGTCTCGCGCAGCACCAGCAGCGCGCCATGCGGCTGCACCGAGCCGGCGAGGTGGATCAGCTCGCGCTCGCAGTTACTCAGGTCGGCCTGGCCGAACGGCGGGCTGTTCGTCACGGCCCGTCGTCCGCGGTGGGCGCGCCGACGCGGCCGCGTCGACGGCGCAGCGTGCTTGCGCTGATGCCGAGCAGTCGCGCCGCGGCAGCGACGTCGCCGCCGCAGCGAGCGAGCGCCGCGACGATCAGCAACTGCTCGGTGCGGGCCCGCGCCTCGCGCAGCAGCTCGGGCAGCGGCGCGCTGCCCAGGCGCGCGAGCGGATCGCCCGGGCCCGCCACGGACGGCGTCGCGGGGCGCAGGTCGCCGAACATGAACCCGATGCACTCCTGATCGCCCTCGGTCAGCAAGGCCGCCGAGACGTCGACCGGCCCGCGACGCAGCCGCAGGCCGCTCGCCTGTGCGAGGCCTTGCAGCCGCGCGCCGCGCAGCAGCGCGTCGAACGTCCCCGGTGCCGCATCCAGCGCGTCGGCGAGCAGCCGGCCCTTCAGGCCCGGCTCTTCCATGGCGCCGGCGTACTCGACGAAGGCGCGGTTGGCCGCGATCACGCGGCCGCTCGGATCGGTGATGACGACGCCCTCGTGCGCGCCGTCGACCCAGCGCGCGAGCGACTGGCCGAGTTCGACCAGCGCCGCGGGGCCCGGGGCCTCGCGCACGCGCACCAGCAGGTGCATCGCGTTGTCGCTGCGGAAGGGCGTGGCCGACACGCTGGCGGCCACGACCGTGCCGACGAGGCGGGCGCGGATCTCGGCCGGCCGGCCGGTGCTGCGCGCGGTGCTGAGCAGCTCCTCGACGGCGCCGCGCGAGTGACGCTCGAAGCCGACGCAGACGTCGCGCCCGACGAGCTGCTCGAGGCTGTGGTCGAACAGCCGCGAGGCTGCCGCGTTGGCGTCGATGACCTTGAGGTCCAGCGCGTCGACGACCAGCACGGCGTCGGTCGCGACGTGGAACAGTGAGCGGTAGCGCTGCTCGGCCTGGCGGGCCGACCAGTAGCCGCGTTCCAGGTCGCGCTGCGCTTCGACGAAGCGCTGCTGGATCGCGGCGATGGCGCGCAGGTCGCGGCCGACCACGATCACCGGCCCGTCGTTGCCGAGCCGCACGGCGGTGTAGGCGACCGGGATCGTCACGCCGTCGGCGGACGGATGGTTGACCTCGCGCCGGCGTGCGACGCCGGTGGTCGTGACGTCGCTCAGCAGCCGCTCGATCTTGACGCGCGTCTCGGCGGTGACCGTTTCGATCCAGCGCTGGCCGATCCAGTCGGCCGCCGGGCCGGCGAGGATGGCTCCGCCGCCCTGGACCACGTCACGGATCACGCCGTCGGCGCCGATCACCAGGGCGATGTCGCTGTCGAGCGAGACCAGCGCGCGCGCCACCTCTGGCGCCCAGGGCGACAGAGCGGCGAGGTCGCTCGAACGGTTCAAGTCCTGCCTCCGCGCGGATGGACGACCCGGGCCGCAGGCGGCGGTACAGGTCGCGAACGTAAGACGCCGACTGAACAGCTGTCAAGCGCTGGCGAACCCAACAGAAAGTCGATTGCCTGCCGCGTAATGTAGGCGCAGCGTGCGCCGCTGCCATCGGTGAATGTGTTGATGACGCCGCCGCGCGGCGGACCGCGCTGCCCGCGCTGCTAAAGTTGCCGGCGTCGACGGCGCACGGCTCTGCCGAGCGGCGCCGGGGACGTCGAAGGCCGCGACCTGCGGGCCTGCGCCACACGAGGCGCTGCGGTCGGACCGCGGCACATCAGGAAGAGCAAGTCGTTGATCACCATGGCATCACCGAGGAGGGCCGCCGTGCCCGATGCCCACGCCGCGTGGGCATCGCCGCGGGCCGGCACCGGCCGATGCTGATCGATCACCTGCGCCGACAGATCGCCGAGCGCGAGGCGCAGTCGCTGCGTCGCCGCCGGCGCGTCGTCGCATCGCCCTGCGCTCCGCAGGCGAGCGCCGCGCCGGAGGGCGAGGCGCCGCGCCCGCTGCTCGCCTTCTGCAGCAACGACTACCTGGGTCTTGCGGGCGATCCGCGGCTGGCCGCCGCGCTGGCCGACGGGGCGGCGCGCTGGGGCACGGGCAGCGGCGCGTCGCATCTGGTCAGCGGCCATGGCGCGGCGCATGCCGCGCTGGAAGCGCTTCTGGCCGAGTGGCTCGCCCCCTGCGTGCCGGGCGGCACGGCGCTGGGTTTGTGCACCGGCTACATGGCCAATCTCGCGCTCGTCACGGCGCTCGGCGATGGCCAGGCGACGCTGTTCTCCGACAAGCTCAACCACGCCTCGCTGATCGACGCGGCCCGGCTGGCGCGCGCCGAGGTGCAGCGCTACCCGCACGCACGCATCGACCGGCTGGCGGACCAGCTCGCGCGCTGCGACACGCCGCTCAAGCTGATCGTCACCGACGCGGTGTTCAGCATGGATGGCGACATCGCGCCGCTGCCCGAGATCCTGGCGCTCGCGGAACGGCACGACGCGTGGGTGATCGTCGACGATGCGCATGGCCTGGGCGTGCTTGGCGAGCAGGGGCGGGGCAGCCTCGCGCACTTCGGTCTCGCCAGCGAGCGGCTGATCCTGATGGGCACGCTGGGCAAGGCCGTCGGCGTGGCCGGGGCCTTCGTGTTCGCGCATCCGGTGATCGTCGATTGGCTGGTGCAGACCGCGCGGCCCTACATCTACACGACGGCCGCGCCGCCGGCGATCGCGCATGCGACGGCGGCCAGCCTCGCGATCGTGCGCAGCGCCGAGGGCGATGCGCGGCGGGCCGTGCTGCGCGAACGCATCGCGCAACTGCGCAGCGGCCTCGAGGCGCTGATCGCCGCGCATCCCTCGCGCGGCTGGCAGCTGCCGCCGTCGGACACGCCGATCCAGCCGCTCGTCGTCGGCGACAATGAGGCAGCGCTGCGGCTGTCCGCGCACCTCGAGTCGCGCGGCCTGTGGGTCACTGCGATCCGGCCGCCGACGGTGCCGCCGGGCACCGCCCGGCTGCGCATCACCCTCAGCGCAGCCCACAGCCCCGACGACGTGCAGCAACTGATCGACACCCTGGCCGACGCCGTGGAGCCGCCGCGATGAGTGCCGTGCTACAGCCTTCCTGGCCGCGCGCGGTGCCGCTCGGCGCCGGCTTCGCGCAGGACCCATACCCGACCTACCGCGCCTGGCGCGAGGCCGCGCCGGTGCTGTGGAGCGGCGACTACTTCGGTGGCGCCTGGCTGGTGGCGCGCCATGCCGAGGTCGCCCAGGTGCTGCGCGATCCGCGACTGTCGGCGCGCCGTACCGGCGGCTGGGTGATGCACGACGGCGATGACCGGCGCGAGCTCGCCGGCTTCCAGAAGCTCTTTGCCCGCGCGCTGCTCTTCCTCGACGAACCCGACCATGGCCGCGTGCACGGCCTGATGCACGCCGCCTTCCGCCCGGCCGCGCTGCAGCGGCTCGTGCCCTTCATCGAGCGCGAGGTCGATGCGCTGCTCGACGCCGCGGACCGCGGCGGCGGCTTCGACTTCATGCCGACCGTCGCGCGGCCGCTGCCGGTGCGCGTGATCGCCGAGCTGCTCGGCCTGCCCGGCGGCGATCAGCCGGCCTTCGCCGCCTGGTCCGATGCGCTGTCGGCCTTCATCGGCGCGCTGCAGCCCGGCCGCGAGCAGGCGCGCCGCGCGCAGGCGGCGCTGCTGGCGATGGCGCGCCACTTCGAGGTGCTTTTCGAAGCCGGCGCCTGCGAAGGCCTCGCCGGCGAGCTGCTGCAGGCCGAGGCGCGCGGCGAACTGCACGACCGCGCCGAGCTGCTGGCGCAGTGCGTGATGCTGCTGTTCGCCGGCTACGAGACCACGCGCAACCTGCTCGGCAACGGCGTGCACCTGCTGCTGAGCCACCGCGAGCAGTGGGAGCGCCTGCGCGCCGAGCCGCAGCTCGCCGTGCCGGCACTGCGCGAGCTGCTGCGCTACGAATGCCCGGTGCAGTACACCGGCCGGCGCGTCACGACCGACTGCGTGCTGCACGGCCAGCCGGTGCGTCGCGGCGAACTGGTCATCGCGCTGATCGGCGCGGCCAACCGCGACCCGGCCCAGTATGCGCGGCCCGACGAGCTCGACATCGGCCGCACGCCGCGCCCGTCGCTGGCCTTCGGCAGCGGGCCGCATGTCTGCCTCGGCGCGGCGCTGACGATGCTCGAGGGTGAGGCGCTGCTGCGCCGGCTGATCGAGCGTCGGCCCGACCTGCGCCTTGTCGACCCAGCGCCGCGCTGGACCGGCAGCGCGCTGTACCGCGGACTCGCGTCGCTGCCGCTGGTCTGAGGCGCGCCGCCTCAGTGGTGGTCGTGCCCGCAGCCCGGGCCGTGCACATGCGCGGCGGGCGCCGCGGCCACGGCGATCCCCACCGGCCTGCCGCGCACCGGGGACGGGTGGGAGGGATGCACGAGCCCGTGATCCGCCGACGCCGCGCCCGCGTGGTCGGGCTCGAACGGCGCCTGCGTCTCGGTCACGTCCAGGTGCATCGCGCGCAACCACGCGGCCACCGCGGCGTCGGGTGCGACGAGCAGGCCCTCGGGGCGCAGTTCCGCCTCGACATGGCGGCCGCCCAGCCGGTAGGCCGCGCGCAGCAGGTCCGCGGTCGTGCCGTGCTCGGCACAGGGCCGCACCTGCAGCAGCGGCTCGGCGGCCGCCAGCACGCGCAGCAGCGAGCCGTCGTCGGCCACCAGCACGTCGCCGCCGCGCAGCACGCTGCCGGCCGGCAGCGCGATGCCCACGGCGCGGCCCTGCGAGTCGGTCGTTTCCAGACCGTTCAGCTTGCGCTGCGACCAGCGCAGCTCGACGGTCGCGGCACGCTTCACGAGCGCGGTGGCCAGGCCGCGGCCGCCGGGGAGGAGCTTGGTGCATGTCAGCATGCCCGGCAGCTTAGCCGAAGGCTTAGCATCCGCGGCGCAGGAGGGAACCGGCCATGTTGATCTTCCGCCAGCTCTTCGACTCGACCTCGTCCACCTACACCTACCTGGTCGGCGACCCGCGCAGCGGCGAGGCGTTGCTGATCGATCCGGTGTTCGAGCACGCGCGGCGCGACAGCGCGCTGCTGCGCGAACTCGGCCTGCACCTCGTCGCGACGGTGGAGACGCATGTCCATGCCGACCACGTCACCGGCGCCTGGCTGCTGCAGCAGTACACCGGCAGCCGCATGCTCGGCAGCGCCGCTGGCGGCGCCGAGGGCCTGGACCGGCCGCTCGCGCATGGCGAGCGCATCACGATCGGCGCGCGTCACCTGAGCGTGCGCGCCACGCCCGGCCACACCGACGGTTGCCTGACGCTGGTGCTCGACGACGAGAGCATGGCCTTCACCGGCGACGCGCTGCTGATCCGCGGCTGCGGCCGCACCGACTTCCAGCAGGGCAGCCCGGCGCGGCTGTGGGCCTCGGTGCACGAGCAGATCCTGTCGCTGCCCGGCCACGCGCTGCTCTACCCGGGACACGACTACAAGGGCCTCACCGTCACCAGCGTCGACGAGGAGCGCCGCTACAACCCGCGCTTCGGCGGCGACAGCAACGAGGGCGACTTCGCCGGCTACATGAACCACCTCGGCCTGCCGCACCCGAAGCTCATGGACCAGGCCGTGCCGGCCAACCTGCGCTGCGGCCGGCCCGAGCATGGCGAGGCGCCGCCCGAGCACCCGGCCTGGGCGCCGCTGACCTGGACCTTCGCAGGGCTGTGGGAGGTCCAGCCACAGACCCTGGAGGAACTGGGCGACGCGGTCCAGATCGTCGACGTGCGCGAGGCCGACGAGTTCGGCGGCCCGCTGGGCCACATCGCCGGGGCGAAGCTCATCCCGCTGGACGACTGGCCGGCGCGCATTGGCGAGGTGGCGCGCGACCGCCCGGTCGTCACGGTGTGCCGCTCGGGGGCCCGCTCGGCGCAGGCGGCCACGCTGCTGGTCAAGGCGGGCTACACCGACGTGGCCAACCTGGCCGGCGGCATGCTGCGCTGGCGCGCCGCCGGCTACCCGGTCAAGGGTGGCGTGGCCTAGCGCGCCGTGCCGACCCGTTCAGGCCGCAGCGCATAGATCTGCTCGCGGCAGCGCTCGCCGCGGAAGACGAGTTCTCGGCTCTCCCGTGGCGCGAAGCCCAGTCGCTCCAGCAGCCGGATGCTGGCGGCGTTGCGGCCGTCGGTGATGCCCAGCACCTGCGCCACGGCCGTGCTCGCGACGAGGACCTGCAGCGCCTGCCGCACCGCGGCCGTGGCGATGCCGCGGCCCTGTGACGCCGGCGCGAGCGTGAAGCCGATCTCGCCGGTGAACCCGTCATCCGACAGATGGATGCCGATGTCGCCGACGAGGCCGTCCGACGCCGCCGCGGCGATGCCGAGCTGGACCCAGCGGCCCGGCGCGAACAGCGGCGCCTCGCTCATCTCCGACAGGAACGCCAGCGCCTCGGCGTCCGCCATCGGCGACCAGCCCTGATAGCGGCCGAGTTCGGGGAGGGCTCGATAGGCCTGGAAGGCCGGCAGGTCGGCCGTCCGCAGACGCCGCAGCCGCCCGCCGGGAAACTCGCGCGGCAGCAGGTCGTCGTTCGGCGCGCGCATACGGGCTGGCGCAGGCGGTCAGCCCGCCTGAGGATCGACGGCCTTGAACATGTTGATGTTCGTGGCCTGGTAGCCCAGCTTGGTGTACAGCGCGACCGCGCCGGCGTTGTGGCCGAAGACATGCAGCGCGATGCCCGACAGCCCCAGCTCGCGGACCTTGCCCTCCAGCGCCGCGAAGGCGCTGGCCGCATGGCCCTTGCGCCGGTGTTCGGGGCGCACGCTGATGTCGTAGACGTAGGCGATGCGCTGGCCGGCCCGCTCTAGCGCGGCGATCCACAGCATGCCGACTGCCGCGCGGCCCTCGTCGACCAGCGTGAAGAGGAGGTTGTCCGGCGTGTCCCTGCCCCGCGGCAGCAGCTCGTCGAGCGACCTCTTCGAGCGCTCCAGCGCCTCCGACGGCAGCCACTGGCCGGACGCGACCTTGTCCGCGGCGTAGGCCGGGATGGCTTCGTCCACGTAGGCGCGGTACTCGGTATCGGTCATCGGCACGAGGGTCACCATCGGCGCTCCTTCAGGGGATCGAGCCTCACACGCGCAGGAGACCGCGGAAGCCGCGGGCCGCGTAGTACGACTGCGCGCCGTTGTGATAGACGAAGACCTTGCCATAGCGTCGGTCGCCGAAGAGGGCGCCGCCGAGCGCACGCACGTCGGCAGGCGTCTCGATCCAGCTCGAGGTCTTGGTATCGAACTCGCCGAGCTGCTGCAACGCCCGGTACTGCGCCTCCGTCAGCAGTTCGATGCCCATCGCGGCGGCCATCTCGGCGGCGCTGCTCTGCGGCCGGTGCTCCTTGCGCGCCGCGCGCGCCTCGGCGTCGTAGCAGCCGCTCCTGCGTCCGGCGGGACTTTCCGCCGAGCAGTCGCAGAAGACGAAGCGGCCGGAGTCCTCGTCCCGGCCGATGACGTCCGGTTCGCCACCCGTGGCCTCC
>Ga0209966_1000176_pt1 | contig 26208 bp, 27 predicted proteins | sample RhisoiCoNPM_FD_187575 | JGI IMG/M metagenome (GOLD analysis project Ga0209966, IMG submission 187575) | Arabidopsis thaliana rhizosphere microbial communities from the Joint Genome Institute, USA, that affect carbon cycling - Rhizosphere... | ecosystem: Host-associated > Plants > Roots >... | reverse complement strand
ATCTTGGTTTAATCTAATATGAATAAACCGGTAATAAAAAAGATAAAATTCACCAAAGAGGTAAAAGATGAAATTAATAAAATAAACAATGGTGAACCTATGAAGAGAACAAGGACTTCTTCCAATCGTAAGGGTTATTCTTACGAAGTTACTACTAACAGACCACTTACAGATATAATGGCTAAAAAGAGACTTATAGAATTATACGGGGGTACCTGTTCAAGGTGCGGAGCATGGCCTTCTTACATAGTAATGCATAACGTCGGTGATAAACTTCAAGGCGCGTGGTTGGTAGAAAGATATTGTTCTACCTGTTTTGAAAAATGGAAAGATAGTCAAAAAAATGATTGAAGAAAAAGAAGAATTAGACGTACAAGAACCTAGGCGACTAATCGGTCCTGATTCATATAATGATATCTGGGATTTAGCGAGATACACTTCTGAGTTAAGAGATAGTAAAGGAAATTTCTTTGCATTGTTGACTTTAATGAGTATGGAGAATTGGATGCAATAAGACGGGTTTGCAAGCCGTCACTCCAGAAGTATTGTACAATCGTGAATAAGACATCATTTCATCAAACAGTGGTCTTTCGCTTATATCGAATTGTTCTCTAAATATTTTCCACTTTCTTCTTTCTCTTTCTGATGCAAGTCTATACGAAGGAGTTGTTCGGCCCATAATTCATTATGATCGAGCATTAAATTTAAAAGCTAAAACACTAAGAGAGGAAGGGGACACTTTTTGAATCTAATATTATTAATCGACAAAATAAAAAGGATTGATTGTTAAGTTTGCTTACTATCCGTGGCATTGGTTCCAAATGTAAAACTCTTAACCATCAATTCAAATGCTGGTAAATTTCTTTCAAAATCGTCCATGCTAGCAATATATCTAATAACGTACGGTTCATCATTGTGTAATAAGAGGTATTCCAATAGTCTGATGTTACTTGCATTATTATTTTTGTTGCCGTCAATTCTAACGGCTTTTTCTTTACCTATCGTGGTATCCTGCTGGGATGTAACATTGAGGGAGTCGTCCTCATTCATTCTATATTTTACATACAGATCCAGCGGAGCATTCTTTACAGAGTAGTCGGAAGCCTTTGCAAAAACTATTGCCGTACTACCGTTACCCATTCCAATATCGCCTTTCTCCTGAATAAGTAATTCAGCAAACTGAACAGGTACCAGCACCACAGAAGTATATGAACTAACTCCTAATGCGCGTTCGATAGGCGCTTCTGGAGTTTCTGTATAAGCCCAAGTGTTGGGTATATCGATAGAAAAAGAAAGACCTTTGAACATTTCTGCGCCAAATGCGCCTGGTAAGGAAAATAATGAAAACAATAACAGAGTGGTTGTAAGAATTAAGTACATAGACTCGGTTAGCAATCTAAAACTTTTAATCTTTTCTTTAACCAATGAGGAACTAATATTCAGTGTCCGTTAAAGAGGGAAGGTAATACTGTTACAACATTATTAGAAACTGATGGGTCCAAGGAGAGACTGAAATGTCGAGGACCCATCAGACGATTAGGTTTTTGGATCTCACTGCGAGAGACCAAACTATAAAAAGTTACCTGAATACACCTTACAATGATGCACTGAACTTTCGCATAATAACTGATGGGCCAATTTGTAAAAAGGCCCACCAGCAGTCAGATTGCTTTCTGGACTTAGCCTAATCCGTAATAATATATCATATACAACAAATTATAAAATAATTTAAAACCGGTGGGACTGACGTAGTTGATAAGAGATTCCCACCGGCCTTTGTCTTAAAATGTCGTAGGAAGTAATCAAACTTACTAATGCAAATATAAGAACCTGGCTTACCTAAGTTTACTTACATCCCAATAGAAATTAAGTACTTGTATTAGAAATTTTAAATAAATTTTCCATGAAATCACTTTATCATCTATGTTAGGTCTAGATGATTTGATTGGTGCTTTTCTATACCAAAGGCACTAATCAATTACGGTCTTCTGATTTTATTAAAACATTTTTATAAGTGATTTAAGGAAAATTAATTCAAAATCAAAAAACAAAATCCGGAATTAAAGAAATAATCATCGAAGATGCTCAATTATATCATCAGTATATTTGTAAGTCTTTATCTTGGATTCTAACTTTAAGTCCCGGAGTATGCTGTCGAGGAATTCATCAACCACGATTATCACATCATCAAAAGAATTGTTTGATAGGAATTTTTCCAATGAATTAACAAATGTTGGATATTCATTTGAATTGCCGAATTCAATTTTTCTCTTGGATATCAAATTGTGGGCGGCCGGATAAAGATCTGAAATTTCAGCAGGTATGATTCCAATAAAAGGATTATAAGCGCAAATTTGATAATCCGAAAATCTCATTGACAATTTATGATATTCTTGAGAACAATAAAAGGGAGAAACTTGAGTATCAGGATATAGAACAAGCTTTTTTTTGTTGGTACTAAATGAATTGAAAACCCTTCTTAATCTAGAGGCCTCTGGTCGATACTGGTCGATAGAATCCATAAAAAAAATTGCTTTTTTCTTGAACAAAGGTGTGCCATCTTCTAAATATTCATAGTTGATAAATAATTTGAAGGCCTCCATTAACTTAGGATGAGCCCGTGCCTTTTGTCCAACATATTCCCAGAGTCTACCATCCATGATAGCTTGTCTTACCGACAGAACTTCGGATCTTAAAACATACAGATTATGCTTTGCCAATTTATCTATCCTCTCATCACGTTCCAGATCAAGAAATTCTTTAACTTTCAAATTAATACAAATTGGACATTGGCATGAAAGATAGGTTAACTTGTCCAGTTTTGACGTTCCATTGGGATGCATGTACCTGTCGTCTCTTGCATAAAGCATGTAAGATGCAGAATCGAACGTATCACATCCTAACGCTACCACCAAAGGTATCGTTAGTGGATGACCGGCTCCAAATAGATGAATGGGCTTGGACATAACTACTGATTTCAAGGCTGCTATCATTTCAGATAAAATTCCAAATTCATAGGACTCTAGTAATTGCACAGGGCTTCCCAGAGCCATCATTTCATATCCCATTTCATCGAGTAACCCAGCAGACCTCTTGACCAAATCAAGATGTTCGGCGCCCTGCACCGGACCCACCCAAACAGAATTTCCATTATTGTTACTCCTAATGAGATTTAGTGTTTCTTGAGAATTTTTGATAGTTTCATTAACGTACATTTCGGCTACCTCATGTCGCAAGCCGTATCCTGTCGGTTTATCGAGCGGGACACAAATATCACTTTTAATATCCGATTCAAATTGGGCTATGAAGGAAGGCTCTGGTTCAATTGAACCGTATTCAAGAACTTGGTAACCACCGGAATCTGTCATTATCGGACCATCAAAGTTTATTATTTTATGAATTCCTTTTTCTCGAGCACTATCACCGTATTGTTTCAACGTGATATACGCGTTTGTGATAACTGCTTCAAAACCTAATTTTTTTAGAAAGTTTATGTCTACAGATTGCGAAACAGGATGAATCACAGGTAGGAATGCAGGAGTCTCAAAAGTCCCACTAGGAGTCTTGATTTTTCCTATCCTTCCTGCTAGGTCAGAATATCTGACCTCAAATAACAAATTTACTTCTTGAACTCCCTCATGAATTCTTCATAAATTGATTTAACCCTGTCAGCAGCCAGACCCGTACCTTCCTCTATCCCATGTTCAGTTACTTTGATCTTATCCATCACTATTATTGCATTCACATCCTCCCTGATTTTTACTAGCCCCGGAAATACTCTTGACAGGCGATCTGCAAGACCCTTAAGATCAAAAGGTTTTTCCAAGAGCTTTATTTCTTTGACAAATGATCCATTTATGACAATTCTCAATATTCCTTGACCTTCTACATTTTCAAGAACAGTGTCCAATCTTTCATCGACAGCACTTAACGTTCCATTATAGTTCTTGTCATAGGAGGTCTCTATAGAAACTTTTTTTCCTACGAATTGGAGTATTTCTTCATAAAACTTCCTTATAGTTAAGGCAGACATTTTTTCAACTAGGAATGTTTCTTAAAGTTCTATATATGAGTTTCAATAATACGTTCAGGGTTTACAGACGCTAATATCATTTTAATTTCCTTATTATGATTTCAAACAGCCGACCACGGTTATTATAAATCAACTTTTTTTAGGGAACGTACGTAATTCATTACTTTTACACCTTAAACAGAGCCTTTCTTCCAAATTTCCAAGATAACAAGTGTAATAGCATTTACGACATTGCAGGCGGGATATACCATCTCTTATTCTTACGAATTTATATCGCCGTTCTAGGAATTTACATGATATTAGATTTTCCAATACTACTTTTAAGATTGAAGCAATATGCCCTGGTTCTGCATTTCTATACCTGAGATAAGTTTTAACCATGTTGCCAGGGATGTGTTCTATATCAAATTGCAATACTCCTGTATTATAATTTCTAAACATGAAATCTCTGAAGTACCACTCTGTTTCATTTATTTCAATATCAGTCATCTTGTCAATTGTATTATTGATAGAAGAATAAGATTGAATATGTTTACTCATTAGTATTTGAGAAACTATTTAAAAATAATTAATTGATTAAGTAAGTGAATAAGTATGCAATGGAATTTGAATAATTTTACGAAAATAGCTTTTACCAAGTTAATTCAACCATTTGGAGAAGACCTTAATGATGTTGTGAAGATTACCAAGGCTTTTGGTTTCGCTGCTAACGTGTATTCGGGACTATTTAGAAATGAAAGTCAGGAGCCCTACATCAATCACGCCATGAAGGTGGCATTAATATTATCTGATGAACTAAAGGTTAGAGACGTAGATACAATTTGTGCAGCTATTCTACACGATGCCATTGACAAAGGTAAGGACGTCAATGAAATTGTTGAAGAATTGAAATTGAATTTTGGAGAAAATGTTTACTACACCATCAGGAGCTTGACTGAACCGAAAACAAATGAAGAAAACAGAGAAAAATTGCTTGTCAATTATTTTGATAACATTTCAAAAGGTCCAAAAATGCCTCGATTCATAAAAATTGCCGATCGTTTAGACAACGCCCGATTTTTGAAGAATGACAGGAAGAAGGAAAAGGCACTACGATATAAGGAAGAAACGCAGAAATACATACTGCCTCTCGCAGAAAAAACAGACGATACTATGGCATTGAAATTATCTATAGCATTGTACGAAATAAAATAATTCAAAATTCACTTTTCTTGACAACGTCCATCACTATTTTTTTTGTGATTTAGCCAATGTCTTCCACAACCAAATAGTTTGTGCTGTGTACAACCGCATATTGGACACTTTTTCATAATCTATTATCTGATATTGGTGCTTATCAAATTTACTCAACTTTTCTTGTATCAATTGGTTTTGTTTTGTGCTAGAATTGCAATTATCTGAGAGGTGGGAAGATTAAAAGAAAGATAAAAGTAACCAAGTTGGCTATTTCATTACATGACGGAAAACTCTGTGAGGCACATAAACACATTGAGGGAAATGGATTCGATGAAAAAAGAATATCAAATTAGATGTAGCCATTATGAGCTGGAATTAATGAATAATGAAAATCGAATTACCTGCGTCATATGTGGTAAGAATTGGGATTTTCTGGAAGAAAGAGGTTATTCACATAAGAAACAAGCATATTCTGCTGAGAGGGATTGAATGGTTTTTGTTATTAAGACTTGCGTTAGCAAGAGGTTTATAATATTCTTAAGGTGAACTGGGTGAAGAAAAAATTTAGAGCTGCATTAGTTCAAATGAAATCGTCAGTTGATAAGAATAAAAATTTGTCTTATTCTTTAAAATTAATAGGTAGAGCTGCACAGAAAAAGGCTCAATTAATTTGCTTTCCAGAGTTTCAGATGGCTTATTCTCCAGCAGAACAAAAGCCAGAAACATTACATGAGATTGCCGAAAAAATAAATGGCGACTTCATATCAGCGCTGTCAAATTCCGCCAAAAAAAATAAGATAAATGTGGTAGCAACAATATATGAAATTATCAATACCAATAAACAGAATCAAAAGGTTTTTGATACAGCTGTAATCATCAATGAGCGAGGAAAAATACAATCCGTTTATAGGAAGATTCATCTTTACGATGCGTTAGGATTCAAAGAATCTAAGAAGCTATTAGCCGGCAATATTATTGAGAAACCAACTCGAACATCTGTAGGCAATCTTGGATTGCAAATATGTTATGATATGAGGTTTCCAGAAATTTCCAGAATACTCACTGTTAACGGCGCTAACATTCTCGTATCCCCCTCTGCTTGGGTAGCTGGATTTATGAAACAGGAACACTGGGAAATTATGTTAAAATCAAGAGCGATAGAAAATGGCGTTTATGTGATTGCACCAAATCAACTTGGTAATATTTATTGCGGTCATAGTATGGTGATTGAACCATTTGGTGCTACCCTCACTGACATGGGAAATAGACAAGGGATGGAAATTTTGGATATAGATAACTCTAGAATCGATACCGTAAGGAGAACACTTCCACTCTTGAGGAATCGAAGAAGGGATGTCTACAAAAATTATATCAAAGCATTCGATTCCGAGTCATAATGATGAGCAATATTATACCTATTATTTGAACAAATTCTATTCACGCATGTTGTCCACCACCTTTTTCTTGCAAACATAATGTGCAAGATCGGCCATCCACAATGGCAAGTGCTATCCTTTTTAATCAGACCCTTTTGGGGGACCGCCGCCATTGCATTACAACCAGTTACTCTATATTGAGAACAGGCTAAGAATCGTTTTTTGGTTTTAGATGACCTGATAAGGATCATTTCGCCTTTTTGACATTTCGGGCATTTTCCAATTGACATTTTATTTTCAAAACTAGTCAATACATTCTTTATTTCATTCCCAATCGTAGATTCATTCAATTTAAACTCATTTATGGGATTCGACAATGCTTTTTCCAAGTAAACACGAAGATCACCAATTTCAAGATCTCCTTCCTGTATTTTTTTAATGCTGGACTCGAGGGAGCTGGTCAATTTAGTCGAAATAATCTCAGAAACAAATTTTTTCATTGTATTGAATATCGTAAACCCTAATTCCGTCGGTTCTATTCCGTTCTTGTCTTGAAAGATGTATTTGCGTTTTATTAATAAATTTATTATTGCAGCTCGGGTAGATTTCGTTCCAATTCCTTCGGATTCCATTTTATCCAAAAGGTTCGCCTGGTTATATCTGGCAGGAGGTCTCGTATAATCTTCTGATGCTTTGATTTCATTAACTTTTATAGGCTCACTTATTTTAAGTTCCGGCAAATTTGATTCATTGATACTAAAATAAGGTTCATAAAGATGAATCCAACCCTTATTCAAGATACCATTAGCCTTGGCTAGAAAATAATATCCATTTACATTTATCGTCACTTCGCTGTATTTTGTTACAGCATTGTTTCCAAAGGTAGATAAGAATCTCTTAATAATGAGATCTAAGATTTTTCGTTGAAGGACGTTAAGTTTCTTTTGTTTTATACCAGTAGGATAAATAGCTGGATGGGCAGGATCTTCTTCCTTACCCTGATAGGGAGCCAAATATTCTCTTTTCAATATGTCATTTACAATATTTTCATTCGTCTGAAAATAATTCATTTTTAACCGTTCTAGTATCTGTTTGTATCCTATGGAAGGAGGAAGTATTTGACTTGAAGTACGCGGGTATGAAATTAAGGCAGCTAGGTAAAGTGATTCTGCTATCGAAAAGGTCGTGGCTGGAGACATTTTGAAAATTCGATATGCTTCCTTTTGTAGATTACTAACATTAAATGGCGTTGGGGGACTAATGATTTTATCAAATTTTACAATATTGTCAATAGTTCCCCTCTGACTTTTGCAAGCAGATAGAATTTTCTCTGTGTCAGATGAATTATGAATTACAGATATCAAATTAGCTTTGAAGAAAGAACCATCTTTCTCAAATTTTCCTGTAATGTACCATATAGGATCGGGCACATGCCCACTAATTTTTATCTCCCTATCTACTACAAATTTCAGGGTGGGCCCTTGAACTCTTCCAACGGTCAAGTTATAATACTTGTTATTGTGATTGGTAACGTTGAGGCTGCTAGCAAGTGCCCTAGACAGATTGATTCCAAAAATAAAATCGACTAGATGTCTAGCTTTTCCTGCATTAGCATTTCTTATATTGGTAAGTTGTAAATTCTTAAATGATTTGGTTAATTCAGAATCAGTAAGAGATGAAAATTTGGCCCTTTTTGAAACTTCATACTTATTGTCACAAGCAAATTGAAGAATATTGTACCCAATTAATTCTCCCTCAAGATCATAGTCACAGGCATGAATAAATCCAGAAGCGCCATGTGAAATATTTGATATAATTTGCAAGGTTTGAGAAATCCTTTCCTTCTCTCTTACAATTTTTGAATATCGAGGGGACCACTTAACATCATATATTGGATACTTTTTTCGATTTTTTTCTACTGGATTTATGCCATATAAATGTCCTAGTGCAGAGCAAACGATATAGCGTTGATCATCATCTGAAATAACGTCAAAAATAACTACACCAGGCGCGGGTTCTCTCTTTGTCAATTTTTTAGATCCTAGGACTTCAGCTATTCTCTTTGCTGCAAGGGGTTTTTCGCAAATTACAACTTGATACTGTCCGGGCCCCCATTGAAACTCTCCTGGCAACTCAAAAATACTTTGGAGTCATTATAATTTAGATTTTGGGTCCTCAAAATACTAAAAGACACGGGTTGTAGTACAATGTTGCTCATTCTGTTTTTCGGATCTTTGGGTTTTCTCGAACATTTTTATATTCTCAAAGTAATATTTTTTATATAAATGGTAAATAGTGTATGCGTTCTTGGGGCTGGCAGTACGAAATATGGTAAACTAAGTCAAAGCGTTATTGAGTTGGGACTAGATGCGGCAAAAGGCGCGATTGATTCAGCTGGAATTACACCAAAAGATATCCAGGCAGGCTATATCTCTAATGTGTTTGGAGTTGCGGACAAACAAGTACATATGGCGCCTGTATTGATGAGCAACCTTGGAATTCCTCACATCCCAGGGCTAACAATTGAATCTGCTTGCGGTTCAGGGTCTGTGATGTTTAGAGAGGCCTACGCAAACGTCGCTGCCGGCTTTTACGATTGTGTGCTGGCCGTTGGTGTAGAAAAGGTAACTCATACTGGAACTGCTCTTAGTACCACACTCTTTTCATATTGTTCGGACTTTTTTTATGAAGGGGGAAATGGTGCTTCCTTCCCGGGCTTGTTTGCGTCTATTGCCAGAGCTTACCTAACGAAATACAAAGCGACAGAAGAGGACTTGGCACATGTCGCAGTTAAAAATCATGAAAATGGATTGCTAAATCCAAAGGCACACATTAGAAAAAGAATCACAGTAGATGATGTTTTGAACTCGCCAGTTGTAGCATCACCCCTAAAGGTATACGATTGCTGTCCATTTTCTGATGGTGCCTCCGCTGTCATCTTGTGCAGTGAAGACTTTGCAAAAAAGAATGGTAACAATTACGTAAAAGTAATTGGTTCAGGAAGAGGTGGTTCGCCTGCTGCAGTACAATCGAGGGAGGATATCACGACAATACCAAGTACGCTAATTGCTGCAAACCAAGCATACAAGATGGCAGGAGTGACTCCTAAAGACATTGATTTTGCAGAGGTTCATGATTGCTTTACCATTGCAGAAATTATTGATATTGAGGATTTGGGATTTTTTAAAAAGGGTACGGGTGGCATTGCTGCAAAGGAAGGAATTACTAGACGTAACGGTGAGATCCCAATTAATCCGTCAGGGGGACTAAAATCCAAAGGTCATCCAATTGGCGCGACTGGCGTCGGACAAGTTGTCGAAGTTTTCGAACAATTCACAGGAGCAGCTGGAGAAAGAACTGTAGAAAATGCTGAGATAGCCTTAACCCATAACTTTGGTGCTACTGGAGCAAGTGCAGCAGTTCATATCTTTCAAAAAGTGTAATTTTGGGTGCAACAGAATGGATAAAAATTCCAGTACACATGAGAGATTCATTGAGACAGCAAAGAATGGAAAAATTCTCGCCAATAAATGCAAGAACTGTGGTAAAGTTATGCTTGAGACAATGTATTACTGCAGTGAGTGCTCCAAAAGTGATTTTGAATTTGTTGAATTTCCAGGCATTGGCACAGTAGTGACTCATACGATTCAGTCAGTAGCTCCCGAAGGTTTCGAGGATGTCAACTCATATGCCTGGGTAGTCTTCAAGCTGAAGGATGCTCCATTTTCAGCTTCAGGCTTTCTGCCAGGAATTAAAATACCATCTGATTTGCCGATAGGCTCAACGGTCAGCGTAAAAGGATATGATGTCAAACATGGCCTTACATTAGAAAAACAAGCAGACTAACTGCATATTTTTAAATCCCATATTTTCTTTGGCCCGAAGAAGGTTTCGACATATACTAGAAATCATTTAGATTAGCTTTATGTTACTTCTTTGTTGACAGACACTGACAATTATTCTTACATTCATGCAAAACATTATTTTTATTGATGCAGCATAATACACAGCTTCAGAATGATCTGTCTAGTGCTGCTCAAGTTATTAGTAATCAGATTACAAAATTAAACAAGCTCTCAAAGAAATTTGACATTATGGATACTCATTTTAGAAAACAAATTGTACAAAACATTAAAGTCGGTAATAATGTTCGCGCCAAGGCATTAGCTAATGAGCTTGTAAATATACATAGAATCCAACACACTACAAAAAATATGGTAATGTCCCTTGAAGTCGTAGCTCTCCGCTCTACAATAATAGGCGAATTTGCAATTATCATGGATACGATAAATCCCACTATAGATTTGATAAAAGATATCGAGAGAGATATTTCAATGGTCATCCCCACTGCGCATGAGGTGTTAAATGAAGTTACAAATGCTTCATCTGAAATTTTGAATTACAATGTCAATCCTGAGCTTAAAATATCTATGCCTGTAGACGTGGAGGCGCTAAAGATTTTAGGAGAAGTTGAAGAGAGTGTTGAAGAAGAGACTAGACAAAAGCTACCCGACATACCTGCTACAATTAATGTGATGAAAAATAGGAATGAATTAGAATCCCTATTAGAGGAAAATGAAGTTATGATCTAAATTTGATTTTCTAACATAAGCGGGTATATTGTTTAGTGGGTTAATTGTTTTGTACTGTTAGTCAATAACTATTTACGACCCAATTTTAAATTATCTCAAGATAATATCGGGTGAGATGGAGATAGAGGCGAGCCATGATTTAATAACTCAAACTGAAACTAAGCCTAGCGGCATTTTACAAGCAGCAAAAAGAGTTAGAATGATCTTCTCTGTTATGGCGAGTCCTAACAGAATCGATATACTTCGAATTTTAAATTCAAAAGGACCTTTAACTTATTCTGAATTAAAATCGTTAGCTGGTTTCAAATCTAAAAAGGAATCAGGTAAATTTGCTTACCATTTAAGGAAGCTCTTGAGGCAGTCTCTTGTCGCATTAAATAAGGCGGAGAGGAGATATACGATTACCAATCTCGGAAAACTTGTCTTAAGTCTGGCAAGACAAATTGAAGAAAGATCCATCATTGAAAGCGGCAAAATGTACGTGCGAACTTCTAGACATTCAATAGAGGAATTTAATTCAAATAGAATAACTCAATCATTGGTCAGGGAGGCCAATATGCCTCTTGAGCAGGCACATAAGATTACTGAAGAAGTGGAAAACAAAGTTTACAAATTCCAAACGGTCTATCTTACTTCCTCTCTTATTAGAGAGACTGTTAATTCGATATTAATTGAGCACGGCTATGAGGAATTCAGATCAAAACTAGCTAGACTAGGTCTTCCAGGCTCCGATATCTCTGAAATGTTTAACAATCCTTTATATAGCAAAAATGGGGTGGAAGGAATTTTATCAGAAACATCTCTTGCAGTTTTTTCCGAAAATCTGCTGTTCAACGTGTTACCTAAGGATATCACTGATATGCATCTTGCCGGCGAACTAAATATTTCAAACACCGGGCTTTGGAACTTGGTGCCTGACACCGTATTTATTGATACTCGCAATATCGTTGAAAATGGTCTAGACTTTAAAGGAAAATACTTGAATGTTTCAAGATTGAAACCAATTCGGACTCTTGATGACATTACAGAGGTTCTACCTGTATTAATTTCGGTCTTAAGTAGAGAAACTTCAAGGGAGATAATACTTGATAATTTTGTTTCTAGCATTTCAAAGAGGATTCAGGAGAGTAGTGAATCAATAGAGGCTGCATTTTCTAGGGCATTTATATCATCATCCATTTCAAGATCATTTTCGTCTTCGGGTTTTCCAGTAGTTACTTTTCCTATCTATCTTGATGAAAGCTCTATAACCAGATCTATTTTGGGGGCCTATATGAAATATTTGGACCACACGCCTATTCCAACTATTGCGTTATCTCTTGTTGGTAAGGACCATGAGTCTCTAGGGACAAATTCGGATCTAATAGCTAGTATAGTCAAAAATGGTGGAATTCTGTCCGCATCCAAGAACTTCAGAAGCCACATGGGGATTGTAAAAAATGCGGCTGACGAGAAAGCTAGTTCGATTGTAAGCTTGCAGTCCTTGGCAATAAATCTGCCAAGACTAGCTTATCAGTCAAATAAAGATGAAACCTATTTCAGAGCCAGATTAGCACTGATGATAAAGCCAGCTATTTCAGCTCTTTTGGCAAGAAAGAACTCTATACTGGAAATGATTCGAAGAGAAATGCTTCCTGTAATGGCCAACATTACTCAAATGATGCAATTAAGCAGGATGAATCTGGTAATTAACCTGACTGGAGTTAGGGAGTCGGTTTACAATATACTAGGACATGAATTTGACGGAGAAGAAATAATTCAAAAGGTATTACATACGGCTGTTGAGGTTGCTTCAGATCAAGGGAAACAAGTTGGAGATGATTCTATAAGAATTGCTATGATTTCAGATGACAGTAGTACTAGACTAGCTTCTTTAGACTCTGAAAAATATGGGAACATGTATCGACAAGCTGGTGATAAAATGATGATAAAGTCTTATTCACAGGGTCTTCTTGTAAACGGACGAGATTTACTTGCAAATAGTGGTCCTATAATAGAATCAACTAACTCAATAGACGAATTACTGAATGGTGGCGTTTCTATCAATGTTGACACTAGTGATCTGGAGGATAACGAATTGATAGAGTCCATTAACAAATCTCACGGTTTTAATTTCTTCCGACCGATATACAGAAACAAAATTTGTAGCTCGTGCGGCACCAAGATTTCTATGTCGTCCGGAGTTTGTAAAAGCTGCGGATCTACCAATTTTTCCAATATAATAATATCGAATCAATAAGTTTAAACCTTCATTGTATTATTTTTGTAAAATAATATATTTAAGCTAGACTCTAGCTGTATAGATGGTTATGGCAAAGGAAATTACCGAAATTGAAGATTCTTCAAATAAAAACAAAAAAGCTATCGCGCAAATTAGGAAGAGGGACAAGGGGCTGGTTGATTTTAATAATTCAAAGATTTCTAATGCCATCTACAAAGCGTTAATGGCAGCAGGTAAAACAGATTACAAGCTTGCTGAAAGATTATCAGAAAAAGTTGTACAAAAAATGGATCAACAATTTTCTGTTTTTGATACCAATCGAGTTCCAAGTGTAGAAGATGTCCAAGATATGGTTGAATCAATCTTGATTGAAGAGGGGCTATCAGAAACTGCCAAGGCATATATTCTATACAGACATGAACGCCGCAAGATTAGAGATGAAAAGAAGAAAATTCTAAATAAGAAGGATTTGGACGAAGTTGATAAGTCATTTGACATTAATTCTCTAAGAGTGCTTGCTTCACGCTACTTGTTAAGAGATAACAATAATGAAATAATAGAAGATCCGAAATTGCTTTTTGAACGGGTCGCAGTTCTCGTAACCATCCCAGATATATTACATGATTCAGAATTGTACTCTAATAGTGAAGTAGTAGTTCAAAATATTACTGAAGCTGAAGAATATTACAAAAAAATAGATGATTTTCATTTGAAACTAAAAATTGGCAATCACTATCTTAACCGATTTCATTTTGAATCAATGATTAGGCATTACATTAATTTGGCAAAAAGTGGACGTATGAAAGTTAGCTTTAAGAACCTTTTGCGGCTTATTGCCGAGGGGCACCTGTCAAAGTACTCTGATAGAATTATTGAATATTATAATCTGATGGTGACGAAGGACTTTTTACCAAACACTCCAACTCTTATGAATGCGGGGGCAAAACTTGGCCAGCTTTCAGCATGTTTTGTATTAGATATGAAAGACGACATGACGGAGATTATGAAATCTTCTACTGACGCAGCGATAATTTTTAAATCTGGAGGAGGAGTTGGAATCAATTACTCAAAACTTCGTCCCGAAGGCGATATAGTAGCATCTACCTCTGGTGTTGCTTCAGGACCGATCTCGTTCATGAGAATTATAGACACAATTACTGATGTTGTAAAACAGGGCGGAAAAAGAAGGGGAGCAAACATGGGAATCATGGAATCATGGCATCCGGACATTGAAAAGTTCGTGACAGCCAAAACCAAGCCAGGCATATTCGAGAACTTTAACGTAAGCGTTGGAATTTGGAGTGATTTCTGGGAATCGATAATTAATGAAAATAATCATAGATACACACTAAAGAATCCAACTACCAATGAACCAGTCACGCAAATTGACTCACATCAGCTCTTGGATTTAATTACTTTCAGTGCATGGAAAAGCGCAGAGCCAGGTGTTATATTCTTTGATAATATCAATAAATATAATCCGTGTATCAACGTAAAAGAAGGACCACTTAGAGCAACAAATCCCTGTGGAGAGCAATCATTATACCCATATGAATCATGCAATTTGGGATCCATCAATTTAGCAAACTTTGTGAAGCGTAATATAGATGGAAAGTATGAGTTTGATTGGCAACGTTACGAGCAAGCAATACGTCTTTCGACCAGATTTTTGGATAATGTCATAGATATGAACAAATATCCGGTTGAAGAAATTGAACATAATACACAGTTAACAAGGAGAATCGGACTTGGAATAATGGGTATTGCTGATCTACTATTTACTTTAGAGATACCATATAATTCGAAAGAAGGATACGAGTTTATGAACAGAGTAGCTGAAGCACTTTCTTACTATAGCATGGAAGAAAGCGTTGCGATTGCAAAAGCAAGAGGAGCATTTCCATTATTCAATCAGACTGATTATGTTGAAGGAAAAATGATACCAGTGGCAGGATACTATGAAATTCCAAAACGATACCATTCTTATGACTGGGATTCATTAGTTGAGAAGATTGAAAAATATGGAATCAGAAACTCATGGACTACTACAATTGCACCTACGGGAACATTGTCTATGATAGCTGACACTTCAAACGGAGTCGAACCAGTTTTTGCACTAGTTTTCGAAAAACGGGTCACTGTAGGAAGATTCTTTTACACAAATAGAACCTTTGAAAATATGCTTAAAGAAAATGGCTTGTATAATGATGAAATTTTAACGAAAATTGCAAATAACTATGGTTCTGTGAGAGGATTGGCCGAAATCCCAGAAAGGCTACAGAAAATATTTGTAACAGCCATTGATGTGCATTGGACGGATCATCTTATGGCACAAGCAATTTGGCAAAAATGGATTAGCAACGCAATAGCAAAAACTATCAACATGCCGTCTGATGTCACGGTCGAAGATATCAAGGCTGCTTATCTATTGTCACATGAATTAGGATTGAAGGGCGTTACGGTCTACAGAGATGGCTCTAGGCATGAACAGGTGCTACACATAACCGGAAATGACAAAGAGAAAAAATTCATTGTAAAGCCAAGCGCCCATGTGGTTGACTATATTCATAGTAACATTAAGCAAGATTATGTTATGAGCCAAGTTGAAAAAGTGTTTAGAGATACAGAAGAAATAGAGGCAACTGAAACCACAGTAAATGTATCTCAATCTAAACTAAAAATGAACATGAATACATCGCCTAATGACTATCAGGAGTACGAAACGTGTCCGTCCTGTAATGCAAGGCTGATAATAACTGAAGGTTGCAATATGTGCATAGAATGTGGATTTAGCTCTTGTATGTCGGGATAAATCTCATTCAATTTTTTCTACTAAACAGTTCCGCAGTATGGAGACTGACAACAAATAGTCAAGTTAGTAGCTGTTTCATAGCCTAGATATTTTAAAGACAAACAAAATAGATAGTTTCTTATTTTAGTCGCCCATAAGAAAAATATTGTCTTATGATGTTCACATAGTGAAGAGGTTAACCACCTCTTGATCCACAAATATGATGTCTACAGGAGTCCAAATGTGGGTCTATTCCTACGAGCAAATGATAACACGCTTCTAATTCCTTTTGGATTTGCAGATACGAAAACTAAAAAACTTAAAGAATATCTAAATGTTAAAAAAATAATGCATGTTTCTATCGCTGGGACCAGATTGATTGGACCCATGTCCGTCATGAATAACAATGGAATGATATTACCATCGACAGCTTCAGATGAAGAGATTCAAATCCTTAAGCAGACAGGATTGAATGTAGAACGACTAGAAAGTAAGTTTACTGCAATTGGAAACTTAATTCTAGCCAACGATAAAGGAGCAATAGTTTCAAGTTTATTCAATGGTGAAGTGCATCAAAGTATTAGAGATGTTTTGGGCGTTCCTATTCAAACAATGTCCATAGGTGGCTATGTCCAGGTTGGATCAATGGTTGTGACTACAAATGCTGGAGCTATTGTTCATCCGAATGCCAATGATCGGGAAATAAAGAGCATAGCAGAAATACTTCAAGTCGAAGCAGAACCAGCAACCATCAATGGTGGTTCACCGTTTCTGTCATCGGGTATCATCGCTAATTTCAAGTCAGCAATAGTAGGAAGTTTAACTACTGGACCTGAATTAATAATGATAACCAGAGCGCTAAAGATATGATTCGTTGCGTAAAATTTTTGTGTGAATTAAATTTACATCCTGTTTAATTTGTAGTAGAATTATAACTGAATCATTTGTTCAAATTTTACTTAAGGAATATGTTCGGACTTAGACGCGAAGATGATATAGCGTGATCATCGGGGGGAAAAAGAGCGTCTATACTAGAATCCTCTATTTTGATACTAGTAGCGTTGATTTCAGAGTCAGATAAACCAAATCTTTCCTTTAATACAGAATTTATACGAGATAATTGATCGTAAATTTGATTAGTACTGGAAACTAATGTAACTTCCAATACTTGCCCTAATAATGCCTTGGGTATTTTTCCGCTAGAATCATTTAATATTCTAAAATCAACTTTGCTAAAAAGCATTTCACTGGGAAGTTGGGGCAATGCATTTGCCGTATAAAAAACTTGTACGTCGATCAGATTTGTTTGCTGTTCATTAACAGATCTTAAAATTGATACTTGAGGATTATTAGGATCAGGGAATGTACTAATCATGCCGTCACTAATAGGTAGAGCCAATAATACAAATCCTTCCAACAAGTTCTTACTAATGGTAACTAATGGAAGAATGTCTTTGCATGTGATACCTGTAGAGCTTTCAGGTTTAAGGATCTTGATGATTGAATTTGAAGAATTTCCATCACTAGGTATGACATTCCAAAATATTTTAATCGGATAATCTTGCTTGTTAAGTATGCTTATGTCAGTATCATAATGACCTGGTCTTACGGGCCCTTCATTAGAGGATACATTACCACAAAGAAATTTTGGAGTATAAGTTACAGTCTTAACGGAGTAGTTTTTTAGATCTGGTAAAACAGGTGATTGAAAATTGGATTTAGTATCTAACACTAAAGTATCATTTATGGGTCTAGTAGTATCAGTATCATTTTTGGTTGTTGGTTCCATGTTTTGACCAAATGTGTATTCAATATCTTTTTGTGTCACAAATCCAAATATCAATATCAAAACAAGAAATAATGAAAATAATCCAATCTTATTCAAATTGCAAACTTTATTAAAAAATCTCTAATATATGCTATAGAGAAAAATAATGAATTAATAGAAAATAGATGAGAATCTTTTTGTAAAAGCGCTATAACATAATATGATGATGGTAATCAATGAAGACTAATAGATTCTTCAATCGAGATGTTGTTTCAATTAAGGATTTTAAAAGAGAGGATCTTGAATATTTATTTGAAAAAACGGATAAGATGAAAAAGCTTAATCCCAAAGAAAAGGACGAATTAGGAAAAGCCAGGATAATGGGATATCTGTTTTATGAACCAAGTACTAGAACCAGAATGAGTTTTGAGGCTGCAATGGCATCGATAGGCGGTAGTTCTATTGGAATATCGGACCTGAAATCGTCTTCAATAGAAAAGGGAGAGAGTTTACAAGACACTGTGAGGGTCATGGATCTTTATTCAGATATCATGATTCTGCGTCATCAACTTGACGGATCAAGCAAATTTGCAGCAGAAATTTCTGATCATCCCATAATTAATGGAGGTAGCGGAAGTGAAGAGCATCCAACACAGGCTATGCTGGATTTATATACAATAACAAAGGAAAAAAAGAAAATTGATGGATTAAGAATTTGTATATTGGGGGACTTGAAATATGGAAGAACAATTTACTCCTTATTATACGGACTTTCTAATTATGATGTAGAAATCATCTTAGTTTCACCGCCAACATTACAAATTCGACAAGAGTCCATTTATGGTTTAAAGGATAAAATGAAAATTATAGAATTAACAGAATTAAACGACACAGTTTTTCAAAATTCAGACATATTATACGTGACAAGAATACAAAAGGAAAGATTTTCAGACCCACAGGAATATGAAAAAGTTAAAGGCGTGTATACAATTGATAGTAACATTCTGAAACGCTTTAAACCTGATATCTCTATTATGCATCCCTTGCCTAGAATAGATGAAATATCGCAGGATGTAGACAGTAAATCAAATGCAATTTATTTTAAGCAAGCATCTTACGGCAAGGATTTAAGATCAGCTCTGTTGGCATTAATATTAAATGAATCTCCTCTTTAGGGGATTTTGTTTTATTTTATTCTTTTATTTGTAAAAATTAGATGCATGTTGAGATAATTTTTCAATCTGTTAATTGATATACGTTAGCCATTTCTCGAATTTTTCGTTCTTGCCGTGGACTATTTGATTGTAAAAATCCTGTAGCTGTGTCGCAATTTTCCCAGTTCTTCCATCAGCAATTTTTATATTGTCAATTTCACCAATTGATTTAATTTCAGCTGCTGTTCCAGTTAGGAAGACCTCATCTGCGTTATACAATTCATCACGGGATATATCGCTGATTTGGAAGTCAATGCCCAGATCTTCTGCAATATCCAATACGCTGGATCTTGTAATCCCGTCCAATGCACCTGATGTTAATGGTGGTGTTACCAGGATTTTATTCTTTACCATAAAAATATTTTCGGCTGTTCCTTCTACGACCATGCCCCTCATATTCAACATTATCGCCTCATCTACTCCTGATTTTATTGCTTCTATCCGTGCTAATGCCGAGTTTGCATAATTTGCGGCGGCCTTCGCATGAATAGGTAAACTTCTGGAATCTATTCTGATCCACGATGAAACGATAACTCTCATTCCTGCGTTGTTTTTTGTTTTTATGTGATCTTCCCAATTCCATATAGCAACTGATGTTGATACTTTATTAGGTAAGGGATTTACTCCCATCTTTCCATATCCATAGTAACAAATGGGTCGTATATAACAATCCTTTACACCATTTATTTTTATAGTTTGGATAATAGCCTCTCTAATCTCTTTCTCCGAAAATTCCAAATTCATATGATACATTTTGCAACTATTCATTAGTCTCTTGAGATGTTCTTCTAGTCGAAAAATTGCAGGACCTTTCTTTGTGTAGTAACAACGAATTCCTTCGAATACAGCTGTTCCATAATGCAATCCATGAGTCAGAACGTGTATTTTTGCATTATTCCATCTAACAAATTTGCCATCCATCCAAATCTTACTTTTATCATTCATTAAAATTCATCTATCAATTCTGTTTCTCTTATCATGGATTGCCCTTATTGCATCTGCGACCTTAGAATCATCTACAATAATCAATATACGAGAAGTTTCCTCTTGGGCATCCAAATTCAATATATTAATTCCATGTTCCCCGACCGTGCTGCTTGTAGTAGAGGCAATTTTAGGTTTTTTCCACATATTATCTCCAATTAAAGTAACAACGCCTCTATCATATACTATTTCGGTCTTCGAATAGTAGGCCTTAAAATGATGTTCGTTACGACGAACGTAGTCTCCATCAAGAAACAAGATTCGAGTGATTTCAATTCCTTCTTTCTTATAGGGAGACAATTTAAGAAAGTCATGATATTGCTTATCACTTTCAAGTGATGCCAATAGGTGTGATGCTGCAATACTTTCCATACGAACTATGGCACAGTTTCTCTTTCCAGTAACAATCTTAACAAGGTTTCCTGCTTGATCGGCGGAGGTTTTTGATATTGTTGTTGTATTAGATGGATTATTCATATTAGTAATTACAATTGGTATATCCATATTGTTATTATCGATTTCCTTAATTGCCAGTGGATCAAGTATCTTCATACCAAACATACCAGCCAATCTTGCCTCATTATAAGACAGAAATTTGATACTGTCTAACTCTTTTTTTACTATTTTTGGATCCGCACTCAATACCGCATTATCTTTTTCAAAATCCAATTCTGCCTTGTAATTTTCGTTCAACAATATGGCAACGTCAGCCGCGGATCTATCAGAACCTCCTCTCTCATAAGTTGTTTCTAGTCCGTCGATAGTTTTTCCTATGAAACCTCCTATAGTTACTACATTATTTTTTTCAATTAATTGATAAAAATGCTCAGATCTTGCCCTGGATTCATCTATCAAAAAATTAGCAGCTTCAAAATTATCATCGGTTATTATTGGCCATCGTTCTAACTCCACATGAGCTGACCTAATATTCTTGCTTCTTAATACATAGTCCATTAAATATGACATAGGTATCTCGCCGCTATATGCAAGAGTTCTTGATCTAGTAACATCAACAAATCTGCGATTTTCTGCCGCTTGTTTGAGTGATACAATTACTTCTTTGTGAAATTTATTGATTTCATCAGAAAATTTTTTGTGATACTCCTCAGTAAGGTTACTTGATGCAATGTTTTCATACACATCGCGTAACACATCAATTTCAATTGGATTGGATTGTGCATAATTCTTTCCAATATGAATTGCTATATCCGTCATTGAGCTTAATTTGTCTCTGTATCTAATTAGGGGTGCAGAAAAAACGGCAACCACCTTACTTCGCCTTTTTATCTTTTCATTTATTCTCTCGATTATTTTGTCAATGCACGCACCATCCTCTCCTAGGGTGCTACCTCCAAACTTCATTATTGTAACCGGTCCCAACTAATTATCTTGAAAATGGAATAATCTATACCTTATATTAGGCAACCTGTTAGTCGATTTGTCTATTGGTTAATTTATGATTCTCATCTTATCCTTTTAGGAGATCACAAACTCCTTGGGATCAAATAATGGGAAATATTTATGAGAAATGGATACAATCAAAATCTTTGTAAATAAGGTTATACAAATATTTGAAGTGAATAATTCTAATTCCGTCAAGTTATCAATATTTTCCATTTTAACCCTCATTTTCATATCCAGTTTCTTACATCAGACTTCCTTTTCTTCTCCATCTGACGGTAGCACCAGACCACAGTATCTGTACGACAATGCGAATTTGATAAATAACAAATACAGACCGTTAATTGATGGATATCTCCGTAACTTGGACAGGCAAACCTCCGCAGAAATAGTAATATACACTATTCCAAGTTTTATTGGTCACGGAATAAAGAAAGATGGGGTAGAAATCAATGATAGGGACACTCTTGCAAATTATTTATTTAATGAAGTTACTTTAGATGGAACGAAGGGGATCGGAAAAAAAGGGAAGGATAACGGTGTTCTGATATTATTTTCCTCTGAGCGTGATGCGGCCGGAGGGTCAATGAGAATAGAGGTAGGTAGAGGTCTGGAGGGAAACATTACCGATGGGACTGCGGGAGCAATCTTAGACTCTTATCTTGTTCCGGCAAGACAAGATTATGAAGCAACACGAGATCTCGAAGTTCTTGATAAAGCATTCCTAACTACAGTGATAGCACTTGGACAGAAGATTGGTTATAATAATGAGGATCAGATATATCGAGAATATGAACCCAGCTCGGAGGCAGACACTTGGCAGGTCTTAATACCATTCATAATTGTTATTTGCTTCATTGGTTTGTCAATCTATTTCGGTAGAAAACGCAGAGGAAGAGGATTTGGTCTAGGAGGACGGGGCAGAGGTGGATTAGGAGGCAGCGGATTTGGCTTGGGAGGAATTCTGGGAGGCGGATTAGGCTGGTCGAGTGGCGGAGGTTCAACAGGAGGTTACATCGGTACAGGTTCGGGTGGCGGCGGCGGCACTTCCGGTGGCGGCGGCGCAGGGAGATAACAGTCACGCTTTTTGTTTTGGCAGATGAGATAATGCAGTGCGTTTAATAAGGTCCTATGAATTGAAAGAAACTTATAGTGAAATGTTGTGAGAACTGCACTAAAAGTTGGTATCGGAATTGCGGTACTAGTGATTATAATACTTGCAAGTCTCTATTCTATGTATATATCAGGATATAACGGCGTACAGGCAAAAGATGAATCTGTTAAAAAAAGAGCTGCAGACGTAGACACCCAACTACAAAGGAGATATGACCTAATACCCAATTTGGTATCGTCAGTCAAGGGCTATATGCAGTTTGAACGTCAAACATTAGAGGATATTACTGAGCTTAGATCACAGTGGATGAAAACACCAGATACGGCCCAACGCGTTAACCTAAGCAATCAACTTGAGGCTACCCTGAGTAAGATCATAGCAACTTATGAGGCATATCCTGAGCTAAAGTCCGATAGTACGGTAACAAGATTAATGGATGAATTGGCTGGTACCGAAAATAGAATTTCTGTTAGCAGGACAGCATACAATGATGGTGTAAGAGATTATAATCTTCATATTCGAACATTTCCAAATAATGTGTTTAATGATAATGGCTTTCTTGGAGCAAAAGCTTGGGGGTATAAACAGTATCCTCAGTATGAAGCCACGCTTCTAGCCAGAACAGTCGTACCTCAGGTCAACTTAACTCTAACTGGTTAGCTGATTGACAAAAATAACCAAAGACATCTTTTTACCTTTTAATAGTAAAGATTGCATATGAAGTGGAATATACGTTCATCAAATTCTGAGAATGAGGAGTAGTCCGGAGGACATTCTCAAGTTCATTGTTCCTTTGAAAGAAATGTTCGAAGAAGGTACATGACTTTTGCAAGAAAGAACAGATCGCTTAGGGTTGTTCGATAGTATTATGCAAAATACTAAGGAGAATCGCTTTAATTAATTTTCTTCTTTTTTATTCTGAAACAGAGATAGATTGAATAAACGTTCTCTATTACGGTATTAGATATACCAGAAAACTTGCAGCAACTACTCCAGCGACAATTAGAATCGTTATTAAAATTCCTTTCTTAGTTGTTTTTTTCTTTGCCCTTGGAATGTCACTATTTTCTGACAAACACTACCAATAAAATTTCTTACTATATAAGTGTATAAACTTAAAACGTTATGAGGGGAATGCAATCTAAAGAAACAACACAGAAAATCATAGAAGCAATGAGAATACATTAAAACTTTTGTAGAGAACATTCCAAATTAGGAAAAACACCAGCCGAGCCAGTGGGACTAAATATAGATTTTAAAGGAAATAAAATAGAGACATTAATCAAAATTGCTTAGAAGCAGGAGTTGACCATAAATAAGGTAAAACAAAGCCGATAATGAACGGTATGGCTATCGTGCCTGCAAAAAAGAACCACTGCGTAATTTTTATTTTTATCGCTTTGTTCTTATTTTGGATTGCATTTTGCTTGTTACATCGTAAATAGTTTTCTATTATAGATTCCTTGAATATCTTTTCGGACTCATGTTTATCTTTTCCCATTCCTTCGCTATATTGTTTTATTGCTTCTTCGTTTAAACATTCCTTCTTTAGTAGAAAAAGCATGGTATGGAAGAGGATATCGATAAGGCTTTATCGAAAAACCCAAAACGGAAAACAAAACTGATATTTCATTAGTTAGAACTCCTATCATTAAGAACACAACCACAAAAATCAAATATTGATAATCAGCATTTAATTTGTCTACTAGCACAGCTCCAAAACTGAATAATAGTGACATTGTGACTCCGGCAGCGATTAAGACATAATTAGCCTTATTTTCTAAGGAAGACTTTAATTCAAAATTCTTTATCGTATTCTGATTTTAATTCATCTAGGAATAAATCAATTGTCGACATTTCTAAAAATCTTCTTATAATACTGAGCTAAGAGTATTATAAAACATGTCTGGAGAAGAGGATGATAAGCAAGAGAACGAAAAGAAAAAAAGATTGATTAGAGCAGATCGCTCTTTGTCTGGATCAGTTATCGATAGTAACAATGTAACTCAATGCCCAAAATGCGGAGAGTATTTCTATCCCTTAGCGTCTTACAAGAATCATTCCTGTGCTAAAGAGTAACAACCGTCCTTTAAGAAACTCCATATATTCATCACCCGTTTTGCAGCACTAACCAATTTCACCCGTTATCGCAACAGAACTGAGATTCAAAACATTTTAAACATTCCTATTCTTTGGAAAAACATTAGAATTGATTGGTGCCTATAAGCAAACACAGAAGGCACCAACCAAGTGGAACTACCCTAACAACGGATTCTAGATAGGTCATACTAGACCGTGCTAAATTTTTATTTAAAATTTCTGATACGAGTATCTAATTTGGTTTTTTTATAATTGATTATTCCTTTTCTTTGTATGACAGAATCAAGAGGTTCTAAACATATTATTTTATGTGATAATTGCGGTAAGACATTTCGTCATGAAGAATCTTACAAAAACATAGAGGACAACCATGCACTAAACCCCTAACTTACCAGCGATATGTTAACTCCCTTTAACTTACCAGAACTTTAAGCGCAAAAAACTAAATATATCGCTAGCGATATTACTAGTGATATGTTATCTAATTGGCTAGCCAGGGTAGGCAGTGCTATTCCAAGAGGCTTTTCAAGACATTACATTCTTGGTCTACTAGAAGAGGAACCTATGACTGGAAAGGAAATCATTGATAAAGCTATTTTGCAAAGTGGAGGGAGATGGAAACCTTCTCCAGGTTTAATCTATCCAATGTTAGGGAGATTGTTAGAAGAAGGCCTGATAAGCGAGACGGAAAGCGGTAAATACAAGATCACTTCAAGAGGTATAGATATAGCAGCAGATGTAGATCCCGTTCACAATATTATGCAAAAGCAATTAGATGTAGTAATGAGAGTTGGAAACGTTGGCAAGTTTATGGCAATGGATATGATAGACAGGTTGTCAGCAATGGGTCTAACTTTGAGTTCTAATTTGGACAAGATGTCTGAACAAGAAAGAGAAAAGTATAAACAGTTTCTGGTTAGCGAACTTAAGAAACTACAAGAACAAGAAACCAAGAAAGACGAATTAAGAATAGATTCAGACTGAAGTGCAATTAGTGAAATAATTAGGTAGATTTATCATGGTATTTGAATCTGTAAAAAGGGTCAATGAATTAGTTAGGCGAATGAGTATTTTAGAAGAAAATATTGCAGTCGAGATTGAATACATAAAGGAAGTTTACTCGAAGGCAAGTAAATCGATGTCAGATTCACAGCATTACTTTTTAAATGGGGTACAGGCTTCTCCAGTCACAAAATCTTATTTATTGACTAAAAAGGGTATCGAAGTTGTCGGAGAAGAGGCCGTACCAATTCCGGCCTTCATTGATCAAGTGCTTAACTTTGCAAATTATCCTAAAAAAAAGATTGAAGTTTTGATGGTTCTGGCCAAGCATTTGGAAGCAATGCCGATGAATTTATCATAGGATATTGTACGTGACTGTACAACTATAACGCCATGATTATAATAGTCCAAGTAATTATTTTAGGTTAACCGCTGA
>Ga0209966_1000170_pt1 | contig 27046 bp, 27 predicted proteins | sample RhisoiCoNPM_FD_187575 | JGI IMG/M metagenome (GOLD analysis project Ga0209966, IMG submission 187575) | Arabidopsis thaliana rhizosphere microbial communities from the Joint Genome Institute, USA, that affect carbon cycling - Rhizosphere... | ecosystem: Host-associated > Plants > Roots >... | reverse complement strand
CGACTTGAGCCACCTTCTTGATGAAAAACAGTGGCAACAGCACGGTCAACGCCTGAAGCAGAAGAAGATTAAAGCTCGGGTTTTGTATACAAGCGAGGCTGGGAGAAAGCCGGCGGGAAATGTGCCGGAGCTTTGGGAGTACCGGGAACTACCCCACAAGCTATTCCCAATGCACGGCGAACTGACTGTCTACGGGAATCGAGTCGCAATGGTCGCGCTTAAGGGGAAACTCGTAGGAGTTATTATCGAAAGCAAGGAAATGGCCGTAATGGTACGAACATTGTTTGAGCTGGCATGGAAACAGGCCGAATCTCACAAGAAATAAAAGAGGCCGCCAGATAACACGACACGTCGGGGCAATTACTGCCTGAGCGTTGGTCGTTCATTCATGGCGGACCCATTTTCTCTCTCCTTGTCTCACGTTGTGTGAGCCAGCCGGGAGAGGTAAGAAAGATCTGATACTCGGAGCCCGCGGGGGAACCGAGCGAAAGAGCGCGTCAACGCTCGTTCTAAAGACCTTCTTACTTCCCGAGCGTGACTACGCAAGATACGGCATTTTCCGGATTTTGTCAAGACCCGATGACATCCCGAAACCAGAACCCCGCGAAAAGCGGGGTTTCGCGTTGAAAGGGTGACAAATACTGTCGTGTGTGGCACCCTCCCGCCATGCGCGTGTCCTTTGTGACGACCAATCCCGTGAAGATCGCCAGCCTGAAGCGCGTGCTGGAGGCTCGGGGCATCGGGGTCGAGATCATCGACTGCGACATCCCGGAAATCCAGGCCGCCACGGCTCCTGAAGTCGCCGTCGCCAAGGCCCGTCAGGCCTATCACACGCTCGGCCGCCCCGTGCTGGTCAACGACTTCGCCTTCCACATCGACGCCCTGAACGGCTGGCCCGGGGCCTACGTGAAGATGGAGACCGAGCGCCTCGGCCTCGGCACCTTCTTCCGGATGCTCAAGACCCCGCAGGGCCATCTCGGCTACGCCTGCCGCATGGCCAGCGCCGTGGCCTATCTGGACGACACCCTCAAGGAACCGAAAGTCTTCACCCGTGAGATCCCCGGCATCATCTCGCCCGACGTCTTCGAGGCGCTGCCCGTGAAGGAAGGCGCCTGGGTCGACAAGGTCTTCGTCCCCGACGGCGAGACGCTCGCCCTCGGCCAGATGACCAAGGCCCAGTTCGAAGCCTGGCGCCGCCGCGGCGCCGTCGAAGGCTACTACCGCGAGCTGGCCGACTGGCTGCTCTCGCGCCCCGCGTGACGGGGCGTTTTTCGTTCGCGCGGCGCGCCCTTCGCCGTTGACGCCATCCGGTTTTTCCCGTACGGTCGGCCAGGCACTTTCCAATGGAGGCCGCATGTCTCGTCCAAGCGATTGGGCCGTCGTCTACGATTGCGACGGCACGCTGATCCCCAAGATGGTCGGCGCGCTCATGCCCGTGGTCGCCCAGCTCGGCCTGGCCGAAGAGGCCACGGAAGAGATGAACGCGGTCCATTCCAAATACGTCGTCCTGTTCGACGCCGGCGTCATCACCGGCGCGCAATACCGCGGATGGCTGATGGAGGAGTTCGAGCTCTACGTCCGCCACCGCCTGACCGCCGCCGCCTGGCAGTCCGCGCTTGCGCACGTGCGCCTGCGGCCCGGCGTCGTCGAGCTGATGGGCGAACTGCACGCGGCCGGCGTGCGGCAGTGCGTCATCTCCGGCGCCGTCGCCGAGTTCGTCGAGTACGTGCTCGAGATCAACGGCGCGCGGCATCTCGTCGACGCCGTTTACGCGGCCAAGCTGCTGCACGACCCGCGCGGCACGGTCATCGGCTACGACGAGGACAGCTTCGTGCACCTCGAGAACAAGGGCGAATGGTCCATGTACTTCGCCGGCCTGCACCGGATCGATCCGCGCCGCATCGTCGCCCTGGGCGATTCCATCGGCGACGCGAGGCTCGGGCACCTGCGCGCGAACCGCATCGGCATCGCCGAGACGCGGGAACACGCCGAAGCCCTGGCGGCGCTCGGCGTCATGGGGCAGGTCGTGCTGGTCGACGACCATCTCGAACCCGCCTCCTCCGCGATCAAGCGCCTGCTCGGCCTCCCGTTTTGACGGGAGGTTTTTTCGTTGGTATCGTTCCGCCGTCCAACCACAGGAGTCCAGAGATGCCCGCACGCCCGCGCTTCGGCGTCGTCCTCGATTGCGACGGCACCCTCACGCCCAAGAGCCTCGTCTCCCTGTTCAGCGTCGTCGATACCCGCGCGCTTCCCAAGGAGGCCGAACCCGACTTCAAGGCCCTGCGCGACCGCTACCTGCCGCTGTCCATCGCGGGGAAGCTCACCTCCGACCTCCAGATGGAGTGGCTGGCCGAGACCTTCGAGATCTACATCCGGCACAAGCTGACGCGCGCGGGCTGGATGGAAGCCATCGCCCGCGCCATCGACTGGCGCCCCGGCGCCGTCGAGACGCTCGCCTCCCTGCACTTCTTCCGGGTGCCGACGGCCATCGTCTCGTACGGCTCCACCGACTTCATCGAGCACGCGCTGGCGCTCGCCGGCGCCGGCGACTGGATCAAGGAGATCTACGCCACGCGGATGCGGCACGGCCCCGACGGCCTCGTCGTCGGGTACGAACGCGGGACCTTCGTGACGCAGGACAACAAGGGCGAGTGGTCGCGCCGCTTCGCGGAAGCGTACGGCATCCCGCTCGAGAACCTGCTGGCCGTGGGCGACACCGGCGGCGACCGCCACCTCGGCCATCTCAAGCAGAACCGGTTCGGCATCGCCAAGGACGAGGCGGAGCGCGAGAAGATCGCCCCCTACATGGGCGTGACGGTCGTCAGCGACGACTTTTCCGCCGCCCGCGCCTGGCTCGCCGACAAGCTCGGCCTCCCGCTCTAGGGAGGCCTTTTTCGTCCTTGGAATGCTGTACAATCTTTACAAGAGCGCCTTTCGGCGCTATCCTCGTCCGATATGCGCGAGAAGATCGACGCCATCCTCGAATCCGTCCGTCCCGCGGTGCGCGCGCACGGCGGCGAGATCGACGTGGTCTCCGTCGAGGGCGGGGTCGTGCGGCTGAAGTTCCGCGGCGCCTGCGGGGACTGCGCGCTGGCTCCCGTCACGCTGCGGCTCGGCGTCGAACCGCTCATCAAGAACGCCTTTCCGGAGATCGCGTCCGTGATCTCCGAATGATATGGAGAAGACCGCCTATCTCGACAACGCCGCCAGTTCGCCGATGCGCCCCGAAGCCCTCGAGGCGATGTTCGCGCACGCGAAGGAGCGCTACGCCAACCCTTCCGCCATCCACGCGCTCGGCCAGGCCGCCCGGAAGGCGCTCGAGGCGTCGCGCGGCGAAGTCGCGGCGCTCATCGGCGCCGACGCTTCGGAAATCGTCTTCACCTCCGGCGCGACCGAGGCCAACAACCTGGCCATCCGCGGCGTCATCGGTCCGCTTCTGGAAGCGGGCAGGCCGGTCCACGCCGTCACGACCGCGCTCGAGCACGCGTCCGTCCTCAAGACGTACGAAGCGCTGGAGAAGCGCGGACTCGCGCTGACCGTCGTCCAGCCCGGTCCTGACGGCCTCGTGCGGACGGAGGACGTCCTCGGCGCCGTCCGCGCGGAAACGGCGCTCGTCTCCGTCATCGCCGCCTCGAACGAGATCGGCACGCTGCAGCCCGTCGAAGCGATCGGCAAGGGCCTGAAGAGGGTTCCCGCAGCCCCGCTCTTCCATGTCGACGCGGTGCAGGCCGTCGTCTCGGCGGACGCGGACATGCGTTCCTCGCAGGCCGACCTCTTCACGGTTTCCGCGCACAAGATCGGCGGTCCGAAAGGCGTCGGAGCCCTCGGCGTCCGCAAGGGCGTGAAGCTCGCGCCGCTCTTCGCGGGCGGCGGCCATGAAGGCGGCCTGCGTTCGGGCACCGAGAACGCCTCCGGCATCGCCGGCTTCGGCGCGGCCGCGTCCGCCCTGCGTTCGTCGCGCGCCGCCGAGATCGGACGCTATCAGGACCTGCGCGCGCGCCTCGTCGCGGCCCTGCCGCCCGGCGCCAAACCCCTGATCGGGTCCGGTGTCCCCGTCGCGCCGCACGTCCTCGCGATCGAATGCGCCGGCAAGGAGAACGACTGGATCGTCCTCCTGCTCAGCCGCGCCGGCGTGATGGCCGCCGCGGGTTCCGCGTGCAAATCCGGCAGCCGCGAAGCTTCGACCGTCGTCCGCGCCCTCGGCCTCGATGACGCGAGGGCGCGCTCCGTCATCCGCGCGAGCTTCGGGTTCGCCACGGACGAAAAAGACGCCGACGCGTTCGCCGACGCCCTCGCCTCCGCGCTCCGTCACTGACTCCGCGCGGGCGCGTCGAACGGGTCCGGCATCTCGGGCGAGATGTCCGGCATCGAGCGGCGCCGGTCCATCCGGCCGACGGCGGCGTCGAAACGCTGGGCCTGCAGGTTCGTGAGCAGGTCCGGCGTGAGTTCGATCCTGACGACGCCGGTCAGGAGCCCCGTGAACGCGAAGTACAGGTACGCCAGGAAGGCGATGAGGCCGCCGATGATGGCGAGCGCGCCGCCGGCGAACACGCGATGGAGGAGCGTATACGAGATGTTCTGTCTCATAGTCCCGCGGGAGGCGCGACGGCCGCGCCGTGAAGATTGATGGAGAGGAAAGACGGTCCGCCCGGCGCGCCTTCGCCCGGCCGCAGGATGGCGGAATCGAAGATGAGCAGGTACGGCATCCGCTCGATCTCGACCAGGGCCTGGAGGACGGAAGGCGCCGGTCCGCTCAGCGTGAGGTCGAAGCCGACGCGGAGCTCGTCGGCGGCCTTCGCGCCGTCCTTGACGGAAAGCGTCAGGCGCTCCTCGACGCCGTTGCGCGAGGCGATGGCCTCGACCGCGGTGATGAGGTCGAGCTCGCGGCCGGTCGGCAGGAACTGGGGCTTCAGGGTGTTGACCGTCTCGCGCGCCGTCAGGACTTTGGCGCCGCTCGACAGCAGGTTCCGGCGGTTCAGGTACTGCGCCTCGAGTTCGGAATGCGCGCGGATGATCTCGGCCGAAAGGCGCTGGAGCTCGCGGAACGTCGGCAGGAACAGGAAGAACGCGACGGCCGCGCTCAACAGCAGGCCGGCGCCGGTCAGGAGGATGACGACGAGTTTCGCTTGGGAGAGTTTCATGGCGTCGCTTCGTAGACCTTCTTCATGGCGTCCACGTTCAGCACGATCAGGAACTGGAAGTTGATGTCGACCCTCTGGAAGAGGTTCGAGATCGGCGACTGCAGGGACTGCACGAACGGCGATTTCCGCATCGTCTCCTCGTACGCGAGCAGGTCGTCGCGCCCGGCGGCCGTGCCGTTCAGGCGCATCGACTGCGTCTTGACGTCGAAATCCAGGCCGGTGACGCGCACGCCCGGAGGGGTGCGGCCGGCGACGTCGAGGATGAGATCGGTGGGGGAGACGGCCATCTTCTGCAGGGCCTCGATGCGCGTGATCTGCTGGTTCAGCTGGCGGATGTCGTTGTTGACGGTCACGTACTCCGAGGACAGGATCTGGCGCGCCTGCACCTGGCTGAGGTTCGTCGTCATCTCGATCTTGATGAGCAGCAGCACGATGCTGGCGATCAGGATCGAGCTCACGAACGCGATCATCAGGCGCTCGATCATCGCGTAGACGACGCGCGCGCGGAGCGCCTCTTTCTGGCTGGGCGAAAGGAGGTTGAGGGAGATCATAGGGGCTTTCGCGTGCCCGTCTCGGGGCCGACCTGCCGCAAGGCGAGGCCGACGGCCGTGGTGGAGCTCAGGATGATTTCGGGCGGCAGCGGCGTGTGTCCGGGGTCGATGTTCACCCAGGGATCGGCCTTCCGCACCGGGGTCTTGGTGAGATCCGAAAGCAGCTCGTCCATGCGCGCCATGTTGGCGCCGCCGCCGCACAGCACGATCTCGTCGAGCGGACGGCCGCCGGGGAAGTGGTCGCGGTAGAAATTGACGGCGTCGATGATGCGGTCGGCCATCTCGCTGAGGAACGGCTCCATGATGGACCAGAGCCGCGTCCCGCACTTGTGCGCGTCGACGCCGCACTGCCGCTTGGTGCGCTCGGCTTCCGCCACGTCGACGGAAAGCGACTCCGCGATGCGGCGCGTCACCACGTCGCCGGAGAGCGGGATGCTGACGGTGAACTGGATCGTGCCCTTGTCGTAGACGATGAAGCTCGAGCGCGTCGCGCCGAAGTCGACGATGCCGACGGTCCGGTCGGCCTCGCCCTTGCCCGGGATGGCGCTCCGCACGATGGCCTGCGCCTCGATCTCGAAGGCGACGGGAATCAGCCCCGCGGCTTCGAGGGCCGCCGAATAGCTGTCGACGATCTGCTTGGGGGCCGCCGCGATCGTCACGCTCATGGACTTGCCGACGGGGACGTCCTTCGGATCCTCCATGTGCTGCCAGTCGACGTACAGGTCGTTGATGGGCGTCGGGATGTGGAGTTCCGCCTCGGCCAGGATCGCCGCGGGAATCGCCTCCGGCTTGTCCGGCCGCTTCACGTTGATGACCTTGATGAACGTCCGGGTCTCCGGCAGGGAGACCACCGCGCCGCGGGTGGTCGCGCGCTTGTAGGCCTTCTTCATCAGGCTCTTGAGGTGCTCGGTGACCAGTTCGGGCTTCTTGAATTCGCCGGCGACCACGACGCCGTCCTCCACGCGTTCCTCCGAATAGCGGTGCAGCTGCAGGCGGCGCCGGTAGAACGGGCCGCGGCGGATCTCGACCAAACGGAAGACGTGCTCGGAGATGTCGAGTCCGACCGCGCGATTCGTGGGGTCAGGGAAGAAGATCATGGGGCGTCAACGGATTTCACGGAGGGAGCCGGAGCGCTGGACCCAGCTGCCGCCGGGCCCGCTCGAGAAGCTCAGGTCCGAAAGGCCGGTCTCGTATTGGACGGAGGCGTTGTTGGCGATGTCGATCTTGAAGCCGGTGACTTCCTTGACGACCGCGTTGTTGGCGATGGTGATGACGCCGTCGCTGGCGTAGAAGATCGAGTTGTCGCTGTTGTTGTTCAGCGCCATCGCGGGGCTCACCGAATCGAGCGAAGGATTGGTCGTGAGGATGAGGATGTACGAGCCTTCCGTGCCCGATCCGTTGAACGTGACGTTGTTGCTCACGACGATCTTGCCGTCGGCGACGATGAGGCCGGAGCCGGCGCCGTAGCCCGAAGCGAGGGAGACGATCGCGTTGTTCTCGATCGTCACGTTGCCGGCCACGTGCAGGGTGCCGTTGAGCGTCAGGGAGGCGCCGTTCGTGACGGTCAGGTTGCCGGTGATCTTCTTGGGGCCCAGCGAGTTGGACGTGCCGTCGTAGACCACGTCGCCGCTGATGGTGCCGCCGGCGGCGGCGTTGGCCTTCCATTGGTCGATCGTGGCGTCGGAGAGCGGCAGGTCCACGGGTCCCGGATCGGCGGTGCCCGGATGCGACGTCCCCGCGACGCTGGAATTCGTGATCGTCGTGTAATAGGCGTCGCCGCCGATGTCCGCGTCCTCGATCGTGTTGGCGTGGACGTCGCCCGTGACGTCGACGTTGTCGAGCTTGGTGATGACGCCGCCGGTGTAGATGGCGAAGGCGTAGTCGCGGCCGGCGTCGGTCCAGACGGGCGTGCCGGCGTTCCAGTCGGCCGAGCGCATGCCGACGCCGTTGCCGTAGCCGTTGTTCGGCTGGCTGCCGATCACCCAGTAGTTCGATCCGTTCGAAGAGGCGTCGATCGAGAGCCAGTAGGTGACGTTGCCGGCGAGCGCCGGCGGCGTGGCGAAGGAGGCCTCGACCCAGCCGAACGAGGTCGAAACGGAGCTCGCGGCGAGCGTCGTCGAGCCGATGACCGTCTTGGAGGGCACGCCGGAGTTGTTGGCCAGGATGCGGATGGTGGCGGAGGACGGATTTCCGACCTTGCGGACGTAGAAGCTCACCTTGTTGACGCTTGCGCCGCCGGAGAGCTTGAAGGACTGTCCCAGGTCGATGACCGGCGAGGTGCGGCCGAATTCGTAGTCCTCGTTGTTCGCGGTCTGCTGCTGGTTCGGCGTGAGCTGGGTGCCGCCGGCCACCCAGGCGGTGCCGGTGATGTACGCGCCGTTCTCGCCGGTGATGCTGCCGTTGGCGTAGATGTTGCCGTCCACGTAGGCGTTGTTGCCCATCACGAATCCGCCGTTGCCGGCCTGCACGCCGTAGAAGAAGCTGGCGGAGACGGTCGTGATCGTCGCGTCGGCCTTGACGGTCACGGTCGCGGTCGGCTTGGTCACGTTCGGGAAATAGCCGGTCGACGTGACGGTCTTCAGGTTGTTGGAAACGGTCTCGACGACGGTCGTGAAATATCCGGAGGAGCCGACGGAAACGCCCGACTGTCCCGTGAAGGAGCCGCCGTACGCCCCGCCGCAGTCCGTGCCGGAGGATTGGTTCAGGCACCAGATGGCTTTCTCGACGCCCGAAAGCGCCGCCTGGCGCGCCGCCGCGCGCGCGGAGAAGGTGTTGGTCGCCTTGCGCACGCCGCCCAGATAGCTGGTGAAGGCGCCGACGAGGCCCAGCACCACCGACAGCAGCACGACGGACAGCAGGAGCGCTTGCCCGCGCGGTTTCCTCCTTGCATGCATATCAGGATGAGCCCAGGTAGTAGATCTTGCCGAGGGGCATCAGGACGGTCTGACCCCTGGCCTCCTTGCGCGTGCGGACGTACATCTCGACGGCCGTCGCCGCCGTAGGATCGACTGCATTATATCGGAAAATGAGCTTGTCCACCAGCGCGGCGGGGAGCCGGGTGGCGTCGATCAGCGCGGAGTTCGTGCCCGCGTCGATATCGACGACGAAACGCGTCGGATCCGAAGGATAGAGGGAGAAAGCGACGTAATCGTAGGCGTCGGCGACCGAGGCGCCGGAAGCGTCGGTCGTGGGGAGCTCCAGGACGAGCGTGGACGTGCCGGAGGCGTACGCCGTGCCGTTGATGGTCCGGCTGCCGACCACCTGCGTGGCCGAGAGGGCGTACAGGCCGACGGTATCGAGCGCCTGGAAGGCGTTGTACTGGGTCTCGGCGACGGCGTCCTCGATCGCGAAATAGCGGCCCTGCGCGATGAAGATGGAGCCCAGGATGGTGAAGATCATGGCGCTGACGGCCATGGAAACGGCGAGTTCGAGCGTGGTGACGCCTCGGGTCTTCATATCAATCGCGTTTCTCGACGCCGTGGCTCATGGAGCGCGTCGTGCCGGAACGGTCCATCCAGGAGATCGTCACCGTATAGCGCTTGTAGGAGGAATCGGAGTACGGCGTCGCGACGCTCAGCGTGCTCGTGCCGCTCGGCAGGTCGCCGAGCCCGAAGCGCAGCCAGTCGTCATGGATCTCTCCGAGCGACGCGTCTTCGAAGTCCCAGCTCTCGCCGCCGATCGAGACGTCGTCGAAATGCACCGAGGCGCCCTCCCAGACGGCGAGGGCGGCGTGCCCGACGGAGAACGCGGAGTCGATCTGCGTCGTGACCGGGGTGCCGTTCAGCGTCACGCTGATGGAGGAGCCGGTCGCGGTGACGCTGAGCGTCTGCCAGCTTCCTTGGGAGATCGAGCGGGCGTCCGAATACAGCGTCGTCACGCCGCCGTTCGAGACCTTCTGCAGGACCAGCGAGGTGGCCGTGAGGTACGCGCGATAATGGTTCCGGAGGTCGCGCGCCCGGAACAGGAAGCCGGATTGCCAGCCGGCGGCCGAACCGCCGTTCACCTTGAACGAGGCCGTCATGGTGAAGTCGCCGTAGGCGTTCTTGGGAAGCGGCATGAGCGACGTCAGGCCCGTCCCCGTCGACGTCGCGGCGCTGAAGACCCGCGAAGGGGATGGCGCGGTGAGGTCCTCGGCCGTCTCGAAGCCGCCCTGGGTGAACAGCACCCCGAACGGCGTGCTGTTCGTCTGGTTGAGCAGCGACGACGTGTCGTAGACCTGGAGGGCGGCGAGCTGCTGGTCGGCGAGGGCGGACGCCATGTTCCGCAGCTTGATGCGCTGGGCGTAGACCGAGGCGAGCAGCGAGACGCCGAAGACGACGATCAGCATGGAGACCAGGCTGACGGCGATGACGATCTCGATGAGGGTGAGTCCGCGGGTCTTCATGCGCTATTGCCCGAATTTGGTCGTCAGCGAATAGATCGGCGTGATGATGGCGAGGGCGATGCCGCCGACGGCGCCGCCGAGGAAGATGATGAGGATCGGTTCGATGATCGAGCTCAGGCTGCCCATGATCTGCTCGACCTGCTTCTCGTAGAATTCGGCGATCTCCTGGAGCATCTCGTCGACGGTACCGGCGCGCTCGCCGACGGCCGTCATCTGGATCACGAGCGGCGGGAAGATCTTGGGGTTGCGCTCGAGCACCTGCGAGATGGCCTCGCCCTTCTTCACGGCTTCGGACATGGCGATGCAGGCGTCGTGGTAGTAGACGTTGCGCACGATGTCGGCGGTGATGGTCAGGCCCTGCACGATGGGGATGTCGGTGCGCAGCAGGCTCGAGAGCGTCCGGGCGAAGCGCGCCAGGTTGATCTTCATGATGATCGGCCCGATGATCGGCATCTTCAGCAAGATCTTGTGCCAGACGCGCTTGCCGGGGCCGGTCTTGATGGCCCAGAGGAAGGTCGCGATGAAGGCGACGGCAAAAACGATGATGAACGGCCAGTAGGCCTTCAGCGAATCGGAGACGAAGATGAGGATCTTGGTCGGGAGCGGGAGCTCGTCGGTGCCGATCTCCTCGAAGATGGAAAGGATCTGCGGGACGACGAAGATCATCATGCCGATGCCGATCAGCACCGTGGCGGAGAGGACGACGAGCGGATACGTCATCGCGCCCTTGACCTTGGAGATCAGGTCGTAGTCCTTGCGCATCTGCGTCGTCAGCTGCTCGAGCGTCTTCTCGAGCGTGCCCGAGACTTCGCCGGCCGCGATCATGTTCACGAAGATCGGCTCGAACAGGCGTTCGTGCTTGGCGAGCGCCGCCGAGAGGCTCGTGCCCTTCTCGACGTCGGCGTGCAGTTCCAGGATGACCGCCTTGAAGCTCTTCTGTTCCGTCTGGAGCGCGAGCGTGCGCAGGGCTTCCGTCAGCGAGAGGCCGGCCTTGACCATCACGCGCAGGTTTTCCGTGAAGAAGATCTTCTGCGGGAGCTTGACCCGCATGAAGCGACGGCTGAGGGCTGCGAGGCGTTCGTCGAGCGTCTTGTCGGCCATACTATTCCTTGGTGACGCGCGTGATTTCTTCGAGCGACGTCAGGCCCTTGATGGCCTTGGCGAAGCCGTCCTCGACGATCGGGATCATGCCTTCCTTTTCGGCGGCCGCCATCATCTCGGAGTTCGAGGCGTTCTTGTTGATGAGGTCCTGGAGCGTCTTCGAGACCTCGAGCACCTCGTAGATGCCCATGCGGCCCTTGTAGCCCTCGCCGTTGCACTGCTTGCAGCCCGCGCCGTGGAAGAAATCCACCTCGTCGAGCGTCTGGCCGCGCTCGAGGAAGCCGTCGCGCTGGAGGAGTTCGGTCAGGTGCGGCGCGTCGTAGAGGGCCGTCAGCTCCTTGAGCTGCTGCTTCGAGAGCTTGTACGGCGTCAGGCAGTTCTTGCAGAGCTTGCGGACGAGGCGCTGGGCGACGATGATGTTGCAGGTGAAGGCCACCAGGAAGCGCGGCACGCCCATGTCGACGAGGCGGGGGAGCGAGGTGACGGCGTCGTTGGTGTGCAGGGTGGCGAAGACGAGGTGGCCGGTCATGGCGGCGTTGGTGGCGATCTCGGCGGTCTCGCCGTCGCGGATTTCGCCGACCATGATGATGTTCGGGTCCTGGCGCAGCAGGGTGCGCAGGCCGACGGCGAAGCTGAAGCCGATCTTCGGGTTGACCTGCGACTGGTTGACGCCGGTCATGCGGTATTCGACGGGATCCTCGATGGTCGAGATGTTCACGCCCGGCGTGTTGCGGAGCGAGAGCACGGAGTAGAGCGTCGTCGTCTTGCCCGAGCCGGTCGGTCCCGTCACGAAGATGATGCCGTGCGGCTTCATGATGTTCCGCTTGAGCAGGTCGAGGTGCTGCTGGTTGAAGCCGAGCTGCTCGAGGGACAGCGCCGACGCGGTCTCGGAGAGGAGGCGCATGACGATCTTCTCGCCGTCCATGACCGGAAGCGTCGAGACGCGGACCGAATACTTGTAGCCCTGGCCGCTGATCTTCATGCGGCCGTCCTGCGGCAGGCGGTGCTCGTCGAGCTTGAGGTTGGAGAGCACCTTGATGCGCGCGACGATGCCGGCCTGCGAGTTCTTCGGCAGGGTCATGACGTTGCGGAGGATGCCGTCGACGCGGTAGCGCACGACGAGGTCCTGCTCGCTCGGCTCGATGTGGATGTCCGACGCGCCCTCGAAGACGGCGTGCTCGAGGAGCGATTCGACGATGCGCACGACCGGCAGGTCCTGGGCGAGCTCGCGCAGCTTGTTCTGGTCCTCCTCGCCTTCGCCGACGGGACCGCTGACCTTGGCGATGTCCTCGAACTCGGCCTTGAGCGAGCGCTTGTACTGCTTGATGATCTCGCGGAGCGCCGTCGGCGTCGTGACGTGCACCTGGATCTCGAGGCCGGTCTTGCGGCGGAGGAACTCGAGCGTCTGCAGGTCCTCGGGATCGAGCGTGGCGACCTTCATGACCTTCTCGCCCTTGTCGAACGGGACGATCTCATGGGTCGTGGCGATCGGCTCCGGCACGAGGTCGAGGAAGTCCTTGCGGACCTGGATGCCCTTCAGGTCGACGAACGGCACCTTGAAATAGTCGGCGGCGAGCCGGAACAGGGTCTCTTCGGGCATCTTTTCGAGCAGGTACTCTTCGAGCCGCACGCGTTTTTCCTTGGCCGCGGCGACGTGGTCCTTCAGCTCCGCGGGCTTGAACGTGCCCGCGGTCAGGAGGATTTTCTGCAGAAGAGCGTCGTTATACATATCGCTGGCATTATATCCTATTTCGGGGTACGATGGCACCCGATATGTTCGGCCGCCTCTTCGAGCGCCACCGCCTGCACCTCCGCGAAGCGCGCTACGTGCGCGTCGCGCTCCTCTTGGCGGCGGGGGTCAACCTCCTGACCTGGATCCTGGCGCTCTGGTTCGCGGTCCCGCGCCTCCAGACCAGCCCATTTTTCGCCCTCCACTACAGCGTCTATTTCGGCGTGGACCGGATCGGCGCGCCCTGGCAGCTGCTGCGCCTGCCCGCGCTCGGGCTCCTGATCCTCGCGCTCAACGCCTGGTTCTCCGTCCGGCACTACGAGAAGGACCGGCTGGCCAGCGCCTTCGTCATGACGCTCGCGCTCCTGCTCGTCAGCCTGCTGTGCCTCGTCACCTTCCTGACCGTCCTGCTGAACCTCTGATATGAATTCCGCCATCGCCATCCTCGTCGTCGCGACGGCCGCTTTCGCGGTCGCGATGCTCTTCACGCCCGCCGTCACGCGCCTCCTCAAGTTCCTGAAGCTCGGCAAGCAGATCCGCGACGAGGCCAGCGCGCCGATCATGGCGAAGCTCCACGCCGGCAAGAGCGGCACGCCGACCATGGGCGGCATCCTGATCTGGGGCTCGGTGCTCGCCGTGGCGTTCGTCTTCTCGCTCGCGGCCAACGTCATCCGCGACCAGCCGTGGATCGAACTGAACTTCATCTCGCGCCGCGAGACGCTCCTGCCCATCGCCGTGCTCTTCCTCGCCGCCATCGTCGGCCTCGTCGACGATTACCTGAACGTGCGGAAGATCGGCGCGCACGGCGGCGGCATGAAGGTCTGGCACCGCCTCGCGACGTACGCGCTCATCGCCGCGGTCGCGGCCTGGTGGTTCTACGTCAAGCTGGAATGGGACGTCCTGCGCGTGCCGTTCGTCGGCATCGTCCACGTCGGCATCTGGATGATCCCGATCTTCATCTTCATCATCGTCGCCACCGCCTTCTCGGTGAACGAGACCGACGGGCTCGACGGCCTGGCCGCCGGCACGCTCCTGACCGCCTTCGCCGCCTACGGCGCGATCGCCTTCTTTCAGGACAAGCACGAGCTGGCGGCGTTCTGCGGCGCCGTCGTCGGCGCGCTGCTCGCCTTCCTGTGGTTCAACATCAATCCGGCGCGCTTCTTCATGGGCGACACCGGCGCGATGTCGCTCGGGGTCACGCTCGGCGTCGTCGCCATGCTGACGAACAGCCTCTTGCTCCTGCCGATCATCGGGCTCGTCTTCGTGGTGGAATCGCTGTCCGTCATCATCCAGGTGCTCTCCAAGAAGCTCCGGGGGAAGAAGGTCTTCCTGTCCGCGCCCATCCACCACCACTTCGAGGCGAAGGGCTGGTCGGAACCGACCATCGTCATGCGCTTCTGGGTCATCGCCGCGGTGAGCGGCGTGCTGGGCCTGATCATCGCGCTTTTGGACCGATAACGAGGCCGGCCCTGGCGGGCCGGTTTTCTGTTACAATAGGCCTGAAGTAACCCATCCACATGGCTGAAGCCTCGCAGGACATGTACCACCCGACCGAGAAGCGCGTCTTGCCCGTCATCCCCCTCAAGGACGTCGTGATCTTCCCGGGCGTGGCCGCGCCCTTGGCCGTCCGCCGGGCCCGTTCCGTCCGGGCGCTCGACGCCGCGCTCGCCAAGGACAAGCTGGTGCTGTTCGTGCCGCAGAAGAACGGGGCGCCCGGCGATCCGAAGCCCGAAGACCTCTACGAGGTCGGGACCATCGCCAAGGTGCGCGAATCGGCGCGCCAGAAGGGGACGGTCCGCCTGGTCGTCGAGGGCGTGGTGCGCGCCCGCGTGCAGAAGGTGCTGGCGGTCGATCCGTTCATCAAGGCGGAGGCCGAGATCATGCCGACGCCGAAGTTCCAGAAGACCGACCGCGTCGACGCCGAGGGCGTCAGCCTGATGAACCAGTTCCGCGAGTGCGTGAACATGGGCGCCAACGTGCCGTTCGACGTCCTGCTCGTCGTCATGAACGTGAGCGACCCGTGGCAGCTCGCCGATCTCGTCGCCGTCAACCTCGACTTCACCGTCGAGGAGCGCTACGCCGTGCTGTCTTCGCGCACCGTCGAGGAGAAGCTCGCGCACGCGCGCGACGGCGTGAACCGGCAGATGAAGGTGCTGCGCATGGCGCGCGACCTCCAGGCCGAGACCGGCAAGGAGATCGACAAGATGCAGAAGGAGATGTTCCTGCGCGAGCAGATGAAGACGATCGAGAAGGAGCTCGGCCAGATGAACGGCGGCGGCTCCTCCGAGGCGGAAGAGCTGCGCAAGAAGATCGAAGCGGCGGGGATGCCCGACGAGGTGAAGCAGAAGGCGCTCAAGGAGCTCGCGCGCATGCAGGCGATGCCGAGCTTCTCGCCGGAGCTCTCCTACATCCGCGGCTACCTCGACTGGCTGATCGCCATGCCCTGGGCGGCGCGCGACAAGGACGAGATCTCGCTGCGCAAGGCCCGCAAGGTCCTCGACGAGGACCACTACGGGCTGGCCAAGGTGAAGGAGCGCATCCTCGACTTCCTGGCCGTGCAGAAGCTGGCCGGAAAGACGCGCGGATCGATCCTGTGCTTCGTCGGTCCGCCGGGCACCGGCAAGACCTCGATCGGGAAATCCATCGCGCGCGCCATGGGCCGCAAGTTCTTCCGCATGAGCCTGGGCGGCCTGCGCGACGAGGCCGAGATCCGCGGACACCGCCGCACGTACGTCGGCGCCCTGCCCGGACGCATCCTCCAGGGCATCGCGCAGGCGAAGACGCGCAATCCCGTCTTCATGCTCGACGAGATCGACAAGGTCGGCGCGGATTTCCGCGGCGATCCGACGGCGGCGCTGCTCGAGGCGCTCGATCCGGAGCAGAACAATTCCTTCGGCGACCACTATCTCGAAGTGCCGTTCGACCTCTCGGACGTCTTCTTCATCACGACCGCCAACATCCTCGACACCGTGCCGCCGGCGCTCCGCGACCGCATGGAAGTCATCGAATATCCCGGCTACACCGAGGACGAGAAGGTCCGCATCGCCATCGATTACCTCGTGCCCAAGGCGCAGAAGGAGCACGGCCTCGCCGCCACCAAGGTGAAGATCGCCGACAAGGCCATCCAGCGCGTCGTCCGCGAGTACACGCGCGAGGCCGGCGTCCGCAACCTCGAACGCAGCATCACGCAGGTCTTCCGCAAGATCGCGCGCAAGGTCGCCGAGAACGGCGGATCGAAAGCCTGGTCGATCGCCGAAGCCGACGTGCCGAAGTATCTCGGCGTGCCGAAGTTCCGCCAGCAGGTCGCCGAGAAGAAGGACGCCGTCGGCGTCGTCACCGGCCTGGCGTGGACGGAAGCCGGCGGCGAGATCCTGCCGATCGAAGCCACGCGCATGCCCGGCAAGGGCCAGCTGATCCTGACCGGCCAGCTCGGCAAGGTCATGCAGGAATCCGCGCAGGCCGCGCACTCGTACGCGCGCGCCAACGCGGGGCGCCTCGGCATCAAGGGCGATTTCAACAAGGACGAGGACATCCACGTGCACGTGCCGCAGGGCGCCATCCCCAAGGACGGGCCGTCCGCCGGCGTGGCCATGGCCGCCGCCATCGTCTCGCTCCTCACCGGCAAGCCGGTCCGGCGTTCGGTCGCGGTCACCGGGGAGGTGACCCTGCGCGGCCACGTGCTCGAGATCGGCGGCGTGAAGGAGAAGGTGCTCGGGGCGCATCGCGCCGGCATCCGCACCGTCGTCCTGCCGAAGGACAACGAGAAGGACCTTGAGGAGATCCCCGCCAACGTCCGCAAGACGATGAAGTTCGTCTTCGCCGAGACGGTCGACCAGGCCATCGCGGCGCTTTTCGCCCGCCGCTGACGTATGCGCCGGAACCCGCCCGACCTGCAGCTGCTCGCCGTGACGGCCGGACTGGTCGTCTTCGGGCTGGTCGCGCTGGCGTCGGCGACGGGACCGACCGGCTTCTCGAAGTTCGGCGACAGCTACTACTTCTTCAAGCGCCAGCTGCTCTTCGGCGTCCTGCCCGGCGCGTTCCTGCTGTTCCTGGCCGCGCGCACGCCGATGGACCGTATCAAACGCGTCGCCCCGCTCATGATCATCGCGGCGGCGGTCCTGCTCTGCCTGGGCTTCATCCCGGGCCTGCGCGCCGATTACGGCAGCGGCAGCTGGATCACCGTCTTCGGCGCGTCGCTCCAGCCGTCGGAGATCGCCAAGCTCTGCCTCGTGCTGTATTTCGCCGACTGGCTCTCGCGGCGCGACGAGCAGGCGATCCGCGGCTTCTGGTCGGGCTTCGTGCCCTTCGGCATCTCCGTCGCGCTCGTCATCGCGCTCATGATGGCGCAGTCCGACCTCGGCACCACGGCGGTCATCATCGCCTTCCTCTTTTCCATGTACATCTCGGCCGGCGCGGCCCTGAAGCACCTGGCCGTCCTGTTCGCCGCGGGCTTCGCGATGTTCCTGGTCTTCATCAAGATCGCGCCGTACCGCGCCGACCGCCTGAAGATCTTCCTGCGCCCCGACCTCGATCCGCAGGGCGTCGGCTACCACATCAACCAGGCGATGCTGGCGATCGGTTCCGGCGGCTGGTTCGGCCTCGGCCTCGGCAAGTCGCGCCAGAAGTTCCAGTACCTGCCGGAAGTCGCCGGCGACTCCATCTTCGCCGTCGTCTCGGAGGAGCTCGGCTTCCTCGTCTCGGCCGCGCTCATCCTCGCCTTCCTCTATCTCATCTACCGCGGCCTGAAGATCGCGGAGCAGGCCAGCGACCCGTTCTCGCGCTACGCGGCGGTCGGCATCACGGCCTGGCTCGGCTTCCAGGCGGTGCTGAACATCTCGGCGATGGTCGGCCTCATGCCGCTCACCGGCGTGCCGCTGCCGTTCGTGAGCCACGGCGGCACGGCCATGCTCGCGAACCTGACGGCCGTCGGCGTCCTCGCCTCGATCTCGTCGGAGCACCGGCATCTCCGCCGGAAGTGAAACGGCCCGTTGACGCGCGGGCCGTTTTTCGATACGAACAGGGCGGCCGCGAACACGGCGGCATGGCAGGAGACCGACATGGACGCGAAACACGACCACCCGCTCTTTCGGAAATCGCTGACCCGCATCGAGGATTGGCATACGTGGAAGCTGCGCTGGCAAGAGACCTCGCACGTCGAGGAGCTCATGGGCCTGCTGCACGTCGCTTGCCACGTGAGCGCGCGCGATCAGGCCAACCGCACGGAGTTCTTCGACTTCCTGATGACGGTCGCCGACGGCTGGCGCGACGAGGGCTTGATGGGCAGCCGGAACGAGATCGAGAACGCGCACCGCCAGGCGCTGGCGGAGAAGGCGTTCAAGATGCTGGCCGAGTACGGCTTCCGCCGCCGGCAGCCCGGCGACGAGGGCCAGCCGGAATGGCTGCGCTTCTGGCTCCGCGACCCGCTGTACTTCGGCCTGCTCCGCTTCCTGGACGACGGCGAACGGCGGAACGGCCTGCTGGCGCGGAACCTCTCCCACGATCCGCCCACGACGCATCACGAGACGTGGGCTCACGCCTTCGCCGTCAATCTCGTCGCGAAGACGTGGGACATCGATGACGGCGCGCGCGGCATCTTCTATCCTTCGGAAGAGGTGTCGCGCGTCACATGGCGTCGGCATTGCGCCAAGGCGCGGCCCCGCTACGTCCGCATCCTGCACGGGATCGGCCGCCTCGACCTCCTGACGCGCCTGCCGATGGGCATGGACAGCGAGGAGCATCGCGTCCTCCGCGATCTCGCGCTCAAGAACCCGTTCATTCCGACGGAGACGTACGATTCGCTCGAGACCGCCCTCCTGAAGGGCTGGCAGGCGCCGCAGGTGCTGGTCCAGGTCGAAGCGATCATGCGCGCGCAGCGCAAGGCACGATAGAAGCCGATCCCGGCTTCTTTTTTGTTGCCCGGAGGCGGGGGAGAGGCTATGCTGGGCGCATATGAAGATCCTGTTCGCCGGAGGCGGGACGCTCGGGCCGGTGACGCCGCTCCTGGCCGTCGCCGAGGAGATCCGCCGCAAGGAACCTGGGGCCGAATGCGTCTTCGTCGGCACGCCCGACGGTCCCGAGCGCCGCCTCGTCGAGGAGGCCGGCATGCGCTTCCTGCCGCTCGACGCGCCGAAACTGCGGCGCTACTTCAGCCTGCGCACGCTCGCCATGCCGTTCGAGCTCGGCGCCTCGGTCTGGAAGGCCGGCGCCATCCTGTCGCGGGAGAAGCCCGACGCCGTCGTCGGCGCCGGCGGCTACGTGCAGGTGCCGCTCATCCTCGCGGCGCGCCTGCGCGGGGTGAAAGCCGTCATCCATCAGCAGGACGTGGTGCCGTCGCTCAGCAACAGGCTCGTGGCCGGACGCGCGGCGGCGATCACCGTGGCGTTCGAGCCGTCGCTCGCCGATTTCCCGAAAGGCAAGGCGGCCGTCATCGGCAATCCGGTGCGCCGCGCCGTCGAGGAAGGGGACAGGGCCAAGGGCCTTGCCATGCTCGGCGTGACGGGAGATCTTCCGGTCGTGCTCGCCTTCGGCGGCGGCACCGGCTCGGTCTTCCTGAACGAGCTCATCGCTTCCGCCTCGCCGCTCTGGACAGGCTTCGCTGAGCTCGCGCACATCACCGGGCTCGAGAAGACGCCGGTGCGTCTTCCGCAGCTCACGCATCCCGACCGGTACCACCGCTTCGATTTCGTCGGGAAGGACATCGCGCATCTCATGGCCGCCGCCGACGTCATCATCAGCCGCGCCGGCATGGGGACGCTGACGGAGCTCGCGGCGCTCTCCAAGCCCGTCATCCTGGTGCCGATCGCCGATTCGCATCAGGAGAAGAACGCCGAGTACGTCGTCGAGCGCGGCGGCGCGCGGATGTTCCGCGAACTCGACCTCACGCCGGAACAGCTCGTGACCTTCACGCGCGACCTGCTCAAGAAGCCCGACGAGGCGCGCCGCCTCGGCCACGGCCTGCAGGCCCTCTTCCGCCCCGGCGCGCGCGAGGCCCTGGCCGAAAAAGTCCTCGCGCTGGTATCATGAGTCCCATATGAAACGCTCACGCATCCTCCTTGCCGCCCTGCTCCTGGCCGGAGCCGGTTGCGCGCCCCAGACGCCCGTTTCCGACAACGCCTCCGCCACGGCGACGGACGCCGGCGATTCCCGCCCGGCGGAACAGGCCAGCGACGCCGCCAAACTGACCGTCCCCGCTACGACACCTAAGAGCACCGCCATGGACAAGCAATGGACGTTCCCGGGCACGCTGCCCGAGAACCAGATCAAGGACCGCCAGATCCGCATCGAGACCGCCAAGGGCACGATCGTCTTCGAGCTCTTCGATGAGGAGGCCCCCATGACCGTCTCGAACTTCGTGTACCTGACGAAGGGCGGCTACTACGACGGCCTGACCTTCCATCGCTACGAGCCCGGCTTCGTCATCCAGGGCGGCGACCCGGCCGGCAACGGCACGGGCGGCCCCGGCTACCGGTTCCAGGACGAGCCCGTCACGCGCTCCTACGAGAAAGGCATCGTCGCCATGGCCAACGCCGGACCGAACACCAACGGCAGCCAGTTCTTCATCATGCTCTCCGACACGCCGCTGCCGCCGCTCTACACGATCTTCGGCCGCGTCACCAAGGGACTCGACGTCGTCGACGCCATCCGCGCCGGAGACGTGATGACGAGCGTCATCGTCGAGGCGAAAGCCAAGTAGCATGTTCTGGAAGAAGAGGCCGATCACGCACGCCGCCGCGCTCTGGGTCCTCGTCGGCGCCGCCGCCGGAGCCCTGATCGCCGTGCTGTCGTACGCCGCGGCGCTTTCGGACATCCGGAAAGGCACCGTGCAGCCGCTTCCCCTGCGTGTCGTCACCCGCGCGGAACAGCCCCCGACGCTCTTCGGGGCGATCGTCGCCTTCGACGGCACGGTCATGACGGTCGATTCGAAACAGCCGTACAAGGAAGTGATCGTCGGATCCGACACCGCGATCACGACCGTCGGCGGTTCCGCCGTCCCTTCTTCCGAACTGAAGCCCGGCGCCGTCGTGACGGCGACCGGCAAGGACCTCGGGGACGGCCGGCTCTCCGCCGTCGCCATCGTCATCCTCGAAGCCCGCTGACCACGCGGCCGGACCCCTCTCGCCCGAGAGGGGTTTTCGATATGAAAAAACCTCCCGCGCGGGGGAGGCGTTCAGAGCGACGCGAGGATGAGCGCCGCGCCGGCCGTCATGACGAGCGCGCCGATCAGCCGTTCGCGGACATGCGGTTCCTTGAAGAACAGCCAGCCCCAGACGGCGCTGAGCGGTGCCGAGAAGCGCCGGATGGCGATGACGTACGTCGCGGGAGCGACGGCCATCGCCGTCATCTGCAGCATCGAGCCGAAGCCGGAGAGCAGGCCGAGCGACGCCAGGCGCAGGCGGTCGTGGCGCGCCGGCGCGAGCGCCTGCGGCTTCCGCCAGCAGAACGGCGTCAGGATCGCGCCGATGCCGCCGTGCAGCACGGCCGAATACCAGAGCGGGTCCCAGGCGCGGACGGCGATGCCGTCGAGCGGGGCCGTCATGGCCCAGATGACGATGACGCCGAGCATGAGCCGCGGGCCCGGCAGGCGCCAGACGCTGCGGATCGGGCCGAAGACGCCGTGCGTCCGGAGCGCGTGCAGGTTCAGCACGTACAAGCCGACGCCGATGACGGCGACGCCGAGCATCCCGATCCCCGGGACCGTCCGGCCCGTGATGAGCGGTTCGGTGGCCAGCAGGAAGACGGGGGAGAGGGCGGTGATCGGCACGGTCAGCGAAAGGTCGTGGCGCAGCGCGCGGACGTAGAGCATGGACGCGCCGGCGTTCAGCGCGACGCTGACGGCGGCCGGCGCCCAGAAGCGCGGTTCCGGCATCGGCGGCAGGCCGACGAGGCACAGGGCGCACGCGGCGACGAAGGCCGCGGCGACGACGCGCTGCCACCAGGCGATGGCCTCGACGGACCAGCGCCTTCCGATCTGATGCGAGTCGGCGTTATAGACCGACTCGGAGCAGGCGCTGGCGAAACTTTCGACGACCCACACGGATCCTCCTTGGACAGGGCCTCTCGACTGTAGGTCCCGCCCGAAGCGCCGTCAAACTTTCCTTCCCGGCCCGTCGGGCTGTAGAGTATCGGCAGTATGCCTTCCTCGCGCCGCCACCTCACCGCCGACGCCTTCTACCGCTATCTCAAGTGCCCGCACTGGGTCTATTGGGACGTCTTCGGCGACCCCAAGGACAAGGGGGAGGTACCGCCGATGCTGCAGAAACTGCGCGAGGACGGCGTCCTGCACGAGAAGCGCTGTGTCGAGAAGATGGGTCTGTACCTGGAACTGCCGTCCGAAGGCGAAGCCGAGGACTTGTTCCCGGCGACGCTCGAGGCGATGCGGCAGGGCGCGCCGCTCATCTATCAAGGGACCCTGCTCGACGACACCTGGGCCGGACGCCCCGACCTCCTGCGCCGCGTCGAGATCCCCTCGAAGCTGGGCGATTGGTCGTATGAAGCCATCGACATCAAGTCGAGCCGCGAGATCACCGAAGCGCAGTCCTACCAGCTCGTCTTCTACGCGCTGCTGCTCAAGAAGATCCAGGGCGTGAAGCCGGAACACGGGAAGATCCTGAACGTCGACGGCGAGGAGCGCGCGTTCCTGATCGACGACGTCGAGTCGGACTTCTTCGAGGTCCTCGACCGCATCCTGGCGATCCGCGGAGGCGAGAAGCCGCCGCTCTCCTTCATGTCGAGCTGCAAGGATTCGCCGTGGTTCGCGTTCTGCAAGAAGGAGGCGGAGGACGCGGACGACATCAGCCTGCTCTACAAGATCTACAAGAGCGAGGCCAAGCGCCTCCGCGAAGCCGGCTACGCGACGCTGACGAAGCTCGCGGAAACGGACCTGGCGCGGCTGCAGGCCGACGTCAACGGCGTCTCCGACCACCGTCTCGAACGCCTGCGGCTCCAGGCCCAGGCCCTGCGCGGGAAGATCACGACGCGCATCGACGACGCGCGCCTGCCCGACGCGCCCGTCGAACTGCACTTCGACATCGAAGGCGATCCGATGATCGGCGTCGAGTACCTCCACGGCCTGCTCATCCGCGAAGGCGGCACGGAGACGTACAAGGCGTTCGCGGCCGAGGACCCGGCCGACGAAGGCCGCGCCTGGACGGAATTCTGCGACTTCGTCGAAGGCTACGCCGGCGCGCCCATCTACCATTACGGCTGGTACGAGCTCGACGCCATCCGGCGCCTTTCCTCCAAATACGGCATCTCGCGCAAGGCGGCCGAGGCGCTCGATCCCGCCAACATGATCGACTTGAACCGCGTCACCCAGCGGTGCGTCATCTTCCCGCTGTATTTCTACTCGCTGAAGGACGTCGCCAAGCATCTCGGCTTCCGCTGGCGCGCCTCCGACGCCTCGGGCGCCAACTCGGTGCTGTGGTTCCAGGAGTGGTGCGACAAGAAGGACCGGGCGCTGTTCCAGAAGATCGTCGACTACAACGAGGACGACGTCCGCGCCACCGCGCATCTCAAGGACTGGCTCGTCCGCGCCGAATGAAAAAGCCTCCCGTCGGGGAGGCTTTCGCGTTCAGAGCGTGGCGGACGACGGCGCGCCGCGCGTCCTCCAGAGGTCGAGGTAGCTGCGGTGCGTCTGCGGTTCGCCCGGACAGAGCTTGGCCAGCAGACGCTCGAGGTTCCGCGCGTCGACGGCGTTGTCGGCCCGCACCTCGATGAAGTTGCCCAGGCCTTCGACCATGTCGCGGGCGATGAGCGCGCCGCCCGACTGGTAGAGCACGCGCGTCTTCTTGAGCGTGGCTTCGGCGCGGTACGCGTCCGAGAACCAGCGCATGGCATCCCTCGGCAGGGCGATGGGCGAGGTGACCGGACGCGCGCCCGGCTCGCCGCGGCCCCGGGGGAGGAACGGGCCCTTGTAGGTCAGCAGCACCTCATCCGCTTCGGCGGGCTCCAGGCGCAGGCGCAGGATCTCGTCCGCGTGCGCGCGGTCCTTCGGCACCATGAAGCGGTCGATCTGCTGGAGGGTGGCGCCGAGGCGCGTGGCCTTCGCCAGATGCCTGACGGCTTCGTCGGAGAGCGTCTTCGCGCGCGCCTTCAGCTGATACTGCATCGAGCCGGCGCGGTGCGCCTCCTTGGACGGTTCGTACCGCGATTCCACGATGACGTCGGCGTGTTCGACCGTCGGATCGATGAACTCGCGCTTGGCCGGCCAGACCGTCGTGAAGTACTGCTCAAGCACCTCGCGCGAGCTCTGCTTCGTGCGTCCTTCCGGACCGGCGTCGCGGAACAGCCGCCGCAGCATCGAGCTGTCGTGGTCGGACCGGACGAAGATCTTCAGGTCCGCGGCGGCCAGGATGTCCGGATGCCGCAGGGCGAAGAGCCCGTCGACGAGCACGAACGCCCGGGCGGTGAAGTCCTCCTCGCCGACGCGTTCGCCGGTCCCGAAGTCGTACGTCGGGATCTTCAGCGTCTTGCCGACGCGGGCTTTGGCGAGATGTTCCGCGGCCAGCGCGAGATCGAGCGCGTCGGGGTGGTCGAAGTGCGGCACGCCCGCGGCGCGCATCCGTCCGACGCCGACGTAGTAGTTGTCGAGCGACAGCACGGAAACGGCGTTCTTCGGCATCCCGGGCGCGGCGCGCAGGCGCTCCGCCAATCTGCCGATCAGGTAGCCTTTGCCGTCGCCGGATCCTCCGGCCACGGCCGCGATGACGGGCCGGCCGCGCGCCTTCGATGCCTTGCGCTCCAAGAGAAGCGGGACGATGACGTCGGGCGCTTCGCCGCTCGGTACGGATGTCTGAATCAATGGACCCTCCTTGTAATGGACCGGCCGGAGCGTACCTCCGAAAAAGCGCCCCGTCAAGGGGCGCCTGCTTCGAGTCTCCGGATCTTTTCCTTGAGTTCGACCATCTTGTTCTCGCGGTCGGTCATCATCTTCGTGAGACGCCCGAGCTCTTCCATCTGGCGGTCGCGCTCGTCGTGCATGGCCTTGGCTGCGGTGATGTCCTCGACGACCGCCAGCCAGTAGCGCTTGCCCTCCAGTTCGACGGGGCGCAGGCTCATGGCCGCCCAGAAGAAGCCGCCGTCCTTCTTCTTGAAGCGCACCTGCTCGCGCACCAGCATGCCCTTCGCGCGGGCGATCCCGAGCAGGCGGTCGCGTTCGGAGGGGCCGTCGTAATAGAGCGCGGTGACGCTGCCGAGCGCCATGACGTCTTCGCGGCCCCAGCCGCCGTACGCGCGCATGGCGTCATTGAAGTCCATCAGGACGCCGCGTTCGTCGGAGATGCCGCAGCCGACGGGCGCGTCGGCGAAGAACGCGTGGTACAGGCCGGCCGGGACGTCCGCGTGGGTGGGGTGTTCCATATAAGGTGTTTCAACGTTTCTCGATCGCCGGGAAGACGACCGACATCTGCGTGCCGACGCCCTCGATGGAATCGACGTAGATCTGGCCGTGCTGGAGCTCGACGATCTGCTTGGTGATCCAGAGCCCGAGGCCCGTGCCGGGGATGCCGCGCGTCTGGTCGGTGGCGATGCGGTAGAACTTCTGGAAGAGGCGTTCGCGCGCCTGGGGCGACATGCCGAGGCCGGTGTCCGTGCACTTGATCTTGACCTTGCCCTCTTCGACGAACGCCGAGACGGTGACCGAGCCCTTCGGCGTGTACTTGATGGCGTTGCCGAAGATGTTGACCAGCACCTGCTTGGTGCGCGCGGGGTCGACCGGAATCTTCGGCAGCGGGCTCGGGGGCGCCTCGAACGCGAAGACCAGGCCCTTGTTCTTGGCGTTGGATTCGAGCTCCTCCATGACGCCCTTGATCAGCTCTTCAGGCTGCGTCGGGACGGGGTCGATCGAGAGCCGGCCCTGCTCGATGCGCGAGACGTTCAGCAGGTCCTCGACGAGGTCGCCGAGGCGTTCGGAGAGCGTGTAGAGCGTCGCCATCTTCTCGCGGGCCACGCCCTGGAACGGCCCGAAGGCGTTCTCGAGGAAGAGCGACAGGAAGCCCTTGATGGCCGAGATCGGCGTCATCAGCTCGTGCGAGGCCATCGAGATGAACTCGTCCTTCATCTTGTCGACCTCCTTCAGCTTGCGGAAGAGGAGCGCGTACTGGAAGAGGCGCGTGTTGGAGGCGAGGATGAGGACGGTGACGAGCACGGTCAGCGCCAGCAGGATGTAGGAACGGAAGAGCGTGGCGGCGACGCGCGCGTCGAGCGTCTCGAGCGAGAGCTTCATGAAGACGAGCGCCTTCTTCGCGCCGGCCCCGTCGACGAGCGGCATGATGACGCCCCAGTAGCGCTTGCCGGAGGCGCGGGGAAGGTCCTCGTCGGCGGAGGTGGCGTTGTCGGCGCGCGTCAGGAAGGCGAACGCCTCGTCCTGCGTCCAGGCGAGCACGTTCTGCACCTGGCTCGACGACTTGCCGACGGCGGCGCGGTCGAGGCTGGCGACGATGCGGAAGCGCTCGCTCGGCAGGGCGTCGCCGTCCGGCACGAGCACCTCGAGCGCGCGGACCTCGCCGACCTGCCCGGCGACGTCCTCGACGAGCGCCTGAAGCCTCGCGGAATCGTCGAGCGATTCCTTGGCCGCGACGTTGAAGAGCCGTCCGACGATCAGCGCCTGGCGCTGGAGCGCGACGTCGGTGTCCTGCTTGAAGCCGCGGACCGCGTAGAGCGTGTTGACGACGATGAGGATCGGCACCAGCACGATCAGGACGATCGCGTAGATGATCTGCCAGTATTTCTTCAGGGCGTTCATAGCCCTTCGCCGGAGCCCGGCATGGGGTCCTTGCGCACCTGGCGGACGATGGCGAAGACGAGCGCCAGGGCGAGCGCGACGAGGCCGATGCCTCCGTAGATGAACCAGCGGGAAAGGGTCGCCGGCGCCTCCTCGACGTTGACGTCGGGGCGGAGGAACTCCTCTTCCGAGACGGCTTGCGCCTCGCGGACGAAGAAGGCGAGCGGCGACGACGCGGCGACGAGCTTGCCCGTCTCGTCGTTGACCGAGACGTACGCCTCGTGGCGGCCCTCGGCCAGCTTGCTGCCGAAGTCGTAGGTCCAGTTGCCGTTCTCGTCGGTCGTGGTGGTCACGACGACCGGCAGGTAGCTGTAGACGAAGATGGTGACGACCGAGTTCGGGGCGGCCGTGCCGGAAAGG
>Ga0209966_1000167_pt1 | contig 27200 bp, 25 predicted proteins | sample RhisoiCoNPM_FD_187575 | JGI IMG/M metagenome (GOLD analysis project Ga0209966, IMG submission 187575) | Arabidopsis thaliana rhizosphere microbial communities from the Joint Genome Institute, USA, that affect carbon cycling - Rhizosphere... | ecosystem: Host-associated > Plants > Roots >... | reverse complement strand
AGGTTCGCGCCACGGGCTGACCCAACTGATTGGACCAATGGGCTCCATAGCGTCGGCGGCGGAACTCGGCGCCGCGAGCTACCGACGCAACCCGGGCCGCCCCATCAGGCAGTCGAGCGCGGCGCTGTCGAACCGGGCCTCGACGATGTCGGCCAGCCGCTCGAAACTGGCCTCCAGCCCGGGCGGGGCGGCATCGAACAGCGCACGCAGCACGGCCGGCGACTCGAGCAGACCATGCGCGTAGACGCCGAGCACGCGGCCGGCCTGCCAGCCGATCGCGGCGCCGGCCTCGTCGCGCAGCGCGACCGCCGGGCCGGGCTTCCCGGGCGGCGGCGCGGTGACCCCATGGTGGATTTCGTAACCACTCGCTTCCAGGCCCGACAGCGCCTGCCACGGGCCGGCCAGCGCGCCGAAGCGCAGGCGCGCCGGGCGCACGCGCTTGTCGCCCTCGTAGCGGGTCGCCAGCGGCAGCAGGCCGAGGCCCGGCGCGCTGCCGGCCTGGCCGTCGATGCCGGCGGGGTCGTCGAGCCGCTCGCCGAGCATCTGCAGGCCGCCGCAGATGCCCAGCACCGCAGCGCCGGCGGCGGCGCGCTCGGCGACGGCGGCGTCCAGGCCCTGGGCGCGCAGCCAGGCCAGGTCGCCGCTGACCTGCTTGGAGCCGGGCAGCACGATCAGCGCCGCGTCGTGCAGGTCCGCCGGGCGCCGCGCCCACACGAGCCGCCAGCCCGGCAGGCGCGCGAGCGGCGCGAACTCGTCGAGGTTGCTGATGCGCGGCGGCGCGAGCACCGCGACGACGCGGCCCGGCCCGCCGGCGCACGCGGCGGCGGCCGGGCCGAACCAGCCGTCCTCCTCTGGCAGGCCATGGTCTGCGACGCGCGGGATCACCGCCAGCACCGGCACGCCGGTCAGCGCCTGCAGCTGCTGCGGCGCGGGCGCGAGCAGCGCAGGGTCACCGCGGAACATGTTGAGCACATGGCCGGCGAGCAGCGGCCGCAGGTCGTCGGGCAGCAGTTGGTGCGTGCCGTGCAGATGGGCGAAGGCGCCGCCGAGGTCGATGTTGGCGACCAGCAGCGCCCGCGCCGGCCCCTGCTCGCGCGCCCAGCGCGCGACGCCGAGGTTCACGTAGTCGTCCGCGGCAAGGTTGATCTCGGCCGGCGAGCCGGCGCCCTCGACCACGATCAGCGCATGGCGCGCGGCCAGCCGATCGAAGCTCTCGCGCGCCGCCTGCGCGAGGCGGCCGCTGCGCTCGCGCCACGGCAGGCGCGACAGCGCCGCGTCGGCGCGGCCGTGCAGCACCACCTGGCTGGCGGTGTCGCGCTCCGGCTTGAGCAGCACCGGGTTGTGGTCGACGCCCGGTGCGACGCCCGCCGCCAGCGCCTGCAGGTACTGTGCGCTGCCGATCTCGCCGTGGCCGCCGTCGAGGCCGGGCACGACGCGGGCGTTGTTGCTCATGTTCTGCGCCTTGAACGGCGCGACGTCGATGCCCCGGCGCCGCGCCACGCGGCACAGCGCCGTCGTCAGCCAGCTCTTGCCGGCGCCGCTGCTGCAACCCCAGACGACGAGCGTGCGCGCCATCAGTCCTCGTCCGCCACCGGCCGGGCCAGACGCCCGGGCGCAGGCGGCGGCGAGAGGGTCGGATCGGGCCGGTGCATCGTGCGGATTGTGGCGGGCCTCAGGTGGCGCCGGGCTCGTCGTCGGGGTGGCAGCGCAGGCCGAGGCAGGTGTCGAACCAGGCCTCGGCGTCGGCCAGATCGTGGCCCTCGGCGGCCCAGCCGATGTACTGGTCGGGTCGCACGACCAGCGCGGCGCGCGCGTCCGGCTCGGGCAGCCCCAGCGCATCGAGCAGCGCGGCGCCGCCGCGCGGGCCGTCGAGCGCATGCACGTGCAGGCGCTGCGGCCAGCGCGGCTCGAGCCGGGCCTGCCAGTCGGCGGCGCGCGCGTCGAGCGCCGCATCGGTGCCGCACGCGAGCAGCAGCACGTGAAAGCCCGGCGCCGCGAGCCAGCCATGCACCGGCCGCGGCGGGACGCCGACCTCGGCATGCGGCAGCCGCTCGCCGGCGCGCTCGGCCAGCCGGCCGCCGCCGCGCGCCAGCGGGCCGTCGCGGTAGGCCAGCGCGATCTGCGACACGGTGCCGAACACCCAGCGCCGCACGGCCGGGCGGCCCATCACGCGCGCGGCGACCGGCGGCACCAGGTTCAGCCGCAGCCAGCGCAGCAGCGGCTGGCGGCCGACGACGAGGCGGAAGGCGTTGTCGGTGGTGTGCAGCAGGCGCTGCGCGACCGGCCAGCGCTCGGCGTGGTACGTGTCGAGCAGCGCGGCGTCGGTCCGGCCGTCGGCCACCAGCGCGAGCTTCCAGCCCAGGTTGCAGGCGTCCTGCAGGCCGGTGTTCATGCCCTGCGCGCCGACCGGGCTGTGCACATGCGCGGCGTCGCCGGCCAGCAGGCAGCGGCCGACGCGCAGCTGCTCGACGCAGCGGTGGTGCACGCGGTAGGCCGAGAACCAGGCGGTGTCGGAGAAGTCGACCGGGATGTCCATCTGGCGCCGCACGGCGGTCTCGATGTCCTCGAAGCGCAGGTCGCCCACCTGCGTGCCGGCATGCGGCGGCAGCACGCCGATGACACGGTAGCGGCGCTCGCCGCCGGGCATCGGGAAGAACAGCACGAAGGTCTCGTGCGACAGGCAGACCGTGACCTCGCCATAGGGCAGCGCCCAGTCGATCGCGGTGTCGGCGACGTAGAAGGCGTTCTCGTAGGTGCCGCCGGCGAAGTCCAGGCCCAGCCCTTCGCGCACCGCGCTGCGCGCGCCGTCGCAGCCGACCAGCCAGTCGCAGTGCAGCGTCTCGGCGCGGCCGTCGGCGTGGCGCAGGGTCGCGTCGACGCCGTCGGCGCGCGGCTCGAAGCGCTCCAGCGTGCAGCTCCAGTCGGCGTCGTGCCCGGCCTCGCGCAGCCGGGCCTGCAGCAGCGCCTCGTTGCGGCTCTGCTCGAGGATCAGCAAATAGGGGAAGGCGGTGCGCGCGCGACCGAGGTCCCCGAGCGGCAGGCGCTGCACGCGGCGCCGGCCGACATAGAGGTTGACGGCCTCGGTGGGCCGGCCCTGCGCGACGGCCGCGTCGGCCAGGCCGAGCGCGGCGTAGAGCTCGAGCGTGCGCGCCTGCACGCCGAGCGCGCGCGACTCGCGCGTCGGGCCGGACTTGCCATCGACCAGCCGGAAGTGCACGCCGTGGCGCGCCAGCTGGTTGGCCAGCATCAGCCCGGTGGGGCCGGCACCGGCGATCAGGACCGGGGTATGCGACATGACCGCCTCCGGCCCCGATGATGAACCGCGTGCGGCGCTTGTCCAGCCCTCGATCGGTGGCGCTGCGCGCTGGGTCAAGTCCGCTGCGCGGCCGGGCAGGACGGTGGCCCCCCTTGCGGGCAGGCTGGCGTTCGCGGCCCGACCCGGGCCGCGCCCCTGCCCCGACGAGGAGACGAAGACATGCCCGCACCCCGCCCCGCCCAGCGCCGCACCGCCCTCGCCGCGGCCCTGCTCGCCGCGCTGCCGCCGCTGGCCGCGGCCGCCGACGCGCCCTGGTTCCCGTCCGAATGGGGCGCCGACGACCAGCGCGGCGCCGCCAACCGCGTGACGCCCGGACGCGTCGCCGCGGCGCTCAAGCTCGCGAAGACCGGCCAGATCTACCCGCTGGCCCAGCCCTTCCGTGCCGACATGCCGATCTGGGGCGCGCGCTCCTTCCAGCTGACGATCCCGCAGGCCGACGCGCCGCCGAGCAAGAACGCGCTGACCGCGCACCTGGATTTCGTCGCCGGCGAGCTCGGCCAGGTCGGCACCCAGCTCGACGGGCTGGGCCACGTGGGCATCGGCGACCTCTACTACAACGGCAACGACCGCCGCCAGTTCGCGCAGCGCACCGGGCTCAAGCGCCTGGGCATCGAGAACGCCGGCGCCTTCGTGACGCGCGGCGTGCTGCTCGACGTGGCGGCCTACAAGGGCGTGCAGCGGCTGCCGGCCGGCTATGCGGTCAGCGCCGCCGACCTGCAAGGCGCGCTGCAGCGCCAGGGCCAGACGCTGCGCGAGGGCGACACGCTGCTGATGCGCACCGGCTGGTCGCAACTGTGGAGCACGGACCCGGCGGCCTACCTCGGCAACGCGCCCGGCTGGAGCGCCGAGGCCTGCGAGTGGATCGTCAAGCACAAGCCCGCCGTGACCGGCTGCGACACCTACGGCTGCGACGTCGTGCCCAACCCGGCCGACGCGCAGGTGCTGTGGCCCTGCCACCAGATCATGGGCACGAAGGCCGGCATCTACAACGTCGAGAACCTCGACCTCGAGCGGCTCGCCGGCGACCGCGCGCACGAGTTCCTGTTCATCATGACGCCGCTGCCGCTGGTCGGCGCCTCGGGCTCGCCGGTCGCGCCGATCGCGATCCGTTAGCGGTGGCGGCGCCGGTGCTCGCGCGGCGCGCAGCCGTAGCGGCGCGCGAAGGCGCGGCTGAAATGCGCGGCATCGCTGAAGCCATGGTCGAAGGCGATGCGCGTCAGCGTGTGCGCGGCGCGCGCCGGATCGCGCAGCGCGCGCTCGCAGGCGGCCAGGCGCTCGGCCCAGATCCAGCGCTCGAGCGTGCAACCCTCGGCGCGGAACAGCGCGTGCAGGCTGCGCGTCGACAGGCCCAGCGCCGCGGCGATGGCCGGCACCGACAGCGCCGGGTCGTGCAGACGCTCGCGCACCAGCGCCCGGACCTGCGCGAGCCGCCGCGCCACCAGGCCAGCCGCGTCCGGCTCGGCGCCGCGCAGGCCGGCGGCGACCATGCCGAGCAGCGCGTCGGCCAGATCGCGCGCGGCGGCCGGGGCCAGGGCGATGTCGGCGCGGCAGGCCTCGCCGAGCATCCGGCGCAACAGCCGCGCCGGCAGCGCATCGGCCGCGATCGCGGTGGCCACGCACGCGTCGGCGCCGGCCAGCCGCGCGAGCAGCTCGCGGCGCGGGATGCGCAGCACCGCCTGGCGGTAGTCGGTGTCGAAGTCGAGCTCGTAGGGGCGGCGGGTGTCGTAGACCGCGAACTCTCCGGGCCCGAGCCAGACCTCGCGGCCAGCCTGCCGCACCGCGCCGCGGCCGTCGAGCTGCACCGCGAGCAGGAAGAACTCCTCGCCGGCGCGCGCCGCCTGCTGGCGCGAGCGCGTGATCGTCTTGCGGCCATGGCCGGCGGAGCGAAAGCGCGTCAGCGAGCACTGGTCGATGTCGCGGTTGAGCATCGCGGCGTCGAAGCGCTCGGGCTCGGCGATCGTGAAGCCCGATTCGACGAAGCGGTCGGACACCGCGCGCGTCCAGCCGGCGACACGCTGTTCGGGCGGCAGCGCCAGCGTGGCGTAGCCGCGTTCGGTGCGAGGGCTCATCGTGCTCCTTCCGGCAGGGGCGCGCCTCACACGGACGGGGCGACTGCCTGCGCTGCGGATGGTAGACGGACAGGCCGATGCGCTCGGCCTTGCAGCCCTTCAGCGGCCGCGCCTCAGGCCGCCACGCGCGCGCCCTTGGGGTAGAGCCGGGCGTCGAAGTCACCCATGCGCGGGAAGTCGAGCGGCACGAGCCGGTCGATCCCGCGCAGGTGCTGGCGGTAGTCGTGCAGGATCTGCTCGCGCTGCTCGGCCGTCACATAGGGCACATGCCAGCCGACGAAGGGCGGCAGCACGCTCATGCCGGTGTAGGCGAGCGTGCCGCGCAGCAGCGGCTTGAGCATGTCGTCGAGCGGCCCGTGGATCGACCCGGGGCCGTCGAACATGTGCGGGCGGCCGCCGAGCGTCAGCGTCGCCATCGCCTTCTTGCCCACCAGGCCGCCGCGGTCGTAGAAACGCAGGCCGCCGTAGGTCAGGCCGGAGAGCAGCACGCGGTCGATCCAGCCCTTGAGCATCGCCGGCACCGAGAACCAGAACACCGGGAAGTTCAGGATCAGCAGGTCGCACCACAGCAGCTTGGCGACCTCGGCCTGGATGTCCGGCGCCAGCGTGCCGGAATCGAAGCCGTGGCGCTGCTCGAGCGCGTAGACCAGGTAGTCCGCTTGCTTGCGCTCGCCGAAGTCGGCCGCGCTCGCCACCGGGTTGAAGCCGTCGGCGTACAGGTCCGACACGCGCACCTCGTGGCCCTGCGCGCGCAGCGTCTCGGTCGCGGCCCAGCGCAGCGCGCTGCAGAAGGACTGCGGCTCCGGGTGCGCGTGGACGATGAAGACGTTCATGCGGCGCCCTGCGCAGCGGCCTGGCGCGCAGCGATCTCCTGCGCGCGCATCACGCTGGCGGGCGTGCCGGCGATGCCCCAGTATTGCGGCGGGATCGGCCAGCAGCCGCCGCGCACCAGGCTGCGCTCGACGCCGAGCGTGGAGACGACGAGGTCGGTGAAGCCGGCGATCAGCGCCTGGCATTCGTCGACCGGCCGACCCTCGAGCACGAGGAAGTGGAACCACGGTGCCGACGGCCCGCCCTCGCTGACGAGGTGGCCGCCGACCACCGCGTGCTGCGGCTTGTAGGTCAGCGCGACGACGCGCACGCGGTCCACGGGACTCTTCAGCACCTCGGCGTAGAGGCGCGCGGAGGCGAGCAGCAGGTCGGAAACCTGCTCGTCGGTGTACTGGCCTTCGGCGAGGCGGTATTCGAGGATGGGCATGCGCGCGTCCTCAGGCCATGCCCTTGCGGCGGCCGGCATCCATGAAGAGCGTGCTGCCGGCCAGTGCGTCGGCCTCGGGCGCGAGCAGCAGCGCGATGCCCCAGGCCACCTGCTCGGGCGTGGTCAGCGCGTTCAGCGCGGACTCGGCGCGGTACTCGTCCAGCGCCGCCTCCAGCGTGATGCCGGCGCGCACCGCGCGATCCGCGGCGATGCGGCGCAGCCGGTCGGTGTCGGCCGGGCCCGGCTGCACGACATGCGCGGTGACGCCGCGCGGGCCGTAGGCCCAGGAATACTGGCGCATCAGGTTGGTCAGCGCCGCGTTGCCCACGCCGGCGGTCGCGGCCCAGGGGTTGGGCTCGGAGCCGTAGTGCCCGCCGATGGCCACCAGCCGCGAGCCGCGCACCAGCTTGCCGTCGACCGCGCGCACCAGCCGCATCATCCCGCCGACCTTGATGTTGACCGCGTCGACCACGGCGGCGGTCGGCGCGACCAGCACGCCGCCGGCGGTGGCCACGCCGGGGCCATGCACGACCATGCGCACCGGGGCGTCGAGCGCGGCCTGGATCGCCTCGATCGACGAGTCGTTCGAGATGTCGGCCACGCAGGCGACAACGCCCGGCGTTGTGGCCACCAGAGAGGCCAGCGCGTCGGCCTTGCGCGCGACGGCCAGCACCTTCAGGCCTTCGGCGGCGAGGCGCTTGCTGATGATGGCGCCCATCGCGCCGGTGGCGCCGATGACGACGGCGATCTCTTGGGGTTGGCTCATGGTGGTCTCGCCTCAGGCCGCCTTGCGGCCCACGTCCTTGAGCAGGCCGCGCTCCTTGGCCATGCTCATCGCGGTGTCCTCGATCATGTCTTCCTGGCCGCCGATCATCTTGCGCCGGCCGAGCTCGACGAGGATCTCGCGCGCCGGCACGCCGAAGCGCGCCGCCGCCCGCTTGGCGTGCAGCAGGAAGGTCGAATAGACGCCGGCGTAGCCGAGGGTCAGCGACTCGCGGTCGACGCGGACCATGTGGTCCATCATCGGCACGATCACGTCCTCGGCCACGTCCATCAGCTTGAAGAGGTCGACGCCGGTGACCATGCCCATGCGGTCGCAGACCGCCAGGAAGGCCTCGAGCGGCGTGTTGCCGGCGCCGGCGCCAAGGCCGGCCACCGAGCCGTCGATGCGGCTCGCGCCCTCCTCGATCGCGGCGATCGAGTTGGCGATGCCCATGCCCAGGTTGTGATGGCCGTGGAAGCCGATCTCCGTCTCGGGCTTGAGCACCTCGCGCAGCGCCGCGACGCGCGCGCGCACATCGGCCGGCAGCATGTAGCCGGCGGAGTCGGTCACGTAGATGGTCTGCGCGCCGTAGTCCTCCATCAGCTTGCCCTGCTTGGCGAGCCCGTCGGGGTCGTTCAGGTGGGCCATCATCAGGAAGCCCATCGTGTCCATGCCGAGCTTGCGCGCGTAGGCGATGTGCTGCGGCGAGGTGTCGGCCTCGGTGCAGTGGGTCGCCACCGTGACGGCGCGCGCGCCGCAGTCGTAGGCCGATTGCAGCTCGCGCATCGTGCCCAGGCCGGGGATCAGCAGCACCGAGACCTTGGCCTGCTTCATCTTCGGCGCCACGGCGCTCAGGTAGGCCTCGTTGCTGGCCAGCGCGAAGCCATGCTGCAGCGAGTTGCCGCCCAGGCCCGCGCCATGCGTCACCTGGATCAGCGGCACGCCGGCTTCGTCGAGCGCGGTCGCCACCTTGACCATCTGCTCCACCGGGATCTGCTCGCGCTTGGCGTGCATGCCGTCGCGCAGGCACATGTCGTGCAGCAGCACCTTGCGGCCGCGCAGTTCGGGTTCTTGTCGGGTGGTGCTCATCACGCGGCCTCCGTGGCGCGAAGCTGGATGGTCCCGGCGAGGATCTCCTCGGCGAACATCTCCGCGGTGCGGCAGGCGGCCGCGGTCATGATGTCGAGGTTGCCGGCATAGGTGGGCAGGTAGTCGCCCAGGCCGGCGACCTTCATGAACACGCTGACGCGCCGGCCGTCGAACACCGGCCCGTTGACGAGCTGGTAGCCCGGCACGTACTTCTGCACCTCCTCGATCATCGACAGCACCGAGTCGATGATGCGGGCCTGCTGCGGCTCGCCCTCGGTCAGGCAGTTGATCGTGTTGCGCATGATCATCGGCGGCTCGGCCGGGTTGATGATCGCGAGCGCCTTGCCGCGCTTGGCGCCGCCGACGCGCACCAGCGCATCCGACGTGGTGTAGGTGAACTCGTCGAGGTTGGCGCGCGTGCCCGGACCGATGGACTTCGACGCGAGGCTGGCCACGATCTCGGCATAGTCGACCGGCTGCACGCGGCTGACCGCGTGGACGATGGGGATCGTCGCCTGGCCGGCGCAGGAGATCATGTTGACGTTCATCTCCAGCTTGTCGGCGTGCTGGCGCAGGTTGACCGGCGGCACGCACAGCGGCCCGATGGCCGCGGGCGTCAGGTCGACCATCATCACGCCGAGCTCGTTGAGCTTGCGCGAGTTCTCCGCGTGCACGTAGGCGCTGGTCGCGTCGAAGGCGATCTGGATGCCGTCGGACCGCACATGCGGCAGCAGGCCGTCGACGCCCTCGGCGGTGGTCTTCAGGCCCATGTCGCGGGCGCGGGCCAGGCCCTCGGAGGCGGCGTCGATGCCGACCATCCACACCGGCTCGAGCACGGCGCTGCGCTTCAACTTGTAGATCAGGTCGGTGCCGATATTGCCCGAGCCGATCAATGCACACTTGATCTTCTTCATCGTTCCTCTTTCACCCCATCGGTGGCCATCGCCGCGGCGGCGCGCATCGCGGCGGTCTCGCCGCCGACGGCGAAGTGCTCCGAGGGCATCTCGTTGATCATGATCCGCACCTGCTCGGGCCGCACGCCGAGGCTGCGGACCACCGCCTCGGTGATGGCTGCGACCGCGGCGCGCTTCTGCGCGACGCTGCGGCCTTCGACCAGGTTCATCTGGATGATCGGCATCAGGCCTCCTCGACGAAGCGCACGCTGACGCTGCCCAGCTCCTGGAAGCGCGCGACGACGCTGTCACCCGGCTTCACGGCCACGGCTTCGGTGATCGCTCCGCTCATCACGAAGCTGCCGGCGGGCAGCGTCTCGTCGAGCTCGGCGAGCACGCGCACCAGCAGCGCCACGGCCTCGGCCGGGTGGCCGAGCACGGCGCCGGTGGCCCCCGTCTGCACGATCTCGCCGTTCTTCTCCATCACGACGCCGAGCGTCGCGAGATCGAGCTCGGCGGCGAACCGCGCACGGCCCCCGGCCACATAGCGTGCGGCCGAGCCGTTGTCCGCGACGACGCTGGGCAGGTCGAACTTGAAGCCGGTGAAGCGCGAATCGATGATCTCGATGGCCGGCACGACGAAGTCGGTGGCCGCCATCACCTCGGCCATCGTGCAGTCAAGCCCGGCCAGGTCGCGCTTCGTGACGAAAGCGACCTCGCATTCGACGCGCGGATGGACCATGCCCTTCGTCGCCACCGCGGCGTTCTCGGCGCGTGCCATGTCGCTCGTCAGGAAGCCGATCGAGGGCACGTCCACGCCCATCTGCAGCATCTTGGCCTTGGAGGTGAGCCCGGCCTTCCAGCCGACCTGGCGGTGGCCGCGCGCCAGCCAGCGGCGGCGCAGTTCGAGCTGCACGGCGTAGCCGTCGGCCAGCGTCATCGCCGGGAAGTCGTCGGTGAGCTTGGGGATGGCCGTGGCGCCGAGTTGCGCCGCTTCCACGCGCTCGGCGAGCGCGGCGATGTCCTTGCGGTTCAGGGTGATCTTCATGCCGCGCTCTTTCCATGAAAGCGCGCACGGCACACGCCGAGCCCGCCGATGCGGCAGACCAGCTCGTCACCGCCGACCACCGGAACGAGGGCCGATTGCGAGCCCGACAGGATCACCTCGCCGGCCCGGAAGGGCAGGCCGAGCGCGCCCAGCGTGTTGGCCAGCCACACGACCGCGTTGACCGGCGAGCCCTGCACCGCCGCGCCGCAGCTGCTGGAGAAGAACTCGCCGTTCTTCTCCAGCACCATGCCGGCCAGCGTCAGGTCGAGCTCGCGCGGGTTGCCCTTGGCGCTGCCGAGCAGGAACACGCCGCAGGAGGCGTTGTCGGCGACGGTGTCCTGGATCTTGATGTTCCAGGCTGCGATGCGCGAGTCGACGATCTCGAAGCAGGGCGACACATAGGCGGTGGCGCGAATCACGTCGGTGGCGGTGATGCCGGGACCGACGAGGTCGCGCTCCAGCACGAAGGCCAGCTCGGCCTCGGCCTTGGGCTGGATCAGGGTGTCCAGGTCGATGCCGGCGTCCTCGGTCGTGACCATGCCGGAGGTCAGTTGCCCGAAGTCCGGCTGGTAGACGCCCAGGAAGTCCTGCACCGGCTTGCTGGTGACGCCGATCTTCTTGCCGACCACCGTCTCGCCGTCCGCGAGGCGCAGACTCACCATGTGCTGCTGGATGCGGTAGGCGTCGTCGATGGTGATGCCGGGTTCGCGCTCGCGCAGCGGCGCCAGCGTGCGGCGGGCGCGCAGCGCGGCGTGGAGTTCGGCGCCGTGGCGTTCGATGTCTTGCGGGCTCACAGCTTCACGCACACGTTGCGCAGCTCGGTATAGAACTCGAGCGAATGCACCCCGCCCTCGCGCCCGATGCCCGACTGCTTGCTCCCGCCGAAGGGCGTGCGCAGGTCGCGCAGGAACCAGCTGTTGATCCAGGTGATGCCGACGTCGACCGCGGCGGCCATGCGATGCGCCCGCGCGAGGTCGCGCGTCCACACCGTCGTCGACAGGCCGTACCGATTGGCGTTCGCCAGCGCCAGCACCTCGGCCTCGCCGTCGAAGGGGCGGATGTGGCAGCAGGGACCGAAGATCTCGTCGCGCACCACGGTGGCGGTCTCGGGCAGGCCGGTCCAGATGGTCGGCTGCACCCAGGCGCCGTCGGCCAGTTCGGGCGGCATGGCCGGCACGCCGCCGCCGGTGACCAGCGTGGCCCCCTCCTCCACCGCCTTGGCGTAGTAGGACAGCACCTTGCGGCGGTGCTCCTGGCTGATCAGCGGGCCGTAGTTGGCGCCGGGCTGGCTGGGCCGGCCGTACTTCACCGCCTCGCAGCGCGCTTTCAGCGCGGCGACGAAGCGATCGAAGATCGGGCGCTCCACATAAACCCGCTCGGTGCCCAGGCAGACCTGCCCGGTGTTCATGAAAGCCGAGCGGAAAATCCCGTCGACCGCGGCGTCGAAGTCGGCATCGGCGAACACGATGCCGGCGTTCTTGCCGCCGAGCTCGAAGCTCACGTCGCGGATGCCGTCGGCCGCGGCCTTCATGATCGCCGCGCCCGTGCGCGTCTCGCCGGTGAAGGTGATCGCGTCCACGCCGTCATGGCGGGTCAGCGCCTCGCCGGCCGAGTCGGGGCCGAAGCCGTGCACGACGTTGTAGACGCCCTTGGGCACGCCCACCGCGTTCATCACCTCGCCGAGCAGCGCGGCCGACAGCGGTGTTTCCTCGGAGGGCTTGACGACCACCGTGTTGCCGCAGGCCAGCGCCGGGCCGACCTTCCAGGTCATCAGCAGCAGCGGCGCGTTCCACGGGCAGATCACGCCAATCACGCCCTTCGGTCTACGGATCGCGTAGTTCAGCGCGCCGTGGCCGTCGGGTGTCTCGGTCTGGAAGGACTCGGTCGGAACGTTCCTGACCACATCCGCGAAGACCTTGAAGTTGGCCGCGCCGCGCGGCACGAAGGCATGCGCGATCACGTGATGGGGCTGGCCGGTGTCGGCCTCCTCGGCGGCGACGAAATCGTCGAAGCGGCGCGTCATCTCGTCGGCCACCGCATGCAGCATCGCGAGGCGCTTGTCGGTGCCGAGCTTCGCCCAGTCGCCGTGCAGCGCGGTGCGTGCGGCAGTGACCGCGGCGTCGATCTCGGCCGCGCCGCCCTCGGCAACCGTCGCGATCACCGTGTTGTCGAGCGGCGAACGCTTGTCGAAGCTTCGGCCGCTCGCGGAGCTTGCGAATTCGCCGTTGATGAAGTGTCGAACCGACTGCACAGGCTTTCCCTCTCTGATGGAAAGCCAGTGTAGGAATCGGCCCTACGCGCCGTCCAATACCTTTTGCCCTGGCGCCCTGATACCGGCGCGGTATCACGCGGCCGGCCGCTTGCCACTGCCGCGAGCAGGTCTATTGCGGAACTCGCTGGGGAAGCGGCCGGTCTCTCCTAGACCCGGTGCGGCCTGCAAGGCCGTCCCGTGTCTGTAAGCGTAAGGAGATACGACGATGAAGCACCCGATGACCCGAGGCTGGGCCCTCGCCGCCCTGCTGACCGCGACGCTCGTGCCGACCTGGTCGCAGGCGGCCGACACCAAGCCCGCCGACCTCGACGACAACACGCAGCGCCAGCACTCGCGCGGCGCGTCACCCGCCGCACCGCAGCCGGACGCACCGGACGCTCAGCGCAAGACCGGGCAGCCGGCCAGCATGAAGGGCGCGCCGGCGCCGCGCGCGAGCGGCGTACGCGACTGGGCGGCGATCGACACCAACAAGGACCACCTGATCAGCCCGCAGGAGATGGAAGCGGCGCTGGCCTCGTCGGCCGGCGCGCGCAGTACCACGACACGCTGACGCGCCCGACGGCGGCCGTTCAGGCCGCCGCCGACTCCGCGGCGATCAGCCGCTTGAGCAGGCGCCGCACCTTCACCGGCGCGGCGTCATTGCTCATCAGCACCGGGTTCAGGCTGAAGAACTCCGGCGTGCCCATCTCGCCATGCACCGCCTCGATGATCGGGCCGTCCTCGGTCTCGAAAGCGGTGTGCATGGCCTGGATCTTCATCTTGTTGAAGTCGCCGTCCTCCTCGATGTGGTTGCGGCGCGTCGCGAACCAGTAGTGCGTGGTGTTGGCGGTCTCGGGCGTGCAGGTGTGCAGGTCGTACTGGCCGATGCAGTGCTCGAGGTCGAGCGCCGCGCCGTTCTGCGTCGCGCCGACCGACAGCTGGATGTTCGCCGGCGGCGCCCAGGTGATGTCGAAGAACATGCGCGCCTCGGCCGCGGGGTCGGGCATGAAGTTGGCGAAGATCAGCATCGCCGGCGTCTGCTTCCACTCCCAGCGCGCCGAGATGCGCTCGTCGCCCTCGCGCATCTGCGGCACCAGCGGCGAGAGCTGGCCGCGCGTGGTGATGATCTCGCCGTGCACATGGTCGATGTGGCTCAGGTCCATCACGTTGTCGACGATGAGCTCGTAGTTGGCCTTCATGTGCATGTAGGTGTAGGCCACGCCGTTCTCGTGGCCGACGTCCAGCGGGCGGTAGTCGGGCAGGCGGTCGAGATCCGCCTCGGCCTCGCCCATCCAGATCCACAGGAAGCCGTGGCGCTCCACCAGCGGGAAGCTGCGCACCTTCGCGGCCTTGGGGATCTGACCGTTGCCGTGCGGGTTCTTGGTGCACTGGCCACTGCAGTCGAACTGCAGCGCGTGGTAGGGGCAGGCGACCTCGTCGCCGATGCGCTTGCCCAGGTGCAGCGGCGCGAAGCGGTGCGGGCAGCGGTCGTGCATCGCGACCGGCGTGCCGTCCTGCTTGCGGTAGATCAGCACCGAGGTGTCGAGGATCTTGCGGTGGAACAGCGCCTCGGGGCCGACCTCGGTGGACAGCGCGGCGACATACCACGCGTTCATCAGGTAGGGCGTCTGCAGCGTGACGGTCTGGGTTTCCATGTCGTGTCTCCTGGGTCTTGTTCGGGGGAAGCGGGTCAGAGCTCGACCACCAGCCGCGTCGTCTTCGAGCGCGAGCAGCAGGGCGTGAACTGGTCGTTGGCGGCGCGCTCGGCGTCGCTGAAGTACATGTCGCGGTGGTCGGGCAGGCCGCCCACCACCTTCAGGACGCAGGTGCCACACACGCCCTGCTCGCAGGACACCGGCACCTCGACCCCAGCGGCGGCCAGCGCGGCGATCACGGTCTGGCCTGCCGGGACGGCGACGACGCGGCCGCTCGTCGCCAGCTCGATCTCGAAGGCGCCGTCGGCGCTGTGGTCCACCGGCGCGCCGGTGAAGTACTCGAAATGGATGTGGTCGTCGGCCCAGCCCAGGGCCTTCGCGGTCGCGATCACATGGTCCATGTAGCCCTTGGGGCCGCAGACGTAGAGGTGCGTGTCTGCGCGGGGCGCGGCGAGCACCGCGCGGGCGTCGAACTTCTGCGCCTCGCCGCCGTCGTCGTGGTGGAAGGCCACGCGCGCTGCATACGGCGCCGCGGCGAGGCGCTCGACGAAGGCGGTGCGAGCGCGGCTGCGGGTGCAGTAGTGCATCTCGAAGGAGGCGTCCGCAGCGGTCAGCGCCTCGGCCATCGCGAGGATCGGCGTCACGCCGATGCCGCCGGCCAGCAGGATCGAATGCCGGGCCGGCACCAGCGGGAAGTGGTTCTTCGGTGCGCCGATGCGCAGCGCCGAGCCTTCGTGCAGATCGATGTGCGCGCTGCGCGAGCCGCCGCGGCCATCGGCCTCGAGCAGCACGCCGATGCGGTAGCTCGCCGTCTCGCCGGGGCGGTTGCACAGCGAGTACTGCCGCACCAGGCCGTTGGGCAGCTCGACGTCGATGTGCGCGCCGGCCTCGAAGGACGGCAGCGGCGCGCCGTCGGGGCGCCGCAGTTCAAAGGCTGCGACGCCTTCGGCCGCCGTCTCGCGCCGCGCGACCGTCACGTGGATCCAGCCGGGGTTTGCCACTCTTGTCTCCTCGTTCTGTGTGGCGCGCTGTATTGCAAGCCCGGTGCCACCGCGGCGCGCTCGCGCAAGCGCTTGATTCGGCGAAGTTTTTCGGCGCCCCGAGGGGAAACCCGCGCCACCCGCCCTGCGTCAGCACTTCATCATTTGCGGAAACGCCAGAAGCCAGACTTCCGTATTTGAGAAATCCGATGCCCAAGCCGAAACGCACCGCACCGACCGTCGAGCAGGCCGACGACGACCGAACGCTGACCCAGCACCTGCGCTTCTCGCCGGACGCCGGCCACATCGTGCTGTTCGACCAGCGCATGCTGCTGATGCATGCCTCGTCCTTCGCCGAGCTGCGCCGCGAGCTGATCGAGCAGCTCGGCACCGGCAAGGCGCGCGAGCTGTTCACGCGGCTGGGCTACCAGCAGGGCTTCGACGACGGTCAGCGCATCCGCGCGCTGTGCCGCGACGACCGCGACCAGATGCTCGCCCTCGGCCCGCGGCTGCGCGAGATCGAGGGCTTCGTGCGCAACCACCCCGTCCAGGCGATGCACTACGACGTCGAGCGCGGCGAGTTCTGGGGCGACTACTTCTGGACCGCCTCCTGGGAGGCCGAGGCCCACCTCCACCACTGCGGCGTGTTCGGCGAGCCGGCCTGCTGGATGATGGTCGGCTACGCGAGCGGCTACTGCGCCGCGGTGGTCGGCATCCCGATCCTGTGGCGCGAGATCGAGTGCATGGCGATGGGCCACGAGCGCTGCCGCGTGATCGGCCGGCCGCTCGCGGCCTGGGACGACCTGAGCGAGCACGAGACCAACTTCCTGAAGATCGAGTCCTTCGTGCGCGCGCCGACGCGCCCGAGCCGCTCCCATGCCGCCCGCAAGGCCGCGCCGCCCGCCGGCACCGCGCTCGAGTTCGACGACTTCGTCGGTGCCTCGGCCGGCTTCAACGCGGTGGCCAACCTCGTCAAGCGCGTCGGCGCGACCGACTCCACCGTGCTGTTCCGCGGCGAGAGCGGCGTCGGCAAGGAGCGCTTCGCGCGCGCGCTGCACTCGGTGAGCCGGCGCCGCGAGCAGGCCATGGTGTCGATCAACTGCGCGGCGATCCCGCCCGACCTCGTCGAGGCCGAGCTGTTCGGCGTCGAGAAAGGCGCCTACACCGGCGCCGACCGCGCGCGGCCCGGGCGTTTCGAGCGCGCCCATGGCGGCACCCTGTTCCTCGACGAGATCGCCAGCCTGCCGCTGCCGGCGCAGGGCAAGCTGCTGCGCGCGCTGCAGGAGCGCGAGATCGAGCGCGTCGGCGACACGCGCGTGCGCAAGGTCGACGTGCGCCTCGTCGCGGCGTCCAACCGCGACCTGCGCGACGAGGTCGAGGCCGGCCGCTTCCGCGAGGACCTGTTCTACCGGCTCAACGTCTTCCCGATCGTGATCCCGCCGCTGCGTGAGCGGCTCGAGGACATCCCGCTGCTCGTCGCGCTCTTCCTCGAGCGCTGCAACCGCCGCTGCGGCAAGCGCGTCAGCGGCCTGACCACGCGCGCCCACGACGCGCTGTGGGACTACCACTGGCCCGGCAACGTGCGCGAGCTGGAGAACATGGTCGAGCGCGCGGTGATCCTGGCCGACGACGGCGGCACGATCGACGTGCAGCACCTGTTCTCGGGCGGTGAGCGGCTGCGGCTGCGCTCGCTGGGCGTCGACGCGCAGGGCGGCCTGGTCGCGCCATCGGCCGACGCCAACGGCCCCGATGCCGAGCGCTGCCGCCAGCTCGCCGACCAGCTGATCGAGCGCCTGCCCTCCTTCGAGCAGATCGAGACGCTGCTCTACGAGCGCGCGCTCGAACGCAGCGAAGGCAATGTCTCGGCCGCGGCGCGGCTGCTGCGGCTCAACCGCGGCCAGGTGGACTACCGGCTGCAGAAGAAGCGCCGCGGCTGAGGCCGGCGCGCTGGCTCAGGCGATCGCGCGCACCACGCCGCCGTCGACGCGCAGCGCCGCCCCGGTGGTCGCCGAGGCCTGCGCGCTGCACACGTAGGCGATCATCGCCGCCACCTCGTCGGGCGTCGCGAAGCGGCGGATCAGCGACGAGGGCCGCGCACTGCGGAAGAACTCCTGCTCGAAGGCCGCCGCGTCCATGCCCTGCCCGGCCGCGACCTGCGCGACGAAGTCGGCCACGCCCTCCGACGAGGTCGGCCCCGGCAGCACGCTGTTGACGGTCACGCCGGTGCCGGCCAGCGTCTCGGCCAACCCGCGCGCGACCGCGAGCTGCGCGGTCTTGGTCATGCCGTAGTGGACCATCTCGGTCGGGATCTGCAGGCCCGATTCACTCGACACGAAGACGATGCGACCCCAGCCGCGCTCGCGCATGCCGCCGACGTAGTGGCGCGCGAGGCGCACGCCGCTCATCACGTTGACCTCGAAGAAGCGCAGCCAGTCGGCATCCGGGATCTGCTCGAAGGGCTTGGGCTCGAAGATGCCGAGGTTGTTGACCAGGATGTCGACGCCCGGCAGCTGCGCGAACAGCGCCTCGCAGCCGGCGGCTGTGCCCAGGTCGGCGGCGATGCCGCTGACCTCGGCCTGCGGCAGCTCGGCGCGCAGCCGCTGCAGCGCTGCGTCGACGCCCGCGGCACTGCGGCCGTTGAGCACCACCGCCGCGCCTTCGGCCGCCAGCGCGCGCGCCGCCGCATAGCCGATGCCCTTGGTGGAGCCGCTGACCAGCGCGCGCCGTCCCTGGATACCGAGGTCCATGCGCGGCCCCTCAGCGGCCCAGGGCCTTGGCCGGCACGCCGGCGATGCCCCAGTTCTCCTTGGGCACGTCGTGGATCCAGACGCGCACGTTCTCCTTCGGCGCGTCGACGGCCTCGCACAAGGCCTGCGTGACCTTCTCGATGACGCGCCGCTTCTGCTCCTCGGTGCGGCCTTCGAGCATGTAGATCTGGGCGAATGGCATGGTGATCTCCCTGGCTCAGGCGGCAGCCCGTTGTTGCGCAGCGGCGCGCTCGCGCGCCATCGTGATCGCGGTGTCCTCGATCATGTCCTCCTGGCCGCCGACCATGCCGCGCCGTCCCAGCTCGACCAGCAGGTCGCGCGCCGGCACGCCGTACTTGGCCTCGGCCCGCTTGGCAAACAGCAGGAAGCTCGAGTACACGCCCGCATAGCCCAGCGTCAGCGAGTCGCGGTCGATGCGGATCACGTGGTCCATGATCGGCACCACCAGGTCCTCGGCCACGTCCTGGATCTTGAAGACGTCGACGCCGGTCTCGATGCCCATGCGCGCGCACACCGCGATGAAGACCTCCATCGGCGTGTTGCCGGCGCCGGCACCGAGCCCGGCGGCGGCGGCATCGATGCGGATCGCGCCGCATTCGACGGCCGCCAGCGAGTTGGCGATGCCCATCGCCAGGTTGTGGTGGCCGTGGAAGCCGAGCTCGGTCTCGGGCTTGAGCGCGTCGCGCACCGGCTGCAGCCGCGCTTTCACGTCGTCGGGCAGCATGTAGCCGGCCGAGTCGGTGACGTACAGGCAGTTGGCGCCGTAGCTCTCCATCAGCTTGGCCTGCTCGACGAGCTTCTCCGGGCTGGCCATGTGGGCCATCATCAGGAAGCCCACCGTGTCCATGCCGAGCTCGCGCGCCTTGCGGATGTGCTGCTCGGAGACGTCGGCCTCGGTGCAGTGGGTGGCCACGCGGATCGTGTGCACGCCCAGTTCCTTGGCCATCAGCAGGTGGTCGACGGTGCCGATGCCCGGCAGCAGCAGCGCCGAGACCTTGGCCTGCTTCATCAGCGGGATCACGGTGCCGAGGTATTCCTCGTCGGTGTGGGCCGGGAAGCCGTAGTTGACCGAGCTGCCACCCAGGCCGTCGCCGTGCGTCACCTCGATCAGCGGCACGCCGGCGGCGTCGAGGCCGCAGGCGATGCTCTTCATCTGCGCCAGCGTCATCAGGTGGCGCTTCGGGTGCATGCCGTCGCGCAGCGTCATGTCGTGGACGGTGACCTTTTTGCCTTGCAGGTTCATCGTGGTTCTCCTCAGGCGGGCACGGCTTCGAGCGTCAGCGAGCCGGCCAGCAGTTCTTCGGCGAACATCTCGGCGGTGCGCGCGGCGGCCGCGGTCATGATGTCCAGGTTGCCGGCGTACTTGGGCAGGTAGTCGCCCAGGCCTTCGACTTCCATGAAGACGCTGACGCGCTGGCCGTCGAAGACGGGGCCGTTGACGAGCTTGTAGCCCGGCACGTACTTCTGCACTTCCTTGATCATCGCGTGCACGGAAGCGGTGATCTTCTCGCGGTCGGGCTCGCCCTCGACGAGGCAGTGCACCGTGTCGCGCATGATCAGCGGCGGCTCGGCCGGGTTGATGATGATGATGGCCTTGCCCTTCTTCGCGCCGCCGACCTTCTCGACCGCGCCGGCGGTGGTGCGGGTGAATTCGTCGATGTTCTTGCGCGTGCCGGGGCCGACCGAGCGGCTGGAGACGGTGGCGACGATCTCGCCGTAGGCCACCGGCTGCACGCGGGACACGGCCGCGACCATCGGGATCGTGGCCTGGCCACCGCAGGTGACCATGTTGACGTTCATCTCGCGGCGACCGACATGTTCCTTGAGGTTCACCGGCGGCACGCAGTAGGGGCCGATCGCGGCGGGCGTCAGGTCGATCATCATGACGCCGAGCGCGTTGAGCTTGCGCGAGTTCTCGGCGTGGACGTAGGCGCTGGTCGCGTCGAAGGCGATCTGCACGCCGTCGGCCTTGACATGCGGCAGCAGGCCGTCGACGCCGTCGGACGTGGTCTTGATGCCCATCTCGCGGGCGCGCTTCAGGCCGTCGGAGGCGGGGTCGATGCCGACCATCCACACCGGCTCGAGCACCGCGCTGCGCTTCAACTTGGCCAGCAGGTCGGTGCCGATGTTGCCGGGACCGATCAGGGCGCACTTGATCTTCTTCATTCCATCACTCCGGGGACTAGAAAGCGGGCCGCGCCGCACGGCGCGGCCCGCGGGCGACATCAGTCGCCGCCGCGCATGTACTGCACCTGGAACATGTTGGGCGGGCTGAGCTTCGGATCGACCTGGCCCTTGAACTGCCCGGTCGTGCAGCGCTCGGCCTGCATGTCGATCATCGAGAACGAGTCGTCGATCGCGATGCCCGAGCCCTTGTTGACCGGCAGGTGGTGGTCCGGGTGGGCCTTGCCGATCGAGAAGGTCTTCCACATCTCGCCCTTGCGGTCGAAGGTGATGTTGCGCGACGCGCCGTAGACCTGGGCGTCGAGGTACATCAGCCGCTTGCCGATCGGGTGCGCCGGGTTCAGCGGCTCGCCCTGCAGCTCGTGGACCTTGCGCAGCTGCCAGGTGATCTTCTGCGCGCAGCCACCCTTGCCGTGGAAGTCGACGAACTTGTAGCCCGACGGGTCCTTGAACTCGTCGGTGAGCGCCATGTCGTTGTGCTTGTAGTAGGGCATCAGGATGTTCTTGCTGCCCAGGAAGGTCCACTTGTAGTCGGACACGCGCGACTCGTAGCCCTCGAAGTCCTCGATCATCACGTCCGAGCCCAGGAAGGCGTCCGTCACCTGGCCCGCGGCCAGCCGGCGCACGCGGCGCTGGAAGCCGAGGTAGAGGTAGGCGTCGTCGAACTTGGTGTCGTCCTCGTACTTCTGGATCAGCAACTGCGTGTTCTTCAGATCCTGCGGCTCCAGCACCTGGGCGTAGATCGCGCGGAACAGGTTGCCGGGGTTCGGCGTCACCTCGGGCAGCGGTTGGTGGTCGGTGCGGTGCGTGAAGTTCAGGAAGTGGAAGTTGAACTTCAGCGTGCGGTCGACGTTGCCGGTCTTCGCGTTCTTGTACTTCCAGTAGAAGGGGTAGATCGCGGCGCTGTCGCCCCAGTTGATGCCGTACTTGAAGTTCCAGATCACCTTCTCGCCGGCGCGCGGGTCGGAGGTGCTGGGCTCCTCGGGGAAGGGCCGCCCCGCCACGTAGCCCTCGATATTGCCGACCTTGGGCCCGAGCTTGGCCTTGCCGCCATGCTGCTTGGTCGCCTCGACGTAGCCCTTGGCGTTCGGGAAGTCGAAGGTCTCGCTGACGGTGATCTCGTACCAGCCGTCCTTGATCAGCTTGAAATTGGCGGCGTCGAGCACGTCCTTGAACTTGTCGACGTTGCCCTTGTTGATCACCGTGCCCGCGCTCAGGCCGGGGAAGCTCGGCATGCCCTTGCGGTAGGGGAAGAAGGTGTCGTCGGTGGTCTGGGCCTGGGCGGCCGTGGCCGCCAGCAGGCCTGCGGCCAGGGCGATGAGCGTGCGTTTCATGATCGTTGTCTCCTGCTTCAGAACTGGTAGCGCGCGGTGAAATAGACCTCGTTCTCCTTCCACGCGGTGCCGATCGGCCCAGCGCGGAAGCGGCCCAGCGGCTCTATGCCCTGGATGCCGCGCGAGAACGCGGTGAAGGGGTCGGTGTCGCCGAAGGGCGCGGTGAACGGCGGGAAGGGGTTGGTGCCGCGCGCGTCGTCGAAGCGCCAGCGGTCGTCGCTGCTGCGGGTCTTCAGGTTCGCGCCGAAGCTCAGCTTGAGCTTGTCGGTGACGATCCAGTCGATCTGCGGCGACGTGACCAGCGCCTTGGCCTGCACGTCGTAGGCGGTGATCAGCTGCGGGCTGATGCGGTCGCCGGCGAGGAAGGCCTTGATCAGCAGCGTCGCGATGACGTTGTTCTCCCAGTCGGGCATGCCGACCGGGCCGATCGAGCCGCGCTCGAACTCGTGGTCGAAGATGTGCTGGTAGAACAGCTGCGCCGAGATCAGCGTCGTGCGGTTCGGATTGATCCAGGGAATGAAGGTCGGCCGGTCGAAGCCGATCACCGAGCGGAAGACCTTGTTCTTCGAGTACAGCTGCGTCTTCAGCGAGTTCGGGAACTCCTCGCCGTTGGTCAGCGCCGCCTCGACGCGCACCGCGGCGTTGGCCTTCTCCCACTCGAAGTCCATCGAGCCGCCGATCAGGTTGACACGCGGGAAGTGCATGTCGAACGCGATCAGGTAGGGCCAGCCGCCGTCCGGACGCGTCTCGCCGGTGAACGGGTTCTGCGCGCCCTTCGCGCCGCGCAGCGAGGGCAGCTGCGAGCGGTAGGTCAGCGCGTTCAGCGAGAAGGACACGCCGCCCTCGGTGACGCCCTCGAACTTGGCGCCGAGCTGGGTGTTCTTCAGGCTCCATTTCGGCAGCTTGACGTCGCGGATGCCGATCTGGCCGGGGCCGAAGTCGGTCGACAGGAAGACGCCCGGGCCGACGTTGGCGAAGTTGGCAACCGTGCCGCCGTTCTCCCACAGGTTGTGCATGCCGCGGAAGAAGCAGCCGGCATCCAGGATCACGTTGGCCGTGCCGCACTGGCCCAGGTTGTTGGGGCGGAACTTGTCGAAGTTCCACACCAGCTGGAAGTTGCGCTCCTGCAGGCTCTCGCTGCCGCCCAGGCGCCACTCGGCCTGCGCGATCCACATCGGGATGCGGATGTCCTGCAGCTCGTCGTAGATGTTGTTGCGCGAGTAGTCGACCGGGTTGATCACGTCGAGCACGCGGAACAGGTCGGTGCGGCCCCACACGACCTGCTGCTTGCCGAGCTTCAGGAACAGCTGCTTGCCGGCATCGAGGTCGACGGTCTTGGTGACGTAGGCCTCGCGGATGAAGTCCCAGCGGTCGTTGAACTCGGGCGTCTCGAGCTCGCTGCGGTCGAGGTCGCCGTAGCCGCCGAAGTCGATGCAGCCGCGGCCGTCGGTGTCGCAGGGGCGCACCGGCACCGCGAAGGCCACGCCGCCCTTCACCTTGTGCCAGCTGTCGCCGAGCACGCGCAGGCCTTCGTTCGGGTTGTAGCGCGGCGCGCTCGGGTCGGTCGAGTTGAAGCCGAAGGTGTTGCTGGTCAGGCCCAGCGAGTCGACCAGCGCGTTGTTGACGATGCCGCTGCCGTGCGGCACCGAGGGCGCGCCGATCGAATCGAGCAGGATGCCGCCGCCGGCCTTGCGGCCGAACTGGTCGTCGTTCATGCGGTGCACGCCGTCGAAGCTGCCGCGCAGGATGCTCTTGAAACGCCAACCGCCGTCGAGCTTCTTGTCGGCCTCGATCTGCAGCGTGTTGCGGAACTTGGACAGGCCGACCGATTCGCCGGTGTCGTCCTCGCCGCGATAGCGGGTGTCGTTCTCGTAGTAGATGTCCACGTTCCACGGCTCGGCCGTGCTCTGCGCCGCGGCCGTTCCCTGGGCCTGGGCCGCTGCCGCGGCCATCAGGGCCGCTGCGGCCACCGCCTGCAGGCGCAGTCGGCGGGTGCTCTCCTCGCTCTTCCTCATCGTTGTCTCCTCATGGTCGGGGTGGTTGGACAAGACCTCTCGCTCGGCCCGGGCTCTGCGTCCCGGTCCCTGGCTCGATGACATGGCGTTTCAGGCCGGCTGCGCGACGCCCGTGGCGGGGTGCGACGCGGCGGCACCGGTGACGAACTTCGGCTTGAACACGACGCACCAGGCCGGCACGATCAGCATCGCCGCCAACGCGTTGACGACCAGCATGAAGCTCAGCAGGATCGCGGAGTCCGACTGGAAGCGCAGGTCGGACAGGAAGATCCACATCACGACGCCGGCGATCAGCGTCAGTGCGGTGAAGCTGACCGCGTAGCCGGTGGTCGCGAAGGCGCGGATCGCGGCCTGGCAGATGTCGCCGAGCTCCTCCATCTCCTCGCGGATGCGGTCCATGAAGTAGACGGCGTAGTCGATGCCCACGCCCACGCCCACCGCGATCACCGGCACCGTGTTGACGCTGATGCTGATGCCGCGCATCGCCATGAACGCATAGGTCATGACGGTGGCGAACAGCATCGGCAGCACCATCAGCCAGCCGGCGTGGAAGGACTGGTAGTACGCCATCACCAGCAGGAAGGCCAGCGCCATGACCACCGGGATGATGATCATGTGGTCGGTGTGCAGCGCCTCGTTGGCGGCGGCGCTGACGCCGATCAGGCCGCCGGCCAGCTCGATCTTCAGCCCCGGCACGCGCGACTCGATCAGCGCCTTGCCCTCCTCGGCCAGCGTGACCGCGCGGTTGATCGTCTCGGCGCGCTGGTCCTTGTAGAAGAACACCATGTTGGCTTCGTTCTCGTCGGGGTTGACGAACTCGGCCAGCGCGCCCGGGATCGGGCTCGACGCCATGTAGGTGAACATCAGCCCGCCGACCTCGGCCTCGTTGTCCGGGATCTGCATCCAGCGCGGGTCGTCGCTGTGCGTCAGGCGGTTGACCGAGCGCACGAGCGCCGGCAGCGCCTTGACGCCGCCGAGCGCCGGGTCGGACTGCATGTGGGCCTGGAAGTCCTCGATCGCGCGCAGCACCTCGGGGCGCTTGATGCCGCCCTTCTCCTCGGTGCGGGCGACGATGTGCAGTTCCTCGGAGCCGGGGAAGCGCGCGTTGATCGCCTGCGTGGAGAGGTTGTAGTCGTGGTCGCGCTTGAGGATCGGCGAGCCGGACTCGGCTTCGCCGATCTGCACCTTCGTCGACATCACCGCGCCCCAGGCCATCAGCAGACCGGAGACGACGAGGATGGTCGCGGCACCGCCGAAGGTGCCGCCGGTGCGGGTCATGATGGTCGCGAGCACGTTGCGCACGCCCTCGTTCTTGTTCTCCATCTTCTTGGGCTGCGGCAGCACGGTCAGCGCCAGCGGCACCATGAAGTGCACGGTGAAGATCACCGCCAGGCCCCAGAAGCCGGCCGAGATGCCGAGCTTCCAGTTGAAAGGCGCGGCGCCGAGCACGAGCACTGCGATGCCGACCGCGTCGACCACGATCGCCAGCGAACCGGGCCGGAACAGCGCGTCGAGCGCGTTGCGCGCGGCCTTCTTGCCGTTGTGCACGATCGCCAGCTCCTCGTAGTAGCGAGCGACGAGCTGCACGCCGTGCGAGGTGGCGCGCGCGGCGATCAGGAAGGGGATCGGCATCGACAGCGGCTCGAGGTTGAAGCCCACCGCCGCCATGAAGCCCAGCCCCCAGATCGAGGACAGTGCGATGCCCACCAGCGGCAGGAACACGCCGTAGAAGCGCCGGAAGTACACGATCAGCAGCATCGCCAGCAGCGCCAGCGTGTACATCAGGATCGCGATGATCTGGCCCAGGTAGGTGTAGACCCAGCCGGTCAGCACCGGGTTGCCGGTGACGTGGATCTGGTGGCCCGGGGTCTGCTCGAGCTTGGCGCGCACATCCTGCAGTGCCGCGAAGGTCTTGGCGTAGTCGATGTCGCCCTCGTTGAGCTGCACCTTGATCAGCGCGGCCTTGAAGTCGGGCGACACCAGCAGGCCGTAGACGCGCGGGTTGGCCATCACGTCCTTGCGCAGCTGCTCGAGCTCCTCCGGCGTGCGCGTGGCCTTGCGCACGTCGTAGTAGCCCTCGGAGGCGAAGTTGCCGTCCGGCGTCAGGTAGACCTTGCGCGCGGTGCGGTGCGTCAGGCTCGATACCAGGTTGTGGTTGACGCTGGGCAGGCTGTCGAGGCCCTGGGTGGCGTCGTAGACGAGCTTGAGCGTGTCGTCGTTGAAGATCGTGCCCTGCTCGACCTCCACCGCCATCACGATCATGTTGGCGCCGCCGAAGGTCTCCTTGATGCGGTTGTAGGTCTTGATGTAGTCGTGCTTCTGCGGGAGCAGGTCACTGAAGTCGGTGTAGATCTTCAGCGCCGGCAACTGCGTGGCGAAGCCCAGCGTGACGGCCAGGATCATCCCGAGCACGTACTTCGGATTGGCGAAGAGCCACTCCTCGCCGCGCATCAGCACGGCGACGATCCAGCTGCGGATGGACTTCATTGCTGCACTCCCTTCAGCACGGCGGCGAATGCGACCTTGCCCGGCGCCGACACCACGTGCAGTGCGCCGGCCGCGCCCGCGACCAGCAGCGAGTTCGCGTCGAGCACCGCGCCCGACGTCAGGTAGGCCGGCACCGCCAGGCCATGGTCGAAGCGCTCCCAGGACTCGCCCTTCAGCACCACCATCTGCCCGCCGGCGCCCAGGCCGTAGAGCTCGTCGCCCTGGCGCAGCAGCGAGTACATCGGCGCGGCGCTCGGGTTGACCTGCGGCGCCCAGCTCTTGCCGCCATCGGCGGTATGCAGGATCACGCCGCCGATGCCCGAGGCCCAGCCGCGTTGCGTGTCGGTGAAGACGGTCGAATAGGGATAGAAGTCGCCGGGGATGGCCGGCAGCGGCGCCCAGCTCGCGCCGCCGTCGGCGGTCGCCATCACCGTGCCGAACTCGCCGGTGATGAAGCCATGCTGCTCGTCGACGAACTGGATCGTCGTCAGGATCGCGTCCTCACCGAAGTCCTGCTTGGTCCAGGTGGCGCCGCGGTCGTTGCTGCTCAGCACCGTGCTGTGGCTGCCGGCGACCCAGACGCGGCCCTTGGCGTCGCAGGTCACCGCCATCGGGTCGACCTTCTTGTCCAGCGGCAAGGCCTTCCACTGCGCGCCGGCGGCGTCGCCGACCCACAGCTTGCGGTAGAAGTCGATGCCGACGAAGCCGCCGTCGGGGCAGGCGGCGAGCGCGATCACCGACGCCGGCGCCTCGAGCGTCTGGCGCGTCCAGCTCCGGCCGGCGTCGGCCGAGACGACGATGGCGCCGCTGGCGGTGCCGGCGACGAGCACCTTGCCGTTGCTCGACGCCGCCTGGAAGCTGTCGTGGCGCTGCACGGGCTTGGCGCGCTCGGCCTGCACCGGGCCGAAGTCGGGGGCCTGCACGCAGGCGGCCAGCGCGAGGCTGCACGCCAGCAGGGCGGTGTGGATCGGTTTCATCGGGGAGCTCACTGGAAGTCGGATTCGTTCAGACGAAGCGCATCGAGACCTGACCGAGGTCCTGGAAGCGCACCGAGACGTGGTCGCCGGCGGCCACCGCGATGGCCTCGGTG
>Ga0209966_1000165_pt1 | contig 27721 bp, 24 predicted proteins | sample RhisoiCoNPM_FD_187575 | JGI IMG/M metagenome (GOLD analysis project Ga0209966, IMG submission 187575) | Arabidopsis thaliana rhizosphere microbial communities from the Joint Genome Institute, USA, that affect carbon cycling - Rhizosphere... | ecosystem: Host-associated > Plants > Roots >... | reverse complement strand
CACTGACATGAACGCGATGACCGGACGAGTGCTGATCGCTTTCGCGGTGGCAGTCTGTCTCGTTGCCCTCGGCGGACTCGAGATGCTGACCGAGCGTGCGGGCATGGATCGCGCGGCCGTGTCCACGCTGCGCCTCGGCGTCGTCGAGCGCGACCCGGTCTGGGACACGATCGCGCCGGCAGAGTCTTCCAACCCTGCGCTCGATACCGCGCACCTGACGATGGCGGGCCCGGGCGGACGGATGACCGTGCTGGACGTCGACGAGAAAGCCGGACGGCTCGTGGCGGTGAGCGGGAGCGGGCGCGTGCTCGAGTCCGAGGTGGATCGCCGCACGGTGGTGGTGAACGAGGGCAAGCCGATCGGTCGTGTCGCTCTGCTCCAGGCGGGCGATGTCATCCGATTCGAGCCGGCCACGGGGCAGGTCCGGACGATCGTGCTGCTGCGGCAAGCCGGGCGTCAGCTGGAGAGCCCCGACCAGTAGGGCGCCCGAGCGCCCGGGCGAGGCGGGTCTATTTAGGGTTGACGCACTTGATCAGCCGCCACCCGTTGAACAGATTCACCTTGGTGGTGATCTCGGGGATCAGGCCCACCTGACGCAGGAGGGGCTCGAGCGACAGGTTCGACTTCCATCCGAGGCGGGTGCAGACGGGCGCGACGAGGTCTTCGAGGCGGCCCACCACGGGTCGCTCGCTTCGGAAGTGGTTCAGGATCACGATGTTGCCCCCAGGCTTCACGACCCGCTTCATCTCGCGAAGCACGCCGACCGGGTCCGGCACCGCGCTGATGGTGTAGGTGGCCACCACCGAGTCGAACTCCCCCTGCCCGAAGTCCATGGTGGTGGCGTCCATGGTCTTCAGCGTCACGTTCCCCAGCCCCAGCTCCACCACCTTGTCCTGGGCCTTCTGGAGCATCTCCTCGGAGAGATCGATGCCGGTCAGTCGGCAGTTGGTGGGGTAGAGGGGGAGGTTGAGGCCCGTGCCGATCCCGACCTCCAGCACGTTGTGGCCGCGCTGGATGTCGAGAAGCTGGATGGCGGCCTCACGGCCGGGGTGGAAGATCCAGTCGAAGACGAAGTCGTAGGCGGGCGCGTAGAGCTTGTACGCCCGCTTCACCTGCCTCTTCTCCAGTGCTGCGTCCAAGCCGGCAGTCCTCCAGGGTTCGAGACGCCCCGCCCTCCGCACTTTTAGCATAGCCTGACGCAGGTTGCCAAGCGCTTTGTACCCTGCTGATCGTCAAACGGGACGGGAAGTTACAGCGAACCGCCCGCTACAGGTCGGCCTCGCGGCACAGCGTCGAGAGCACCCGATCCGCCCCGAAGAATTCCTCTGCGATTCGACGGGCGGCCCGGCTGTGGAGGGGGTACTCGCGGTTGATCGTCTCGATGGCGGACGCGGCTTCCTCCATCGACTCGAAGGCGAACAGGCCGGCCCCGGTCGGCACGAACTTGCCGAATCCCGTGTCCTGGGTCACTACGGGCTTGCCCGCGGCCAGGTAGCAGACGCTCCGGTCGCTGAACCACCCGCTGCGGGTCCGGACCACCAGGTCCTTCGAGACCGTGAACTCGCCCCGGGACCGGGAGACGTGCTGCTGGTAGGCGTCCAGGCTGTGCGAGGCCTCGAAGGCGTCGGTGAGGATCCAGCCGTGGCCGGTCAGCAGGTCACGCGCGGCCGCGTCGCCGCCTTCCAGGGCCAGCTCGAGGGGCTGGGAGGTGCGTCGGGGCAGGTCGAGCAGGCGCAGGAAGTTGAGGTGCTTGGACCAGTAGTAGGTCTCCCCCCTGAACGCCAGGTCCTTGCCCGTGTTCTTCCAGGTGCACACGGTCGAGAAGCGCTCGGAGGCCGGATTGCAGGTGGCGTCCCACAGCGCGGGAATCACGGGCGGGCGGGTCGGCCGCCAGTTGAACTTCTCGACGGGGATCGGGGAGTCGGGCTGTCCGAGGTTCTCACCGTACGTGAAGTGATGCGTATGGTTCCCAAGAGCGTCGATAGCGTGCTGGTCGCCCAGGGCCACCCGCACCTGCTCGAAGACAGGGTCCGTCTCCACGTAGACGCGGATCGGGCAGCGCATCTGCTCTTCCCACAGTGGGTTGGCGCCGCACACGTTGAAGATCGCGTCCGCATTCCGATACAGGTCGTCCAGCCGCTGGCGTGATAGGCCATGGTATGTGCCGATCACTCGCCGGTGTTCACCGTCCGCACCCCTGTCCACGTAGCTCCAGCGGTCGGCCAGGTCGAAGCGGCTCATCACGTCGGCGAGAAAGGCCACCCCGTAGCTCGAGTCCTCCACCACGCTCTTCACGCGGGGATCGTAGGGATGGGCACCCGAGTCCTCGACGTAGTAGACCTCGTGGCCGAGACGGGAGAGGCCGAGCACGTAGTGCAGCGCCTGCCAGCCGATGCCGCCGAGAGGATAGCGGCCGGCCAGGTGCAGCACCACGACCCGCCTACGGGATGACAAGCGAATCTTCCTGCCGTGGCTCCTGCGACTGTGACCCGTACATGGCGGCGAAGGGACCACGGCGGGCGAGCAGGGTCTCCAGCGAGCCGTGCTCGACGATGCGGCCGTCCTTGAGCACCACCACCAGGTCCGCCATCCGCACCGTCGAGAGCCGGTGCGCGATGATCAGGGTGGTGCGGCCCGCCTGCAGCTGCTCGAGGGCCTCCATGACGAAGCCTTCCGTCTGCGGGTCCAGGGCGGAGGTGGGCTCGTCCAGGATCAGGATCGGCGAATCGCGCAGGATGGCGCGGGCGATCGTGATCCGCTGCTTCTCGCCCTCCGACAGGGTGACGCCCTGCTCGCCCACCGCGGTGTCGTAGCCGCGGGGCAGACGGGTGATGGTGTCGTGGATGCGCGCGGCCTTGGCCGCCGCCACGATCTCCTCGATCCGGGCGTCGGGCCGGCCGAAGGCGATGTTCTCGCGCACGCTCACCGGGAATAGCAGCGGCGGCTGCAGCACCATCGCAATCTGCCGGCGCAGGGAGTCCAGCCGATACTCGCGGGCATCCACGCCGTCGATCAGCACGCGCCCGCGCGTCGGATCGTAGAAGCGGGGCAGCAGGCTGAGCAGGGTGGACTTGCCGGCGCCGGTGGCCCCCACCACCGCCACGCGCTGGCCGGGGGCCACGCGCAAGCTCACTCGATGGAGGACCGCCGCCCCCGGCGAGTACCCGAACTCCACGTCGCGCCACTCGATCTCGCCGCGGGCGCCCTCGGGCGGGAACACCCGGGTGCCGTCGGGCAGGTCCCGCTCCACGTCGAGCACCTCGAGCACGCGCTGCACGCCGACCCGGGCGCTCTGGGCCAGGCCGTACACCTGGAACATGTTGTTGATCGGCACGTAGAGCGAGGCCAGGTACGAGATGAACACCACCAGCCCGCCGACGGTGAGTGTGCCGTCCATCACGTGGCGGGCGCCCATCCACACCACCGCGGCGGTGCCGACCGCGATGACCAGATTGACCACCCCCGCATAGAACGTCTGCAGGGTGTAGAGGCGGAGCCCGGCATCGAGGCTGCGCTCGCTCGCGGTCATGAACCGGCGATGCTCCTCGTTCTCCCGGGTGAAGGCCTGGATGACCCGCATCGCGGCCATCGCCCGCTGCACGACGCCGTACACCTCGCTCTCCCGCTCGCGCACCTCACTGGCCGCCGCCGTGATGCGGCGGTTCAGCCGGCCGATGGTCAGGAGCAGGAACGGGCACACCGCCAGCGCGAGCAGGGTGAGCTGCCAGTCGAGGCGCAGCATGATCACCGCCATGCCGACCAGGAGGATCAGCGCGGTGGCGGCCGGGAACAGGCAGTTCATGGTGAGCGACTGCAGCGCGAACGTGTCGGCGGTCACCCGGTAGAGGAGGTCGCCGGCCTGGGCGCGGCTGTGGAACGCCATCGAGAGCCGGTGGAGATGGGCGTAGAGGTCGCTGCGCAGGTCGCGCACCATCCGCTGGCCGATGCTGATGGTGGTGTAGTTGCACAGCACCGTGAACGCGCCGACCGCGGCGTAGATCACCACGAGCATGAGGCACGCGGCGAGGAGCAGGCCGCCCGCGGTGAAGGTGCCCCCCAGTCCGGCGGGCAGCGGCTGCCCGCCCAGCACCGAGTCGATGATCAGCTTGACCGGCCAGGGCTTGAGCAGCTCGAAGCCGCTGATCAGGCAGACCTGCAGCAGCGCCCACAGGATGCGCCCGCGGTGCGGCCAGAGGTAGGCGGAGACGCGGCGGACGAAGTGGCTCACTGCACCTCGACCGAGCGCGCGTCGAGCGGCGGGGCATAGTGGAGCTTCGCGCGCCGGGCCACCGCCTGCAGGGCGTCGTTGAGCGTGCGTCCCAGCGCCATCGCTTCACGGACGAGCGCGGCGGCCGCCACCGCGCCGGTCGCGACTCCCGCCGCGATCAGCGCGGGAAGGCCGAGGTGCAGGCCCAGTCCCGCGAGCGCCACGCCGCCCACCACCATCCCCTGGGCCACCCGCGAAGGGCGGAGCGCGCACTTCACCCGCAGCACGCGGCGCTCGCCGCCGTGATTCTCCGTGCACACCTTGATCCGGCCGCGCGACCAGATGCCGCCGTGCGCCTCCAGATCCCACTCGCTCCAGCCCTGATCGACCAGGACGAAGTACTTTCGCGCGCCCAGGACGTCGATCATGCCGTGCAGCAGCGTCTCCTTCTCGAGCGCGTCCTCGGTCCAGAAGGCGGCCGCGAACGCCCGCTCCCGCCACGACCACGGCGGCGACTGCGACGGCTGCTCCGACGACGACGGCTGAGCCGCGGTGAGACCGCGCACCCACCAGCGATAGCGCTCCAGCGACCGCAGCAGCGGGCCGAAGTAGGTGAGGACGGAAATCAGCAGGCGGCCCCGGAGTCCGCCGGCCAGAGGATCGACCCGGGCGCGCATCGCGGCCACGAGACAGCAGGCGAACGACAGCGCGATGGGCGCGGCGCCCACCCAGTACCAGCCGCCGCGGATCGCCCCGTAGAGCAGCAGCAGGGCGCCGACCAGGTTCCATTCGAGCGTGAAGGGCAGGTAGGAGAGCACGGTGGACGGCGGCTGATAGAGCGTCTGGAAGAGACCGCGGCCGAACACGCCGCCGTAGATCACCGGGCGCCTCAGCGAGAACAACGCCGAGATGCCCCCGTAGATTCGCCCGCGCCAGCGCGAGTAGCCGAGCGCGTTGAAGCGCTGCGGGTGACGGAAGTAGAGGAGCGCCTCCGCCTTGCCGTAGCCCTTTTGCTGCCCGATGTAGGCCTTCATGGTGTTGCGCCGGAAGTGCCACACCATCGCGGCGGGGCTGAAGCCGATGCGATAGCCGCGGTCCTGCAGCCGCCAGCACACGTCCACGTCGTCGCCCGCCGACCGGTAGATCGGATCGAAGCCGCCGATCTCCTCGAGCACCTCCCGGCGGAACGCCATGTTGCAGCCCGGAATGTGCTCGGCCTCCACGTCGTCCAGCAGCACGTGGAGCGGCCCACCCGGCGACGCGGCCACGCAGGCCGCGACCATCGAATCCTCCGGCGGCGGCAGGTTCGGCCCGCCCACCGCGGGGAGCCCGGTGTGTAGGAACGTGGCGACCAGGTAGTGCAGCCAGTCCGGATCCACCACGCAGTCGGAATCCGTGAAGGCCACGATCTCGCCGAGCGAGGCGTTGATGCCCACGTTGCGCGCCGCGCTCAGGCCCTTGTTCTCCTGATGGATGACGTGCATGCCCTCGAAGCGGTCGGCGATCGCCCCGGTGCGATCGGTGGACCCGTCGTCCACCACGATCACCTCGAAGGCAGGATAGCGGAGCTTCTGCAGCGACGTGAGGCAGGCTTCCATGGTGGGCTCCGCGTTGTACGCGCAGATGACCACCGAGACCTTGGGATACTCGGGGAGAGCCGGCAGCCCCGCCGAGGCGTACCAGCGCTGCACCGCGTGGAACGCGGGCTTCTTCCGCCGCTCGCGGTCCACGAGCCCGAAGGCCCAGTTCGCGATGTCGCATCCGCCGGTGTGCCACTCGTCGGTGTAGGAGAAGACCACCGTGCCGGCCGCGCCCATCTCGAGCGCGGCGCGCACCTGCCAGGACAGCGTGGCCGCCTGCACCATCTCGCCTTCACGGATGGAGTCGATGCCGAACTCGGTGAGCACGAGCGGCCGGTCGCCGGCGAGCGTGTGCAGCCGGGAGAGGTACTTCCGGAACTCGGGCTCCGAATGCAGGTACACGTTGAAGGCGAGGAAGTCGGTGAAGTCGGTCTCGAGGTACTCGGTCGACGGGAAGTTCGCGTAGCCGACCGGCGTGTTCGGCTCGATGCGCTTGATCAGCGATACCAGCTCGCGCAGGAACCCGGTGATCCGCTGTGCTCCGTACCAGCGGACGATGTCCGGCGGGATCTCGTTGCCGACCAGGAAGGCGCCCACCGCGGGATGGCCCTGACAGGCGACCACCACGTCGGTCACGGCGCGCCGGACCGTGTCCGTGATCTCCTCGGAGTCCAGGAAGCAGACGTGCTGGGCCCACGGAATGCCGACGAGCACCCAGAGGCCGCGATCGGCGGCCATGTCCAGCAGCCATCGCGGCGGCGGCGTGAAGAGCCGGAGGCAGTTGGCGCCCAGCTCGACGATCAGGGAGAGGTCCCGCTCGACGACCTCCGGAGCCGGGTATCTGAAGCTATTCGCGTCCGGGGCGAAGGGGCCGTATGTGACGCCCCGAAGCGGTACCTTGTCCTCACCAGCGAAAAAAAACTTTCCTCTGACTTCCAGCCGGGGTCGAGACTCCGCCGGCTCCGCGCGCCGGATGGCACGCGACGTGGATTCGAGCGTCACGGTCCTGAAACCTCCTTGAACGCCTCAGCGGGGGCGCTCAGGTTCATAGTGCTCCTCGTGACCCTCGGTGCACCCGTAGCAATAAGGCCGTAAGGCTGGGAGCGGTCCGCGCCGAGGGCGGCTCGGAAGTGGCTGAGATTCAGGAGCCACTTCCCCGGCGTGGTCTAAGGCAACCCGCATGCCAGCGTGCGTCATGGCCGGCGGATCGGACGTTACCTCGGAACGCATGATTTCGCAAGGGTCTGGCGCTCGGAAGGTTTTGCGCCCTCGCAAGGAGCGAAACTCGCGCCTCGTTTTTACACGACCACAAGTAATTCTTACCCCCCGATTACAGCAGGAAGCGGATCAGGAGGGTGGCCAGGCCCAGGAACGAGAAGAAGCCGAAGACGTCCGTGAAGGTCGTGATGATGACGCTCGAGGCGATCGCCGGATCCACCCGGAAGCTCTTGAGCAGGAGCGGGATCACCACCCCCACCACCGCCGCAACCACCATGTTGAGAGTCATGGCCACTGCGATGATCGTGGCCAGCAGCGCCTGGCCCTTCCAGAAATAGGCGATGACGGCCATGACGAGCCCGGTCGCCAGCCCGATGGTCAAGGCGAGGGTGGTTTCCTTCCGCAGCACCCGCCAGACGTGACCGCCGGTCATGTCCCCCAGAGCCAGTCCGCGGACCACCACGGTCGCGGTCTGGGTGGTGCCGATGCCACCCATGGACGCCACGATCGGCATGAACACCGCGAGCAGGGCCAGCTCACGGATCGAGCTCTCGAAGAGGCCGATGACGGAGGCGGCCAGAATGGCGGTGGCCAGGTTGATCAGGAGCCAGACGAGGCGCTTCGGGAATACCGTCTGGGCCGAGTCGAGCACGGTCTCGTCGCCCGCGGCGCCGCCGAGGCGCTGGATGTCCTCGGTGGCTTCCTCGCGGATGACGTCGATGACGTCGTCGACCGTGATCACCCCTAGCAGGCGGTGGTCGGCGTTCACCACCGGAATGGCCACCAGGTTGTACTTGGCGACCAGCCGCGCCACCTCCTCCTGGTCCGTGTCCGGCCTGACGCTCACCGACTCCTCCTGGCGGAGCAGTCGCACCGGCGCGGCGGGATCGGCGGTGACCAGTCGGCGCCAGGGCAGGCTGCCGACGAGGTGCTCGTGGTCGTCCACCACGTAGAGCGTGGGCGCGGTCTCGGCGACCGGCGACTTGCGGATCTGATCCACCGCCTGCGCGACCGTCATGTGCTCGGGCACCGCGAGGATGTCCGGGGTCATGAGGCGACCCGCGGTCTTCTCGCCGTACTCGAGCAGCTCCTGGACCTCCTCCGACTTCTCTTCCTTCATCAGGTCGAGGACCTTCTCGACCTGCTCTGCGGGCAGCTCCTCGAGGACCTGGGCCGCGTCGTCCGGCCGCATCCGATCGAGGATGCTCGAGATCTCGCCCTCGTCGAGGGCCCGCGCCAGCTCGTAGAGCGGCTGATCGTCCAGCTCGGCCAGCACGGCCCCGGCGGACTCGCGTGCGAGCAGCCGGAAGAGCGTCACCTGATCGGGCAGCGCGAGGTCTCGCAGGGCCGCCGCGATGTCGGCGGCGTGGGCGTCCTCGAGAACCTGACTCAGTCGCTCGCGGCGTCCCGACTCCAGGAGGTCCCGGACGGTGTCGGTGAGACGGGCCGCCTCGGCCATGACTGCCGGTTACGCCGGGAGGGTCGGGCTCGGGCCCTGGGGCGGGCGGGAGGAGGTGGACGCGGGCTGGGTCGCGATGAGCTGCGCGACCTGGTTCTCCAGCTGACGGATGCGATACCGCATTCGCAGCACCTTGACCAGCCCGCTCAGCGAAGCGAACGTGACGCCGACCAGCAACGACAGCAGGATGACCAGCGCCAGGGGCATGCCGGTCACGCTCCAGGCCAGGAAGGAGATCTGCACCGGGTCGCGATTCTGCAACGCGAACACGGTGGCCGCGCTCCCGAGCAGCGCCATGAGCAGGTAGATGAAGATCATGACTGGGAGCCCTCCGCCGGCTTCCCGGCTCCGAGTGCGCGCAGGAAGCGCTCGACGATGCGATCCTGGCAGACACCGGCGCCGGCGGCCTCGCCCGCGGCGCGGCCAAGCTTCTGCACCGGGAAGATGGCCTTGGCCATGGTCCGGTGCCCGCCACCCACGCCCAGGTCGCCGAAGGCGGCGCGGGTCACGTCTCCCGCGCTCTTCACGTATCCGACGTTCCGGACGGAGACGTGCACCTCGTCGCCGACGATACCCGAGACCACCGACCACTGCACACCCTCCGCCTGCAGCCCGAAGTCGGCGAACTGCGGGATCAGGTCGACGGTGGACACGCGGCCCAGGTGGGAGAAGAACACGCCCTGCACCACGCGACGCTTGGAGAGGCCCTGGGCGAGGACGTCGAGGGCGTCCTGCGAGAGCTCGGGCCGCTCGATGCGCCGGAGCGCGTTGTGGTTGGCGAGGAGGTACAGATACGAGAAGGCCTCGAGATCGGCCTTGGTCCCGCCGCGCTCGAGCCCGAGGGTGTCCGACTTGATGCCGTAGAGCAGCGCGGTGGCCAGCCGCTGCGTGATCTTGATGTCGGCCGCCCGCAGGTACTCGACCAGGATCGTGGACGTCGCTCCGTAGGATGGCCGCACGTCCTTGATGCGCGCGTCGATCGGGTGCTCCACCGGGTGATGATCGATCACGAGATCGACCTGCTCGAAGCGCTCCTCCAGGAACGACGGCTGCACGTCCACCATCGCGACCCGATCGAACTGGGCCAGGTCCTCGGCCCCGATCTCCTCGATCTCGATCTCGAGGATCTTGCACATGGCCACGTTCTCAGGGCGGGTGATGGTGCCGAACGTGCACATGGGCGCGGACGTACGGGTGCGGCCCAGCAGGGTCTTGAGCGCGAGCGCCGACGCGATGGCGTCGGGGTCGGGGTCGTCCTGCATCAGGATCAGCACACGCTCGGCGTCGTAGAAGTGAGCGCGCAGCCGGTCGGCGCGAACCCGCTGGGCCGCGCGATCCACCGCGGGCTGGATGATGCGCTCGCCGAAGGCCGACAGCGGCACCACGGTGGCCCCCGACATCGGCCGGTCATCGTCGCGCAGCACGAGGAGCGGGGAATCGGGCGCGGCGTCCTTGACCGCGGCGGCCACCCGTCCGAGCTGTCCGGCCGGAGCGGCCACCACCACCGGCCCGCGCCCGCCCTTGAGCGCGTCGTGGATGAACTCGGGATCCGTCACCTTGCCGGCGAGGGCGCGGTCTCCATGCCGGCCAAGCCGCGCGCGCAGGCTCGCCCGCGGGACCAGGTACAGCGGCCGCTCGCCCGGGAAGGCGGCGGCCGCGACCATGTGTTCGAGGAGGTCGTCCGGACAGATCAGAACCGGTCGCATCGTCGGCCTATTCTCAGCCTACCCCCCAGGAGGGCCAAGTGAAAACCCCCTCGTCTACCGCCGGCCCCCGTGATAGGCCGAGCGTCCGGCGTGGACGCCGGCCTTCAGGCCCCGGGTGAGCAGGGAGACCTCGCGGCTCATCTTCTTCTGCGACTCGTCGAGGGTCTTGCCGAGGCGGTCGAGCGAATCGCGGACGCTGGCTCGGGCCTGGGCGATCTGCCGCGTGGCCTCGGCGCGAGAGCGCGCGCTCAGGAGCCGGCGGCCGAGGCGGGTCACCGAATCCGTGAGGCCGGCCTGGGCGCGGGCCACGTGTCGGGCCATCGCCTTCTCGATGCCGGCCAGCTTCACGCGGGTGAGGCCGCCGCGTGCGGCGGTGCTGCGCACCCGGGCGAGATCGGCCTCGACCTGAGCCAGGCGGGCCTCGAGCTGCTTGATCTTGGCCGGTGTCCGAGATGCGGAAGCCCTGCGTCGCTCCGTCATGGCGTCTCCTCCGGGCAGCAGTATACGCTGGCCGACCCACACCAGGCTTGGCCCGGGACGGACCCGATGCGACACTTGGCCGTGGCTGCCGAATCCATCTTCTTCCGGGACCTCGCCTTCGTGTTCCTCGCCGCGGTGGCGGGGGGCGCGCTGGCCCGCCTCGCGGGCCAGCCGCTGGTACTGGGCTACGTGCTGGGCGGCATCCTCGTCAGCCCGCTCACGCCCGGCCCGGCGGTCTCCGACCTGCACACCTTCGAGCTGTTCGCCGAGATCGGGGTCATCCTGCTGATGTTCTCGGTCGGCATCGAATTCTCGATCCGGGATCTCCTGCGCGTGAAGTGGGTCGCCCTGCTCGGCGGCCCGCTCGGCATCGTGCTCTCGGTCGGGATGGGCGTCGGGGTGGCCTGGGGGCTCGGCTGGCCCCTCCTCCAGGGCGCGATGGTGGGCATCGTGATCTCGGTGGCCAGCACCATGGTCATGGCCCGCCTGCTCATGGACCGGGGCGAGCTGCACTCGCGCCACGGGCGGGTGATGATCAGCATCACCCTCGTCGAGGACCTGGCGGTGGTGATCCTGATCGTCCTGATCCCCTCGTTCGGCTCCCTCGAGCCCGAGCGCCTGCTGGCCATCGCCCTGAGCCTCGGCAAGGCGCTCCTGATCCTGGTGCCGGCCGGCTTCGTGGCGGCCAAGATCATTCCGCCCCTGATGACGCGGGCGGCCCGGATGCACAGCGACGAGATGTTCCTGCTGGTGGCCCTTGCGGTCGGCCTCGGCACCGCCGCGGTCACCCAGGCCGCCGGGCTCTCGCTCGCCCTCGGGGCATTCCTGGCCGGCCTCATCGTCAATGGATCCGACTACGCGCACGAGACGCTCGCGCGACTGCTGCCGCTCCGCGACGTGTTCGTCGCGATGTTCTTCGTGACGATCGGAGCGCTGATCGATCCGACCAGCCTGATCGCCAACGTTCCGCTGCTCCTGACCATGGTCGGGATGGTGGTGGTGGGCAAGCTGGTGCTGTGGACGCTGGTGGTCTGGCTCTTCCGGCAACCATTCTGGACCGCGGTGCTGGCCGCCGTGGGGCTCACCCAGGTCGGCGAGTTCTCGTTCATCCTGGTCCAGGTCGCCCGGCAGGCCGGCCACGTCGGCGCCGACGTCTACAATGCCACCCTCGCCACCGCGCTCGTCACCATCCTCATCAACGCGGCCCTGGTGCGCGCCGCGCCCGGGTGGGTCGCCCGGCTCCGCGGCGTGCAGGAGGCGCCGGTGCCGGACGGGCCGCGGCCCGAGCGCGAGGCGGCGGAGCACGTGGTGCTCTGCGGCTTCGGCCGGGTGGGCAGCGCGGTGGGCGAGGCGCTCGAGACATTCAACATCCCGTTCGTGGTGATCGAGCGCGATCCGGACATCGTGCGTGGCCTCCGGTCCCGTCGCGTTCCGTGCCTCCTCGGCGACGCCGCGCTGCCCCGCATCCTCGAGGAGGCGGGGGCGGCGCGTGCCTCGATGGTCGTGGTCGCGCTCCCGGAGATGGATCGCGCCAACCTGGTGGTGCGCGGCGTGCGCGCCCTCAGCCCGCACGTGCCCATCCTGGCGCGGGCACATGAGGCGGCGGGGCGCGATGGGCTGGCCCGGGCGGGCGCTACCGAGGTGATCCAGCCCGAGCTGGAGGCGGCGGCGACGTTGATCCGTCACGCTCTCCGTGGCCTGGCGCTGCCTCAGCCGACCGTGCTCGACTATCTGGCGCGCTTCCGCGCGGCCATGAATCCGGCGGCGGCGCGGACGCCGGAGGCGCTGGGCCCGGAACGGAAGCTGCCCGAGATCCACGAGGTCGCCCTCGGCGCGGGCGCGCTCACCGATCGCTCGCTCGGCGAGGCCCGCGTGCGCGAGCGCCTCGGCGTGACCGTGGTCTCGATCGAGCGAACGGACGGGGAGACGCTGGTGAATCCCTCCGCTGACACCCGGCTCCGCTCCGGGGACCGGCTGCGCGTCTTCGGGCTCCCCGAGCAGATCGACGCGTTCCGCGCCGAGGCCGGCCGTGAGCCCGAGCCGGTCACCTAAAGAGCCGGAAGCCGGTCCAGAGCGCCATCAGGAAGGCAATCAGCGTGACCGCGATGGCCGCGAAGGCCGCGATGCGGTCCAGGCCGCGCTCGGCCGCTCGGTCGAGCGGCCCCATCGCGAGGGCCACCAGGTAGCCGCCCCCGAAACCGCCCAGGTGGCCCCAGTTGTTCACCCCCGCCATGAAGAAGCCGAAGATGAACATGATGAGCGCCCACTGCCCGTATTGCCGGAAGACCGCCACCCCGAACGATCCGCCGCGGCTGCGCCCGTAGGCCACCATCGCGCCGAGGAGGCCGAAGATGGCGCCGGAGGCGCCGATGGTCCACGGGACGCCGACGAAGTTGGAGAGCACGAAGCCGAGTGCGCCGGCCACCGTGAAGATCACCACGAGGCGGGATCCGCCGAAGATCTGCTCGACCGGCGGCGCGAGCTGGCGGACCCAGAGCAGGTTGAAGAGGATGTGGAGCAGGCTGCCGTGGAGGTAGATTGCGGTGAAGAGCGTCCACCAGAAGCCCGCGGCCCACGGGACCGCGCCGGTCATCCCGAGCCGGACGAGCGCGCGGTTGCTCGGCGCCAGCATGTCGAAGGGGTTGCGGGCCCGGAACGCGGCGCCCGGATCCAGCAGGATCGATGCGACGTAGAGGGCGACGCACACGACGGTGACCGCTCGGGCGAAGTCGAGGCGGCCCATCAGCCGAGCGACCCCGGGGCCGAAGCCCCAGAGCCCCGGGCGGCGCGCTCCGCAGTAGAAGCACTCGGTGGCGTCCACCCGGTTGAGCTTGCCGCATCGGTAGCAGAGGCTCGAGCCGGTTCGCTGCCTGAACATGTGGGCGGAATCTACCGGGAGGTCGGGACGGCGGGCGCGCGCCTCAGGATCGCCCAGTGCCCGCCGCGTGAGCCGGGAACGGCGCCTGCGACTCGAGCCGCTCGAGCAGGCTCTTCACCTGCGTCGCGAACGCATCGCGGCGGTGCGCGGGCACCGGCGAGCCGGGGATGAACTTCTCGCCCAGCGGATTGACGAACACGCCGGCCTTGCGCACCCGGTAGTCGAGGTGCGGGCCGGTGGAGAGGCCGGTGGTGCCGACGCGCCCGATGACCTGACGCTGACGCACGCGCTCGCCGCGACGCACCTGCATCTTGGAGAGATGGTTGTACATCGTCTCGTAACCGCGGGCGTGACGGATCGTGATGGTGAGCCCGAAACCGCCGTCCCAGGCCGCCTGGGTCACGACTCCGTCGGCCACCGCGCGCACCGGCGTGCCCACCGGCGCTCCGTAGTCCACCGCGAGGTGCGGCCGCAGCCCGCCCAGGATCGGATGGTGGCGGGCGTGGGAGAAGCCGGAGGTGATGCGGGTGAAGTCGAGGGGGGCGCGCAGGAACATCTTCCGCACCGAGCGCCCGGAGGCGTCGTAGTACTCTCGCCGGCTGCCGCCCTCGGCGAACGCCACGCTGGTGAGCAGCGAGCGGCCCGCGCTCGAGTACTGCGCGATCAGGATGTCGCCGTAGCCCAGCAGGCTGTCGCCGACGTACCGCTTCTCCACCAGACAGCGGAACTGGTCGCCCGGCAACGAGTCGGCCGCGAAGTCGAAGTCCCACTCGAAGAGCGTGACCAGGCGCGCGGTGAGGGCCGGCCTCTCGCCGAGGCGCTCCACGGTCGCGAACAGGGAGTCGCGCACCTCGCCGGCGAGGGCGACCACCCGGGTGTCCACGTCCGGCCGAACCGCGGTCACCGTCCAGCGGTCGCCGTCGAACCGGATCTCGTAACGCTCGGCGGCCGAACGCGTGTAGGTCACCTCCACCGTCCCGCCTTCGGCACCCGGCAGCACGGTGAGCCGCTCCCCGGGAGCGAGCCGCCGCATGTTGACGTTGCTGCGCAGCGTGGCCACGATCGCCGCGGCCTCGGCACGCTCGACGCCCGCTCGGCGCATCGCGCTCTCCAGCGTCTCTCCGCGTCTCAGCGCGATCTCGACCGCGGCCGGGCTCGCGGGCGCCGCCGGCGCCTCGGCGATCTGCGCGGGAGCGCCATCGTGAGAGCCGGACGACGTCGCGGGGGGCCGCGTGGGCACCGCGAGGCCGATCGCCCCGAGAGCGAGCAGCATGGCGGCAGAGAGCAGGCAATAGGAGCGACGCATGATGAAACCAGAATACCTCCGGGACTCCGAAGGCCCCAACCTAAACCGGCGTGGGGGATCCTACTACCCGCGGGGGACGGATTCTAGGCGCCGTACTTGGTGAAGCGTAGGGCGTTGGCCATCACCAGCGGCATCAGGTCCTGGGCGGGCAGCACCCCGAGCGAGCCGCTCGCGCAGTCCCGCTCGGTGAAGCGGCTCACGTGGTCGGCGCCGCAGTACTCGCTGGCGAGGAGCGCGGGCACGCCCTGCCAGCCGTGGCTCGACAGGATCGAGGGGGTCGCGTGGTCGCCGGAGATGGCGAGCACGTCGGGACGGAGCGCGACCACCCGCGGCAGCAGCGCGTCGAACCGCTCGAGCGCGGCCACCTTGGCCGCGAAGTCGCCGTCCTCTCCCGCCTTGTCGGTGTCCTTGTAGTGCAGGAAGAAGAAGTCGTAGTGCTCCCACTGCTGCTCGAGCGTGTCGATCTCCTCCGCGAAGGTGCCCCCGGTCTTGAGCACGTCCATGCCCACCAGGCGCGCGAGGCCCCGGTACATCGGATACGCCGCGATGGCGGCGGCGCGCAGGCCGAACGTCCGGGGGAACAGGGGCAGGCGGGGCCGCTGATCGAAGCCGCGAAGGAGCAGCATGTTGGCCGGCGCCGCGTCGCGCAGCCGCTCGCGCGCCGCGTCCACGAACGCGTTCACGAGCGCGGCGGTGCGCTCGGCCTCCGGCGCCTGCGCGGACACCGGCAGGGGCGGGACGCCGAGCTGCTGGGGGTCGGTCTCGGACAGACGGCCGGAGAGGCCGTCGCCGCGCAGCACCAGGACGAAGCGATGCTCCTTGACCGGCTCGACCAGCAGCTGCACCCCGTCCAGCCGGATCTCGCGCAGCCGCTCGACCAAACGGACGCAGATCTCGGTGGAGATGCGCCCGGCCCTCCGGTCGGTGATGCGGCCCTGCGCGTCCACCGAGCAGAAGTTGCCGCGCGCGGCCACGTCGCCCGGCTGCAGCTCGAAGTCGATGCCGAGAGCCTCGAGCACCCCGCGCCCCACCGGGTAGCGCAGCGGATCGTAGCCGAAGAGCCCGAGATGGCCGGGACCGCTGCCCGGGGTGATGCCGGGACCGACGTGACGGAGGAGACCGCAGGCCGAGCGGCCGGCCAGTCCGTGCAGGGTCGGAATGCGCGCGGTCTCCAGCTCGCTCTTGCCCGATCCGGGCCGGGGCAGTCCGCCCAATCCGTCGAGCGAGCAGAGCACGATCTTGGTCTTGGCCGGCTGCACGAGCGAGTGAAGGAACTCTAGGTCCATACTTCCTTGTTCTCTCCGAAATCGGCCGGACACGACGGCCCCCACACGTAGAGGGCGTCCTCGGGGGGGAAGTCCCGCGGCTCCCAGGCGCAGCGCTCCGGGATGTAGTCGAGGTCGAAATAGTACTCGCTGAAGCTGCCCCACGGGTCGCGCAGGTAGTAGAAGAAGTTGGAGCCGATGACGTGGCGCCCGAGTCCCCAGCCGGGCTGCCAGCCCTTCTCGGTCATCCGGACCGCCCCCATCGCGATCTCGTCCACGCTGCCTACCTGGAACGAGGCGTGGTGGAAGCCCGGAGCGTGCGACGACAGGAGGGCCAGCGTGTGGTGATCGGTGTTGCACCGCAGGAAGGCGATGATCCCCCGCGAGCGGTCGGAGAGCTTCATGCCGAGCGTCTCGATGTAGAAGCGCATCGCGCGCTCCATGTCAGGGGTGAAGAGCAGGGTGTGGCCCAGGCGGCGCGGGGTGATCCGCTGACCGCGCGCCGGATAGCCGCGCACCGCCTCGCGCTGGACGTAGCCGGGGCCGTTGAGGGTGGGCGGAGGATCGACCGGCTCCGCGGGCGGCGCCTCGTCGCGCACGTTGACCGCGTTGCCGTCGGGATCACGGAACCAGAGGCCGCCTTCCGGCGCGCCCGGCGGCGCATCCGTCTCCGCGACTCCCGCGCGCCGGATCGCCTCGCGCACGCGCGCGAAGTCCTCGCCGGGGGCGCCGTAGCAGAGGTGATGGAGTCGCTTGCGCTTGCCCCCGTAGAGCAACACCGCGTCGCGGCCCAGGCGCTCCGGCCGCAGCCGCACGGAATCGCCGGAGGCGCCGCCGTCCACGAGGCCGAAGTCCTCGTAAAACCGCTGCCCCACCGTGGGATCGGGGACTTCGAGCGCGTAGTGGAGAAAGCTGCGGACCGCCATGGTCGTCCCCCTAGGCATCCTTCACGGTGTTCTCGAGCACGCCCAGCCCCGTGATCTCCAGCTTGACCGTGTCGCCCGGCTGCAGCGTGATCTGCGGCTTGCGCGAGAATCCCACGCCGGCGGGGGTCCCGGTGGCGATGAGGTCACCCGGCGACAGCGTCATGAAGTTGGTCAGGTACTGGATGATGTAGCCCACGTCGAAGATGAAGTTCCGGGTGGAGCCGTTCTGCATCAACGTGCCGTTGACCCAGGTCTTCAGGTCGAGCACGTGCGGATCCGGAATCTCGGCCCGGTCCGCGATGTAGGGACCGACCGGGGCGAGCGTATCCCCCGCCTTGCCCGCGCCCCACTGGCTCGTGTGGAACTGGAAGTCACGCGCGCTCGCGTCGTTGATGATCGTGTAGCCGTACACGTAGTCGAGCGCCTGCTCGCGCTTGACGAAGCGTGCGGTCCGGCCGATCACCACCCCGAGCTCCACCTCCCAGTCGAGGGTCTTCTCGCCCCGGGGGCGCAGGATGGGCTCGCCCGGGTCCTGGATCGCGTTCGCCCACTTGGGGAAGACCGGCGGCTCCTTGGGCGCGGGATTGTTGGTCTCGGCCGCGTGGTCCTTGTAGTTCAGCCCGATGCAGATGAACTTGCCGGGATCCGCGATGGGCGCGTGCAGCCGAACCGACGCGGCGGGGAAGGCCACGGGCTGGAACTTGCCGCCGCGGGCCGTGTCCATCATCGAGGACAGCATGTCCTGACTCGCGCTGCCGCCTTCGAGGAAGCCGCGGGTGCTGTCGGCGGGGAAGAGCGCCGACGCGATGGTGGCCGCCCGCACGACGCCCTTCGAGGCCAGGAACGCAGTGGCGCTCGCCTCGAGATCCGCGATACGGTCCTGTCCGAGGTAGCAGCCGAGGCGGGGGGCATGACCATTCTGAGAGAAGCGGACGATCTTCATGGGCGGTCTCCTTGCACTGAGGGGCGGTCCGAGCTACGCGTCGTTGGCCGGCACGCAGAGAGTCTACGACCGGCGCCACGCGATGTCGAGGGGGCTCAAGCCGTTGATTCCCAAGATAATTCAGTGGTTTTGCCCGCGGGTGCGCTGCGCGAGCCCGAGGAGCCGGGGCGGGCCGGAGCGGTCGCGCGATGTAGGTCCAGATATTCAGTTCGGGTATCTTAGAGGCGTGCATGTTGACGACCGCGTCGTCGTGAACGTCGCCGGGAACACACGCCGGCACAAGAGGAGACACATCATGCGGGTTGCCACGAAGGGGTTGTGCGCGCTGCTCGTCGCGGTGATGGCGCTGACGGGCCCGCTGCTGTCGCGGGTCGCGATGGTGCAGGCCGCCGAGCCCTCGACCGCTCCGGTCGACGCGGACGTCGCCGACTCCGACCGCGTCGGGGCCGGCTTCCTGAACGTCGTGTACGTGCCGGGCAAGGCGATCGTCTGCGGCCTCGGCAGCATCGCGAGCGCCGGCGTCATGCTGCTCACCTTCGGCTCCGGCTATCGCGCCGCGGTCGCCACGTTCAAGGAAGGCTGCGGCGGAACCTGGGTCCTCACTCCGGAGCACGTGGCCGGCAAGGTCCCTCCGGTCGAAGAACTCGAGTAGGTCGCCCGTCCGGCGTCACGCGCGCGAGTCGGAGCGTGGCGCCGATGCGTGAGATCCAGCGATAACGCTCCGGCGGGCAGCCGTCCCCGCTCTCTTCCTCCTGCTGCTCGCCGGCTTCGCCGCCGGCATCTGGGGGAGCTACCGGGCCGCATTTCCGGGCCGCGGGCTCTACCGGGTGACCGGGGTCTTCGAGGCGCGGGGGCCCGATGCACTCATGCTGGTGAAGCACGATGCGGTGCCCGGCTTCATGGACGAGATGCAGTCGATGGCTCTGTACGCGGAGACGCCCGGGCTCCTCGACGCCGCCGACCTGCGGCGCGGCGACCGGGTGCGGATCACCGTGCGGCAGGAGCGTGATCGGCTGGTGGCCGTCCAGATCCAGAAAATAAGGTAGAGAGACATGAAGCAGGGTCAGCGTCGTCCGCGCAGCATGAGCCTCCGCGAGGCGGCCTCGGTGGTCTTCGCGCTGTCGGCGCTCTTGCCGATCCTCCTCTTCGTCTACCTCTTCTCGCGGCACGACCTCCTCCGCAACACCGAGGCCCAGGTCGGTCTCCTCGCCGCGGTCGCGATGTCCATCCTCGGCTTCGTCGTCTTCCGCCGGATGATGGCCCAGATCTCGCTGCTCGCTCAGGGCTTCATGGCTCCCGCCGAGGCCAAGGCGGAGACGCTCCGCCAGGTCGAGCGGACCGGCGCGGTGCCGGGGCTCGGCGAGGTCACCGAGATCGGGCAGGTGCGCGACGCGTTCTACCACATGCTGGAAGATCTGAAGACCTCCACCCAGCGCCTCGAGGACCTGGTCTTCAAGCTCGGCACGCTCAACGAGATGGTGGAGCTGGCCGCCCGCATCCCGCGCATCCAGGACCTGCTGGGGCTGGTACTGCAGTCGACGATGCGCGCGGTGCGCGCCACCGTGGGCTCGATCATGATCCTCGATCGCGACCGGACCGTGCTGAAGCTGGCCGCCTCCCGCGGAATTCCCGACGACGTGGTCCCGGCGGTGGAGGTCAAGGTCGGCGAGGGCATCGCGGGCAAGGTGGTGGAGATGGGCGAGCCGGTGCTGGTGGACGACATCGCCACCGATCCCCGCTTCAACAAGGCCAACGATCCGCAGTACGGCAACGGCTCGTTCATCTGCATGCCGATCCGGGTCGGCGACCGCGTGCTCGGGGTGATCAACATGGCCAAGAAGCGCGAGCACGCGATGTCGGACGCGCTGCGGCCGCCCCCGTTCAGCTCCACCGACCTGCACTTCCTGAACGCGCTGATGACCTACATCGGCTACGCGGTCGACAACTCGCGCCTGCTCGAGGAGGCGCAGACGTCGGCCCAGCGGCTGCAGACCGTGGTGGACGACCTCAAGTCCACCCAGACCCAGCTGGTGCGCGGCGAGACGTTGCGCGCGATGGGCCAGCTCTCCTCCGGGATGGCGCACCATCTCAACAACCTGTTCGCGGTGATCCTCGGGCGGGTCGAGCTGCTGCTGGGCAAGGTCGAGGAGGCGAGCGTGCGGCGCTCGCTCGAGATCATCCAGCGCACCGCCCAGGACGGCGCCGAGGTGGTGCGCCGGGTGCAGCGGTTCAGCCGGGTGCAGCCGGTGTCCGACGCGGTCGCGATCGACCTCAACCAGCTGGTGCAGGAGGTGGTGGAGCTCACCCGCCCGCGCTGGCAGGACGAGGCGCAGCTGCGCGGCAGCCGGATCGAGGTGGTGGTGGATCCGGGCGTCATCGGCGCCGCGGTGGGCGAGCCCGCTCCGCTGCGCGAGGTCCTGATGAACCTGTTGCTGAACGCGGCCGATTCGATCAGCCAGACCGGGCGCATCACCCTCAAGACCTGGACCCACGACGAGCGCGTGTACTGCTCGGTTTCCGATACCGGGGCGGGCATGCCCGAGGAGATCCGGCGCCGCGCGCTGGAGCCGTTCTTCACCACCAAGGGGCCGAAGGCCACCGGCCTCGGGCTCAGCGTGGCCTACGGCACCGTGCAGCGCTACGGCGGCACGCTGACCGTGGAGAGCGCGGAGGGCCAGGGCACTACGGTCGAGGTCAGCCTGCCCAGCGCGTCCGCGGCGGCTCAGGTGGCCAGAAAGTCGGCGGCGCCCGCCGTGAAGGCGGCGGTGCCGCTGCGCATCCTGGTCATCGACGACGAGCTGCAGGTGCGCAGCACGCTCGCCGAGATGCTGGAGGAGCAGGGGCACTCGGTGACCCAGGCGCCCGGCGGCCGCGAGGGCCTGTCCTACCTCGAGTCGAACCCCGAGCTGGTAGACGTGGTGATCAGCGATCTCGGGATGCCCGAGATGACTGGTTGGGACGTCGCGCGCAGCATCCAGTCGCGCTGGCCGCGGCTGCCGGTGGGGCTCATCACCGGGTGGGGCGAGACCGACGTCACCCGCGAGGAGCGCGGCCGGGTGAACTTCGTGATCACCAAGCCCTTCGACAAGGCGGTGCTGAGCCAGACGATGGCGGACATCCGTCCGCGCGCCTGAGCTCGGGCCCGCCTCCTACCCCTTCCCCGCCTTCTCCGGCCGAGGCAGCGTGCGCAGGTAGCGCACCGTCTCGCGGACCTGCTCATCCGTGAGGTGATAGCCGAAGGCGGGCATCCCCGGCTTGCCGAGGGTGGCGCCGCCGTTCTTGATCAGCATGATCACGTAGTCGTCGGAGAGGGAGTCCACCAGACGCGGGTCGGCGAGATCGCCGGGCCGCATCAAGAAGAGCCACGCCCGCCACGACCCGTGGCCGTTGGCGCCGTGGCACGTCGCGCAGTAGGTCAGGTAGAGGCGCTGACCGCCGGTGGCGGTCTTGGGCACCGGGTGCGGGACGAAGAGCATCACGAGGATGCTGCCGACCAGCATGAGGAGCGCCGGCCCGAACACGACGAGCATCCACTTCGCTCTCATCGAGCCATCAGAGTAGGCCGAAGGTCCCGACGAGGCAAGGAAATGGGCGGCGCGACCGTGCGATAGTAGACGGCAGGCGTCTCGTCGTGATGCGCCATGCCGACGCGGGGGACGCGGATCCGCGCTGTTGGCCGGACGACCGCGATCGGCCGCTGACCGACGCGGGCCGGCGTGAGCACGCGCGGGTGGCCGAGGCCCGACCGCATCTTGACCAGCCCGCTCGCGCGCGCTCGCGAGACCGCCGCGATCACCGCCCGCACCTTCGGCGATCGCCCGGCCCCCGAGCCGACGGATCTGCTCGGCGACCGCGCGCATCCGGCGTCGATCCTCGTCGGGCTCTCGCGGGTGACCGCGGACACGCTCCTGTGCGTCGGGCACGAGCCGACGCTGTCCGGGCTGATCGCGGTGCGGACCAGCCGTGACGGCAACGCGCGGGTCGCGATGGCCAAGAGTGGCGTGGCCCTCCGCGAGTGCGCCGATCGCGCCGGCCGCGGGCCAGGGCGTGCTGCGGATGCATCTGCGGCCGGCCGAGATCGTCCGCCTCGTCGACGAGGCGGCGGGCCCGCCCGCCCCGGTCGCGCCGTCGCCGGACGCGTTCATGGGGGCGCTGCACCGCGTATCAGCGCAGCGCCGCGGTCAAGGGCGCGCTCGACCTGGACCTGTTCACCGCCATCGGCCGGAGCGACGAGACGGCGGCGACGCTGGCCACGTGGTATGGCGCCTCGCCGCGGGGCACCCGGATCCTCTGCGACTACCTGACGGTGGCCGGCTTCCTCACCAAGCGCGGCGATCGCTACGCGCTGACCGCCGACTCTGCGCGCTTCCTCGATCGCGGATCGCCGGCGGGCGTGGCGGCCGCCGCGGACTTCGTGCCCGACGAGGGACGCGGGACGCCGCCTCACGCCGCCATGTTCAGCCTGGTGATGCTATGCTCCACGCCGGCCGGGGACGCCTACACCTTCGCCGAGCTGGACGGGATGTTGCCCCGGGCCGGCTTCGGCGGAAGCGAGCTGCGGGTGCCGGGACGGGGCGGCCCCCAGGTCATCATCTCTCAGCGTTGAGGAGGCTCTGGCATGACGCACCGGATCGCGGTCATTCCCGGCGACGGGATCGGCAAGGAAGTGCTTCCGGAAGGCATGCGGGTGCTCGAGGCGGCCGGCCGCCGCTTCGGGGTGGACTTCGTGTGGACGCAGTTCGACTGGAGCTGCGAATCCTACACGCGCACCGGGCGCATGATGCCCGAGGACGGCCTCGCGCAGCTCCGGCCCTTCGACGCCATCTACCTGGGCGCGGTGGGCTTTCCCGGCGTGCCCGACCACGTGTCGCTCTGGGGCCTGCTGATCCCGATCCGGCGCGAGTTCCATCAGTACGTGAACCTGCGCCCGGTGCGGCTCCTGCGCGGGGTGCGCTCGCCGCTCGCCGGGCGGGGCCCGTCCGACATCGACATGATGATCGTGCGCGAGAACAACGAGGGCGAGTACTCGGAGATCGGCGGCCGCCTCTACCGTGACACCCCGCACGAGCTGGCGGTGCAGCAGGCGGTGTTCACGCGCCGAGGCTGCGACCGCGTTCTGCGCTACGCGTTCGAGCTGGCCCGGAAGCGCCCGCGCCGACAGGTCACCTCGGCCACGAAGTCCAACGGCATCATCCACAGCATGCCGTACTGGGACGAGCGCTTCGCGGCCATGGCCCGGAGCTACCCCGACGTGAAGACGAGCCAGTACCACATCGACATCCTGACCGCCCACTTCGTCCAGCACCCGGACTGGTTCGACGTGGTCGTGGCCTCGAACCTCTTCGGCGACATCCTGTCCGACCTGGGGCCGGCCATCGCCGGGTCGATCGGGATCGCCCCGGGCGGCAACATCAATCCCGAGAAGGAATATCCCTCCATGTTCGAGCCGGTGCACGGCTCGGCCCCCGACATCGCCGGCAAGGGCATCGCCAACCCGATCGCCCAGATCTGGACCGGCGCCATGATGCTCGAGCATCTCGGCCATCCCGAGGCGGCCGCCGCGGTGGTGGCCGCGATCGAGCGGCTGGTGGAAGGCGGTAAGGGACTCACCCGGGACCTCGGAGGCACCGCCACCACCGCGGACGTGGGGCGGGCGATCGCCCAGCTGATCTGAAGGATCGTCGGTTCGAGGGGCTCCGAGCAGTCCCTGCTTGACAACCTCCCTGTGAGAGTGGTACCCCCCTCGTAATCCCACGTATGCGGTGGGGACGAGGGGCCCCCCCTGGGCCCCGTCACGATCCGGGCTTCCGTTTCCGATCCTGGGCTGCTGTAGTCGGCGGGCGCACCGCCCGCTTGGAGGTTACTTCCGACAGTACGACGCTACTCACCGTTCCCGACCGTCGGCCTCTCTATCAGGAGGTAGAGCGCATGACTCCATCCGCTCACGATCGTGCTCGATTCTCGGTGACTCGTCGCCAGTTCGTCCGCACCACCGGCCTGGGGTTGGCCGGCGGGTCGCTGGCCACCATGCTGGCTGCCCGGCAGGCTCCGGCCCAGATCAAGGGCAGCAACCTGCGCATCCTCACCTGGAGCCATTTCATCCCCGCCTACGACACCTGGTTCGACAAGTTCGCGGCCGATTGGGGGGAGAAGAACGGGGTGAAGGTGCGCGTCGACCACATCCCCCACCTCGAGATCCCGGCCCGGATGGCCGCGGAGTTCGCCGCGGGGGCGGGCCACGATCTCATCTTCAACGGCGCCACCATTCTCACGCGGATCTACTTCAAGAACCTCGTGGACCTCACCGACATCTACGAACAGCTCGGCAAGAAGCACGGCGGATGGATCCCGGCCGCAAAGTCGCCGATCGAGGTCGAGGGCCGGATCTATGCCATCCCCCTGTACTACATCCTCCTGCCCATGCTGTGGCGGAAGGACCTCTTCGACCAGGCCGGGCTCAAGCCGCCCGACACCTGGGAGGCAGCGCGGGTTGCCGCGCGGACGCTCAAGGCCAAGGGACACCCGACCGGTATCCAGCTCTCCCACTGCAACGACGCCAACCTCAACTGGCGGTCGCTCCTGTTCAGCTTCGGCGGGAGCGAGACCGACGCGTCCGGCGAGAATCCCACCATCGACTCCAAGGAGATGCGCGAGGCCCTGAAGTTCGCCAAGGCCCTCTTCGACGAAGGCATGACCCCGGAGGTGTTCTCCTGGGACGACGCCTCCGACAACCGCTACCTGGCCTCCGGCATCGCGTGCTGGATCCACGACGCGATCTCGGCCTACCGGACCACCGAGAGCACGAACCCTTCCGTGTTCAAGAACGCTTACGTCGGAATGGAGCCGGCCGGCCCGGGAGGCAAGCGGGTGAGCGTGGCCGCCCCGAACGTGTTCATGGCGTGGAAGTTCTCCAAGAACCAGGCCGCGGCCAAGGAGTTCCTTGTCCACCTCATGGACAACGACAAGCAGGGCATGATCGAGAGCACCGGCTACAACATGCCGTTCCTGAACGACACCGCTCAGAAGCCGATGCCGGTGCTCGGCACTGACCCGAAACTGCAAGTGCTCCAGGATTTCCCGAAGATCGTGGCCTTCTTCGGCCATCCCGGCCCGTATACGACCCAGATCCAGGAGGTGGCCAACCTCTATGTGCTTCCGGACATCTTCACGCGGGTGGCCCGGGGCCAGAGCGTCGAGGACACCATCAAGTGGGGCCTGGGCGAGTATCAGCGGATCTTCGCCAAGCACAAGCGCGCATGACACCGAGCGCTCAGGCCGGCGACCCGGGCGCGAAGAGCGCCCGGGTCGCTGTTTCTCTGGAGGCCGTTCCCCGGGCGGGTGGATGGTTCCGGACCCAGAGCGCCCGCCGGCTCGGCTTCGGATATGCCCTGCTCGCCCCGGCCGCCCTGTACGTGTCCCTGCTGGTGGCGGTGCCGTTCCTGTTTTCGCTCTACCTGGCGGTCAGCGACGCGAACGTGGGAGAGCAGGTCGCCGGCTTCGTCGGCCTCGAGAACTTCAAGGCCGCACTGGAGATGGACACGTTCTGGATCGCGCTGCGGAACAGCGTGGTCTTTTTCGTGGTGGCCGCGATTCTCAAGAGCATCCTCGGCACGAGCCTGGCGTTCCTCCTGCTCCAGAACTTCCGCGGCAAGAAGCTCGTCCGCGCGCTCGTGGTGATTCCCTTCACCCTGCCGGTCGCCATCAGCGTGCTCGGCTGGAAGTGGATGTACGACTCCCAGTTCAGCGTGTTCAACTGGGTGCTCAGCCGGGTGGGGCTCATCGGACAATACGGGACCGACGCCTGGCCGGTGTGGCTCGGTGACCCGCGGCTCGCCCTGCTCGCCTGCATCCTCGTGAACGTCTGGCGCACCTTCCCGTTCTCGGCCATCGTCCTGCTCGCTGGGTTCACCTCGGTGCCGAACGAGGTACTGGACGCGGCCAAGGTGGACGGCTGCACGTTCTTCCAGAGTTTCCGCAACGTGGTGGTGCCGATGATCTTTCCCATCCTCATGGTCGGCTTCCTCTTCGACACTGTCTTCACCCTGTCCGACCTCTCGGTCGTCTACATCCTGACCCAGGGTGGCCCGGGCAACGCGACCCAGATCCTGCCCGTGCTCGCCTACCAGGTCGGGATCCAGGCCGGAAACCTCGGACGCGGCGCCGCCGTCGCCCTGTTCCTGGTCCCGCTCCTCGCTCCCGCCATGTTCATCTTTCTGCGGAATCTGAAGCGCCGTGAGTACTAGCATCCTGGCCCGACCCCGGACGGCGCGGCAGAAGGAGTGGCGCCGGCACGTGTTGATCTACCTCGGCGTCATCCCGTTCGTGGTGATCGCGGTGTTTCCCATCTACTGGATGGCCATCACCGCCTTCAAGCAGGACCCGGACCTGTACCGGATGGACAACATCCCGTTCTGGTTCAACCTGGCCCCGACCATGGAGCACTTCAAGACCCTCTTCTACCAGACCAACTACGGGGCCTGGATCATCAACACGATGACGATCTCGGCGTGGGTCGCGGTCATCACGCTGCTGACCGCGGTGCCGGCCGGCTACGCGCTGGCCCGGCTGCGGCTGCCCGGCGCGGAGAATACCGGGATCGGGATCTTCATGAGCTACCTGGTGCCGCCCATCATCCTGTTCATCCCGCTCTCGCGGGTGGTGGCCTCGCTCGGGCTGCAGGACTCGTGGTGGGCACTGGTGGTGGTGTACCCGACCTTCACGATCCCGTTCTGCACCTGGCTCATGATGGGCTTCTTCAAGACGGTCCCGATGGAGATGGAGGAGGCGGCCCGGGTAGACGGCTGCGGCTTCCTGGGCGCCTTCCTGCGGGTCGTTTTGCCGGTGAGCGTGCCGGGCGTGCTCACCGCGGTGATCTTCGCCTTCACGCTATCGATGCAGGACTTCCTCTACGGCCTCGCCTTCGTGGCCCCCGGAGACCAGAAGCCGGTGCCGGTGGGCGTGCCCACGGAATTGATCCGGGGCGACGTGTACTACTGGGGCTCGCTGATGGGGGCCGCCCTGCTGGTCGGGCTGCCGGTGGCGATCCTCTACAACTTCTTCCTGGATCGCTTCATCCAGGGGATCACCGGCGGGGTGGGCAAGTAGGGCGCGGCGGCCGACCGGCCGCCGCGCGCCGAACGATGCGGGTGCGCCCTACTCGGGCTCGGCCTTGCGCACCGGATTGGGCTCGCCGGGGTATCCCAGGTGGAGGATCAGATACTTCACCGGCTTGTCCGTCCGGTTCAGATGGTTGTGCCACCACCCGCCCCGGTCCATGAACGACTGGCCGGCCGCGTGGTACTGCGAGCCCTTGATGCCGACGGGGCCGTCATCGTAGTCCGTGGTGAGGGTGCCCTCGAGCACGTAGACGTAGGTGGGGACGCGGAACTGCTCACGTCCGGTTTGCCCGCCCGGCTCGAGCTCCACGGTGGCACCGGTGACGACCACCGGCACGTTGACGGTGTCCTTGAAGGCGCCCAGCGACGTGACCAGGCTGCTGGCCTTGATGCCCTTCGGAGCCTTGTCGCTCTGGGCCACGGCCGTGTCGGCCCCGAAACCCGCCAGGAGGACGACCAGGGTGAGCAGGACACAGGATCGCGAGATCATCAGTTCACCTCCCGCTGTGGAGGACGTGGACGTTTGATCAGGAAATGCGCTGCAGATTGCCACAACCGCGGCCGCCGTCGACCGACGACCACGACGGGCGGACACTAGCACCCGGCGCGCGGATATGTCAAGGCTGACGTGGCGAGC
>Ga0209966_1000162_pt1 | contig 28187 bp, 26 predicted proteins | sample RhisoiCoNPM_FD_187575 | JGI IMG/M metagenome (GOLD analysis project Ga0209966, IMG submission 187575) | Arabidopsis thaliana rhizosphere microbial communities from the Joint Genome Institute, USA, that affect carbon cycling - Rhizosphere... | ecosystem: Host-associated > Plants > Roots >... | reverse complement strand
GTTGGCGATGCCCAGGTCCACCGCCTCGGCGCCGCTCATCGGGTCGCCGAGCAGCAGCTTCTCGGCCGCCTTCGCGCGGCCCACCAGCTGCGGCAGGATCAGGCTGGAGGCGAACTCGGCCACCAGTCCGAGGCTGGTGAAGGGCATCGCGAGCCGCGCCTCGTCGGACACATAGACCAGGTCGCAGTGCAGCAGCATCGTCGTGCCGATGCCGATGGCCGCGCCGGTGACGGCCGCGACGACCGGCTTGTCGCACTGGGTCAGCGCCTCCATGAACTGGAACACCGGCGAGTCGGCGCCGGTGGGCGGGCGCTGCATGAAGTCCTCGAGGTCGTTGCCGCTGGTGAAGATGCCGGGCTGGCCGGTGATCAGGATCGCGCGCACCTTGGCGTCGAGCTGGGCGTCGAGGATCGCCTCGCTCATCTGCGTGTACATCGCCATCGTCAGCGCGTTCTTCTTCTCGGGGCGCGCGATCTCGATCGTGGCCACGCCGTTCAGCGTCGCGGTCTTGATGCTCATGGCAGGGTCTCCGTGGGATGAAAGGGGTTCAGGCGGCGGCCTGCTCGATCCAGCGCGGCACCATCGGCCACAGGGTCTCGCGCATGCGCTCGCGGAAGAAACCGAAGTGGCCGATCGCCGCCAGCCCATGCTCGCGCGGCTCGACGCGGCGGACCTCGACGCGCGCGCCGCGGTACAGGCCGAACAGCGCGCGCACGCCGCGTTCGGTCATCAGCTCGTCGTCGGTGACCGCGAGCGCGGTGATCGGCAGCGCGGCGGCGGCCAGCTCGGCGCGCACCGCGGCGCTCTCGCCGCCCAGGTAGTCGGGGTGCAGGCACCAGCGGCGCCACTGGGCCATCACGCCGCCGGGCAGGTCGCCGATCTTGCGCAGCCGGCCGCCGGGGAAGTAGCCGAAGGCCTTCAGCGCCAGCGGCACCAGCACCCACCACAGCCAGGGCGACAAAGCGCGGACGCGCGGGTGGGTGTGATGCCAGTAGCCGCTGCCGGCCGCGACCGACAGCATCCCGGCCAGGCGCTCGTGGCCCGGCACCAGGCCGACGATCTGCGCGCCCAGGCTGTGGCCCAGCCAGTGCAGCGGGGCCGCAGGCCAGCGGTGCGCGGCCTCGGCCAGCGCGGCGGCGCAGTCCTGGCGCGCCCAGGTCAGCACGTCGGCGCGCACGGCGGCCAGCGGGCCCTGGCGCGAGGCGCCGATGCCGCGGTAGTCGAAGGTCAGCACCGCGATGCCCTGCGTCTCGGCGAGCCAGCGCGCGAGTGGGGCGTAGTAGCTCTGCGGCACCGCCATCGCGCTGGCGATCAGCAGCGCGGCGCGCGGCGGCGCCGCCGGCTCGAAGGCGGTCGCGGTGAGCGCGTGGCCGTCGGCGGTGTGCAGTGTCAGGGCCTGTTCAGGCATTGCGGGTCTCCTCGAACAGCGACCAGTGGTTGGCCAGGTGCATCTGGTGCGCCCGGCGGTAGGCCGGCTTGTCGAGCGCGCCATAGGCGAAGTGCGGCGCCAGCGCGCCGGCGTGCGCGTCGAAGGCGTCCATCGCGCGCAGCAGGCGCAGCGCGGCGGTGTCGACCGGCAGCGCCGCATCGAGCGTGGCCGCGCCGGGAATCGGCTCGTCGAGCGCATGGCTCATGGCCCCGCGCGCGTCGAACAGCGCATGGGCGGCGGCGCCGGCCGTCGCGACGAACCACGCCGGCTTCGATTGCGGATAGCCCGCCAGCGAGTACTCGATGCCCTGCGCCAGGTGCTGCAGCGTCTGGCCGAGCGACCAGCCGCCGCTCGAACGCCAGCGCGAACCGGGCTGGGCCAGCGCGACCACCGCGTTGCGCGCCTCGGCCCAGGTGGCGAAGCGTTCGATCCGGGCGGGCGCGCAGCCCGCCACGAGCAGCGCCGCACCGCCGAGCAGGGCGCGGCGCCGGACGTCGGGGCCGCTGCGCATGGCCGTCGCCGTCAGACGCGCTCGAAGATGCCCGCCGCACCCTGGCCGGTGCCCACGCACATCGTCACCATGCCGTACTTCAGGTTGTGGCGGCGCAGCGCGTGGACGACGGTCGCGGAGCGGATCGCCCCGGTCGCGCCGAGCGGATGGCCGAGCGCGATCGCGCCGCCCATCGGGTTGACCTTGCTGCGGTCGAGCCCGAGCGTGTTCAGCACCGCCAGCGACTGCGCGGCGAAGGCCTCGTTGAGCTCGATCCAGTCGAGCTGGTCCTGCGTCAGCCCGGCGTACTTCAGCGCCGCGGGGATGGCTTCGATCGGGCCGATGCCCATGATCTCGGGCGGCACGCCCTTGATCGCGTAGCTGACGAAGCGCGCCAGCGGCTTCAGGTCGTACTTCTTCAGCGCCGCCTCGGAGGCCAGGATCAGCGCGCCGGCGCCATCGCTGGTCTGCGAGCTGTTGCCGGCGGTGACGCTGCCCTTGGCCGCGAACACCGGCCGCAGCTTGGCCAGGCCCTCGAGCGAGGTGTCGGCGCGCGGGCCTTCGTCGAGGCTGATGGTGCGGCTCTTGGTCCGCACCGAGCCGTCGTCGAGGTTCGGGCTGCGGTCCGTCACCTCGACCGGCGTGATCTCGTCGCTGAACTCGCCGGCCTGCTGGGCCTTCAGCGCGCGCAGGTGCGATTCGAGCGCGAAGGCGTCCTGCGCCTCGCGGCCGACCTTCCACTGCTGCGCGACCTTCTCGGCCGTGATGCCCATGCCGTAGGCGATGCCGAGGTTCTCGTCGCGCTCGAACACCGCCGGGTTGAACGACGGCGTGTGGCCGCTCATCGGCACCGTGCTCATGCTCTCGGCGCCGCCGGCGATCATGACCTCGGCCTCGCCGACGCGGATGCGGTCGGCCGCCATCTGCACCGCGGTCAGGCCCGAGGCGCAGAAGCGGTTGACGGTCACGCCGCCCACGGTGTTCGGCAGGCCGGCCAGCAGCGCGGCGATGCGGCCCATGTTCAGGCCCTGCGTGCCCTCGGGCATCGCGCAGCCGATGATCGCGTCCTCGATCGCCTTGGCGTCGAGGCTCGGCACCTGCTTGAGCGCACCGCGGATCGCGGCGACCAGCAGATCGTCGGGCCGCACGTTACGGAAGGCGCCACGGCCGGAGCGGCCGATCGGTGTGCGCGTCGCTGCGACGATGTAGGCCTCTTGCACTTGCTTGCTCATGTTCGTCGCTCCGTTCAGTTCCGCACCGGCTTGCCGGTCTGCAGCATGCCCATGATCCGTTCCTGGGTCTTGGGGTGTTCGAGCAGCGCGCAGAAGCGCTCGCGCTCGAGGGCCATCAGGTAGTCCTCGCTGACCAGCGAGCCGGCATCGACATCGCCGCCGCACAGCACCTCGGCGATCAGCGCGCTGATGTGGAAGTCGTGCGCGCTGGCGAAGCCGCCGTCGCGCATGTTGGCGAGCTGGCCCTTGATGGTCGCGATGCCGTTGCGGCCGGCGACCGGGAACAGGCGCTTGAGCGGCGGCCGGTAGCCGGCGGCGAACAGCGCCTTGGCCTGGCTGCTGGCGACGTAGAGCAGCTCGTCCTTGTGCGGCACGATCGCATCGCCGTCGATCAGGTAGCCGAGCTTCTTGCTCTCCAGCGCGCTGGTGCCGACCTTGGCCATCGCGGCACTGGTGAAGCCGTCGGTCAGGAACTTCAGGATGTCGGCATTCGCATTGCCGGCGTTCGCCATCTCGGCGGCGCGGCGCGCGATGTAGGTCAGGCCGCCGGCGCCGGGCAGCAGGCCGACGCCCACTTCCACCAGGCCGATGTAGCTCTCCATCGCCGCGACGCGCCTGGCGCAGTGCACCGCCAGCTCGCAGCCGCCGCCGAGCGCGATGCCGCGGATCGCCGCGACCACCGGCACGTTGGCATAGCGCACGCGCAGCATCAGGTCCTGCAGCTTCTTCTCCTCGGGCGCGATGCCCTTGGCGCCGCTCTTCATGAACACCGGCATCAGCGACTCGAGGTTGGCACCGGCCGAGAACATCTCGTCGGGCGACCAGATCACCAGACCCTGGTAGCCGGCCTCGGCGATGTCGACGGCCTTCAGCAGGCCTTCGGTGACCGTCGGGCTGATCAGGTGCAGCTTGGCGGTGATCGACGCGATCACCACCTCACCGTCGAGCGTCCAGACGCGGATCTCCTCGTTCCTGTAGAGCTCGGTGCCGCTGGCCAGCGGCGCGGCGGCGCCCGAGCCGAGCACGTCCTCGCCGAAGGGCTGGCGGGCGTAGACCGGCAGCGTCGAGCGCGGGACGTAGGTCTTCTTGGAAGGGCTCCAAGAGCCTTCCGGCGTGTGCACACCGGTCCGGCCGTCGAACACCCAGGCGGGCAGCGGCGCGGTGCTCAGCGCCTTGCCGGCGTCGATGTCTTCCTTCACCCACTGCGCGACCTGCTGCCAGCCCGCCTCCTGCCACAGCTCGAACGGGCCCTGCTTGCTGCCGAAGCCCCAGCGCATCGCGAAGTCGATGTCGCGCGCGGTGTCGGCGATGTCCTCCAGGTGCACGGCGGCGTAGTGGAAGGCGTCGCGCAGGATCGCCCACAGGAATTGCGCCTGCGGGTTGGTCGATTCGCGCAGCAGCTTCAGGCGCTCGGCGGCCGGCTTCTTGAGGATGCGCTCGACGATCGCGTCGGCCTTGCCGCCGCCGGCCACGTACTGCTGCGTCGCCGGGTCGAGCCGCAGGATCTCCTTGCCGACCTTCTTGTAGTAGCCGGCGCCGCTCTTCTGGCCCAGCGCGCCGGCCTGGATCAGCGCCTGCAGCACCGGCGGCGTGGCGTAGGCGGGGTAGAAGGGGTCGTCCTTCAGGTTGTCCTGCAGCGTCTTGATGACATGGGCCATCGTGTCCAGGCCCACCACGTCGGCGGTGCGGAAGGTGCCGCTGGAGGCGCGGCCCAGCTTCTTGCCGGTCAGGTCGTCGACCACGTCGACCGTGAGGCCGAAGGTCTCGGCCTCCTTGATGGTGGCCAGCATGCCGGCCACGCCGACGCGGTTGGCGACGAAGTTCGGCGTGTCCTTGGCGCGCACGACGCTCTTGCCGAGGAAGGTGGTGACGAAGCTTTCGAGCTCGTCGAGCACGCCCGGCTTGGTGGTCGGCGTCGGGATCAGCTCGACCAGCGCCATGTAGCGCGGCGGGTTGAAGAAGTGGATGCCACAGAAGGCCGGCTGGATCTCTGCCGGCAGCGCCGCGGCCAGCTTGGTGATCGACAGGCCCGAGGTGTTGGATGCCAGGATCGCGTGCTGGGCGACATGCGGCGCGATCTTGGTGTACAGGTCCAGCTTCCAGTCCATGCGCTCGGCGATCGCCTCGATCACCAGGTCGCATTGGCCGAGCAGGCCGAGGTGCTCTTCGTAGTTGGCCGGGCGGATCAGCGCCGCCTCCTCGGCCAGGCCCAGCGGCGCGGGCTTGAGCTTCTTCAGGTTCTCGATCGCGCGGATCGCGATGCCCGACTTCGGGCCTTCCTTCGCGGGCAGGTCGAACAGCACGACCGGCACCTTGCAGTTGACGAGGTGGGCGGCGATCTGCGCGCCCATCACGCCGGCGCCGAGCACGGCGACCTGGCGGACTTGGAAACGACTCATGAGGGTTCTCCGGAAGGAAGGCTTATTCGACGCGCGACCAGGTCTGCGTGCGGCCCAGCAGCGGCGCGCCGATGTAGCCGCGCACCTCCAGCGTCTTGCCGCCGTCGACCGGCGTGATGCGGACCTTGTAGGTCTTGCCCTTGTTCGGGTCGAGGATCTCGCCGCCGTCCCAGCGCTCGGGGTGGTCGGCGTTCTGCTTGACGCCCTTGATCAGGGTCATGCCGAGCACCGGCTGGTCCTTGCGGTCATCGGTGCACTTGTCGCATTTGGCGTCCTGGCGGGCGGGGTCGAGCAGCTTCTCGACCTTGCCGGTCAGCACGCCGCCGGTCTCGGTGACGCGCACGAGCGACTTCTCCTTGCCGGTCTCGTCGTCGACGGTCTTCCACAGGCCGACCGGCGTGGTCTGGGCCTGGGCGCCCAGGGCCAGGCCGAGCAGCAGCGTCGTCAGGGCAGTCTTGAACATGGTCGTGTCTCCGGTGTGAAAGGTCAGAACAGCGTTTCGTCCATCGCCAGCAGCGGCGCGACGCCGGCGCGGGCCGAGCGGATCAGGCCGGCCGTCTCCGGCAGCAGCTTGGCGAAGTAGAAGCGCGCGGTGGCGAGCTTGGCGGTATAGAAAGGATCGCCGGCATCCTTCTTGTCGAGCGCGATCTTGGCGGCGCGCGCGAAGAAGTAGGCGAACACCAGGTGGCCGCAGACGCGCAGGTAGTCGACCGCCGCGCCGCCGACCTCGTCGGGGTTCTGGAAGGCCTTCATGCCGAGCTCGGTGGTCAGCTTGTTGACCTTGTCGCCGAGGTCGGCGAGCGGGTTCACGAACTCCTGCATCGCCTCGTCGACGCCCTGGTCCTCGACGAACTCCTGCACCAGCTTGCCGAACTTCTTCAGCTTGGCGCCGTTGTCGCCCAGCACCTTGCGGCCCAGCAGGTCCAGCGACTGGATCGTGTTGGTGCCCTCGTAGATCATGTTGATGCGGGCATCGCGCACGTACTGCTCCATGCCCCATTCCTGGATGTAGCCGTGGCCGCCGAACACCTGCATGCAGTGCGAGGTGGCGATCCAGCCGTTGTCGGTCAGGAAGGCCTTCACGATCGGCGTCAGCAGCGCGACGATGTCGTCGGCCTCCTTGCGCACCTCGGCATCGGGGTGGTGCAGCTCCTTGTCGATCATCAGGGCGCAGTACAGCGACAGCATGCGGCCGCCCTCGGCGTAGGCGCGCGCGGTCAGCAGCATCTTGCGCACGTCGGGGTGGACGATGATCGGATCGGCCGGCTTGTCGGCGGCCTTCGGGCCCGACAGGCTGCGCATCTGGATGCGGTCCTTCGCGTAGGCCACGGCATTCTGGTAGGCCACCTCGGTCAGGCCCAGCGACTGCATGCCGACGCCCAGGCGCGCGACGTTCATCATCACGAACATCGCCGCCAGGCCTTTGTGCGGCTCGCCGACCAGGGTGCCGATGGCGCCGTCGAGCGTCATCTGGCAGGTCGAGTTGGCGTGGATGCCCATCTTGTGCTCGAGGCCCGAGCAGAAGATCGCGTTGCGCTCGCCCAGCGAGCCGTCGGCGTTGACGTTGAACTTGGGCACGACGAACAGCGAGATGCCCTTCGATCCCACCGGCGCATCCGGCAGCCGCGCGAGCACCAGGTGGATGATGTTCTCGGCCAAGTCATGCTCGCCCGAGCTGATGAAGATCTTGCCGCCGGTGATCCGGTAGGTGCCATCGGGCAGCGGCTCGGCCTTGGTGCGCAGCAGGCCGAGGTCGGTGCCGCAGTGCGGCTCGGTCAGGCACATGGTGCCGGTCCACTCGCCGCTGGTCAGCTTGGGCAGGTAGGCGGCCTTCTGCTCGGGCGTGCCGTGCTCGTGCAGGCACTCGTAGGCGCCGTGCGTCAAGCCGGGGTACATGGTCCAGGCCTGGTTGGCGCTGTTGAGCATCTCGTACAGGCACTGGTTCACGGTGATCGGCAGGCCCTGGCCGCCGTAGGCCGGGTCGGCGCTGAGCGCCGGCCAGCCGCCCTCGCAGTACTTGGCGTAGGCCTCCTTGAAGCCCGCCGGCGCCTTGACCTCGTGGGTCGTGCGGTCGAGCGTGCAGCCCTCGGCGTCGCCGGCGATGTTGAGCGGGAAGGTCACCTCGGCGGCGAACTTGCCGGCTTCCTCGATCACCGCGTTGATCGTGTCGGCGTCGAGGTCGTGGTGCGGTTCGAGCGCCTTGAGTTCGTCGGCGACGCCGAGCAGCTCGTGCAGCACGAACTGCATGTCGCGCAGCGGGGGGGTGTAGGTCGGCATCGGGGACTCCGTGAGACGAAAGGGGTTCAGCGCGCCGGCTTGGCGCGCGGGGCCGCGGCGGCGGGGGCCGTGGCGAGGTGGTCGGCGACGATGCGCTCGAAGCCGCGCCGGGCGCGCTCCACCGCGCCGGGGTTGCGCATGAAGCGCGCGTCGTGGTGCAGCGCCAGGATCAGGCCGTGGATCTCGAACAGGATCTGCAGCGGATCGGTGTCGGGCCTCAGGTGGCCCTCGTCGATCGCCATGCGGATCGCGCGCTCGAGCGCGCGATGCCAGGTGCGCACCATGCTCACCAGCGCGTCGCGCACCGGGCCGGGCCGGTCGTCGAACTCGACTGCGCCGCTGATGTACAGGCAGCCGGAATCGACCTCGACCGAGACGCGCCTGACCCAGCGCTCGAACAGGCTGCGCAGCCGTGGCAGGCCGCGCGGCTCGCGCACGCCGGGGAAGAAGATCTCGTCCTCGAACTTGCGGTGGTACTCGCGCACCACCGAGATCTGCAGTTCCTCGCGCGAGCCGAAATGGGCGAACACGCCCGACTTGCTCATCTGCATCACCTCGGCCAGCGCGCCGATCGACAGGCCTTCGAGGCCGATCTGCGAGGCCAGGCCGAGCGCGGCGTCGAGGATCGCCGAGCGCGTCTGCTGGCCCTTGGGCTGGCCGCGGCGGGCGCTGCGCTGGTCGGGGGCGTCGGTGGTGGAGGTGGCCAAGGGAGTTCTGCAAAGAAACGAACGATCGTTCTATTTTGCAGAAATCCCGGGCGAACGGGGCCGTGCCGGCGTGTTTTTGTAGTGCTGGCTGCCTAGCGTGACCTAGGGTTAACGCGGAGTCTCGGCGCCGCGGGGCTCAGTCGAGCTCGTCGTCGCCCAGCCAGCCGGGCTCGCTCTCGGCGGCCCGGGCCTCCAGGGGCGCCCGCAGCGCCCGCGCTTCCTCCAGGAAACGCTCCGGCGGCACCGCCGGTGCGAGCCGCAGCGAGGGCGGGCCGAGCGTGGCGAGGTACAGCGGCGCGAACCAGCGGTCGTTGCGCTGCTGGCTCAGGCCGAGCTGCAGCGCGCTGCCGACGACGAACATCACCGTGAAGCCGACCGCCACGGCGCGGCGCCGCGCGGGCAGGATCAGGCTCAGATGGCCGTGCAGCAGCACGCAGCCGAGGGCCAGCGCGACCAAGCCGCCGAGGCGCGCGAGCGACTCCCAGCTGCCGGCATAGGCCGCCAGCGGCAGCACGATGTCGAGCGCCATCGATGCCAGCAGCACCGCGAGCGCGAGCTGCAGGTGACGGAAGAAGTCGAACTGGCGCGCGAACAGCTTGGAGCCCAGCGCCCACACGAAGCTCCAGACGCCCAGGCCGAGCGGCAGCGTCAGCAGCGCCGGCAGGTAGCCGGCCAGCGGGTCGCCGGGGTCGCTGCCCAGCCAGTGCTCGCCGGCCAGCACGGCGCACAACAGCGCGAGGCCGGCGCCGACGAGCCGGCGGCGCTCGGCCGGCAGCTGCAGCAGCGGCTGTTCGGGCGCGAGGGCCTCGCCGGGCAGGCGCAGGCGCAGCCGCGTGCGTCCGAGCTGCCATTCGCTGCCCACCGCCAGCGCCGCGCGGGCGCCGGCGCCGAGGTGCATGCCGTCGGCCAGCCGCGCGCCGTTGACGCTGTGGCCGACCACCAGCCGCGCCGGCGCGTCGGCCTGCGGCCCTTCGATCGTCGCGTGATGGGGCGCGGCATGCGGGTCGTCGAGCACGACGTCGCAGTCGATCGCGCGGCCGATCGTCACCGGCCAGCGACGCACCGGGACGCGGTGGGCGACGGCGCCGTCGCGGTCGAGCAGCTCGACCATCGCCAGCGGCGCGGCCGGCGCCGCGGGGCGGGCGGGCGGCGCCTCCAGCGCAGGTTCGAGCCGTTCGGCGTCGGCCCTCATCGCACGCCCTCCGGCTGGCGGCCGTAGCCGAGCAGGTAGTGCTCGGCGAGCTTCATCGCGTTGTCGAAGGAGACGCCGCGCGCGTCGAGTCGGCCCTGGGCGCCGATCAGCGCCTCGTCGACGGTGGCGACCAGCACGCTCAGGTCGTACAGCCCCGCGAGGCGCTTGTAGGCCGACAGGCACAGCACCGCGCGCAGCGGCAGGCCGGCCTGCTCGACGAAGCGCTCATGGCATTGCGGCGCGGTGAACTCGCGGCGGTTGCCGCGGCCGAAGCTCTCGTTGCGGAAGCTCGTGCTGTGGCGCTGGGTGAAGCGCAGCGCGCCGAGCTTGCGGCCGTCGTAAGCCTCGTGGCGCACGCTCAGCGAGCCGGTCGCGAGCGCGCCGCTGACGAAGACCTGGGTGTCCATCTCGCAGTCCGAGCGCTCGAACTCGAGCCCCTTGCTGTCGGCCGGCGTGCTGCGGCCCCAGCAGCGCATGAAGCTCTCCTGCGGCACCGGGATGCGGTAGTGCGGATGGCCGGCGCCGCGCCAAGGCTGGGTCAGGAAGCGCTGCGTCACCGCATCCTGGTGGGCGAGCAGCTGCGCAGTGAGCTGCGGATAGACCGGCGCGGTGATCGGTGGGGCGCCGCGTGCGCGTTCGAGCAGAGCGCGCGCGTAGGCCGCCGGCACCAGGAAGCTGACCTGCTGGCCGTCGCGCCGTGTCGCGACGTTGACGCCGATCACGCGGCCCTGCTCGTCGAGCGCCGGGCCACCGCTCATGCCGCCGGACAGCGAGCCGCCGAAGAAGATGCTCGGGTAGAAGCTGCGCTCGACGAGGCCGTTGTAGTTGCCCTCCATCACCGCGAAGCCGACGTCCAGCGGATTGCCGAGCGCATAGATGCGCTCGCCCGGCGCCAGCGGTTCGGCGGCGGGGCGAAAGCCCAGCGGTTCGCCGGCCGCGGCATCGGCGCGCGGCCCGTTGCCCGGGGCGAGCGCGCGCACCAGCGCGAGGTCGTGCACCGCGTCGAAGCCGAGCAGCTGCAGCTCACCCTCGCGGCCGTCGACGCGCGTGTAGACGAGCCGGTAGCGCGCCGGCTGCAGCGCGACCTGGCTGACAACGTGGTAGTTGGTGACGATCAGCCCACCGTCGCCGACCACGAAGCCCGAGCCCACCGAGGCTTGGCTGTCCTGCCCTTTCAGCAGCGTGCGCACCTGCAGCAGCTGGCTGCGCGCACGTTCGTACAGGCGCTGCGCCGACGGCGAAACCGCCGCGGCTGCGGGTTCGGCGGGCGCCGTCTGCGCGGTGGCCGCCAGCGCAGTCGCGGCGAGCCCGAGCGCCAGCGTCCACCGGCGCCAGGCTCGGGGTCGATTCATGCGAGTCATTCTAGGCAGCGCGCCGCCGGGGGCGGCCATGTGACGTGGCGATGACGCCGTCGGGCCAGCCCGACGCCTGCGCGCGCCTTCGCGTTGCCCCGCTTGAGGCTGGCACGGCGCCTGCTCTATGCTCTGATGATCATGGACGTGCTGCAGCTCGACGTCTCGGGGCGCCCGCAGGCCTGGATCTCGGCCCGCGAGGCAGCCGTGCTCTACGCCTGCGACGGCGTGGCGTGGACGCTCGGCGATACCTGCCTGGTGCTGCGCGGTGGCGTGCAGCGGCGCACCGGGTTGCAGTCGCGCATCGAGGTTCATCCGATCATCGCGGTGCGCGGCAGCGTCCCGAGCCGCGCGTGGCGGCAGGTGCCGGCGCTGTCCAACCACAAGCTGTTTGCGCGCGACCGGCTGGTCTGCGCCTACTGCGGCGGCCAGTTCCACATCGACGAGTTGACCCGCGAGCACATCCAGCCGGCCTCGCGCGGCGGCCTCGACAGCTGGATGAACTGCATCAGCGCCTGTCGCGGTTGCAACGGCCGCAAGGCCAACCGCACGCCCGAGGAGGCCCACATGAGCCTGCTCTACCTGCCCTATGTGCCCAGCCTGCACGAGGACATGATCCTGCGCGGCCGTCGCATCCTGGCCGACCAGATGGAGTTCCTGCTCGCCAGCGTGCCGCGCTCGAGCCGCCTGCACGGCTGAAGGCCGTGCGCCAGGCGATCCCCGCGGCTAAATGACGTGCGCTCAGCCGTCGTAGGCGGCGATCAGCGCGTGCTCGAGCTCGCGACGCATCGCTTCGAGCTGGGGCGCGAAGCGGTCCTGGGTGCTGCGCTCGATGTCCAGCAGGCGCGTGGCGAACGGCGTCAGCGCGGCGCGCTGGCCCTGCACCTTGTGCAGCAGGCCGCGACCGAGCTCGGACTCCCAGCGCCGCAGCTCGCCCCAGACATGGCGGTAGGACAGCCCGAGGGCGCCGGCCGCCGCCTTGATCGAGCCGCCGCGGCGCACCGCGTCGAGCAGCGCGAACAGCGGGTGGTACATCGGGTGCGCTGGCGCGGGCCGTCGCTCGCCGGGGGTGGCCCACCAGTAGGCCATGCGCACATCGGGGGCGCGCGCCGTCGCCGGCGCGGCCAGGGTGGTATCGGTCATCGCATCACTCCGGGCGGGCAAGGCACGGGCTGGCGCGCAGGCTGGCTGGTGCGGGCGGCGGGCAGGACAGCCACGCCGACAGGGGAGCAGTATAAATGCGAACAATTGCTATTCAGCATAATGTCGACGCCCCACCTGCTGCGGTGCGCACGCCGCGGTGCACACTGGCTTTTGCGTCAACGGGCCAGCGGTGCTTGCCGTTGGGCAAGGACCTCCGGAGAACCGTCATGAAAGCCCTCGCCACCCTCGTGCTCGCCGCGGCCCTCGCGGCCTGCACCACCACCAGCCCCGACGTCGTCCAGCGCGGCGACGCGAACCGCCTGTCGTCGGTGCAGGACGCGGTCGTGATCAACGTGCGGCCGGTCGTCGTCGACGGCACGCAGTCGGGCGTCGGCGGTGCGGCCGGCGCGGTGGTCGGCGGCGTGGCCGGCAGCGGCGCCAGCGGTGGCAAGACCGGTGCGGTGGTCGGCGTGATCGGCGCTGTCGTCGGCGCGGTGGTCGGCAACGCGATCGAGCGCGGCACCACCAGCGAGGCGGCGGTCGAGATCATGGTGCAGCTGCGCAACGGCGAGCGCCGCGCGATCGTCCAGGCGCAGGGCGGCGAGGTTTTCCAGCCCGGTGACCAGGTCGTGCTCGTGTCCACCGGTGCAACGACGCGCGTGGTGCGCGCGCAGTCCGTCCAGCCGCGCTCCTGAAGCCGGTCTCAGCCGGCACCGGGCCGCGCTGAGCACTCGCGGAACAGCCGCACGTGGCAGGCGGCGCAGATCGCGTCGTCCAGCCGCGGCACGATGGCGGCGATCGCGCTGGACTTGTCGGCGTACACATGGTCGCGGCCGAGCCGGTCGAGGAAGCCGCTGCGCTCCCACAGTGCCAGCACGTCGGGCCGCGGGCGGTGGAAGTGGAGGTCGCCGCCAGCGGCGCGGCGCTCGCGCAGCTCGTCGGCCCAGAGCTGCAGCCCGGCCGGGTCGATGAAGTTCATGCTCTTGCTCATCACCAGCAGGTGCTTCGCCGCGCCGGGCGCGGCGCGCAGCGCGTGCAAGGTGTCCGAGACATGCGCGGCGGCGCCGAAGTACACCTCGCCTTCCATGCGCAGCAGCTTGAGCTGCGGGCACTCGGGCCGCGCGCCGGGGTGGCCGTCGAGCACGACGAACGGCCGCGTCGTGACGCCGGCGTCGGCATCGAAGCCCATCGTGCGCATCGCCGGCCTCGAGGTGCGCTGCAGGTAGGCGCCCAGCGACAGCAGGCTGCCGAGCAGGATCGCGACCTCGAGCCGCAGCGTCACGGTGGCGACCAGCGTCGCCAGCGCCGCGCCGAACTCCACCCCGCTGAGCCGGCGCAGTTCGCGCCAGCGCGGCCAGTCGAGCAGCGAGGCGGCCACCACCCCCAGCAGCCCGGCGATCGCCGCCAGCGGGATCAGCGCCAGCAGCGGCGCGCTGGCCAGCACCAGCAGCACCAGCCAGCCGGCCGAGAACACGGAGGCCAGCGGCGTGCGCGCGCCGGCTTCCAGGTTCGGAATCGAGCGGTTCAGCGATCCGCTGGAGGCATAGCAGCTCGTCAGCCCGCCGGCCAGGTTGGCCAGGCCCTGGCCGAGGAACTCGCGGTTGGTATCAATCCGCTGGCCGGAGCGCGCGGCCACCGCCTTGGCGATCGACACCGACTGCGCCAGCGCCACCAGCGTCAGCGCCGCCGCGAGGCCGAACAGCTCCGGCAGCGTCCGCCAGTCGACGCTCGGCCAGTGCGGCACCGGCCAGGGCGCCGGGATGGCGCCGACCGTCGCGACCGGCGCGAGGCCGAAGGCGCCGGCGTTGATCGCCGCCGCCAGCGCCGTGCCGGCGGCCAGCGCGATCAGCAGGCCCGGCCAGCGCGGCGCCAGGCGCCGCAGTGCCAGCGCGGTGGCGATGGTCGCTGCCGCGACCGCCGGCGCACCGGCCTGCACCTCGCCGAGCCGGCTGTGCACCGCTGCCAGCACGCCGGCGGCGCCATGCGCGTCGATGCCGGCGAGCCCCAGCCCGTCCTTCAGCGCATGCACGGCGATCAGCAGCGCTGCGCCGCCGGTGAAGCCGAGCAGCGCCGACGGCGAGATGAAATGCGCCACCGACCCCAGCCGCAGCAAGGCGACGGCGGTCTGCATCAGCCCGACGAGCAGCGTGACCGCGAACGCCAGCTCCAGATAGCCGGGGCTGCCGGGCAGGGCCAGCGGCGCCAGCATCGCGAACAACGCCAGCGACAGCGCATTGGTCGGCCCCGACATCACATGCCGGCTGCTGCCGAACAGCGCCGCCACGATGCACGGCAGGATCGCGGTGGCGAGCCCGACCTGCGGCGGCAGCCCGGCCAGCGTCGCGAAGGCGATACCCTGCGGCAGCACCAGCACCGCGCCCAGCAGCCCGGCGAGCAGGTCGGCGCGCAGCGTGCCGCGGTCGAGGTCGCCGACCCAGGGGCCGAACAGCCGGTGCAGCGCAGGGGCGGCGGGCGGAGCGGGGAGGGCCATGGCTGATCATAGAAGCCGCCGCCGCACCGCTTGAAACGCCTTCGACGGCCCCTATAATCGCTCCACTAGCACTCGCCAGCGGTGAGTGCTAACAGGGTCGAGACCGGATCACCGGGCCGACCCGGTCGAATGTCAGTGTGCGCAAACTCGCGCGCACGGATCCCACCACCAAGGAGATGCGATGAAACTTCGTCCGTTGCACGATCGCGTGATCGTCAAGCGCCTCGAACAGGAAACCAAGACCGCCTCGGGCATCGTGATCCCCGACAACGCCGCCGAGAAGCCCGACCAGGGCGAGGTGCTGGCCGTCGGTCCGGGCAAGCGCAACGACAAGGGCGATTTCGTGGCCCTGAACATCAAGGTCGGCGACCGCGTGCTGTTCGGCAAGTACAGCGGCCAGACCGTCAAGGTCGATGGCGACGAGCTGCTGGTGATGCGCGAAGAGGACCTCTTCGCCGTCGTCGAGGCCAAGTGAGCCGGACCCGGCCCATCGTCTGAATCACAGGAATAACGGAGAGAACTCATGGCAGCAAAAGACGTCGTGTTCGGCGGCGAGGCCCGTGCCCGCATGGTCGAAGGCGTGAACATCCTGGCCAACGCGGTCAAGGTGACCCTGGGCCCGAAGGGCCGCAACGTGGTGCTCGAGCGCTCGTTCGGCGCCCCGACCGTCACGAAGGACGGTGTCTCGGTCGCCAAGGAGATCGAGCTCAAGGACAAGCTCCAGAACATGGGCGCCCAGATGGTCAAGGAAGTCGCTTCCAAGACCTCGGACATCGCCGGTGACGGCACCACCACGGCCACCGTGCTGGCCCAGGCCATCGTGCGCGAAGGCATGAAGTACGTGGCCGCCGGCATGAACCCGATGGACCTCAAGCGCGGCATCGACAAGGCGGTCATCGCCCTCGTCGAGCAGCTGAAGAAGCAGTCCAAGCCGACGACGACCAGCAAGGAAATCGCCCAGGTCGGCACGATCTCGGCGAACAGCGACGACGAAGTCGGCAAGATCATCGCCGAGGCGATGGACAAGGTCGGCAAGGAAGGCGTGATCACCGTCGAGGACGGCAAGAGCCTGAACAGCGAACTCGACGTCGTCGAGGGCATGCAGTTCGATCGCGGCTACCTGTCGCCCTACTTCATCAACAACCCGGAAAAGCAGTCGGCGGTTCTCGAGAACCCCTTCGTGCTGCTGTTCGACAAGAAGATCAGCAACATCCGCGACCTGCTGCCGACGCTGGAGCAGGTGGCCAAGGCCGGCCGTCCGCTGCTGATCATCGCCGAGGAAGTCGAGGGCGAAGCCCTGGCGACCCTGGTGGTCAACACCATCCGCGGCATCCTGAAGGTTGTTGCCGTCAAGGCGCCGGGCTTCGGTGACCGCCGCAAGGCCATGCTGGAAGACATCGCCATCCTGACCGGCGGCAAGGTCATCGCCGAAGAGGTGGGCCTGACGCTCGAGAAGGTCACGCTGGCCGACCTCGGCCAGGCCAAGCGCGTCGAGGTGGGCAAGGAAAACACCACCATCATCGACGGCAACGGCGCGGCGGGCGACATCGAGGCGCGCGTCAAGCAGATCCGCGTCCAGATCGAGGAAGCCACCAGCGACTACGACCGCGAGAAGCTGCAAGAGCGCGTGGCCAAGCTGGCCGGTGGCGTGGCCGTCATCAAGGTCGGTGCTGCCACCGAAGTCGAGATGAAGGAGAAGAAGGCCCGCGTCGAGGACGCCCTGCACGCCACCCGCGCTGCGGTGGAAGAGGGCATCGTCGCCGGTGGTGGCGTCGCGCTGCTGCGCGCCCGCCAGGCTGCCGGCACGATCAAGGGCGACAACCCCGACCAGGACGCCGGCATCAAGCTGGTGATCAAGGCGATCGAGGCGCCGCTGCGCGAGATCGTCGCCAACGCCGGTGGCGAGCCGAGCGTGGTGGTCAACGCGGTGCTGGCCGGCCAGGGCACGTACGGCTTCAACGCCGCCAACGACACCTACGGCGACATGATCGAGATGGGCATCCTGGACCCGACCAAGGTGACCCGCACCGCGCTGCAGAACGCCGCGTCGGTGGCCTCGCTGATGCTGACCACCGAGGCGATGGTCGCCGAGGCCCCCAAGGACGACGCGCCGGCGATGCCGGGCGGCGGCATGGGCGGCATGGGCGGCATGGGCATGGACATGTAAGTCCAGCGTCCCGAACGCTTCAAGGGGCCACCGAAAGGTGGCCCCTTTTTCATTGCTCGGCACAATCGCGCGCGATGAATCGCTACTTTCGCCTCGGCGCGGTCCTGCTGTTGCTGGCCTCGGCGCTCGTGCAGGCCGCCGAGCCGCCGGCGCGGCCGCGCATCGGGCTGGTGCTCTCGGGCGGCGGCGCGCGCGGGCTGGCGCACGTCGGCGTGCTGAAGGTGCTCGAGCGCGAGCGCGTGCCGATCGACTTCATCGCCGGCACCTCGATGGGCGCGATCATCGGCGGCCTGTACGCCAGCGGCATGCGTGCCGACGAGCTCGAGCGCGAGCTGCTGAAGGTCGACTGGGACGATCTGTTCGCCAACCGCGTGGCGCGGCGCGAGCTGTCGCAGCGGCGCAAGGAGCAGGACTACGAACTCTCGTCCGCGCTCGAGATCGGCCTGCGCGACGGCGAGTTCCGCGTGCCGCTGGGCACGGTGTCCAGCCGCGGGCTGGAGTCGCTGCTGCGCCGCTACACGCTGCCGGTGCGATCGATCGCCGAGTTCGACCGCCTGCCGATCCCCTTTCGCGCCGTCGCCACCGACATGGAGACCGGCAAGCCGCTCGTGCTCGACGGCGGCGACCTCGCGCTGGCGCTGCGTTCGAGCATGAGCGTGCCGGGCGTGTTCGCGCCGACCGAGGTCGACGGCCGCATCCTCGGCGACGGCGGGCTGGTCGACAACCTGCCGATCGACGTGGTGCGCCGGATGGGCGCCGATGTCGTGATCGCAGTCAACATCGGCACGCCGCTGGCGGGCCGCGAGTCGCTGGACACGCTGCTAGGCGTGACGGCGCAGATGATCAACATCCTGACCGAGCAGAACGTCCAGCGCAGCCTCGCGACGCTGACCGCGCGCGACCTGCTGATCGCGCCACCGCTGGGCGCGCTGACTTCGGCGGACTTCAAGCGCACCGGCGACTTCATCGGCCTCGGCCGATTGCACGCCGAATCGCAGGTGCTGCAGATCGCCCGCTACGCGGTCGACGGCGATGCCTATGCCGACTGGCGCGCCGCGCGCGGCCGCCCGCCGCAGGCGGTGCCGCCGCTGGAGTTCGTGCGCTTCGAGGGCACCGAGCTGACCCACCCCGAGCGCCACGCACCGGCGCTCGAGAGCCGACCCGGCAAACCCTTCGACGCGGCCGCCGCCGAGCGCGACGTCAAGCGCCTTGCCGCCACCGGCGACTACACCCGCGTCGACTACCAACTGCTGCGCAACGCTGCCGGCGATGACGGCCTGGTGTTCAGCCTCGAGGAGAAATCCTGGGGGCCGAACTACTTCCGCCTCGGCCTCGCGCTCGGCACCGACTTCAGCGGCCGCAGCGACTTCAACATCACCGTCGCCCACAACCGCCGCTGGGTCGACGCCGCCGGCAGCGAGTGGCGCAACGTGCTGCAGATCGGCTCGGACCCGTCGTGGTTCACCGAGTGGTACCACCCGCTGGGCTGGACCACGACGATCGGCAGCGACTGGTTCCTCGCGCCGTCGGCGCAGATCTCGCGCAGCGAGGTCGTGACCTACGTCGATCCCGAGGGCCCGGAGAGCGGCCGACTGCGCCGCACCGTCGGGCGCGTCGGGCTGGACCTCGGCCAGCCCTGGGGCGAGTTCGGCGAGCTGCGCCTCGGCGTCTACGGCCAGCGGCTGCGCGACAAGCCGCTGGTGATCCGCTCCGGCGTGCGCTTCGACCCCGACTCGACCGATCGTCGCGAGCTCGGCGTGCGGCTGCGGGCGGTGATCGACCAGCTCGACTACGCCGCCTTCCCGCAAGCCGGCTACCGGCTGGTCGGCGAGGTGGCCGGCGGCCGGCTGCGCAGCCGCCTGCGCCGCGACGACGATGAGTTCCTGCGCATCGAGGCGAGCGCCGAGTTCGCCGCCACCTGGGGCGGCGTCCACACCGTCAACCTCTATGGCAGCACGCAGGTCGCCGGTGGCGCGGCGGCCAGCGGGCTGGGGCTGTATGCGCTGGGTGGTTTCCAGAACCTGTCGGGCTACGAGCCCGGGCAGTTGCAGGGCAACTACCTCGCCTTCGGGAGGCTGAGCTACTACCACCGCCTGACGCCGCCGGCGCTGACGCGCGGCTTCTTCGCCGGCGCATCGCTGGAGGCCGGCAACGTGTGGTCGCGCCGGCGCGACGCCAGCCTCGACGAGCTGCGCTACGGCGGCAGCCTCTTCCTCGGCGCTGACACCGGCCTCGGGCCGCTCTACCTCGGCGTGGTCTACGCGCCGCGCGGCGACGCCGGGCTCTATCTCTTCCTAGGCCGGCCCTGAACCGCCCTCGGCCGCGGGATGGACCCAGCCGTGCAGCACCTGGGCTGCGTCGCCCAGCCCTTGGCGGCTCAGCGCCGAGAAGAGCGTCAGGCTGACGTCGGCGGTGTCGGTGGCGAGCTGGCCGAGCAGCGCCTGCGTGGCCGCCTGGACCCGGTCGGCCTCGCGGCGGTTGAGCTTGTCGGCCTTGGTCAGCAGCACGAGCAGCTTGACCTCGCCGGTGCCGATGCGCGGCGCGACGAAGGCGAGCAGCTGCTGGTCCAGCTCGGTCAGGCCGAGCCGCGAATCGACCATCAGCACCACGCCCGACAGGCTGCGCCGCGACTCCAGGTACTGCGCCATCACCTGCTGCCAGCGCAGCTTGGCGGCGCGCGCCACGGCCGCGTAGCCATAGCCGGGCAGATCGGCGAACAGCGCGTCGGGCGCGTCCTTCGGGCCGAGCGCGAACAGGTTGATGTGCTGGGTGCGCCCGGGCGTGCGCGACGCGAAGGCCAGCCGCGTCTGCTGCGTCAGGCGGTTGATCGCGGTCGACTTGCCGGCGTTGGAGCGGCCGACGAAGGCGATCTCCGGCAGCTCGTTGGGCGGCAGCTGGTCGAGCTGGGCGGCGGTCGTCAGGAAACGGGCGGTATGGGCCCAGGCCAGCGCCGTGCGGGCGGGGTCTGGGGCCGCCGAGGTGGGCGCGGACATGCAGGATTGTAGAATCGCGGGCTTTGGCGCCGGGCATCCTGCCGGGCGTCGGCTCTTCCCTCCATCTCAGCTCATGAAGCCTGTCCTCTCGCTCCTGCTGGCCGCGCTGATCGCCGCGCCGGCCCTTGCCGCCGAGACCGCCGTCCCGAAGGCGGACGCCAAGAAGGGCGAGGCCATCGCCTCCGGCGTGTGCGGCGCCTGCCACACCGCCGACGGCTCGCGCGGCAGCCCGGCCAACCCGATCCTGCAGGGTCAGCACCCCGAGTACCTGGCCAAGCAGCTCGCCGAGTTCAAGTCCGGCGTGCGCAAGAACGCCGTGATGGCGGGCTTCGCCGCGACGCTGAGCGAGGACGACATGCGCAACGTCGCCGCGTTCTACTCCGCCAAGCAGGCCAAGCCGGGCTTCGCGAAGGACAAGACCCTGGTCGCGCTCGGCGAGAAGATCTACCGCGGCGGCATCGCGGAGAAGAAGGTGCCGGCCTGCGCCGGCTGCCATGCGCCCAACGGTGCCGGCATCCCGGCCCAGTACCCGCGCCTGGGCGGCCAGCACGCCGACTACACCGAGGCCCAGCTGAATGCCTTCCGCGGCGGCGTGCGTGGCAACAACGCGCAGATGACGGCCATCGCCGCGAAGCTGAGCGACCGCGAGATCAAGGCGGTGTCGGACTACATCGCCGGCCTGCGCTGAGGCGATCCCGACCTCCCGAAAGGCCGGCCTTGTGCCGGCCTTTTTGCTGCGCGGGTGTAAGGTGCTCGGGGCGTCGGCGACCACTCGGCATGCCCCGACACCGGACGCCGACGGAACCCACGGCCCGGTTTCGGTCTCGCAACGGGTCCCCCCGCCGCCGACTGCCATGCTGCTGATTCCCCGCTCCACCCGCCAGGGCCACGACCATCCGGTGTCCAGCGAGATCACGCCGCGCGCCGCCTACGAAGGCCGCCGCGAGTTCCTCAAGCAGCTCGCCGCCGGCAGCGCCGGCGCGGCGGTCGCCGCCTGGGCTGGCCGCGACGCGCTGGCGCAGACGGCCCGTCCCGGCAAGCTCGCCGCGCTGCCGGGTGCGCGCAGCGCGGTGGCCGGCGCGATGACGCTGGACAAGCCGACCGCCTACGCCGACGCCACCAGCTACAACAACTACTACGAGTTCGGCACCGGCAAGGACGACCCGGCCGCGCGCGCCCGCACGCTGCAGCCGCGGCCCTGGACGGTCGCGGTCGAAGGCGCGGTCGCCAAGCCGCAGACCTTCGGCCTCGACGACCTGCTCAAGCTCAGCCCGATGGAGGAGCGCATCTACCGGCTGCGCTGCGTCGAGGGCTGGTCGATGGTGATCCCCTGGGTCGGCTGGTCGTTGGCCGAGCTGATCCGGCGCGTCGAGCCCACCGGCAACGCGAAGTACGTCGAGTTCCACACCCTGGCCGACCCGAAGCAGATGCCCGGACTGCGCTCCGGCGTGCTCGACTGGCCCTACGTGGAGGGATTGCGGATGGACGAGGCGATGCACCCGCTGACGCTGCTGGCTTTCGGCATGTACGGCGAGGTGTTGCCCAACCAGAACGGTGCGCCGCTGCGGCTGGTGGTGCCGTGGAAGTACGGCTTCAAGAGCGGCAAGTCGATCGTGAAGATCCGTTTCGTCGAGCAGCAGCCCCAGACCGCCTGGGTCAAGGCCGCCGGCCGCGAGTACGGCTTCTATTCGAACGTGAACCCGAAGGTCGACCACCCGCGCTGGAGCCAGGCGACCGAGAGGCGCATCGGCGAGGACGGCCTGTTCGCGAAGAAGCGCCCGACGCCGATGTTCAATGGCTACGAGGCCCAGGTCGGCCAGCTCTACGCCGGCATGGACCTGGTGAAGAACTACTGATGAGCGCCGTCCTGCCGGCCGCGGCGGCACCACGCCGACGCGCATCGCCGCTGCTGCATCCGGCGGCCAAGCCGCTGCTGTTTGCCGCCGCGCTCGGCCCGCTCGCGTGGCTGGTCTACGCGGCCGTCACGAACGCGCTCGGCCCGAACCCGGCCGAGGCCCTGATCCGCGCCACTGGCGACTGGACGCTGCGCTTGCTGTGCCTGACGCTGGCGGTCACGCCGCTGCGCGAGGGCCTCGGGCTGCCGGCGCTGGCGCGCTTCCGGCGCCTGCTGGGCCTCTTCACCTTCTTCTACGCGGTGCTTCACTTCCTCTGCTACGCGTGGCTGGACATGGGCTTCGATCCCGCGGCGATCGCGAAGGACATCCCCAAGCGCCCCTTCGCGCTGGTCGGTTTCGCTGCACTGATGCTGCTCGTGCCGCTGGCGGCAACCTCGTTCAACCGCGCGATCAAGGCGCTGGGCGCGGCGCGCTGGCAGAGGCTGCACCGCGCCGTCTACGCGGTCGCGGGACTCGTCATCCTGCACTTCTTCTGGATGCGCGCGGGCAAGCAGGACTTCGCCGAGGTCGCGGTCTATGCCGCGATCCTGGCCGCGCTGCTCGGCTGGCGCGTCTGGCGCCGGCTGCGTTAGCCCTTCGGCACCTCGCGGGGCTGCCCGCTGCGGTCGATCGCCACATAGGTCAGGTTCGCCTCGGTCACCTTGACGATCACCGGGTCGGCCGGGTTGCGCTCGGCCCAGACCTCGACGCGCACCGTGATCGAGGTGCGGCCGATGCGCTCGACGCGGGCGTAGAAGCTGAGCAGGTCGCCGATCGACACCGGCTGCTTGAAAATGAACTGGTTGACCGCCACCGTCGCGATGCGCCCCTTCGCGATGCGCGCGGGCAGCACTGCGCCGGCGAGGTCCACCTGGGCCATGATCCAGCCACCGAAGACGTCGCCGTTGGGGTTGGCGTCGGCCGGCATCGGCATCACGCGCATCACCAGGTCCATGCCGGGCGGCGGGACGGGCAGGTGGACGGCGGGCAGCGGGTCGGTGGTCATCGTGGGGCGGGTGGACTGGGAGTGCCGGGATTGTGAGTCATCGTGCGTCGTGAAGCCCTCGCCCCCGCGGCGATCCCCCCTGAGCCGGCCACGGCCGCCGTGCGCTCCGACTGGGCCACGCTGGCCCGGCTGCTGCCCTATCTGTGGGCCTACAAGTACCGCGTGCTGGCGGCGCTGGCCTGCCTGGTCGCGGCCAAGGCGGCGAACGTCAGCGTGCCGCTGCTGCTGAAGGAACTGGTCGACGCGCTGGCCATCCCGGTCAACGACCCGCGCGCGGTGCTCGTCGTGCCGATCGGCCTGCTGCTGGCCTACGGGATGCTGCGGCTGTCGACCTCGCTGTTCACCGAACTGCGCGAGCTGGTGTTCGCGAAGGCGACCGAGGGCGCGTCGCGCTCGATCTCGTTGCAGGTGTTCCGGCACCTGCATGCCTTGAGCCTGCGCTTCCACCTGGAGCGCCAGACCGGCGGCATGACGCGCGACATCGAGCGCGGCACGCGCGGCGTGCAGTCGCTGATCTCCTATTCGCTCTACAGCATCCTGCCGACGATCGTCGAGGTCGGTCTGGTGCTGACGATCCTGGCGGTCAAGTTCGACGCCGCCTTCGCGTGGATCACGATGGCGGCGCTGGTGGCCTACATCGTCTTCACGGTCCTGGTGACCGAGTGGCGCACCAAGTTCCGCAAGCAGATGAACGAGCTGGACTCGCACTCGCACACCCGCGCGATCGACTCGCTGCTGAACTACGAGACGGTCAAGTACTTCAACAACGAGGCTTTCGAGGCGAAGCGCTACGACGACAGCCTGGACAAGCTGCGCCGCGCGAAGCTGAAGTCGCAGTCGACGCTGTCGCTGCTCAACACCGGCCAGCAGCTGCTGATCGCCGTCGCGCTGATCGCGATGCTGTGGCGCGCCACCGAAGGCGTGGTCGCCGGGCGCATGACGCTCGGCGACCTGGTGATGATCAACGCCTTCATGATCCAGCTCTACATCCCGCTGAACTTCCTCGGCGTGATCTACCGCGAGATCAAGCAGGCGCTGACCGACCTGGAGAAGATGTTCGGCCTGCTCGAGCGCGAGCGCGAGGTGCGCGATGCGCCGGACGCGATCGAGCTGCACGCCGACGCGCCGCCGGTCGTGCGCTTCGAGGGCGTGTCCTTCGCCTACGAGCCCTCGCGGCCCATCCTGCACGAGCTCAGCTTCGAGGTGCCGGCCGGACACACCGTCGCGGTCGTCGGCCCTTCGGGCGCCGGCAAGAGCACGCTGGCGCGGCTGCTCTACCGCTTCTACGACGTGGGCGGCGGGCGCATCACGATCGCCGGCCACGACATCCGCCAGCTGACCCAGGACAGCCTGCGCCGGGCGATCGGCATCGTGCCGCAGGACACGGTGCTGTTCAACGACACGGTGGCCTACAACATCGCCTACGGCCGGCCGGGCGCCTCGCAGGCCGAGGTCGAGGCGGCAGCGCAGGCGGCGCACATCCACGCCTTCATCGCCGGCACGCCGAAGGGCTACGAGACGATGGTCGGCGAGCGCGGGCTCAAGCTGTCAGGCGGCGAGAAGCAGCGCGTCGCGATCGCGCGCACGCTGCTGAAGAACCCGCCGATCGTGATCTTCGACGAGGCCACCTCGGCACTCGACTCGGCCAACGAGCGCGCGATCCAGGAGGAACTGAAGAGCGCCGCGCGCGACAAGACCGCGCTGGTCATCGCGCACCGGCTGTCCACCGTGGTGGACGCCGACCAGATCCTGGTGCTGGAGGGGGGGCGCATCGTCGAGCGCGGCACGCATGCCGCGCTGCTCGCCGCGGGCGGGCGCTATGCCGAGATGTGGGCGCTGCAGCAAAGCAGCGCCGAGAGCGTCTGAGCGTCTGGGTCAGTCCGCGGCTTCGCCGCCGGCCGGGGCCGCAGGCGGTGCGTCGACGTCGGACGCTTCGGGCTCGTCGCCCGGCGACGCGTCGCCGGGCTTGCCCTCGGCCTTGCGCTTGAGCTTCTCTTCCTTCTTGCGCTTCTTGGCGAGCTCGCGCTGGCGCTTCTCGTACGAATAGTTCGGGGTGGCCAATCAGCCCTCCTGGAAGTGGACAGGCCATGGTAACCGGGCGGCGCTGTGCCAGACTCCGCCGTCGCATCGCCGCCCCACCCCTTCATGGCCCTCAAATCCACCGTCTTCAAGGCCGAACTGCAGGTCGCCGACATGGACCGCGGCCACTACGGTACCCATGCGTTGACGATCGCCCAGCACCCGTCGGAGAACGACGAGCGCCTGATGGTGCGCCTGCTCGCCTATGCGCTGCACGCGGTCGGCGAGGACGACGAGGCGCCGCTGGCCTTTGCCAACGCGATGACCGACATGGACGAACCCGACCTGTGGCGCCGCAGCCTCGTCGGCGAGACGCTGCTGTGGATCGACGTCGGTCAGCCCGACGAGAAGTGGTTGCGCAAGGCCAGCCATCGCTCGCGCGAGGTCGTGCTCTACACCTGGGGCCGCACCGCTGCGCTGTGGTGGAGCCAGAACCAGGGCACGCTCGAGCGGCTGACCAACCTGCGCGTGCGGCTGTTGCCCGGCGAGGCCGGTGCCGAGCTGGCCGCGCTGGCGCGCCGCACGATGCGGCTGCAGTGCACGGTGCAGGACGGCACCGTCTGGATCGGCGACGGCGAGACGGTGGTCACGCTGGAGCCCGCCGAGCTCAAGGCGCCCGCCGCGGCACGCTGGTGAGGGCCGCGCGATGGACACCAAGTGGCTCGAGGACTTCGTCAGCCTGGCCGAGACGCGCAGCTTCTCGCGCTCGGCCCAGTTGCGCCATGTCACCCAGCCGGCCTTCAGCCGCCGGATCCAGGCGCTCGAGGCCTGGGCCGGCACGGATCTCGTCGATCGCTCGTCCTACCCGACCCGGCTGACGCCCGCCGGCGAGACCTTCCACGCCCAGGCGCTGGAACTGCTGGCGGCGCTGCAGGCCACCCGCAACCTGATGCGGGGCCACCGGGCAGCCGGGCAGGACATGATCGAGTTCGCGGTGCCGCACACGCTGGCCTTCGCCTTCTTCCCGCACTGGATCATGGAGCTGCGGCGCGCCATGCCCGAGGCCGGTGCGATGAAGAGCCGGCTGATCGCGATGAACGTGCACGACGCGGTGCTGCGCCTGGCCGAGGGCGGTTGCGACCTGCTGATCGCCTACCACCACCCGGCGCTGCCGCTGCAGCTCAACATGGACCGCTACGAGATGCTGACGCTCGGCGAGGAGTCGCTGCGCGCCTACGCCAAGGCCGGCCCCGACGGCGAGCCGCTGTTCCGTCTGCCTGCCGCGCAGCGCGCGCGCGTGCCCTTCCTGGCCTATTCGTCCGGCGCCTACCTCGGCCAGATGGTCGACCTGATCATCAAGCAGGCCTCGCGCCCCGGCGAGCCGCCGCTGCCGCTGGAGCCGACCTACGAGACCGACATGGCCGAGGGCCTGAAGGCGATGGCGCTGGAAGGCCATGGCCTGGCCTTCCTGCCGGCCAGTTCGGTGCGCAAGGAGCTCAAGACGCGCAAGCTGGTGCCGGCGGCGCCCTCGGGCAGCTTCGAGCTGAGCATGGAGGTGCGTATCTTCCGCGAGCGCCCCGAGTTGGCCCGCCACGTCAAGCCGGGCGTGCAGGCGCTGTGGGAGCATCTTCAGGTGGCGACGGCCGGCTGAGCGGGTGCGCGCCGGGCCATGCCGGCTCGGCATGGCCCGCTTGCCAAACGGCATTGGCGGGGGGCGCGGGGCGTGGTTACAGTGCGCCGCCGATCGCGCCCCGAGCCGACCGCCTGGCACGGAGCCTGCTGGCCCCAAGGGTTTCCGCTCGGTCGGCCCCTGTGGTGAGCCCGTATGTCGTCGCCGCGGCGGGTCCGCTAGATTGCCCGCATCCCTCTCTACCGTCTTCGAAGGAGATCCCATGAAGAAGTCGTTGCTCGTCCTCGCCGCTGCGCTGGCCACCGCTGGCGCCGCCCAGGCGGACACGCTGAAGAAGATCAAGGACAGCGGTTCGGTCACGATGGGCGTGCGCGAGTCGTCCCAGCCGCTGAGCTACACGACCGGTGGCGGCAACTACCTCGGCTACCACGTCGAGATTTGCGAGCGGGCGCTGCGCAGCATCTCGAAGCAGCTCGGCCTGACCTCGCTGTCGACGAAGTACCAGCCGGTGACCTCGCAGAATCGCATCCCGCTGGTGCAGAACGGCACCGTGGACATCGAGTGCGGCTCGACCACCAACAACGCCACCCGCCAGAAGGACGTGAGCTTCGCGGTCACGACCTTCGTCGAGGAAGTGCGCATCGCCGTCAAGGCCAATTCGGGCATCACCTCGGTCGCCCAGCTGGCCGGCAAGAAGGTCGCCACGACCACGGGCACGACCTCGGTGCAGACGCTGCGCAAGAACGAGCGGGCCAGCGGCATCAACTTCGAGGAGGTCTACGGCAAGGACCACGCCGACAGCTTCCTGCTGCTCGAATCGGGTCGTGCCGACGCCTTCGTGATGGACGGGGCGCTGCTGGCCGGCAACATCGCCAAGTCCAAGAACCCGGCCGACTTCAAGATCGTCGGCGAGGTGCTGAGCGTCGAGCCGATCGCGATCATGTTCCGCAAGGACGATCCGGCCTTCAAGAAGGCGGTCGACGACAGCATCATCGCGATGATGAAGTCCGGTGACGTCGCCAAGATCTGGGACAAGTGGTTCATGCAGCCGATCCCGCCGGCGAACACCAAGGTCGGCATGCCGCCCAACGACAACACCAAGGCGGCCTGGGCGAACCCGAACGACAAGCCGATGGAGGCCTACGCGGCCAAGTGATGCGGCGGCCGCCGCCCTCGCGGGCGTGCGGCTTGCTTGAGTTGTCGGCGCGGTGGCGGTACAACCGTCCCGCGCCGTTTCCTTGGGCGCAGCCCGAAGTCTGAGGGGGAGGTGGCTTTGGCCAACTGGGACTGGCAGGTGTTCTGCAAGGACACCATCGACGGCGAGGTCCGACCGAGCTGCTTCGGCAGCGGCGGCGACATCACCTACCTCGACTGGATGCTGTCGGCCTGGGGCTGGACGCTGTCGGTGGCGCTGCTGGCGCTGCTCGTGGCGCTGGCCGTCGGCTCGCTGATGGGCATCCTGCGGACCGTGCCCGACAAACGCCTGCAACTGCTCGGCAACGCCTGGACCGAGCTGTTCCGCAACATCCCGCTGCTGGTGCAGATCTTCCTCTGGTACCACGTGGTGCCGTCGATCATCACGCCGCTGCGCGAGGTGCCGAGCTTCCTCCTCGTCGTGCTGGGGCTGGGCTTCTTCACCTCGGCGCGCATTTCCGAGCAGGTCAAGGCCGGCATCCAGAGCCTGCCGCGCGGCCAGAGCTACGCCGGGCTGGCGGTGGGCTTCACGCTGCCGCAGACCTACCGCTACGTGCTGCTGCCGATGGCC
>Ga0209966_1000161_pt1 | contig 28311 bp, 27 predicted proteins | sample RhisoiCoNPM_FD_187575 | JGI IMG/M metagenome (GOLD analysis project Ga0209966, IMG submission 187575) | Arabidopsis thaliana rhizosphere microbial communities from the Joint Genome Institute, USA, that affect carbon cycling - Rhizosphere... | ecosystem: Host-associated > Plants > Roots >... | reverse complement strand
TGGTGCGCTCGGTGATTCCCGACGTGGACGCGGCGCGCGGCACGCTGAAGAGCGAGCTGCTGCCGGCGCTGGACTGAGGCCGCTCAGGCGGCGAAGCGCAGCACGCCGTCGTCGCCCAGCCGCCGCTCCAGCCGCCCGGCGAACCACAGGGCATGCAGGTGGGCGATCGCCTCGCCCATCGCGAAGGTGGTCTGGTGCAGGTCGAGCGCGCGCTTGAACAGCACCGGCAGCAGCTCGGCGGCGCTGGTCGGGCGCGCGGTGCATGCGGCGATGACCTCGGCGAAGCGCTCGTCGTGGTGGGCCTGCAGCTGGTCGATGCGGGTGTGCAGCCCGGTGAAGGGCCTGCCGTGCGCCGGCAGCACCAGCGTGTCGGCAGGCAGCTTGCGCATGCGGGCGATCGACGCGAGGTAGAGCGTCAGCGGGTCGGCTTCGGGCTCGATGTCGATCACGCTGACATTGGTGCTGATGCGCGGCAGCACCATGTCGCCCGAGATCAGCACGCCGAGCTCGGGCTGGTGCAGCGCGATGTGCTCCGGCGCATGGCCGTAGCCGACGTGGCAGTGCCAGTCGTGCGCGCCGACGCGCAGCACGCCGCCGTCGAGCAGGCGCCGGAAGCGCGCCGGCACGGCCGGCACCATCGACGCGTAGTAGTTGCTGCGCTGGCGCACCTTGGCGAGCGACTCGGGGTCGGCGAGGCCGTGGCGCGCGAAGTGGGCGGCCGCCGAGTCGCCGCCGTAGCCGGTGGTCGACAGCGTCGCCATGCGCGCGGCATTCCAGTCGGTCGCGCTGATCCACAGCGCGCAGTCCCAGCGCTCGCACAGCCAGGCGGCGTTGCCGATGTGGTCCGGGTGCATGTGGGTCACGATCACGCGCAGCACCGGCAGGCCGTCCAGCGCCTGCGCGAACACCTGCTCCCAGGCGGCGCGCGTGGCGTCGTTCGCGATGCCGCAGTCGACGATGGCCCAGCCCTCGCGGCCGTCAAGCCGGTCGCGCAGCAGCCACAGGTTGATGTGGTCCAGCGCGAACGGCAGCCCCATGCGCACCCAGCGCACGCCGGGGGCGACCTCGAGCACGGTGCCGGGCGCGGGCAGCGCGTCGCCGAGCGGGTAGTGGAGCTGGTGTTCGAGGGCGTTCATCGATGGGGCCCGAGGCGGGCATTGAGCGTCGGCGGGGTCTGCTGCTACAGTTGACGTTAACGTCAACGTCAACCGTGTCCGCGGATTGTAGGCAGCCATGAGCAGCTCCCCTGTCGCCCCGGCGTCACCGGTCTACACGATCGGCGAGCTCGCGCGCGAGTTCGACCTCACGACCCGTGCGATCCGCTTCTACGAGGACTCGGGCCTGATCGCCCCGCAGCGCGGCGGCGCCGGCGGCCGCCAGCGCGTCTACAGCGCGCGCGACCGCACCCGCCTGAAGCTCACGCTGCGTGGCAAGCGGCTCGGCCTGAGCCTGGCCGAGATCAAGCAGCTGGTGGACATGTACGAGTCGCCGCGCGACTCGGTGCCGCAGCTGCGCAAGTACCTCGCGGTGCTGAGCCGCCATCGCGAGCAGATCGAGTCGCAGCTGGCCGACCTGCAGGCCACGCTGGACGAGGTGCGCGCGCACGAGCAGGAGGCCGAGCGCCTGCTCGATGCCGGCGAGCGCAAGCCGGCCGGGCGCGGCCGCGCGGCCGCCTGAGCCGGCGATGGCGTCGCCGCTCGATCCCGTCCGCGAGGCGGCCATCCGCGAGAGCTTTGCCCGCCAGGGGCTGATGCAGCACCTGGGCGCGACCCTCGTGAGTCTGGCGCCCGGCGAGGCGGTGCTGCGCCTGCCCTACGGCGAGCGCGTGACGCAGCAGCAGGGCGGCTTCCACGGCGGCGCGATCGGCGCGCTGGCCGACATCGCCGGCGGCTATGCGGCGATGACGGTCGTCGAGCCCGGCATGGAGGTCACCGCGGTGGAGTTCAAGATCAACTTCCTCGCCGCGTTCCGTGGCGGAGCGCTGGAGGCGCGCGGCCGCGTGCTGCGCGCCGGCAAGCGCATCATCGTCACGGCGGCCGACGTGAGCCACCACGCCGACGACGGCCGCGTGTCGGACTGCGCGGTGATGCAGCAGACCATCGCGCCGGTGCCCAAGACCTACTAGGAACTGCCATGAACCTGCCCGGCCTCGACTTCCAGCTCGGCGAGGACATCGCCGCGCTGCGCGACGCGGTGCGCGCCTTCGCCGACGCCGAGATCGCGCCGCGCGCGGCCGAGATCGACAGGAGCGACCAGTTCCCGATGGACCTGTGGCGCAAGATGGGCGAGCTCGGCGTGCTCGGCATCACCGTGCCGGAAGCCTGGGGCGGCGCCGACATGGGCTACGTCGCGCACATGGTGGCGATGGAGGAGATCAGCCGCGCCAGCGCCTCGGTGGGCCTGAGCTACGGCGCGCACAGCAACCTGTGCGTCAACCAGATCAAGCGCAACGGCAGCGACGCGCAGCGCGCGAAGTACCTGCCGAAGCTGGTGTCGGGCGAGCATGTCGGCGCGCTGGCGATGAGCGAGCCGGGCGCCGGCTCCGACGTCATCAGCATGAAGCTGAAGGCCGAGGACAAGGGCGGCCACTACCTGCTCAACGGCACCAAGATGTGGATCACCAACGGCCCCGACGCCGACACGATGGTGGTCTACGCGAAGACCGAACCCGAGATGGGGGCGCGCGGCGTCACCGCCTTCATCGTCGAGAAGGGCATGAAGGGCTTCAGCACCGCGCAGAAGCTCGACAAGCTCGGCATGCGCGGCAGCCACACCGGCGAGATGGTGTTTCAGAACGTCGAGGTGCCGGCCGAGAACATCCTCGGCAACCTGAACGGCGGCGCCAAGGTGCTGATGAGCGGGCTGGACTACGAGCGCGCGGTGCTCGCGGCCGGGCCGATCGGCATCATGCAGGCGGTGATGGACCAGGTGGTCCCCTACAGCCACGACCGCAAGCAGTTCGGCCAGAGCATCGGCGAATTCCAGCTGATCCAGGGCAAGCTGGCCGACATGTACACCGTGCTGCAGGCCGCGCGCGCCTTCTGCTACACGGTCGGCAAGAACCTCGACGCGCTCGGGCCCCAGCATGTGCGCCAGGTCCGCAAGGACTGCGCGAGCGTGATCCTGTGGTGCGCCGAGAAGGCCACCTGGATGGCCGGCGAAGGCATCCAGATCTTCGGCGGCAACGGCTACATCAACGAGTACCCGCTGGGGCGGCTGTGGCGCGATGCCAAGCTCTACGAGATCGGCGCCGGGACGTCGGAGATCCGGCGCATGCTGATCGGCCGCGAGCTGTTCGCCGAGACGATGTGACGGCGCGTGCCGTTTGGGCTGCACGCGGTCCGTAAACTCGGTGCATCACCGAGGGGCAGTACATGAGCGACGACATCCAGGATCTTTTCGCCAACAACCGCCGCTGGGCCGAGACGACCGAGTCGCGCCAGCCGGGCTTCTTCACCCGCCTGCTGGCGCAGCAGACGCCGCAGTACATGTGGATCGGCTGCGCCGACAGCCGCGTGCCGGCCAACGAGCTGGTCGGGCTGGCGCCGGGCGAGATGTTCGTGCACCGCAACGTCGCCAACGTCGTCGTCCACTCGGACCTGAACTGCCTGTCGGTGGTGCAGTACGCGACCGACGTGCTGAAGGTCCAGCACATCATCGTCGTTGGCCACTCCGGCTGCGGCGGTGTCGCCGCGGTGCTGCACGACCGCCGCGCCGGCATCGTCGACAACTGGCTGCGCCACGTGCAGGACGTGCGCAACTGGTACCAGTCGTGGCTGGACACCGTGCCGGAAGAGCAGCGGCTGAACGCGCTGTGCGAGCTCAACGTCGTCGAGCAGGCGACCAACGTCTGCCGCACGACGGTGGTCCAGGACGCCTGGGCGCGCGGCCAGGCGCTGGTGGTCCACGGCTGGTTCTACGGCCTGAAGGACGGGCTGCTGCAGGACGTGGGCATCACCGTGCGCGCGCCCGACGAGGTGAATGGCGCGCACGACGCCGCGATCGCGGCGGTCCAGCGCCGCTATGGCGCGGGGGCCGGCTGATGTCCGCTGCGCTGCTGCCGCGCTCGCTGAACGACCCGCAGGCCTATGACATCGCGGTCGCGCTGCTCGAGGGCTTCGACCGCCACTACCGCCTGTTCCGGCAGACCAGCCGCGAGGCCAAGCAGCGCTTCGAGTCGGCCGACTGGCACGGCCAGCAGCGGGCGCAGCGCGAACGCATCGAGTTCTACGACAAGCGCGTCGACGAGGCCGGCGAGCGGCTGGAAAGCGAGTTCGGCGCCGCCACGCTGTCGCAGGAGACCTGGGCCCAGGTCAAGCTGCACTACATCGGCCTGCTGATCGACCACCACCAGCCCGAGCTGGCCGAGACCTTCTTCAACTCGGTCACGACCAAGATCCTGCACCGCAGCTACTTCCGCAACGCCTTCATCTTCGTGCGTCCGGCGGTCAGCACCGAGTACATCGAGAACGACGAGCTGGCCGCCAAGCCGACCTACCGCGCCTACTACCCCAGCAGCGCGGGGGAGGGACTGCGCGACACGCTGCTGCGCATCGTCGAGAACTTCGAGCTGCAGCGCGAGTTCGAGGACCTCGGCCGCGACGCCGACTACGTGCTGCAGGCCTTCCGCACCCAGTTCGGCGACGCCAAGGCCAGCGCCAACTTCCAGGTCCAGGTGCTGTCCAGCCTGTTCTTCCGCAACAAGGGCGCCTACATCGTCGGCAAGGTCATCAACGGCTTCCGCGAGGTGGGCTTCGCGCTGCCGGTGCTGCACAACACGCGCGGCCAGCTGGTCATCGACACGGCACTGTTCGGCGAGGACGAACTGCTGCTGCTGTTCAGCTTCGCGCGCGCCTACTTCATGGTCGAGATGGAGATCCCGTCGGCCTACGTGCAGTTCCTGCGCTCGCTGATGCCGCGCAAGCCGCGCTGGGAGCTCTACAACGCGCTCGGGCTGCAGAAGCAGGGCAAGAACCAGTTCTACCGCGACTTCCTCTACCACCTGCGCCACAGCACCGACAACTTCCGCATCGCGCCGGGCATCAAGGGCATGGTGATGCTGGTGTTCGACCTGCCGAGCTTTCCGTTCGTGTTCAAGGTCATCAAGGACTTCTACCCGCCGCAGAAGGACACGACGCGCGAGCAGATCATGTCCAAGTACCTGCTGGTGAAGACCCACGACCGCGTCGGGCGGATGGCCGACTCGCTCGAGTACAGCACCGTCGCCTTCCCGCGCCAGCGCTTCGAGGAGGAGCTGATCGCCGAGCTGCGCCACTTCTGCCCCAGCCTTTTGGAGGAGGACGGCGACAGCATCATCCTCAAGCACCTGTACATCGAGCGGCGCATGATCCCGCTGAACATCTACCTGCAGGAGGCCACGCCCGATCAGGTGCGCCACGCGGTGATCGAGTACGGCAACGCGATCAAGGACCTGGTCAGCGCCAACATCTTCCCCGGCGACATGCTGTGGAAGAACTTCGGCGTCACGCGCCACGGCAAGGTGGTGTTCTACGACTACGACGAGATCGAGTACCTGACCGACTGCAACTTCCGCAAGGTGCCCGAGCCGCGCAACGAGGAAGAGGAGATGTCCGGCGACATCTGGTACACGGTCGGCCCGAAAGACGTCTTCCCCGAGACCTTCGGCCCCTTCCTGCTCGGCAACCGCGAGGTGCGCGAGGTCTTCATGCAGCACCATGGCGAGCTGCTCGACCCCGACTACTGGAACGCGCGCAAGGAGCGCATCCTCGCCGGCTACGTGCACGACGTCTTCCCCTACGACCCGCACAAGCGCTTCCGCCGCCGCGCCGGGCTCGGGCTCGGCAGCCTGGATGCCGAGAGCGTTTCGCTGCACGGTGCCGCGGTGCAGCTCGGCCACAACCCCATCTGATGACGACCACCCCCGTTGCGCCTGCGCCGCTCCCTCTCGAGGGGGCGCCGCCGGCGGACCGGCAGCGCCGGATCCGCGGCGGCTGCTGGGTGGGCCGTGCGCTGCTTGAACCGGCGCGCGCATGATCCCCGGCAAAGGAGCCCTGCCATGTCCATGAACGACCCTATCGTCATCGCCTCCGCCGCCCGCACGCCGATCGGCGGCCTGCTCGGCGACTTCGCGTCGTTGGCGGCCTGGGAACTGGGGGCCGTGGCCGTGAAGGCGGCGGTCGAGCGGGCCGGGCTGCCGGGCGACGCCATCGACGAGGTCCTGCTCGGCTGCTGCCTGATGGCCGGCCAGGGCCAGGCGCCGGCGCGTCAGGCGCTGCGCAGGGCCGGGCTGCCGGATTCGGCCGGCGCCGTGACGCTCTCCAAGATGTGCGGCAGCGGCATGCGCGCGATGATGTTCGCGCACGACATGCTGGCCGCCGGCTCGGCCGACGTGGTGGTCGCCGGCGGCATGGAGAGCATGACCAATGCGCCCCACCTCGCGTTCGCGCGCAAGGGCATCAAGTACGGCGCCGCCGCGCTCTACGACCACATGGCGATGGACGGGCTGGAAGACGCCTACGAGCGGGGCAAGGCGATGGGCGTGTTCGCCGAGCAGTGCGTCGCCAAGTACGGCTTCACGCGCGAGGCGATGGATGCCTTCGCGATCGCCTCCACCCAGCGCGCGATCGCCGCCAACTCCGACGGCAGCTTCGATTGGGAGATCGCGCCGGTCGCGCTGCCGGGCAAGGGCGGCGAGACGCTGGTGGCAAAGGACGAGCAGCCCTTCAAGGCCAGGCTCGACAAGATTCCCGGCCTGAAGCCGGCGTTCAAGAAGGACGGCACGATCACCGCGGCCAGCTCCTCGTCGATCTCCGACGGCGCCGCCGCGCTGGTGCTGATGCGCGAGTCGACCGCCCGCGCGCGCGGCGTGCAGCCGCTCGCGCGCATCGCCGCGCACGCGGTGCACGCGCAGGCGCCCGAGTGGTTTTCCACCGCGCCGGCCGGCGCGATCGCCAAGGCGCTGAAGAAGAGCGGCTGGAGCGCGAAGGACGTCGAGCTGTGGGAGGTCAACGAGGCCTTCGCCGCGGTGACGATGGCGGCGATGACCGACTACGACCTGCCGCACGAGATCGTCAACGTCCACGGCGGCGCCTGCGCGCTCGGCCACCCGATCGGCGCCAGCGGTGCGCGCATCGTCGTCACGCTCCTTGGGGCGCTGAAGAAGCGCGGCTTGAAGCGCGGCATGGCGTCGCTGTGCATCGGCGGCGGCGAGGCGACGGCGCTGGCCGTCGAGATGCTCTGAGACGCGCGATGAAGAAGGTGCCGCCGGGCGCCCCGCCCGCTTGAAACCCGAACCGCTGGACCGCCGTCTGCGCGCCTGGCTGCACTCGAGCGGCTCGCTGAGCCGGCGCATCGCCGCGGCCTTCGCGGGTTTCGAGGTACAGCGCACGCGCCAGCGCAGCGGACCGGCGCGGTCCGACGAGGCGCGCCTGCTCGGCACCCGGCGCGTGCACCTGCGCGAGGTCGTGCTGTGGGCCGAGGGCCGGCCGCTGGTGGTGGCGCGCTCGGTGCTGCCGGCGGTGCAGTCGCGCCTGGCCTGGCGCGCGGTGCGCGGACTGGGCACGCGGCCGCTGGCCGACCTGCTGTTCGGCGAGCGCGCGGTGCACCGGCGCACGCTCGGCCTGGTGCACTGCCCGCGGGCCGGCGCGGGTGTCCTGCGCCGGCAGCTTGCCGGCACGGCGGCCGCGGCCGACTGGGCCGGGCGCGGCGCCTGGGGCCGTCGAGCCGTGTTCACCCACTTCGGCGTGCCGCTGCTGCTGACCGAGTGGTTCTCGCCGGCGCTGGCCGAGCGCACGCCGGGGCCGCGCGAGGCCGGCCGGGTGCGCGGCCGCCCGGGCGCGCGCGGGCAGAATCGGCGCGCATGAACATCGTCATCGTCGGGGCTGGCCGGGTCGGGGAGAGCGTCGCCGAGAGCCTGGTCTCGGAGCGCAATGACATCACCGTCATCGACACCGACCCGCAGCGCCTGGCCGTGCTGCAGGACCGGCTGGACCTGCGCGGCCTCCCGGGCAATGGCGTGCAGCCCTCGGTGCTGGCCGAGGCGGGCGCGGCCGACTGCGACCTGCTGATCGCCTGCGCGCCGCTGGACGAGACCAACCTCGTCGTCTGCAAGCTGGCGCACGACCTGTTCAACGTGCCGACGACGATCGCGCGGCTGCGCTCGCCGGAGTTCGAGCAGGGCGCGCCGCTGCTCGGCAAGGCGAGCGGCTTCGCGGTCGACGAGGTGATCTGCCCGGAGGCCTCGGTCACCACCTACATCCGCAAGCTGATCGAGCACCCGGAGGCGCTGCAGGTGCTGGAGTTCGCCGGCGGATTGATCAGCCTGATCGCGGTGCGCGCGGTTCACGGCGGCCCGCTGGTGCGCCACAGCCTGGCCGAGATCCCGCGGCTGGTGCCCGGCATCGACATGCGCATCGTCGCGATCTACCGCGGCGTGCAGCGCGTGGCGGTCGACGGCGACACGCGCATCGAGCCCGGCGACGAGGTCTTCGTGCTGGCCGCCACCGAGCACATCCGCACCGTGCTCGGCGCGCTGCGCGCGATGGACGAGCCGGTGCGCCGCATCATGATCGCCGGCGGCGGCAAGGTCGGGCTGCGGCTGGCGCGCCAGGTCCAGGGCAGCCAGCAGGTCAAGATCATCGAGGCCGACCGCAAGCGCTGCGACTACCTCGCGACCCAGCTGCCCGGCACCTGCCTGGTCCTGCACGGCGACTCGACCGACGAGGGCCTGCTGGACGACGAGAACGTTCGTGAGATGGACCTCTTCCTCGCGCTGACCAGCGACGACGAGGACAACATCATGGCCTGCCTGCTCGCCAAGCGGCTCGGGGCCAGGCGGGTGCTCGCGCTGATCAACCGGCGCGCCTACGCCGACCTGGTGCAGGGCACGGCGATCGACATCGCGCTGTCGCCCGCGCAGGCGGTGATCGGGGAGCTGCTCGCGCATGTGCGGCGCGGCGACGTCGAGGCGGTGCACAGCCTGCGCCGCGGCGTTGCCGAGGCGCTGGAGGTCGTGGCGCGCGGCGATGCGAAGTGCTCCAAGGTCATCGGCCGGCGGGTCGAGCAGATCGGCCTGCCGCGCGGCGTGCAGATCGGCGCCATCGTGCGCGGCCTGGAGGCCGAGGGCGGCGCGCCGCCGCGCGTGCTGATGGCCCACCACGACACGGTGATCGAGCGCGACGACCACGTGATCGTCTTCGTGCCGCGCAAGCGCATGCTGCGCGACGTCGAGCGCCTGTTCCAGGTCGGCGCGACCTTCTTCTGAGGATCGCATGCACTCGTTCCAGCCCGTGCTGGCCGTGCTCGGCATGATCGTCGCGGTGTTCGGGCTGACGATGGCGGTGCCGCTGGGCGTGGCCTGGGTCCAGGGCGACGCGGCACTCGGTGCGTTCGCGCGGACGATGGCGGTCACCGTGGCCGGCGGCCTCGCGCTGTGGGGGCTGACGCGGCGGCGCCGGCGCGAGCTGCAGCCGCGCGACGGCGTGCTGCTGGTGGTGTTGACGTGGACCGTGCTGCCGCTGTTCGGCTGCGTGCCGCTGATGGCCTACTCTGCCGGGACCGCCGCGCCGGTGAGCTTCACCGACGCCTACTTCGAGGCGGCGTCCGGCCTCACGACCAGCGGTGGAACGGTGCTGTCCGGGCTCGATGCGCTGCCGCCCTCGATCAATGTCTGGCGCTGCTTCCTGCAGTGGCTGGGCGGCATGGGGATCCTGGTGCTCGCGGTGGCGATCCTGCCGCTGCTCGGTGTCGGCGGCAGCCAGCTCTTCAAGGCCGAGTCGGCCGGCCCGCTGAAGGACACCAAGCTCACGCCGCGCATCACCGAGACCGCCAAGGGGCTGTGGAGCGTCTACGCGGTGATGTCGCTCGCCTGCGTGACGGCCTACTGGCTGGCCGGGATGCCGGCGCTCGACGCGTGGATGCACATGTTCGCCACGGTCAGCCTCGGCGGCCTGTCCTCGCACGACGCGAGCTTCGGCCATTTCGCTTCGCCTCGGCTGGAGGCGATCGCGATCGTCTTCATGCTGATCGCGAGCTGCAACTTCGCGATGTACTTCGTCGCCGTGCGCAAGCGCTCGCTGCGCGGGCTTCTGCACGACGTCGAGACGCGCGCGACGCTGGGCGTGATGGTCGGCAGCGGCCTCGTCGTCGCCGCGGTGCTGGTGGCCGCCGGGACCTACGAGCCGGCGACGGCGCTGCGCCACGCGATGTTCAACGTCGTCTCGATCGCCTCGACCACCGGCTTCGCGACGGTGGACTACCTGCAGTGGCCGGCGCTGCCGCCGGTGCTGATGCTGCTGCTGTCGGGCGTGGCCACCAGCGCCGGGTCGACCGGCGGCGGCATCAAGATGGTGCGCCTGCTGATCCTGCTGAAGCAGGCGCGGCGCGAGCTGACGCGGCTGATCCATCCGCGCGCGGTGCAGCCGCTGCAACTCGGCGGGCGCACCGTCGATTCCGAAGTGATCTTCGCGGTGCTCGGCTTCATGCTGGTCTACGGCGGCACCGTCCTCGGGCTGACGCTGCTGATGCTGCTGCCCGGCAACCTCGACCTCGACTCCGCGATGAGCGCAGTGATCGCCTCGATCAACTGCATGGGCCCGGGCCTCGGCACCGTCGGCCCGGCGGCCAACTTCGGCGCCCTGGGCGACTTCCAGACCTGGGTGCTGACCGCGGCCATGCTGCTCGGCCGGCTCGAGCTGCTGGTGGTGCTGGTGCTGCTGACGCCGCAGTTCTGGCGCAAGTAGCGCCGTCGTGGATCAAGCCCGGCGCCGCCGGCGCTGCGGGCATTACGTATGGGGTTAACGACAGCGCGGTCGGCCGGGCGCGGTGCCTAACATCTTCCGTCCGCACTGCGCCGGGTTCCTTCACAACGTGGAACCCAGCCGCCCTACCCCCTGGAGACACCGCCATGAGCAAGAAGTCCGTTCCGCAACGCCGCCGCTTCCTGAAGACCGCCTCTGCCGGAGCCGTCGGCGCCACCGCGCTCGCCGCGCCGATGGTGTCGCGCGCCCAGACCGTGTCGATGCGCTTCCAGAGCACCTGGCCCTCCAAGGACATCTTCCACGAGTACGCGACCGACTTCGCCAAGAAGGTCAACGACATGGCCGGCGGCCGGCTGAAGATCGAGGTGCTGCCCGCCGGCGCGGTGGTGCCGGCCTTCCAGCTGCTCGAGGCCGTCAACAAGGGCACGCTCGACGGCGGCCACGGCGTCGTCGCCTACCACTACGGCAAGAACTCGGCGCTCGCGCTGTGGGGATCGGGCCCGAGCTTCGGCCTCGACCCGAACCTGCTGCTCGCCTGGCACTACTACGGCGGCGGCGAAGACCTGCTTCAGGAGATCTACAAGAGCCTGAACATGGACGTCGTGTCCTTCCTGTACGGCCCGATGCCGACCCAGCCCTTCGGCTGGTTCAAGAAGCCGGTCGCCAACCTCGAGCAGATGAAGGGCGTCAAGTTCCGCACCGTCGGCCTGGCGGTCGACATGTACACCGACATGGGCGCCGCGGTGAACCCGCTGCCCGGCGGCGAGATCGTCCCGGCGCTGGACCGTGGCCTGATCGACGCGGCCGAGTTCAACAACGCCACGTCGGACCGCCTCCTCGGCTTCCCCGACGTCGCCAAGAACTGCATGCTGCAGAGCTTCCACCAGAGCGGCGAGCAGTTCGAGATCCTGTTCAACAACGCCAAGTACAAGGGCCTGCCGACCGAGCTGAAGAGCATCATCGACTACGCCGTGCAGGCGGCCAGCGCCGACATGAGCTGGAAGGCCGCCGACCGCAACAGCAAGGACTACGTCGAGCTGAAGAAGGCTGGCGTCAGCTTCTACAAGACGCCCGACGCTATCCTGAAGGCGCAACTGACGGCCTGGGACAAGATCGTCGAGAAGAAGTCCGGTGAGAACGCGCTGTTCAAGAAGGTCATCGACAGCCAGAAGGCCTACGCGCAGCGCGTCGGCCAATGGCACAACGACTACACCGTCGACTTCAAGATGGCCTACAACCATTACTTCGGCAAGAAGTGATGCACTGAGGCGGCCTGGGAGGGGCGCCTGAATCTTGGGGGCGCGCGCGAGCGCGCCCCCGTTTCGCTTTTCGAGGGAAGTTCATGCAACGCACGCTGCTGGCGGTCGACCGCCTCTCGACCTGGCTCGGCCAGGTCTTCGCGTGGTCCATCGTGTTGTTGACGCTGGGCATCAGCTGGGAGGTCTTCTCCCGTTACGTGATGAACGAACCGCATGACTGGGCGCTCAACGGCCAGATCATGCTGTACGGCATCCTGTTCATGATGGCCGGCGCCTACACGCTGAGCAAGAACGGCCATGTGCGCGGCGACGTGCTGTACGGCTTCTTCCGGCCGCGCACCCAGGCCACCATCGACCTGGTGCTGTATTTCCTGTTCTTCCTGCCCGGCATCGTCGCGCTGACCTGGGCCGGCTGGGAGTATTTCAACGAGTCGCTGGCGATCCGCGAGAAGACCTTCTCGGCTACGCCGCTGCCGCTCTACCCGTTCAAGTTCTTCATCCCGCTGGCCGGCGCGATCCTGCTGCTGCAGGGTGTCGTCGAGATCGTGCGCTGCATCGTGTGCATCCGCGAGGGCGAATGGCCGTCGCGCGAACAGGACGTCGAGGAGGTCGACGTCGAGAAGCTCAAGGAGATGGTTCACGTCAAGGACGAGGACATCGCGGCGCTCGACGTCTACGTGGTGCGGCAGACCGAGGGGCACAAGTGATGAAGATCCGCAAGGAACTCTGGTTCGGCTTCATCCTGATGGCGATCATCGGCGCCGGCACCGGCGTGATGCTGCTCGCCGCCGACACGATCACGAACGGTCACCTCGGCCTGATGATGCTGTCGCTCGTCGTCGTGGCCATCATGCTCGGCTTCCCCACCGCCTTCACGCTGATGGGCATGGGGATGATCTTCACGTGGTTCGCGTACGAGCGCAACACCGACCTGACGTTGAGCCTGATGGTGCAGTCGGCGTTCAAGGTGATGAGCAACGACGTGCTGATCTCGGTGCCGCTGTTCGTCTTCATGGGCTACCTGGTCGAGCGCGCCAACCTGATCGACAAGCTGTTCCGCTCGCTGCACCTCGCGCTGGCGCGGGTGCCGGGCGCGCTGGGGGTGGCCACGCTGGTCACCTGCGCGGTGTTCGCCACCGCCACCGGCATCGTCGGTGCGGTCGTCACGCTGATGGGGCTGCTGGCCTTGCCGCAGATGCTCAAGGCCGGCTACGACACCCGGCTCGCGGCGGGTGCCATCACCGCCGGTGGTTGCCTGGGGATCCTGATCCCGCCCTCGGTGCTGCTGATCGTCTACGGCGCCACCGCCGGCGTGTCGGTGGTGCAGCTCTACGCCGGCGCCTTCTTCCCGGGGCTGATGCTGGCGGGTCTGTACATCCTCTACGTCATCCTGATCGCGAAGATCAACCCGCGCCTCGCCCCGCCGCTGACGCCCGAACAGCGCGCCGTGCCGCTGCCGGCGCCCTTGAAGCGCCTGGCCGAGACCGTCGGGCAGCGCGCGCTGCCGGCCTTGATGGCCGGCCTGCGCCGCGCCGGTGGCGCCGAGCGCAGCTACCTGCGCCGCCAGCTCCTCGTCGCCTTGCTGCCGGCGCTTCTGTTCGCGCTGGTGGCGTGGATGTCCTACGGCGGCGGCGCGGCGCCGAGCGCCGCGCCGGTGGCCGCCGAACGCAGCGGCCTCGGTGGCCTGGCCGAGCCCACCGGCACGCCCGCGGGCGGGCTGCAGGAGCCTCCGGCCGCAGGGGGGTTGCAGGAGCCGCCCGCCGCGGGGGGCCTGGCCGAGCCGCCTGCCGCAGCGGGAGGCGTCCAGGAACCGCCGTCGGCAGGCGGTGCCGTGCAGGAGCCCCCGGGCGCCGGCGGCGTGCAGGAGCCGCCGACGGCCGGCGGTGCGGTGAGCGAGCCGCCGGGCAGCGGTGGCGGTCTGAAGGAGCCGTCGGCCGGCGGGGTGCAGGAGCCGCCGTCCGCCGGTGGCACCGCGGCACCGTCCGCGGCCCCGGCCCAAGGCGGTTCGACCAACTGGTGGATCGGCCTGGGTGTCGGCCTCGCCGCGCTGCTGGCCTACTACGCGGTGCTCAGCCTCGAGCGCCTCGAGGTCTTCAAGATGCTGCTCACCAGCTTCTTCCCGCTGCTGGTGCTGATCCTCGCGGTGCTCGGCTCGATCGTCTTCGGCCTGGCGACGCCCACCGAGGCGGCCGCGGTGGGCGCCTTCGGCGGCTATGTGCTGGCCTGCATCTACGCGCTGGTCGCCAAGAAGAAGGGGCAGATGCGCGGCACGCTGGTGCTGTGGGGCCTGCTGTGGGCGCCGGCGCTGGCGGCGATCGCCTGGTTCCTGCTGGCGCGCAACGGCGTCGTCGGTTCGGTGCCGCCCGCGGTCGGTTGGCTCGCGGTGGCGACGGTCGGCGTGTGGACGCTGTTCGCCTACAAGCAGGCCGGGCTGCAGACCGAGGTCAAGGAGTCGGTGTTCCTGACCGCCAAGACCAGCGCGATGGTGTGCTGGCTGTTCGTCGGTTCGGCGATCTTCTCGGCGGCCTTCGCGCTGCTGGGCGGGCAGGAACTGGTCGAGCGCTGGGTGCTCAGCATGAACCTCAGCAAGACCGAGTTCCTGGTCTTGAGCCAGGTGATCATCTTCGTGCTCGGCTGGCCGCTGGAGTGGACCGAGATCATCGTGATCTTCATGCCGATCTTCATCCCGCTGCTCGACAACTTCGGCGTCGATCCGCTGTTCTTCGGCCTGCTGGTCGCGCTGAACCTGCAGACCGCGTTCCTGAGCCCGCCAGTGGCGATGGCGGCCTTCTACCTGAAGGGCGTGAGCCCGCCGCACGTGACGCTGAACCAGATCTTCGCCGGCATGCTGCCCTTCATGGGGATCCAGATCCTCGCGATCGTGCTGCTCTACCAGTTCCCGGCGATCGGTCTGTGGCTGCCGCAGGTGCTCTACAAGTGACGTGAACGCGCGGCCGCCGGTCGACTTCTGGTTCGACTTCTCCTCGCCCTACTCGTACATCGCCAGCGAGTGGGTCGAGGCGGTCGCGGCGCGCCACGGCCGCGCGGTGCGCTGGCACGCGATCCTGCTCGGTGCGACCTTCCAGGCCGCCGGGCTGAAGCCGCCGATCGATTACGCGCTCAAGCGCGAATACTCGATCGCCGACTTCGAGCGCTCGGCGCGCTTCGAGGGCGTGCCCTACGCGTTGCCGCCGCAGTTCCCGGTCGCGACCCAGAACGCGGCCCGGGTGTTCTGGTGGCTGGCCTCGCGCGACACCGCCGAGGCGGCGCGCTGGGCCCACGCCGGCCTGCGCGCCTACTTCACTCGCGGTGTCGCACTGCACGAGCCGGCCGCGCTGCGCGCGCTGTGCGCCGAGTCCGGGCTCGATGCCGACGCCGCCGAGGCGGCCTGGAACGACCCGCAGTGGAAGCTGCGCCTGAAGGCCGAGAACGAGGCGGCGGTGGCCGCCGGCATCTTCGGCGCGCCGACCTTCGGCATCGACGGCGAGCTGTTCTGGGGCAACGACCGCAAGCCCCAGATCGAGCGCTGGCTCGCCAGCGGTCCCTTCTGACCCACGGCCCGGCATTGCGCCCGGGAGGCTCCGCGCGCTAGACTTGACGTTTACGTAAACGTCAATCATGCTGCGCGCCAGCGTGCAGGAGACAAGATGCCGGTTCTGGAGACCCAGCTCGACACCCGCGGGGCCGAGTTCAAGACCAACGCCGCCGCGATGCGCGCGCTGGTCGAGGACCTGAACGCCAAGCTCGCGAAGATCGCGCTCGGCGGTGGCGAGTCGGCGCGGGCCAAGCATGCGGCGCGCGGCAAGCTGCTGCCACGCGAACGCGTCGAGATGCTGCTCGATCCCGGCACGCCCTTCCTCGAGATCGGCGCGCTCGCGGCGCATGGCGTGTACCTCGAGAAGGACGGCAGCGACACCGCGCCGGCGGCCGGCGTCGTCGCCGGCATCGGCCGTATCCAAGGCGTCGACTGCATGATCGTGTGCAACGACGCCACGGTGAAGGGCGGCACCTACTACCCGCTCACCGTCAAGAAGCACCTGCGGGCGCAGGAGATCGCGCGCGAGAACCGCCTGCCCTGCCTCTACCTGGTCGATTCCGGCGGCGCCAACCTGCCGAACCAGGACGAGGTCTTCCCCGACCGCGACCACTTCGGCCGCATCTTCTACAACCAGGCCAACATGTCGGCCCAGGGCATCCCGCAGATCGCCGTGGTGATGGGCATGTGCACCGCCGGCGGCGCCTACGTGCCGGCGATGAGCGACGAGACCATCATCGTCAAGAACCAGGGCCGCATCTACCTCGGCGGCCCGCCGCTGGTGAAGGCCGCGACCGGCGAGGTGGTCAGCGCCGAGGACTTGGGCGGCGGCGACGTGCACACGCGCCTGTCGGGTGTGGCCGACCACCTGGCGCAGAACGACACGCATGCGCTGGCGCTGGCGCGGCAGATCGTCGGCACGCTGAACTGGCGCAAGCCCGAGCAGGTCCGGCTGCAGCCGCCGCGCCCGCCGAAGCACGACCCGGCCGAGCTCTACGGCGTGGTCCCGACCGATGCGCGCAAGCCCTACGACGTGCACGAGGTCATCGCGCGCATCGTCGATGGCTCGGAGTTCGACGAGTTCAAGGCCCGCTACGGCCCCACGCTGGTGACCGGCTTCGCGCACATCGAGGGCCAGCCGGTCGGCATCGTCGCCAACAACGGCATCCTGTTTTCCGACTCGGCGATGAAGGGCGCGCACTTCATCGAGCTGTGCTGCCAGCGCCGCGTGCCGCTGATCTTCCTGCAGAACATCACCGGCTTCATGGTCGGCCGCAAGGTCGAGGCCGAGGGCATCGCCAAGCATGGCGCGAAGATGGTCACCGCGGTCGCGACGGCCACCGTCCCGAAGTTCACCGTGATCATCGGCGGCAGCTTCGGCGCCGGCAACTACGGCATGTGCGGCCGCGGCTACAGCCCGCGCTTCCTCTGGATGTGGCCCAACGCGCGCATCTGCGTGATGGGGGGCGAGCAGGCCGCCAGCGTGCTCGCCACCGTGCGCCGCGAGGCCGTCGAGGCCAAGGGCGGTACGTTCAGCGCCGAGGACGAGGCGCGCATCAAGCAGCCCATCCTCGACCAGTTCGAGCGCCAGTCGCACCCTTACTACGCGAGTGCGCGGCTGTGGGACGACGGCGTGATCGACCCCGCCGACACGCGCCGCGTGCTCGCGCTGGCGATCAGCGCGAGCCTCAATGCCCCGATTCCCGACGCGCCGCGGTTCGGCGTCTTCCGCATGTGACGAGCACCAAACGATGAGCCTCGAGAACACCTACCTGACGCCCGAACACGAGCTGCTGCGCGACCAGGTCGCGCGCTTCCTGGCCCGCGAGGTCGAGCCGCACGCCGAGAAGTGGGAGGAGGCCGGCATGGTGCCGCGCGAGGTGCTGCGCAAGATGGGCGCGGCCGGCATGCTCGGCCTGATGCACGACCCGGAATACGGCGGCGGTGGCGCCGACGCGCTGACCAACCTGGTGTTCGCCGAGGCGCTGAGCCAGTCGACCTTCGGCGGCTTCATCGTCACCGTGCTTGTCCACACCGACATGGCCAGCCCGCATCTGCAGCATGCCGGCACGGCCGCGCAGAAGGCCAGGTACCTGCCAGGCGTGACGCGCGGCGAGACCATCACCGCGGTGGCCGTCACCGAGCCCGGCGCCGGCTCCGACGTGGCCGGCATGCGCACGACCGCCAAGCGTGACGGCGACCACTGGGTGCTCAACGGCACGAAGATGTTCATCACCAACGGCGTGCACGGCGACCTCTATTTCGTCGCCGCGCGCACCGGCGAGGGCCGGCATGCGATCTCGATGTTCATCGTCGAGAAGGGCACGCCGGGCTTCACGGTCGGCCGCGCGCTGAAGAAGACCGGATGGCTCAGCTCCGACACCGCCGAGCTGGTGTTCGACAACGTCCGCATCCCGGCCGAGAACCTGCTCGGCGAGGAGGGCAAGGGCTTCTATTCGGTGATGAAGAATTTCCAGACCGAGCGCATCGCGCTGGGCGCGATGGCGGTCGGCCACGCCACGCAGGCGCTGCGCCTGACGCTCGACTGGGTGCGCGATCGCCAGGCCTTCGGCGCGACGCTGTGGGACAAGCAGGTGATCCGCCAGCGCCTCGCGATGCTCGACGCCAAGACCCGCGCCGCGCGCGCCTACTGCTACCACTGCGCCTGGCTGGTCACGCAGGGCCGCGACGTGGTCCAGGACGTGTCGATGCTGAAGGCGCTGACCGGCGAACTGGTCAACGAGGTGGTCTCGACCTGCCAGCAGTTCCACGGCGGCATGGGCTACATCCGCGAGACCGCGATCGAGCGGCTGTGGCGCGACGCGCGCATCCTCGCGATCGGCGGCGGCGCGACCGAGGTCATGCTCGACGAAGCGGCAAAACGGTACTGAGCCGGCGATGAGTGACACCTCGACCATTCGAGTCGACCGACCCGCGCCCGCAGTGGCGCAGGTGAGCCTCGCGCGCCCCGAGGTGCGCAACGCCTTCAACGAGGCCGTGATCGCCGAGCTGACCGCGGCCTTCCGCGCGCTGGATGCTGACGACACGGTGCGCGTCGTCGTGCTCGCCGGCGACGGCAAGGCTTTCTGTGCCGGCGCCGACCTCAACTGGATGCGCCGCATGGCCGACTACTCGCGCGAGGAGAACCTCGCCGACGCCGCGGCGCTGGCCGAGATGCTGCGCACGATCGCCGCCTGCCGCAAGCCGACGATCGCGCGCGTGCACGGCGACGCCTACGCCGGCGGCATGGGGCTGGTCGCGGCGTGCGACATCGCGGTGGCGGCCGAGGGCGTCGAGTTCTGCCTCAGCGAGGTCAAGCTCGGGCTGATCCCTGCGACGATCGCGCCCTATGTCGCGCGGGCGATGGGCGCCAACGCCGCGCAGCGCTACTTCCTGACGGCGGAGCGCTTCGATGCGGCGACCGCGCGCGCGATCGGCTATGTGCACGAGGTCGCGCCGGCGGCCGCGCTCGACGCCAGCGTGCAGCATTTCGTCGACGCCTTCCTCGCGGCCAGCCCCGAGGCCCTGGCCTCGTGCAAGCAGTTGCTGCGCGAGGTGATCGACCGGCCGATCGACGCCACGCTGATCGGGCGTACCGCCGAGATGATCGCCGACGCGCGCGTCTCGCCCGATGGCCGGCATGGCGTGCTGTCCTTCCTCGGCAAGACCCGGCCGCGCTGGCAAGGCTGATCGTGGACGCGCTGCACACGCTCGACACGACCCAGCTCGTCGCGCTGGCCGCAGCGCTCGGCTGGGCGAGCGGGCTGCGGCTGTACGCGGTGCTGGCGATCACCGGCCTGGTCGGCTACGCCGGCTGGGTCGAGCTGCCGGCGGGCCTGCAGGTGCTGCAGCACCCGGCAATGCTGGCAGGCAGCGGCTTCATGCTCTTCGTCGAGTTCTTCGCCGACAAGATCCCGGGCTTCGACTCGCTGTGGGACCTGGTGCACACGCTGCTGCGCATCCCCGCCGGCGCGGCGCTCGCGGCGGCGGTGTTCGGCGCCGACCAGGGCACGATGGCGCTGCTGGCCGCGCTGATGGGCGGCACGCTGGCCGCGACCAGCCATGCCGCGAAGGCGACGACGCGCGCGGCCGCCAACACCTCGCCCGAGCCCTTCTCGAACATCGGACTGTCGCTGCTCGGCGACCTCGCGGTGCCGGGGATGTTGTGGCTGGCGTTCGAGCACCCGGTGGCGGCGATCGTCGCGGTCGCGGTCGCCTTCGTCGCGATGCTGGTGCTGCTGTGGGTGATGGCGAAGTTCCTGCGCGCGGTCTGGGGCCGGCTGAGGGCGTTGCTCGGCACGCCGTTGGTGGCTTGAGGGAGTGACGATGTTCAAGAAGATCCTGATTGCCAACCGCGGCGAGATCGCGTGCCGAGTCGCGGCCACGGCCCGCCGCATGGGCATCGCGACGGTGGCGGTGTACTCCGACGCGGATGCCGACGCCCGCCACGTGCAGGCCTGCGACGAGGCCATCTGGATCGGCGGCGCCGCCGCGCGCGACAGCTACCTGCAGGCCGATCGCATCCTCGAGGCTGCGCGCGCCAGCGGCGCCGAGGCCGTGCACCCGGGCTACGGCTTCCTCAGCGAGAACGAGGGCTTCGCGCAGGCCTGCGCCGATGCCGGCATCGCCTTCATCGGCCCGCCGCCATCGGCGATCCGCGCGATGGGCCTGAAGGCCGAGTCCAAGCGCCTGATGGAGGCCGCCGGCGTGCCGCTGGTGCCGGGCTACCACGGCGCCGACCAGGACGCCGACCTGCTCGCGCGCGAGGCCGCGCGCATCGGCTACCCGGTGCTGATCAAGGCCAGCGCCGGCGGCGGCGGCAAGGGCATGCGGGTGGTGAACGCCGCGGCCGAGTTCGATGCCGCGCTGGCCTCGTGCCGGCGCGAGGCGATCGCCAGCTTCGGCAACGACGCCGTGCTGGTCGAACGCTATGTGCAGCGCCCGCGCCACATCGAGATCCAGGTGTTCGGTGATGCCCAGGGGCGCTGCGTGCACCTGTTCGAGCGCGACTGCTCGGTGCAGCGCCGCCACCAGAAGGTGCTGGAGGAGGCGCCGGCACCCGGCATGACCGCCGAGCGCCGCCGCGAGATGGGCGAGGCCGCCGTCGCAGCGGCCAAGGCGGTCGGCTACGTTGGCGCGGGCACGGTGGAGTTCATCGCCGAGCAGGACGGCCGCTTCTACTTCATGGAGATGAACACGCGGCTGCAGGTCGAGCACCCGGTCACCGAGGCGATCACCGGGCTCGATCTCGTCGAATGGCAGCTTCGTGTGGCCGCCGGCGGGCCGTTGCCGCTGGCGCAGGAGGACCTGAAGATCCACGGCCATGCGATCGAGGCGCGCATCTGCGCCGAGAACCCGGACGCGGCGTTCCTGCCATCGACCGGCCGGCTCGACGTGCTGCGCTGGCCCGCGCATGTGGCCTTCCGCCGCAACGCCGACGCCGAACGCTTCCACGAGAGCGCACCGGTGCGCATCGACGCTGGGGTCGGCGAGGGCGACGCGATCTCGCCGCACTACGACTCGATGATCGCCAAGCTCATCGTCTGGGGCGAGGACCGCGCGCAGGCGCTGGCACGGCTCGACGCGGCGCTCGCGGCCACGCACATCGTCGGGCCGCACACCAACACCGCCTTCCTGCGCCGCGCGGCCGCCAGCGCCTCGTTCGCCGGGGCCGACCTCGACACCGGCCTGATCGAGCGCGAACGCGCAGCCCTGTTCGACGCGGCGCCGCTGTCGCTGGACATCGCTGCAGCCGGCGTCGCGGCGCACGCACTTGCGCTCGAGCGCGCCGCCGAAGGCGCCGACCCCTGGTCACGCCGAGACGGCTGGCGGCTGCACGGCTCGGCCGTGCGGCGTTTCGAGATCGAGCATGCCGGCGAGCGCCACGCGGTCGTGCTGGAGCGCCGCCACGACGGCGCGATGTCGCTCGCGGTCGGCGGGCAGACGCTGGCCTTCGCGGCCACGCCGGTCGGCGCGGATCGCTACGACATCGTCCTCGGCGCGCGCCGGCTGCGGCCGGCGGTCTATGCGGTCGGCGAGGAGGTCGCGGTGTTCGCCGCCGAGGGTTCGGCGCTGCTGCGCGAGGTCGACGTGCTCGCGCATGCCGGCGAAGGCGCCGCCGAAGGCGGCCGCGTCACCGCGCCGATGCCGGGCAAGGTGCTGGCCTTCCTCGCGGCGGCGGGCGAGCGCGTCGTGCGCGGCCAGCCGCTGGCGGTGATGGAGGCCATGAAGATGGAGCACACGCTCGCCGCACCGGGCGACGGCGTCGTCACGGCGCTGCGCTTCGCGCCGGGTGAGCAGGTGGGCGAGGGCGAGGCACTGCTGGATTTCAGCGCCGACGCCAACGCGCCGCAGTGAGCGAGCGTCTGCGCGGCGGCTCAGTGCCGGTCGCGGGCCGTGCCGAGGCCGAGCCAGTCCGGCGGTGCGAAGCGGCGTCGCGTCGGCGTGGCCGACACCTCGGGCGCGTCGTCCAGCGCTGCCATCGCCTGCGTGAGGCCGAAACCGCTGGTGTGGTCGGACCAGTTCATGTCCTGTGCCGTCACCGGCGGCGCGCGGCGTGGGATCAGCGCGAGTGCGCGGCGCGCCTCGCGTGCCGCCTCGGCCATGCATTCGCGTGCACTCTCCTCGGCGGTGGCGTCGTCGAAGCGGTCGGCGAGTTCGACGATCGAGAATTCACCGACGCCACGGCAGACGTCGAGCACCAGGTCGGCGTAGCCGCGCTGTCGCAGCATGCGAGCAACGTCGATGCCCTCGCCGAGCGTGCGCAGCAGTCCGAAGTGGATGCGCGTCGCGAGGTGCAGGCGGTTGAAACTGGTGGCCATGGCGTGCTCCCTGATCTTTGCGTTCATGGTGTCCACGGCGGTGGCGAGCGGCCATCCCGCACAATGGGGAACGGGTCCTTCAATCGAGGGGGCCGGTCACAGGGGAAGCCGCCGAGCGGTGCCGGATTCGTGAGGAAAGTCACATGCTGCCGAGCCGGGTGACGCTGGTCGACGTGGGCCCGCGCGACGGGCTGCAGAACGAACCGCAGCCGGTGGCCGCGACGCACAAGATCGAACTCGTGCACCGGCTGCAGGCCGCGGGCCTGCGCGAGGTCGAGGTCACCAGCTTCGTCAGCCCGAAGTGGGTGCCGCAGATGGCCGACGCGGCCGAGGTGATGGCCGGCATCGAGCGCCGCCCGGGCGTGCGCTACAGCGTGCTGGTGCCCAACCTGAAGGGCTTCGAGGCGGCGCTGCCGACGCGTCCCGACGAAGTGGTCGTCTTTGCCGCGGCCAGCGAGGCCTTCAGCCGGCGCAACATCAACTGCGGCATCGCCGAGTCGATCGAACGCTTCGCGCCGGTCGTGGCCGCGGCGCGCGCGGCCGGCATCAAGGTGCGCGGCGCGCTGTCGTGTGCGGTCGGCTGCCCCTACGAGGGCGACATCCACCCGGACCGCGTCGAATTCGTCGCGAAGCTGATGAGGGAGGTCGGCGTGCAGCACCTCGGCGTGGCCGACACGATCGGCGTCGGCACGCCGCGGCGCGTGCAGGCGGCGCTGGAGCGCGCGCTGAAGCATTACCCGCTCGCCGAAGTGAGCGGCCATTTCCACGACACCTATGGCCAGGCGCTGGCCAACATCTACGCCAGCCTCGAGCTCGGCGTGCAGACCTTCGACGCCAGCGTCGCCGGGCTTGGCGGCTGCCCCTACGCGAAGGGAGCGACCGGCAATGTCGCGACCGAGGACGTCGTTTTCCTGCTGAACGGCCTGGGCATCGAGACCGGCATCGCCCTCGACGCGCTGGTCGACGCAGCGGCCTTCATCTCCGGCGTGCTCGGCCGCAAGCCGGTGTCGCGCGTGGCGAACGCGGTGCTGGCCAAGCGCGCGGCGGCGGTGGTGGCATGAGCGTGGCCTCGCCTTGCGTCAACGTGTGCCGGATGAACGAGCGCAGCGGCCTGTGCGAGGGCTGCCTGCGCACGATCGACGAGATCGCGCTGTGGTCGCGGCTCGACGACGAGACGAAGCGCGAGGTCTTGGCGCTGATCGCGCAGCGGCGCGAGGCCGGCGTGGCGCAGGAGCCTTCGCGATGACGCCGATCACCTTCTGGTTCGACCCGGTTTCGCCCTATGCCTATCTCGCCTTCGAGCGCCTCCCGCAGGCGCTCGTTGGCTGCTCCTATGTCGTCGAGTACCGGCCGATCCTGTTCGCCGGGCTGCTCAAGCACTGGGGGCAGCTTGGCCCGGCCGAGATCGCGCCGAAGCGCGACTGGACCTACCGCCACGTGCAGTGGCTGGCACGACAGCAGGGCAGCGAGTTCGCGCTGCCCGCCGCGCACCCCTTCAACCCCTTGCCGCTGCTGCGGCTGTTGATCGCCTGCGGTCGCGACGGGCGCCCCAGCCGATGGCAGTGCGAGACCGTGCTGCGCCACGTGTGGTGCGGTGGCGCGGCGGCCGACGACCCGCAGCGCCTGGCCGACCTCGCCGCGCAACTCGCACCGGCGCGCGACCCGCAGGACGCCGAGGTGAAGGACGCCTTGCGCCGCGGCACCGACGAGGCGATCGCGCACGGCGTGTTCGGCGTCCCCAGCTTCGAGTTGCCGGCGCGAGCGGCCGGCGCTGCGCCGCGGCTCTTCTGGGGGCTCGACGCGCTGCCGATGCTGCGCGCGGCGCTCGACGGCGATCCCTGGTTCGACACACCGCCATGGCAGGGGCCTCCGCTCGCCGGCCCCGGCGTGACCAGACGTTGACCTCGGTCAATAGCACGCGCAATATCGTCGAACTGGCCGGGCCGCGTAAGCCTGCGTTGGTTTCGCGTCATCTCCGGTTCAGGCAGTCGCCCAAGAATGCGGCCGGCCCTACTGCGGCCCATCCACTTCCCAGGAGATGACATGCAAACCGATCTGGTCCAAAAAATAGCCAGTCACCCGAAGTACCAGGAGCTCAAGTCCAAGCGCACGGGCTTCGGCATGTGGCTCACGGTCGCAATGATGGTCGTGTACTTCGGCTTCATCCTGTTGGTGGCTTTCAACAAGGCCTTCCTGGCCACCCGCCTCGGCGACGGCGTCATGACGATCGGCATGCCGCTCGGCTTCGGGGTGATCGTCTTCACGATCGTCATCACCGCGATCTACGTGCGTCGCGCCAACGGCGAGTACGACGCGCTGACCGAAGAAGTCAGCAAGGCGGTGCTCAAGTGAGCCGCGCCCTGTTCTCGCCCCGCCAGTGGCTGACGCTGGCCGCGCTGCTCGGCGTCTCGTTCACCGCGTGGGCGGCCGGCGCCGACCTCGGCCAGGCCGACAAGCAGGCCACCAACTGGACCGCCATCGGCATGTTCGGCGTGTTCGTCGTCTTCACGCTGTTCATCACCAAGTGGGCCGCGGCGCGCACCAAGAGCGCGTCCGACTTCTACACCGCCGGCGGCGGCATCACCGGCTTCCAGAACGGCCTGGCGATCGCCGGCGACTACATGTCGGCAGCGTCCTTCCTCGGCATTTCGGCCGCGGTGATGGCGAGCGGCTTCGACGGCCTGATCTACTCGATCGGCTTCCTGGTCGGCTGGCCGGTCGTGACCTTCCTGCTGGCCGAGCGGCTGCGCAACCTCGGCAAGTTCACCTTCGCCGACGTCGCGGCCTTCCGCTTCGACCAGACGCCGGTGCGCGTGTTCGCCGCCAGCGGCACGCTGGTCGTGGTGGCCTTCTACCTGATCGCGCAGATGGTGGGCGCCGGCCAGCTGATCAAGCTGCTGTTCGGCCTCGAGTACTGGATCGCGGTCGTGATCGTCGGCGGCCTGATGATGGTCTACGTGCTGTTCGGCGGCATGACGGCCACCACCTGGGTGCAGATCATCAAGGCCATCATGCTGCTGGCCGGCGCGTCCTTCATGGCCGGCGCGGTGCTGTGGCAGTTCGGCTTCAGCCCCGAGGCGATGTTCGCCAAGGCGGTCGAGATCAAGACCAGCCTCGCGGTCACCGCCGGCAAGACGCCCGAAGAGGCGGCCGTGCAGGGCTTCTCCATCATGGGGCCGGGCGGCTTCGTGAAGGACCCGATCTCGGCGATCAGCTTCGGCATGGCGCTGATGTTCGGCACCGCCGGCCTGCCGCACATCCTGATGCGCTTCTTCACCGTGCCCAACGCGAAGGAGGCGCGCAAGTCGGTGCTGTGGGCCACCACCTGGATCGGCTACTTCTACCTGCTGACCTTCATCATCGGCTTCGGCGCGATCACCTTCGTGCTGACCAACCCGGGCTTCCTCGACGCCAAGGGCGGCCTGATCGGCGGCAACAACATGGCCGCGGTGCACCTGGCCAACGCAGTGGGCGGCAACGTCTTCCTCGGCTTCATCTCGGCGGTGGCGTTCGCGACCATCCTCGCGGTGGTGGCCGGCCTGACGCTGTCGGGCGCCTCGGCGGTGTCGCACGACCTCTACGCCACGGTGATCAAGAAGGGCAAGGCCGACAGCGTGGCCGAGCTGAAGGTGTCGCGCCTGACCACGGTCGCGCTCGGCATCGTCGCGGTGCTGCTCGGCATCGCCTTCGAGAAGCAGAACATCGCCTTCATGGTCTCGCTGGCGTTCGCGATCGCCGCTTCGGCCAACTTCCCGGTGCTGCTGATGTCGGTGCTGTGGAAGGGCTGCACGACGCGCGGCGCGGTGATCGGCGGCTTCCTCGGGCTGATCTCGTCGGTGGCGCTGACGGTGGTGTCGCCGGCGGTGTGGGAGGCCACGCTCGGCAACCCCAAGGGCTCGGCGCTGTTCCCGTACACCAGCCCGGCGCTGTTCTCGATGACGCTCGGCTTCGTCGGCATCTGGCTGTTCTCGATCCTCGACGGCAGCGCGCGCGGCAAGCAGGACCGGGACGGCTTCCTGGCCCAGCAGGTGCGCTCCGAGACCGGCATCGGCGCGTCGGGCGCATCGGGTCACTGATCCGCGTCAAGCTCGCACGCGGGGCCGCAGGCGGAACGTCTGCGGCCCCGTGTCACATTTCGGGCATGGCGATGCGATTGGCCACCGGTCCCCTGAGCGCCGAGGCGCCCGACGACGCGCAGGACGTCGCGCGACGCATCGCGGCGGCGCCCGCGGTCGACGCGCTGCAGGCCCAGGCCGCCCGCATCGACCCGATCGTCGTGCGCCTGCATGCGGACGGCGAGCCGGTCGAGCGCATCGCGACGCTGGTCAGCGCGCTCAACACCGGCCTGCTGGCACGGCTGTGGGCGCTGCTCGCGCCGCCCGAGCTGGTGGCGGGCAGCTGCCTGATCGTGATGGGCAGCGAGGGCCGCGGCGAGCAGATCCTCAAGACCGACCAGGACAACGCGCTGCTGCTGCGCGACGGGCTCGCGGTCCCAGGCCTTGACGCGCTGGCGCAGCGCTTCAGTGCCGCGCTGGCCGGCTTCGGCTACCCGCCCTGCCCGGGCGGCATCATGCTGACGAACCCGCTGTGGCGCCAGCCGCTGGCGGACTTCCGCGAGTCGATCCGCGGCTGGGTCTATGGCGACGACCGCGAAGGCCCGATGCGCCTGGCCATCTTCTTCGACGCCACCGCGGTGACCGGCGACGCGGCGCTGCTCGCCGACGTCAGGGACTACCTCGACCGCATCTTCGCTGGCCAGGACATCTACCTCGCGCGCTTCGCGGCCGCGGCCGACGCCTTTCACGAGCCCGGCAACTGGTTCACGCGGCTGCTGACGCGGCGCGACGAACAGCCGCTGGACCTGAAGAAGCTTGGCACCTTCCCGATCGTGCACGGCGCGCGGGCGCTGTCGCTGCAGTACGGCGTGCGCGAGCCCGGCACCGTGGCGCGCCTGCAGGCGCTGGCCGCGCGCCAGCGGCTCGACGCGACGCTGGCGCGCGAACTCGCCGACGCGTTGCACTTCCTGATGCGCCTGCGGCTTTCGCACCAGCTGCTGCAGCGTGCCGGCGGCGCGCGCCCGGGCAACGAGGTGCGCCCCGCGGACCTGGCGCTGCGCGACCGCGAGCCGCTGCGCGCGGCGCTGGCCGTCGTGCTGCGCTTCCGCGCCTTCCTGCGCCAGCACTTCCGGCTGGCGTCGATATGAACCACGGTAACGGCCTGCAGCGCCTGGCAGCCCTGTTCGCGGCGGGCTGGCTGCTGTTCGACTTCCCGCTGCTGCAGCTGTGGCTGCAGCACCCGGCGCTGCTGTTCGTCGGCTGGGCGCTGCTGCTGGCGGCGCTGGCCTGGCTGATGGAAAGCCGCGACGACTGACCATGCTCGCCCCGCCGCTCGTCGTCGCCGCCGCCTTCGCCTACCTGCTGCTGCTGTTCGCGGTGGCCTGGTGGGCCGACCGGCGCGCGCGCGCCGGTCGCTCGGTGATCGGCAACGCCTGGGTCTACGCGCTGTCGATGGGCGTGTACTGCTCGGCCTGGACCTACTTCGGCAGCGTCGGCCGCGCGGCGTCCACCGGCCTGTGGTTCCTGCCGATCTACCTCGGCCCGACGCTGGCGATGGTGCTGGCCTGGTTGGTGCTGCGCAAGATGGTGCGCATCGCACGCGCCTACCGCATCACCTCGATCGCCGACTTCATCGCCAGCCGCTACGGCAAGAGCCGGCTGCTGGCCGGCGCGGTGACGCTGATCGCGCTGGTCGGCGTGGTGCCCTATGTCGCATTGCAGCTCAAGGCGATCGCCAGCGGCTACGCGGTGCTGACCGGTGCCGGCGCCACCCATGCCAGCGCCTGGTGGTCTGACAGCACGCTCTACGTCGCGCTGGCGCTGGCGGCGTTCACGGTCGCCTTCGGCACGCGCCAGCTCGACAACAGCGAACGCCACGAGGGCATGGTCGCGGCGATCGCC
>Ga0209966_1000160_pt1 | contig 28384 bp, 37 predicted proteins | sample RhisoiCoNPM_FD_187575 | JGI IMG/M metagenome (GOLD analysis project Ga0209966, IMG submission 187575) | Arabidopsis thaliana rhizosphere microbial communities from the Joint Genome Institute, USA, that affect carbon cycling - Rhizosphere... | ecosystem: Host-associated > Plants > Roots >... | reverse complement strand
CCACGCCACAACCGCCACCCGAATCATGAAAGTGTGTTCGCGCGGCCCAGAGGTATTCTTGATACTGAAATAGGTCCCGACGGCACCGCCCAACACCCCCAGCACCGTGCCAACTAGCCCACCGATGAGTCCCGGCTCCACTATCTGGCCTCTGTGTCGTTCTAACGCAATGCTCAGCGGCCAAAGGCGAGCAACGCGAGCCGTGGTCCGCTGGAGCAGGTAGTTCGAAGGCCGAACTCTCCGGGGATCATTCAATTACCTGGTCCGCTCGCGCGATCAGAGCTGGCGGGATCGCGAGCCCAAGGGTTTCGGCGGTTCTGCGGTTGATGACGAACTCAAACTTCGTCGGTTGCTCAACGGGTAAGTCCGCCGGCTTGGCGCCCTTGAGGGTCCGATCCGCATACATCGCCGCGCGGCGATATACGTCGACCAGGCTCGGCCCGTACGCCATCAGTCCCCCGGCGTCCACGAAGCGTCTGTCAGTGTACATCGCCGGAAGCCGCAGCTTGGTAGCGACGTTCAGAATCTCGGTCTGATGACGGATCGTGAAGGGCTGAGCCGTCACAATGAGTGCCTGGGCTCGCCCCGTCTCGGCGGCCTGAAGGGTCCCCGGGACCTCGGCCGGATCCCGAACGGCCAAGCTTAGGAGGACAAGTCGAAGCGTACGGCTCGCAACCTCGACGCGGCCGAAGGCGAGACTCATGCCGGGGTCGTTCGGACTCCACAGCATGGCAATGCGCGTGAGCCCCGGAACCGCCTCTTTCAGTAGCTCAATCCGCTTACCATCCAGATCCGTATCGAGAAGGCTAAGCCCTGTAACATTGCCGTCCGGTCGAGCCAAGCTTGTCACGATGCCACTCCCAATGGGATCGCCGACAGCAGTCATGACGATGGGGATCGTGGTAGTCGCAGCCTTGGCCACCTGGGTAGCCGGAGTGCCAGCGGACATGATCAGCGCCACGTCCAGGCGCACGAGGTCGGCAGCAAGCTCGGCGGCCCGTTGATTGCTCCCGCCGGCCCAGCGGTATTCCAGGATTATGTTCCGTCCCTCGACGTACCCGAGATCGCGTAGCCCTCTGCGGAAGGCTTCGAGAACCTGGCTGGTTTGTCCGGGCTTCGGCTCGGCCGCATACAGAAGTACACCGATCCTCGGCACCTTACCCGACTGAGCCTCGGCAACGAGCGAACTGGTAAGGATCGCACCGGCGATGATAAACAAATGGACTTTGGACCGAATCGGCATCCTCATGTTCCTCTCAGATCGGAGCGCACGATTCGCGCGTGGCCTCCATTAGCCTGGTCGGCCTGCGAACGTGAAGTATCCAGATCTGGATAGCGAACGAACATTGCGGGCTGGTCAGTCTAACTCGGCGGAGTCGCCGGGCGCTCCGGCGGGACTTGACCTGTTCAACGCGGAGTTTGGTATCACCGCTCTCGGGCTCTCACTGCTACATAGACCGGTATACTTCTCGAAATCTGCCTCCCGGCCCACGATTCCGTGCCGGCGCATCCGGGCTACCCCACCGAGCCCAATCCCAGCTCGGCCAGGATCTCCTTGCGGTGCTGGTCGAGCGAGGGCGCGATCGCGCGCGGGGTGCCCGCGGAAAGCGGCGGCAGGCCGGGCACGCTCGGCACGGGCACGCGGCCGATGCCCGGCTGCTCGATCCAGGTCACCGCGCCGGTGGCTTTCACGTGAGGGTCGTCGAGGAACTCGAGGTAGGTGTTCACGCGCTGGTGCATGAGCCGCGCGGCCCGCAGCCGCGCGGAGAGATCGGCCACGGGGCGGCGGGCGAAGGCGGGCTCGAGTAGCGCGTTGAGGGCGGCCACGTTGGCGAAGCGCAGGTCGTTGGTGGCGAAGCGGGGGTCGCCCTTGGCGGCGGGAATTTCCAGCGCGTCGCAGAGCACCGGGAAGTCGACGTCGCGCAGGATCGTCAGGTTGATCCACCCGTCGCTGGCCCGGAAGGTGCCGGACGGGGTGAGGCCGGGCTGCGGCTTACCGCCTTCCAGGCGGTGCTGGATCATCGACACGGTCTGGATCGTCGCGCCCCCGCGCAGCAGGCTCGACTCGATGTAGCGGCCGCGCGGCTCGTCGCGCCGCGCGTAGAGGGCCACCGCCATCGCCTGGAAGCCGGCGAGCGCGGTGGCCATGTCCATCACGATCACCGGCACGCGATGCGGGATGCCGTCGGGGCCGCGGTTCATCGACATGAGCCCGGTGTAGGCCTGGAACACGGTGTCCACCGCGGGCCGCTCCGCGTCGGGGCCGGTCTGCCCGAAGCCCGACACGGAGAGATAGATGATGCGCGGATTGATCGCCTCGACGTCCGGATAGCCGACGCCCAGCCGCGCCGCGACCCCGGGACGAAACGATTCGAGGAACACGTCCGCGGCGGACACGAGGCGGCGGAGGATGCCGCGGTCCTCCTCGGCCTTCAGATCGAGCACGATCGAGCGCTTGCCGAGGTTCGCCGCTATGGCGAAGGCGGTCAGGTCGCCGTAGCGCTTGCCAAGGCCGCGGGACCAGTCGCCCTCGGGCGGCTCGACCTTGATGACATCGGCGCCGTACTGCGCGAGCAGCATGGCCGAGTACGGCCCCGCGATGCCCTGGCTCAGGTCCACCACCTTGAGTCCGGCGAACGGCGCGTCGTAGCTCATCGGCTGCTTTCCTCCGGGACGCGGGCTGGGTGATAATGGCGCCCGCCGATCATACCCGAGGGAGGAACGTCATGCTCAAGGTCGAGAAGCCGCAGGACTTGCTGCAGCACGTGGGCAAGGAGCTTGGCCCGTCCGAGTGGCTCACCGTCACGCAGGAGATGATCGACAAGTTCGCCGACGCCACCGGCGATCACCAGTGGATCCACGTGGACGTGGAGCGGGCCAAGAAGGAGCTGCCCGGCGGCAAGACCATCGCCCACGGCTACCTGACGCTATCGCTCCTCCCCCGGCTGGCGCCCACCCTCATGTCCGTCGAGAAGCGGCGGCGCGGGCTGAACTACGGGTCGAACCGGATCCGGTTCACCGCGCCGGTGCCCGCGGGCGCGCGCATCCGGCTGAAGCAAAAGCTGGTGAAGGTGGAGCCGGTGGAGGACAACGGCTTCCGCGTCACCAGCGAGATGACCATGGAGGTCGAGGGCAACGCGCGGCCGGCGATGGTCGCGGAGACGCTGAGCATCGTGTACGCGTAGTAGCATTCGGAGGGGGCCGTCGAGGCCCCCTCCGAACCTCTCCCTTCGAAAGAGATTGTGCCGGCGAAGCCGGCGCTCGATCGCGCGGCTATCGCGCGCCGGTAATCCTGGCGCGGAGGTCGGCGACCTGCTGGTGGAACGGGGTGCTCGGCCCCGCGGTCATCGGCGTGCTCTCGGCGAGACCGGTGATGAGCTGCACCATGATCGGGCCGTCCTCGCCGAGGAAGCCGGGCAGCCGCTTCGTGAATTCGTCGAGGCTGGTGATCGTGTAGGCGTTGCGGTAGCCCGCCGCCTTCGCCATCGCCGCGAAGTCCACCCCCGGCCCGCCCGGCGTCTCCTGCGAGCCCGAGGTGTGGTACACCCCGTTCTTGAACAGCAGGTGCGTGAAGTTGCGCGGAGCCGCGCCCGCGATGGTGGCGAGCGAGCCCAGCTGCATCAGCAGCGAGCCGTCGCCGTCGAAGACGATCACCCGCCGATCGGGCGCGCCCAGGGCCAGCCCGAGGCCCATGGCGGCGGCGCCGCCCATGAAGCCCACGCACCCGACCGAGAGATCGCCGGGGGCGAGCTTGCGCCACGCCGGCCCGGTGGTCATGGTGGGGACGCAGATGGCGCCGCCGCGCGCCGCCGCGATCGCCGCGAGCACCTCCTCCGGCTTCATCATCACGCGGTCTCCAGCCCGACCAGCACCGCGGCGGGCCCGCTCCGCTCGCGGCTCTTCCGGTAGTACTCGGGGATCAGCTTGACGTCGTCGGGGCCCTCCATCCGCGCGTGGGGGATGCCGAAGACGTCGAGCAGCGGCTCGGCGAAGCGGACCATGGAGTGGCGCGAATCCTTCGGATCGCGGTCCTTCTCGCGCTGGAGCAGGCCGATCATGTAGAAGATCGGCACCTTGCCGTCCATCGAGATGCCGCGGATGGTGTTCACGCTCGCGTAGAGGCCGGCGTGCTGGATCATCACGATCACCGGCTCGCCGGTCATGTACAGCCCCGCCGCCACCGCGTTGGCGTCGTCCTCGGTCGAGCAGGTGATGACCCGCAGGCTGCGCTCCTTGTCGAGCGCGGCGAGCACCGTCTTCTGGTGCGTGTCCGGGACGCTGATGATCCAGCCGAGCGGATCCTGCCGGGCGTTGCCCCGGCGCTCCGCCTGGAAGATCTCCTTGAACGCGTCGATGATGAGCGACGACGGAACCGACTCGGGCATCGCGACCTCCTCCTGGATTGAGCGGCTGAGCCGCCGGACAGGCGGAGAGTCTGCCACAGGACGCCGCCGCGCGAAAGCGCTGCGTCCCGGCCCGCCGCGTCGTGACTCGCGTGGTACGCTGAATTCGAGCCACTCTCGATCGGACGCCGCAATCATGACTGCTCATCGCACGCTCCCCGATCTGTTCCGGGAGCCGGATCGGCGCCACCCCCTCTGGCTCCGGATCCTCTTCCTGGCCGCCGCCGTGCTGTGCTTCGCGGCCGGCGTGGTCGGCTGGCTGATCCCGGTGGTCACCGGCCTGCCGTTCTACGCGATCGGGCTCGTGTTCCTCGGTCTGGCCAGCGAGCGGGTCCGTCGCGCGGTGAACCGCCTCGAGCGCCGCCTCGCCGAGAGCACGCGGCGCAAGATCCGGAGCCTGCTCGCCCGGATCCCGGGCTCGTGGCTGCGTCGCCTCATCCATATTCCGGACGAAGTCACCTAAGATAGCGGCATGCTCGCTCGACTCGGCGGGGCGGCCCTGCTCGCCGGCCTGCTGGTCATCCCGGCCGTCTCCCTGGCCGCCGACGCCGACGAAGGCCAGACCCTCGACATCCGACGGCTCAGCCCGGACCAGCGCCGCCGGCTGCTGGCCGGCGAGACCGTCATCTACGCGGTGCCCGAGACGACCGACGTGCAGCTGGGCGCCGGCGTCGCCATGTACCTGCCGGTGGCCCTCGCCCGCGTCGCCGAGATGCTGACCAGTCCCGACCTGGTGCTGCGCGATTCCAGCATCACCGCCTCCGGGCCGATTCCCGCCGACGCCACGCCCCTCGCGCTGCGCGGCTTCACCCTCGGGGGCGGCGAGATCGGCGAAGCCCAGGAGGTGCTGGAGGCGTCGCCGGGCCCCCGCTTCAACCTGTCCACTGCCGAGATCGAGGCGTTCCACGCCGCGCGCGCCCGCGTGCGCCCGGGAGATCGCGGCTCGGTCCTCGAGGCGGCGGCGAGCCAGTGGCGCGTCGTCCTGCTGCAGCGCGCGCAGGCCTTCCGCGCGCGCGGGCTCGAGGGCGTCGCCCCCTACGCGCGCCGCGGCGGCAGCGCCGATCCGGCCGCACTCCTGCGAGCCGCCGCGGACGATGCCCGCATCGCCACGTCGGTGGCCCCGCGGCTCGGCGCCGAGCTGCTTGTGTTTCCGGCCGATCAGAGTCCCACCGCGACCAGCCACTTCTACTGGGTGAGGCGCCAGGTCCAGAGCCGCCCCGACCCGATCGTCATCCATCACCTGACCGACGTGACCGGCGCCCGGGCCCTCTACGTGGAGCGGCAGATCTACGTCGGCCACACCTACGACGCGAGCCAGATCCTCTGCGTGGCGGTGCCCTACGAGGACGGAGTGGTGATCCTGTCGAGCAATCGTGTCGCCACCGAGCAGGTCACCGGCCTCGGCGCCGACATGAAGAAGCTGATCGGCCGCCGCCAGCTCCGCGGCGAGATCCTCAAGCGCTTCGACCGCATTCGCGCCGCGTTCGTGCGGCCGGCGCCGCCGGTGCGGGTGGAGAGCCCGTAGGGCCCTAGTCGCCCAGCACGCGGCGACGGAGCAGGCGCAGGTTGAGCGGCACCAGCGTGGCCAGCAGCAGCACCGACAGCCCGACCACCGCGCCCAGGTGGCCGAGCACCGGGCCGCCGATGAGGATCCCCCGGAAGCACTGGGCCAGATGGTAGAGCGGATTGACTGCGTTGAGCGCGACCAGCACCGGATGCTCGAGCGGGAAGTAGGTCGACGACAGCAGCCCCATCGGCAGCACGAGCAGGAACACGGGCAGATTCATGTGGTCGATCGTCGGCATCAGCGCGGTGAAGCAGAGCCCGAGCGCGGCGAACCCGCACCCGGCCACGAACACGAGCGGCAGCAGCAGCGGCAGACGCCCCACCCGCATGTGGAGCAGGCCGGTCAGGTCGAAGCCGGCCAGCACCGCGGCCACGATCACCACGTACATGGTGGCGAGCAGGCCGGCCCACAGCACCTCGCCCCAGACCACGTGCCGCAGCTCCACCTGGGTGGTGAGCTGTCCCTCCCACGTGCGCTGATAGCGCATGCGGATGAAGGCGGCGAACAGCGACTGGAAGACCGCGGTCATGAACGTGGCGTAGGCGAGCAGGCCGGGCGCGATGTAGGTCATGTACTCGATCGGGCGGCCCTGCCAGGTCAGGCTCGCCACGTAGCCGCCGAGCCCGACGCCGAACGCCACCAGCATGGTCACCGGCTCGAGCGCGGGCGGCAGGAACGCGGTGTGCCAGTTGCGCAGGTAGACGCGCAGGTGGCGGGAGACCACCGCACGGCTCTGCCACTCCACCGCGGCGACCAGCCAGCTCACGGGGAGAGCGAGAGCTTGAGGAAGAGGTCGTCGAGCGTGGGCACGCGCACCTCGTAGCGCAGCGACGGGAAGGCGCGCGCGAACTCGGCCAGCTCCTCGCCCGAGACCGGCACGTGCAGGGCGCCCAGCACGCTCGCCGGCTCGCCGCGGCCGTGCGCGCCGAGCCACACCGCGATCGCGTCGCGGTTCGTCGCGGCCACCACCACCACGTGCTCGCCGACCAGGTCGCCCAGCACGCCCTTGGCGCTTCCGCGCGCCACCACCCGGCCGTGGGCCAGCACGGTGAGCGCGTCGCTGAGCCGCTCCGCCTCGTCCATGTAGTGCGTGGTGAGGATGACGCCGAGGCCCTCGGCCCGCAGGCCGTCGACGAGATCCCACACCCCCATGCGCGCCTGCGGATCGAGGCCGGTGGTCGGCTCGTCGAGGAAGAGCAGGCGCGGGCGGTGCACGAGGGCGCGGGCGATCATGAGGCGGCGCCGGTAGCCGCCGGACAGCGTCTCCGGCTTCTGGCGCGCGTAGCCGGCCAGGTCGAACCGCTCCAGCAGCTCGGCGACGCGCCCGGCGAGACCGGACGGCCGGGGGCGAAAGTAGCCGGCGGCCACCGTCAGGTTCTGCTCGACGGTGAAGTCGCCGTCGAACGTGTCGTCCTGCGTGCACACGCCGATCGAGCGCTTGGCCCGCACCAGGTCGCGGCCCAGCTCGACGCCGTCCACCAGGATCCGACCGTCGTCGGGACGCAGGAACCCGTAGAGCATGCGGAGAGTCGTGGTCTTGCCCGCGCCGTTCGGCCCCAGCAGACCCACGATCTGCCGCGTCTCGCAGACGAGGTCCACCCTGTCGACCACGCGTCGGCCGCCGAGGTGCTTGACCAGACCGCGCGCATCGAGCAGCGCCGACATGGCCTCCCGATTGTACCGGGCTTGACAAGTCCGACGCCGGGGGTCAGTGTCTCGGTCGTCCGAGCCCGTGCCAGGAGGAGCCCGCCATGAAGACGAAGCGCTCGCGGAAACCGGCCCGCTCCAAGCGCCCCGCGTCCCGGCGTCCGCGCGCCGCCGCGCGGGCCTCGCGCGATCCGCTGCTCGCTCCGATGCGCGGCGCCGAGCGCCGGGAGATCGGCGGCGTGGTCATCGATACCGCGCCGGCGGCCAACGGCCGAGTCAAGCGCGTGTGCTACCCGCCCGGCTTCCGCTGGTCGGTGCACCTGAAGCACATCGTGAACTCGCCCCTGTGCATGCACGCGCACGTGGGGTTCCTGGCCCGGGGCCGCGTGCGCGGCCAGTACGCGGACGGCTGCTCCTTCGACGTCGCCGCCCCACGCGCGATCGTGATCGAGCCCGGCCACGACGCGTGGGTGGTCGGCAAGAACCCGGCGGTGCTGATCGAGTTCGACACCGAGCGCACCACCGCCGAGCGCTTCGGCCTGCCCGAGGCGCACCGTCACGCCTGACCCTCCGTCCAGATCGGGAGCGCCCATGACCTCCGGACTCGAAGACAGGTTCCAGACGCTGCACGAGATCGTCCGCGCCGCCCGCATGAACCTGGCCCCCGGCCCGTGGGACTACCTGGTGGGCGGCACCGAGACCGAGACCACCCTGCGCCGCAACCGTCTCGGCATCGACAGCCTCGCCTTCCGCCCGCGCGTGCTCCGCGACGTCTCGCGCATCGACACGGGCACCAGCTTGTTCAAGCGGCGGCTGCGTATTCCGGTGATGCTGGCCCCGATCGGCTCCATCGAGTCCTTCACCCCGGGCGGCGGCGCCACCGCGGCGAAGGCCTCCGCCGCCTTCGGGGTGCCCCAGATGCTCAGCTCGGCATGCAACCCCGGGCTCGAGGCCACCGCGGCCGCCGCCGACAACTTCCGCATCTTCCAGCTCTACGTGCGCGGCGACGACGCCTTCGTGGACGACCACGTCAAGCGCGCGAAGGATCACGGCTACGCGGTCTTCTGCATGACCGTCGACACCGCGATGTACAGCCGGCGCGAGCGCGACCTGGCCCGGCGCTTCGTCAAGCCGTGGCGGGTGCGCGCCACCGGGCAGGACTTCCAGGCCGCGCTCTCGTGGGACCAGGTCAAGCGCTTCAAGGACCGGCACGATCTCCCGCTCGTCTTGAAGGGCATCGCCACCGCGGAGGACGCCCTGATCGCCTGCGACCTGGGCGTCGACGGCGTCTACGTCTCCAACCACGGCGGGCGTCAGCTCGACCACGGCCGCGGCTCGATCGAGGTGCTGCCCGAGGTGGTGAAGGCGGTGGCCGGCCGCTCCACCGTCATCGTGGACGGCGGCTTCATGCGCGGCACCGACGTGGTCAAGGCCATCGCGCTGGGCGCGCAGGTGGTCGGGCTCGGGCGTCTCTCCTGCCTCGGGCTGGCCGCGGCCGGCGAGGAGGGCCTCGTGCGCGCGCTCGAGCTGCTGGAGGACGAGATCCGCATCTGCCTGGGGCTGCTCGGCGTCCACAGCCTCGACATGCTCGAGCCGTCCTACCTGCATCCGGCCACGCCGGTCACGATCCCGCACGTCACCAGCGCGTTCCCGCTGCTCGACCTCGACGACCGGCGCTACTAGCCCGTGCTCGACCTGAAGATCACGGGCGGCCGGCTCATCGACGGCACCGGCGCGCCCGCGCGCCCCGGCGACGTGGGGGTGATCGGCGACGCCATCACCGCGGTGGGCGATCTCTCCCGCGAGCCGGCCGGCCGCACCATCGATGCGAGCGGCCGCACGGTGGCGCCCGGCTTCATCGACATGCACTCGCACTCGGACTGGCGGCTCTGGGACAACCGGCGCGCCGAGTCCAAGATCCGCCAGGGCGTGACCACCGAGGTGGTCGGCAACTGCGGCTTCTCGCCGGCCCCGGTCTCGGATCAATTCCGCGACGAGATGCGGGGCTTCGCCCTCTACCTGCCCGCGGGCATGGACTTCTCCTGGCACACGGTCGGCGAATACCTCGCGCGCTACGAGAGCGAGGGCGTCGCGCTCAACGTCGCGCAGCTGATCGGCCACGGCACGCTCCGCCTCGCCGCCATGGGCTTCGCGCGCCGGCCGCCGACGGCGACCGAGCAGGCGCACATGGAGCGCATGATGGACGAGGCGATGGCCGACGGCGCCTACGGCCTCGCCACCGGCCTCATCTACGCGCCCGGCTCCTACGCGGCCACCGAGGAGATCATCGGCATCGCGCGCCGGGCGGGCGGACGGCGTGGGTTCTACGCCAGCCACATCCGCGGCGAGGGCGCGACCCTGCTCGACGCGGTGGCCGAGGCGATCCGGGTGGGACGCGAGGGCGGCCTGCCCGTGCAGGTGAGCCACGTGAAGGCGGCGGGACGGCCCAACTGGGGCAAGGTGGCCGACGCGCTGGCCCTCGTCGACGACGCGCGGCGCGAAGGGCTCGACGTGCTGGGCGACGTCTACCCCTATACCGCCTCCAGCACCACGCTGCGCACGCTCTTGCCGGACTGGGCGCTCGAGGGCGGCATCGACGCGATGCTGAAGCGCCTCGCCGATCCCGGAGCCCGCGACCGCATCCGCCGCGAGCTGACCGGCGGCGCCGAGACGCTGCTGCGCGGGCTCGACTGGGCCGACATCATGGTGGCCTACTCGCCGTCACGCCCAGAGGCGCAGGGCCGGCGCATCGCCGAGATCGCGGCCGCGCGGCGGGACGACCCGCTCGACGCCGCCATCGAGCTGATCGTCTCCGAGCAGGGCAAGGGCTACATGATCCTGTTCCAGCTCGACGAGGCCGACCTGCGGCGCGCGCTCGTGCATCCGCACGTCATGGTGGGCTCGGACGGCTCCGCCCTCGCGGCGCAGGGTCCGCTCGCCAGCGGCAAGCCGCATCCGCGCAGCTACGGCACCTTCCCGCGCGTGCTCGGCCGCTACGCGCGCGACGAGCGCGTGCTCTCGCTCGAGACCGCGGTGTGGAAGATGACCGGCCTGCCCGCGCGGCGGCTCGGCCTGCGAGACCGCGGAGTGCTCGCGGCGGGGGCCAGGGCCGACGTGGTGGTGTTCGATCCCGCGACGGTGGCCGACCGCGCGACCTACGAGGACCCGCACCGCTACGCCGCCGGCATCGGCGACGTGATCGTCAACGGCCGCGTGGTCATCGCCGGCGGCGAGCACACCGGTGCTTTGCCGGGCCGCGTGCTGCGCCCGGCGTGAAGCAGATGGGGTCAGGTCTTACATTGCGACATTTTGGCCTCTCGAGGCGACATCGTGGCACCCGACGAAAATGTCGCAATGTAAGACCTGACCCCGGGCCTGACCCCGGGCCGGGGTACACTGACGGCCTACGTCCCGACCCAGGAGGAGCGACATGAGCCAGAGCCAGACCGATACCGTGCGCGGGCGCGCGGTGGTGATGCAGCCGCAGGACGGCCCCTCGTACTGGCAGCCCGTGCCCGCCAACGGCCACGCCGACCCGAAGCTCTATCCGGCCCGCACCGGCTTCGCGGGCCACGCCATGGGCTTTCAGTCCATCGCCCCGGGCGGCCGCGTGCGCGAGCACTCGCACGGCGACCAGGTCGAGCTGCAGATCTGCTTCCGCGGCCGCGGGCGCGCGGTGGTGGACGGGGTGAGCCATCCGCTGGTGCCGGGCACCTCCTGCTTCCTCGGCTACGACGTCAAGCACGAGCTGATCAACGAGAGCCCCGACGAGGACCTGGTCATGCTCTGGGTGATCACCCCGCCCGGCCTCGAAGATTTCTTCAAGGCCATCGGCCGGCCGCGGGAGGCCGGGCAGCCCGCGCCCACCCCGTTCGAGCGCCCCACCGACGTGATCGCGATCGAGCGGCGCATGGGCATGAACGACACGCAGTAGCCGTCGCATGCCCCACGTCTCGATCGGCGACGCCCAGATCTATTACGAGGAGCAGGGCCGCGGCCCGGCGCTCATGCTGGTGCCCGGCCTCGGCGGCCAGGGCGCGTTCTGGGCCCCGCAGGTGCGCGACTTCTCCCATGACTTCCGGGTGATCGTGCACGATCATCGCGGCGCGGGGCAGAGCACCCACTCGCGCATCCGGTACTCGGTGGACCAGATGGCGGCCGACACCCTGACGCTCATGGACCGGCTCGGGGTCGAGCGCGCCCACTACGTCGGCCACTCCACCGGCGGCGCGATCGGCCAGACCATCGCCCAGGATCATCCGGATCGGCTGCTGAGCCTCGTGCTCAGCGCCACGTGGCCCGGCCCCGACGCCTACTTTCGCCGCTGCTTCGAGACGCGCAAGGAGCTGCTGCTCCACCGCGGCTTCGAGAGCTACTGGCGCGCCTCGGTGGTCATGCTGCGCCCGCCGAAGTGGGTCAGCGAGCACGACGCCGCCCTCGAGGAGGAGATCGCGCGCCTGCGCGCCGCGGCCCCGCCCGCCGAGGTGCTGGCCAGCCGGATCGACGCCATCGTGCGCTTCGACCGGCGCGCGCGGCTGGGTGAGATCCGCTGCCCCACCCTGGTGGTCGTGGCCGGCGACGACGCGCTGACCCCGCCGTTCTACTCGGAGGAGCTGGCGTCCCGGATCCCCGGGGCGAAGCTCGTGGTGCTGCCGACCGGCGGTCACTTCGCTCCCGCCTTGCAGCCCGAGGAGTACAACGCGGCGGTCGGGGGTTTCCTGCGCGCCCACGCCGCCCGATGAAGGCGGCTCATCACCGAGGATTCGAGGTCACCATGTGCCGCAACATCAAGACCCTGCACAACTTCAGACCGCCGGCGACCGACGAGGAGATCCGCGCCTCCGCCCTGCAGTTCGTCCGCAAGCTGAGCGGCTTCACGAAGCCCTCGCGGGCCAATGAGCCGGTGTTCAACCGGGCGGTCGACGACGTCACGCACATCGCGCGCGCCTTGCTCGATTCGCTCGTGACGAGCGCGCCGCCCCGCGACCGCACCGTCGAGGCCTCGAAGGCGCGCGCCCGCACCGCTCTCCGCTTCCGCCCGTCGGACCCGAACGCCCCGAGCTGACGTGACGCCGAGCGTGCCGCGCCCGTGATCACGAGACGCCGCCTGCTCGCGGGAATCGCCATCGGCGGCCTCGCCGCCCCCGCCCGCGGTCGTGCCCAGCCGACGAAGCCGGCGCGAATCGGGCGCCTGTCTCCGCTGTCCGCCGAGGCCGACGACTCGAATCTGGCCGCGTTCCGCCAGGGACTCCGCGAGCTCGGCTGGGTCGAAGGTCAGCATTTCACGATCGAGGCCCGGTTCGCCGATGGGGCAGCCGACCGGCTCGCGTCGCTCGCGGCGGAGCTCGTCGTCCATCTCAAGACCGCCCGGGCGCTGGGCCTGACGATCCCCGCCGCGATCCTCGCGCGAGCGGATCGCGTGGTGGAGTGATCGCGCACGGGCGCGCCGGACTGCCCGACCCTGCTCGACCGGCTCGCGCGCGAGATCGTCCGCCGACGGGGCGCGGACGTGCTCCGTGTCGGCATCGACGGCGTCGACGGCGCGGGCAAGACCACGCTGGCCGACGCGCTGGCCGATGCGCTCGGGGCCGCGGGGATCGCGGTGATCCGGGCCTCGGTGGACGGCTTCCACCACCCGCGCGCGGTCCGCTATCGGCTCGGCCGGGAATCGCCGGAGGGCTTCTTTCGCGACTCCTACGACTACCTCGCGTTGCGGCGCCGCCTGCTCGATCCGCTGAGCCCGGGCGGTAGCCTGCGCTATCGTACCGCGGTGTTCGACGCCCGCGCGGACCGCCACGTGGACGCCCCCGAGCAGCAGGCACCCGCCGGCTCTGTCCTGATCGTCGACGGCATCTTCCTCCACCGGCCGGAGCTGCGGGAGTACTGGGACTTCTCGGTCTTCCTGGCCGTGCGGTTCGAGGTCTCGATCCCACGCGGGGCGCAGCGCGGCGAGGGATCGCCCGATCCGCTCGCCCCGGCGAACCGCCGGTACGTGGAGGGCCAGCGGCTCTATCTCCGGGCATGCGACCCGGAGCGTCACGCCACGCTGGTCGTCGACTACGACGACCCGGCCGCGCCGCGCATTCTCTCGGAGAAGCCATGACCGCTCCGCCTTCCGCGCCGGCCGTGAGCTTCCTGGCCGTCCCGGACCGGCTCCGTCGGCACGGGGCGCCGCGCGTCTGGTCGATCGACGCGGAGGCCGGCGTGCTTCGCGTGGCGCCGGAGGCCGCCACCGATTTCTGGCAGAAGACGCACTACGGCTTCGCGGCCGACAACGGGCACTTCCTCCATCTCGACATGGCCGGCGATCTCGTGCTCTCGACTGGCGTGCGCTTCCAGCCGGTGCACCGGTACGACCAGGCCGGGCTGATGATCCGGGTGTCGGCGGCCTGCTGGCTCAAGACGTCGGTCGAGCACGAGCCGGGGGAGCCGGGCCGGCTGGGGGTCGTGGTCACCAATCAGGGCTATTCCGACTGGTCCACCCAGTCGTTCCCCGCGTCGGACCGCGCGGTCTGGCTGCGCGTGCGACGCGAGGGAACGGACTACCTCGTCGACGCGTCTCGCGACGGCCGGGCGTGGGAGCAGATCCGCATGGCGCGGCTGCTGGAGGATCGCGAGGGCGCGCCGGTCGCCGCGGGAGCGTACGCGTGCAGCCCGAAGGGCGCCGGCTTCGTGGCGGAGTTCACCCACCTGACCATCACGCCGGGGCGCGCGCGATGAGCGGGCGCTCCGTCGGGCTCGCGGTCCTTCTCATCGCGAGCGCGGTCGCCACCGCCACCGCCCAGGTGCCGCCCTCGCCGGGCGAGCAGTCGCGCTACACCGGCCTGCTCGCCGCGGCCGCGCGGGGCGACGCGGCGGAGATCCGCGCGCTGACCGCGGGCGGCGCGAGCCCCGACGTCCGCGACGGCTACCAGCGGACGCCGCTGCACGTGGCCGCCTACCACCGCCATCAGGAGGCGATGCGCGCGCTGGTCGCGGCCGGCGCGAATCCCAACGCGCTCGAGCACGACCGGTACGACATCGTCACGATCGCGGCGGTGGCCAACGACGCGCCGACGCTCGAGGCGGCCCTGGCCCTCGGGACGAGCGCGAAGAACGTGACCAGCCGCTACGACGGGACCGCCCTGATCGCGGCCGCGCATCTGGGCCACGCCGAGGTCGTGCGCACCCTCATCCGCGCCGGCGCCCCGCTCGATCACGTCAACAACCTGGGCTGGACTGCGCTGATCGAGTCGATCGTGCTCGGCGACGGCGGCCCTCGCCACACCGACACCCTGCGGGCGCTGGTCGAGGCGGGGGCGAACCCGAACCTGGCGGACCGGAGCGGTCAGACCCCGCTCGCGCTGGCCCGCGCGCGCGGCTACGGATCCATGATCCGCCTGCTCCAGCAGGCGGGCGGGCGCTGAGCGCGGGGCGTCCGCCTTGTCGAGAGCGGGCCGGGATGGGAAGGTAGGCGGGTGATCTTGCGGGTCGCCCTGCTCCATCTCGCGCCGATTCCGGGGGATGTCGCGCACAACCGGCGACTCGTCGAGACCGCGCTGGTCGCCGCCACGGGCGACGGCGCGCAGTGCATCATCACCCCCGAGTTCTGCGTGAGCGGCTTCACGTTCGCGGACCGGATCGGCACCGAGTGGATCCGCGAGCAGCCGGATCCGTGGATGGCCGGCTTCCGCCGCCGCGTGGCCGACCTCGGCGTGACCGTGTTCCTCTCCCATCCGGAGCGCGACGCGCGGACCGGCGCGCTGCACAACTCGGTCTTCGTGATCGGGCCCGACGGCGCGATCCTCGGCACCCACCGGAAGATCAACACGCTGCGCGTCGGCTCCGAGGCCTGGTCGACGCCGGGCGACGAGGTGGCCGCGATCGAGGCGGCGCCGCTGGGACGCGTGGGCGTGCTGGTCTGCGCCGACGCCTGCTCGCCCTGGATCGCCAAGAGCCTCGCGGCCCAGGGAGCGCGGCTGCTCGTCTCCTCCGCCGCGTGGGCACCCGGGATGCACGGTCCCAACGGGGAGTGGGAGCACTGCACGCTCGACACCGGCCTGCCGCTCGTGGTCTGCAACCGCACCGGCCCCGACCAGACCATGAGCTTCGCCGCGGCGGAGAGCGTGGTCGTCGCGGGCGGGCGGAAGCTCCTGTCGCTGCGCTCGGAGCGCTCGGCCATCTTCGTGATCGACTGGGACGCCGAGGCCCACCGCCTGGCCGGCGAGTCTTGCCGGCGAATCGATCTGTGATGAAGCCAAGCACGGGCATGGTGCGGGACGGCCGCCCGGGAGACGAGTGATGCTCTACATGGTGATCGAGTACTTCAACGCCGGCGCGGCGCCCGACATCTACCGGCGGGCGCGCGACCTGGGCCGCCAGCTGCCGCCCGGCCTCGAGTACGTGGACAGCTGGGTCGACCTCGACTACGTCCGCTGCTTCCAGCTGATGCGCACCGAGGACCGCTCGCTCTTCGACACGTGGACGAAAGCGTGGGCCGATCTCTGCCACTTCGAGATCATCCCGGTGCGCACCTCGGCCGAGACCGCGCGCAGCCTCGCGGACCGCCTGTCCGCCGCGGACTCCACGTGAGGGCGGCCCGCTGATGCCGGTGGTCGGCGTCGACCACGTGCAGATCGCGATGCCGGCCGGGGGCGAGGCCGAGGCCCGCGCCTTCTACGGCGATTTGCTCGGGATCCCCGAGATCCCGAAGCCGCCGGCGCTCGCCGCGCGGGGCGGGGCCTGGTTCGAGCGCGGGACGCTCAAGATCCATCTGGGCGTGGACCGCGACTTCCGCCCGGCCCGGAAGGCGCACGCGGGCCTGCTGGTCAGCGGGCTCGACGCCCTCGTCGAGCGCCTGCGGGCGGCCGGCCACGCGGTCCTCGACGACGAGCCGCTGGCCGGCTACCAGCGCGTGTACGTCAACGACCCCTTCGGCAACCGCCTCGAGCTGATGGAGCCGCGGCCCTGACGTCGGTCTCGCACGACGGCCGCGAGGCCTACACCGCGGGCAAGGACGACTTCGTGGCCGAGATCGTGCGTCGGCTCGGAGACACGCCTCGCTGAGCACGCCGGCGCGATGGCTCGCCGCGGCCGGGCTGCTGGGCGTGGTGGTAGTCGCCGCGGGCTCGTGGTGGATGGGCACTCGTCTCACCGCGCCCGCGAACCGACCGGTGCCGGTGCCCGCCGACCTCGCGGTCGAGTCGGTGCGTATTCCCGAGGCGAGCGCGGCCGGACTGGCCGCGTGGTGGATGGAAGCGAATCCCGAGCGCGGCGCGGTGGTCCTGCTGCACTCGATCCGGGTCGATCGGCGCAGCATGCTGCCGCGCGCCCGCCTGCTGCTGCGCGAAGGGCTCTCGGTACTCCTGGTCGACCTGCAGGCGCACGGCGAGAGCCCGGGCGAGCGGATCACCCTGGGCTTCCGCGAGTCGGGCAACGCCCGCGCCGCGCTCGCCTGGTTGAAGCATCGGCGGCCGAACGTTCGCGTCGGCGTGATCGGCACGTCACTCGGCGGCGCGGCGGTGCTGCTGGGGCCGCAGCCGGTCGGCGTCGACGCGGTCGTCGTCGAGGCGGTCTACCCCGACATCCGGATCGCGCTCCAGAACCGCGTCCGCCTCCGCCTCGGCCCGCTCGCGCCGGTCCTCGCTCCACTCCTGGTCGCACAGCTGCGCCCCAGGCTCGGCGCCGGACCCGAGGATCTCCGCCCGATCGACGGCATCGCCCGCCTCGGCGCGCCGGTTCTGGTGGTGGCGGGGGAGCTGGACCGACATACGACGCTCGCCGAGTCGAACGCCCTCTTCGCGGCCGCCGCGGCCCCGAAGGAGCTGTGGATCGTCGCCGGCGCGCACCATCAGGACTTCCTCGCCAAGGATCCCGACGGCTATCGCGAGCGCGTCATCGGCTTCCTGCGCCGGCACCTCCGGTCATGACACCACCCGCTTCTCGTAGAGCGCGCTGAGGATCTCGTCCACCGCCGCGCTCGCCCACACGTCGAAGAAGGGCGAGGCCTGCATCGCGGCGAACTCGCGCATCCCGCGGTCCCTCGCCTGGTCGGCGCTCTCGCCGGACCGGGCGGCCTGCTGGTGGCCGCGGATGCGGTCCTTGTGGTAGATGGCCGGGTACTCGATGTAGCGGTGCAGCTCCGCGAAGTCCTTGGTGTAGACGACCACCACCGGCACCGAGGCCCACTCGGCCCCGTCCTTGGCGTTGAGGAACTCGAGCATGATGTCGTGGTTGCCGCCGGGATAGGCGGCCGGGTCCGGACGGCGCTTGCCGAGGATCTTCTGGCCGTCGCGGTTGAAGATGCGCAAGGTCAGCCCGCCCGCCTCGGCCAGGCGCGCCATCATCGGGACGTCGCGCCGGCAGTCCGACGACCAGTCCTCGGAGAGGACCAGGATGTTGGCGGGCCCTCCGGACTGGGCGGCGAGCCACTTGATGGCCGCCACCTGGTAGTCGGCGAGCCGTGCCCGCGCGTACCGATCCCGCAGGACGCCGCTGTTGTCCTTGCGCGCGATCCCGATCGCGCCCCCGTCCGGGTAGTAGCTGCCGAACGCCTCGCGCGCGAGGTTCTCTGGGCTGCCCGCGTACGCCGCGTACTGCTCGAACGTCATGCCCTTGTCGAATCGGTCCGCATTCACGACGCTGCTGGCCATTGGTGTCCTCCTCGCGCTCCCGATGATACGCTGTCGCGCCAGGGAGGAGCCATCTGATGCTGGAGCTGCGTCCGGGCTGCGAGTGCTGCGACCGCGATCTGCCGCCCGATTCCGACGAGGCGCGGGTGTGCTCGTTCGAGTGCACGTTCTGCCGCGCGTGCGCCGAGACGGTGCTGCGCGGGCGCTGCCCGAACTGCGGCGGCGAGCTTCAGCCGCGCCCGCGCCGGCCCGCCGACAAGCTCGCGAAGTATCCGGCCTCCACCGTGCGCGTGCACAGGCCGGCGGGCTGTCGGGGGTAGCGCCGGCGCCGTGATGCCGGCGGTGGCCCGCTCGGCTAGATCGCCACGAGCCCCCGGCGCAGGCCGATGGCCACCGCCTCGGTGCGGCTGCCCGCGCCCAGCTTGTCCAGGATGGACGCCACGTGGAACTTGGCGGTGTGGGTCGAGATGCCGAGCCGCGCCGCGATGATCTTGTTGCCGAGCCCGTCGGCCATCATCCCGAGCACCTCGATCTCGCGACCGGTCAGCGGCTGATCCGGCGCCACGCGGGCCGCCGCGGGCCGCCGCGTGGGGTGCGCGTCGCCGAGCGCATCCGGATGGAGCGCGAGCAGTCCGGCCACCACCGCGTCGATGGCGGCGCGGATCTCCCCCGCCGTGGCGTCGCGGGGCAGCACCGCGCGCACGAGCTCGCGCGCGGCGGCCGCCTCGCGCAGGACGCGGGCCGGGGCCTCGGTCAGCACGATCAGGGCCGCGCGGGCAGCGTCGGCCAGCGCGTCGATGACCGCCGTCACGCGCCCGGCCCCGAGGTCCAGCAGCGCCACGTCGGGCTGCGCCGCCGCCACCTGTCGGGCCAGCGATGCGCCGGACGGGCCCGCGACGAGCCGCAGCCGCCCGCGGGCGCCGGCCACCACGCCCTCGAGGCGCGCCCGCATCGCGGGATCGCGCGACACCAGCAGCACCGCGATCACGCGGTCACCCGCGCCGAGGCTCGCGCGCCCGCACCACGTCCATGACGAAGGCGCGCGCCACCTCGCTCGGCACCGCGAGGGCCAGGCCGCCCACGATCATGGCGTTGAGGCCCACCACCCGGCCGCGCGCGTCGGCCAGCGGGCCGCCCGAGTTGCCGGGCGCCAGCCGCAGGTCCGCGCGGATGACGCGGCCGTCGACGGCGTGCACGAGGCCGGCCGAGAGCGCGCGCGCCAGCCCGAACGGGTTGCCGACCGCGAGCACCACCTCGCCCACCCGCAGGGCGGCGGACGCGCCGATCTCGGCCGCGGGGAGCCCGCTGGCCTCCACGACCAGCGCGGCCAGATCGCGCTCCGGATCGCGCGCCACCAGCCGGGCCGGGCGCGCGCGGCCGTCCCACAGCACGACCGGGACGTCGCCCCGCGCCACGTGCGCGTTGGTGAGGATCAGCCCGTCGGGATGCCAGATGACGCCCGCGCCCACCGGCACTCCCGCGGCGCCCCCCCGGGCCACCGCGCGCGGCCCGCTCCGCACCTCCACCGTGACCCGTGCCAGCGCCGCCGCGGTCGCCGCCGCGGCCATGTCGAGCGACGCCGCGGCCGCCTCGGCGGCCGGGACCGCGCTCATGCCCGCCGCCGCGGCTGCTCGCCCACCGTGATGCGCGCCTCGACGCGCGCGCCCGCGCGGATCACGAGCGCGGTCACCGTCGTGCCGATCCGGTCTCCGCCGAGCCGTTCCTGCACGTCCTCCAGCTCGGCCACCGGCGCGCCGTCGAGCGCGACCAGCACGTCGCCCAGCAGGATCCCGGCCTGCTCCGCCGGGCCGCCCGCCTGCACCGTCACCACGATCAGCCCCATCTCGCCGGGCAGGCCGAGCCGGGTGCGCAGCGCCTCCGGAAGCCCCACCGTCTGCATGCCGAGCCCCAGGTAGCCGCGCGACACGTGCCCCTGGCGCAGCAGGTCGTCGGTCACGCGGGCCACCGTCGTGACCGGCACGGTCAGCCGGCTCTCGCGCGCGAGTCCGGACGTGTTGAGCCCGACCACGCGGCCCGAGGCATCCACCAGCGGCCCGCCGGAGAAGCCGGGATACATGACGAGATCCAGGCGGATGAGGCGATCCACGTCGCCGCCGCTCCAGCTCCGCCAGCGCGGCCCGAGCACGCTGACCACGCCCCAGCTCGCGCGCGGCCCGTGGCCGAGCGCCAATACCATGTGGCCGACCCGCAGCGTCGAGTCGTCGCCGAGCGCCGCGGCGGCGTTGCCCAGCTCGGGCACGCGGAGCACCGCCAGGTCGGTGCCGCGATCGCGGCCGGCCAGGATGGCCGCGAGGGAGCGGCCGTCCGCGTCGGTCACGGTGATGCCGTCCTCGGCGCGCACGGTGTGCTCGGCGGTGACGACGATGCCCGGGCGCCAGTGGATGCCGGTCGACGGCAGCCGATGGCGGCCGTGCACGGCCAGGATCGACGGCGCCGTCCGGGCGACGGCGGCGGCCAGGTCGTTGGAGAGCGACAGCAGAGCGTCCATTCGCGTCCTCCTCACGGGTGAGTCTGGCCCCAGCATGCCGGAGGCGAGATCCGGCGGGTATCCGCCGAATGGCCAGGCCGGGCGGAGGCCGGACGGGCCCCGCTGCCGGCTCAGCGCGCGGCGATCTGCGGGCGGCGGGCCGCGCCGACGTGGTCGAGCGCGTCGAAGAAGCGGTCGATGTCGGCCGCGTCGCAGTGCACGTGCGGCGAGACCCGGATGCGGCCTTCCCCGCCCCACACGAGCACGCCCCGCTCGGCGAGCCGCGCGGCCAGGCCGGCGGCATCGTCGGCCAGGAAACAGATGTTCCCGGCCCGCTCCGCCACCGGCTCCGGCGTGATGACCGGGAACCCGCGGCGCCGCAGGCCCTCGATGAGCGGGCGGCCCAGATCCCGGGCGTGACGCTCGACGTCGGCGGGTACGAGCGCCTCGAGGCGCTGCAGCGCATTGTCCAGGACCGCGAGGCCCAGCAGGCTCGGGTTGCCGGCCTCGAGGCGCGAGGCGTCGGCGCGCCAGGGCATCGCCAGCGGGTCCGACGTCCCGCCCCGATGGCCGACGCTGTGCCAGCCCACGGTGTGCGGGGCGAGCGTGCCGACGCGGCGCGCGCTGTAGGCGAACAGCCCGACGCCGTGGGTCGCGAGCAGCCACTTGTAGCAGCTCGACACCACGAAGTCGCAGATCGCGCCCGGCACCGGCACCACCCCGGCGGCGTGCGTCGCGTCCACCGCAAGCCAGGCGCCGGCGCCGCGGGCGATGTCCGCGCAGCGCGCCAGGTCGAGGCGCTGACCGGTGAGATAGCTCACCTGGCTCACCAGCACGAGCCGGGTTCGCCGATCGACCCGGGCGGCCAGGTCGTCGAGCCCCAGGTAGTGGTCGCGGGTGCGGACCACGCGCGGCTCGACGCCACGCTCCCGCAGCAGGGCGGCCGGGTAGATCAGCGACGGGTACTCGAGGTCGGCGAAGACCACGTTGTCCCCGGCCCGCCAGTCCACCGAGCGCACCGCCTGGTTGAGGCCCTCCGAGGCGTGGGCCAGGAGCGCCACCTCGGCGGTGGTGACGCCCAGCAGCCGGGCCGCGCGGCCGCGCACCCGCTCGGCGGTGACGAACATCTGCTCGCGGCCGGCCATGCCCGCGCTCTTGAGCGCGCCGAAGCGGGCGCACGCGCCGTCGTGCGAGCGAAGCCACGGGGCCTCGCCGCCGGTGCAGAGGTGCGCCACGCCATCGATTCCGACGAACTCGCTCTTGTCGATCAGGGCCACGGGTCGTTCCTCCCTCGGGGTAGCCTAGCCACCGCGTTCGATGTCCGCAATGACCGGGTAACGATTACGCGGAGCCGGGCCGCCGAGCGGACGCGGAGCCGCGAATCGTTACCCAAGCACGCGTTTCCGTGGCGGCTCGACCGGTAGGGAGCGCTGGCACCGGCCTTGCGTCATGCGTCCGGCAGTGCCAAGCACATCGCAACGGTCGAAGCCGACCTGGAGTCCTTGGGCGCGCGAGTATGCGCGCACTCCCGAGCGCTACGTGTTTGGCACGGCCCCATCGGACTTCGCGCTCGAGGTCGCCCGGCTGATCAGGCCGGGCGACTACGCGCTCGATCTCGGGTGTGGCGAGGGCCGTGACAGCGTGTTCTTCGCGAGCCTCGGCGCCATCGTCACCGGGGTGGACGTCTCCGCGGAGGGCCTCGCCAAGGCGAGGCGCCTGGCCCGGATGCGCGGGGTGCGGGTGGGCTGGTGGCAGGGCTCCATCACCGGCATGCTCCCGTCCGGTCCCTTCGATCTGATCTACTCGTGCGGCAGCATCCACTACGTGCCGCGGGCCGACCGCGGCGCGTTATTCGCGCGGCTCAAGACCGCCACGCGGCCCGACGGCCACCAGGCGCATCTCGTGTTCACCAACGACCTGGTGCACGAGGAAAAGGGAGAGGTCGTGGAATATTTCACCGCGGGCGAGCTGCACGAGGCCTTCGTCGACTGGCAGACGATCACGTGCGGCCAGCACGTGATCCGCTGCGCCCAGGACGGGACGGTGCACGGCCACGCCGTGGAAGAGCTGGTGACGGCCCGGCCGCAGGGCTGAGCGCCGCGGCCGTCCGAGCCGTGATCGCCTGATCCACCGAGAAGAAGTCGCTCCAGGGATCCTTCCGCACCGCGCGCAGCTGCTTCGGCACCGTCACCAGCGTGAAATCCTCGGGCCGGACCTTGCCCGTGACGTCGCTCCAGCCGAGCGGCATCGAGACGGGCGCGTCCGGCCGGGCGCGGGGCGAGTAGGTGGCCACCGCGGTCGCCCCGCGGAGGTTCCGGAGGTAGTCGACGAAGATGCGCCCGCGCCGCGCGGCCTTCAGCGGGTTGATCGTGTAGCGATCCGGTGCGCGGCGGACCAGCTCGGCCCCGATGCGCTCGCCCAGCCTCCGTAGCGCGTCCCAGCCCGCCGCCGGGCGCAGCGGCGCCACGACGTGCAGGCCCTTGCCGCCGGTGGTCTTCACGAACGAGACCAGCCCCAGGTCGCCGAGCAGCGCGCGCACCGCCAGCGCGCCCTCCACCACCCGCGCCCAGGCCACCCCCGGCGCCGGATCGAGATCGAGCACGAGACGATCGGGACGCTCCAGACGGCCCACCCGTGCGCCCCACGGATGGATCTCGAGCACGCCGATCTGGCTCAGCGCGACCAGCCCGGCCAGATCCTCCACGTAGGGGTACCACGCGGTGGCGCCGCCGCCCTCGCGGATCCGGACGCGCGCGACGTCCTCCGGCATGCCGGCCCCGACGTGCTTCTGGTAGAAGCACTGCCCGCGCTGGCCTTCCGGACAGCGCACCAGGCTCAGGGGCCGGCCGGTCACGTGGGGCAGGATCCAATCCGCGATGGCCTCGTAGTAGCGGGCCAGCGCCAGCTTGGTGACGGCCTGCTCGGGGTAGAGCACCCGATCGGGATGGGTGAGGCGCACGCCCGCCACCTGGACCGGCGCGTCGCTGCCGCCCGCGATCCGTCGCCCGGCAGGCGGACTCGGCGCATGGCTGCGCTCGCGCACCACCTGCCCCGCGGGCTTGTCGTCCCGCAAGCCCTGGAACGAGGGATGGCGCAGCAGGCCGTCGCGGGTCCATTCGGTGAAGGTCACCTCCCCGACCAGCGTGGGCTTCACCCAGTGGGCGCCGCGCGCGGGCGGCCGCGGCCCGTCCGGGGCGAACGGAGAGGTCCGCTGCTCGAGCCGGCGCAGCCGCTGACCGAGCGTGGCGAGGGTGGCGTTGGTGAACCCGGTGCCGACCTTGCCGGCGTAGACCAGTCGGCCGTCCGGTTCGTGCACGCCCAGCAGCAGCGAGCCGAAGTCGGCGCGCGCCCCCTCGGGATCCGTGAAGCCGCCGATGACGAACTCCTGCCGGGCCATGCACTTGACCTTGAGCCACGATGACCCGCGCCCGGAGACGTAGGGCGCGTCCTTGCGCTTGCACACGATGCCTTCGAGCGCCATCTTGCACGCGCGCTCGTAGACCGACTGCCCCGGGGCGTCGAAGTGCTCCGAGTAACGCAGGCGCCCACGGCGGCCCCGGAGGAGACGGGCCAGGGCCTTCTTCCGCGCGATGAGTGGCTCGCCGCGCAGGTCGCGGCCGTCGACGAAGAGCAGGTCGAAGGCCACGTAGGTCAGCGCGCGGCCGGACTCGGCGGCCTGCTGCAGCGCCTGGAAGCTCGAGACGCCCGCCGCGTCGAACACCACGATCTCGCCGTCGAGCAGGGCCTCCTTCACCGGGAGCGCGGCGGCCGCCTCGGCGACCGAGGTGAAGTGATCGGTCCAGTCCTGGCGGTTGCGGGTCAGGAGCCGGGCACGCCCGCGGTCGATCCGCGTGAGCATGCGATAGCCGTCGAGCTTGACCTCGTGCACCCACTCGTCCCCCACCGGCGGCGCCGACACCAGCGTGGCCAGCTGCGGCGCGACCCACGCGGGCAGGGTCATCGCGCGGGGCGTGAGGCGCGCTTCCGGGACGGAGGCTTCCGGGTGGGGGGCGTCGTGCCCGCGTCGCGCTCCTTGATCAGGAGCCAGTTCTCCTTCGCGCGAGGCTCCTCGTCGCGCGGCCGCATGCGGACCAGCGCCCAGCCGCCGCGCAGCCGGCGGCCGTGCAGGGTGAACTTCAGCGAGCCCTTCCGGTAGCCGGCGCGCGGGTCGCCGTCGGCCTCCCACCAGCCGCGGTCCCAGATCGCGACGCGCCCGGCCCCGTAGTGGCCTTCCGGGATCACCCCCTGGAAGCGTCCGTACTCGAGCGGATGATCCTCGACGTGCACCGCGAGCCGCTTCTCGCCCGGCACCGGCCTGGGCTCCTTGGGCACCGCCCAGCTCTTGAGCACCCCGTCCAGCTCCAGGCGGAAATCGTAGTGCAGGCGGGTGGCCGCGTGCCGCTGGATGACGAAGGAGAGTCGCCGCGCCGCGCGGCGCCGCCCGCCGCGCGGCTCGGGCGTGGCCGCGAAGTCCCGCTTGCGACGATAGGTCGCGAGGCTCACGGGTCAGGCGGTCTTCTTGCGGCGCGACCGGTGGTGCTCCTCGCGCTTCCGGCGCGGCTCCGCTTTGGCCAGACTCTTCTGGAGCAGGTCCGCGATGTCGATCACCTCGGCGCGGCGGGCGCGGGGCGCGGCCTCCTCCTCGGGCTCGGGCGAGGCGGCGAGCTGGCCGGCCCGCCCGCGCTTCTTGATGAAGGCGAGCAGCTCGTCCCGGTACTCGTCGTGGTAACGCTCGGGCTTCCAGGGCTCCGTCATCTCCGCGATCAGCCGCTCGGCCATCGAGACCTCGCGGTCGGTGATCTTCAGCGACTTCAGCCCGCCGGGCACCCGCAGCTTCGATGGCTCGCGCAGCTCCGCGGCGTAGCGGAGGAGATCGAGGACCAGCACGTCGTCCTGCGCGACCACCGCGGCCAGGTGCTGGCGTGTCTTCACCACCACGCTGGCGACCGCCACTTTCCCGCTCCGCCGCAGCGCCTCCCGGAACAGCGCATAGCCGCGATCGCCGCCGCGTCCCGGCTCGAGGTAGTACGGCCGGTCGAAGTACGTGGGCGGAATCTCACCGGCTTCCACGAACGAGAGGATGTCGATCCGCTGGGTGCGCTCCGGGCTCGCCCGCTTGAGATCGGCGTCGCTCACGATGACGTAGCGGCCGTCCTGGTACTCGAAGCCCCGCACGATGCGGTCGCTCGGCACCGGCTTGCCGGTACGCTTGTTGATCTTCTGATAGCCGATGGGGGAATCGTCGCGCTCGTCGAGCAGGGTGAAGTCCAGCTCGTCGTGCGCCTCGGCGGTCACCAGCGAGACCGGGATGTTGACGAGGCCGAACGAGATACTGCCGGTCCAGAGTCGGGAGGCCATCGTGGCTCCTTCAGACCGCGATCGCCGACGGGTCCACCGGCTCCGACCAGGCCGGGCGGACGCGCAGGCGGGTGAGCACATCGGCCACGCGGCGGGCGGTGCCCAGTCCGGACCACGTCACGCGCTGCAGCGGCCACACCGCGAGATGCTCCGGATGCCGGGCCAGCAGGTCGACGAAGAGGCGGGCGCGGGGCATCAGCGCGTAGGCCTGGTGGACGGCGGCCGGCTCGTCGTCGGAGCCGGCGAAGCCGCCGACCCGGGCCAGCCGGGCGCTCATCTCGGGCTGCGCGATCTCGCCGAGCCGCACGAGCGCGGCCACGCGCGCCACCACGATCGCGGTGTTCCACAGCCCGTCCGGGGCCAGGACCGGCGCATCCGGTGGCCGGGGCCACAGCCGACGCACCGTGGTGAGCACGCCGTCGTCGTCGAGCGGGGCGCCCGGCTCCAGCCATCCGTCCTCGCCCTCGGGCGCGGTGGCGGGCGCGCCGAGCAGGATGACCCGTCCGGGATGCTGATCGAGCGCGCGCGCCGCGTCGAGCACCTGGGCCATGAGCGTGGCCTCGCCCAGGATGAAGTGGTCCGACGGCACGATCACCACGGTGGCGCCCGGATCGCGGCGCCCGATCCAGTGCGCCGGATGAAGCGCGCCGGCGGCGGTGCCGCGATCCTCCGGCTGGACCAGCACGTAGGGCGGCGAGGCGCAGCCCTGGAGCGCCTCGGTGATGTATGCGGTGTGCGAGCGCACCGTCGACACCACCGTGCGGTCGACCGAGACCGCGAGGGCCAGCCGATCGAGCGTTTGCCGGAGGGGGCTACGCGATCCGAGCAGCGGGACGTACTGCGTCGGCCGGTCCAGGCCGAGGACCCGCCGGACGAACGGCCGCAGGGCGCCACCTTCGCCGCCGGAGAGCACGATCGCCCACGGCCCGGTCGCGCCGCGCATCGCTACGCGTTGATCTGGCGGGCGGGCACGCCCGCCATCTCCGCGCAGTGGGCGCAGCAGAAGTAGCGGCCGTCCGACGCCTCGACGCCATGGCCGACGATGCGGCAGCCACAGTGTCCGCAGCTGGGCGCCATTGCGTGCAGCGCGCACTCGAATGAATCGAAGGTGCCCTGTCGCCCGGCGGCCGTGATCACCATGGTCTTCTCGTACTCGTTGCCGCAAACGTCGCAACGTCCCATCGCGTGGCCTCCCCCCATCGATCGTCGTGTCGAGGAATGTCGTGTCGTGCTTGATTCACCAGCCGGGCCGCCGCGACCCCGGGATCCTCGACTGGGGCCGCGGCCGCCGTCGAGCGCGACGCCCCGCGCGCCGCCCTCGCGGGCCGGCGGGCCGGCACCGCGCCGAGAGCGATCAGCGCCACCAGCGGGGACAGGAAGAAGGCCACGACGAACCAGGCGATCGGATCACGGCCCTTCTCCCAGCCCACCCAGGCCGCCACGGAGGCGCCGCCGATCCAGAGACCGAACGCCAGCAGGGTGAGGAGCAGGCCGAGCCTCACCACGTCGCCGGCCAGATCGGTCATCCTCGACGTCGCTTCCGTGGCGGGGGCTCAGCGCCCGACGCCCAGCAGGAACAGAATGATGATCAAGCTCAGCGGAAGACCCAGTAGCCAGAGCAGAATCAGCGCCATCACCAGCCTCCCGTTCCGGAGCGGATTGGCCGCGTCCGGTAGTGCGTGAACGTCATCGGTTCGCCCGATCCCATCCAGCCGCCGATCACGCCGCCCACCAGCCCCAGCAGCAGCGCGGTCACCGCGGCGGTCGCAGTGTTGCGCGCCGCGTTGGCCGCCGCGATCGGATCCTGAGCGGCGGCGGGCGGCGGCACCACCCACGCGGGCGTGCCGGAAAGCCCCCCGTACCAGCCGCCGAGCGCGGTGGCCGCGCCCAGCGACAGCAAGGCGAGCAGGAGAGGTACCGCGACCAGCCAGACGATCGCACCGTGCAGCATCGCGCTCTCCGACCGGCGGAAGCCGCCCACTTTCGCCGCCACCCAGCCGCCCAGCGCGAACGACAGGAACGCGCCGAAGACGCTCCAGACGAGCGTCCAGAAACCGACGTCCTTCCACGTCGCGAAGGGATGGCCGACCCGATGCGCGCCGACCGCCGTGCCGACCAGACCGAAGATCAGCGCCAGCGCGATGGCCGACAATGTGCCGACCCACACCGCGCTCCACGAGACCGGCCACGGATGGTTCGTCATGGTTCCGTCCCCGTAGGTCACAGTGGTGACTTCCTCCACTCGCACGCCAGTTGCCATGTCCCTGCCTCCCTGCGTGTCAAAGCAGCAACTTCTGTGCCCGGCCTGACG